>OGCL01000939.1_pt1 | contig 27523 bp, 32 predicted proteins | sample 1570041 | NCBI WGS metagenome assembly OGCL01 (sample SAMN06266162, study PRJEB24511) | hot springs metagenome | isolation source: Hot spring water | place: South Africa: Limpopo | collected 2015-06-22 | reverse complement strand
GTTTGTAAAATTTGGTCGCGCGTACTTTTCATAATTCTCTCTGAAAACAATCACTTTGCCTGGGGTTTTGCTCAGAAATCAAAATTAGAAGGATAAGCCCAGATGGTTGCAGGAATAATTTTGCCTGCAGGCAGGGATTACTCTGAAGCAGAGTATATCAGCCCTGTTTGGGTTTGTCAATAAAATAGATAAATATCATAAATATTTATTACTCAAGAGGCCGGGCAGTCTCTTATCTGCCGACCAAAGCCCGGCTCGACCAGAATTTGCCCATCCTGGAAGGCTACGCGCCCACGCAGGATGACCTTTCTCACTTTCCCTTTTACTTTCCAGCCCTCAAAGGGAGTCCATTGGCAACGTGATTTCATCTCGCCGGCGCGAATTTCGTATTCAGCAGTTTCGTCCACTTCGAGCCAGGTTTCGGGCTGTTCGGGCAGGTGGAAAATACGGCGCGGGTTGAAAACCGATTTTTCAATCACTTGTTCCAGCGTTAAGCGCCCCTCAGACACGGCAGTGAGCAAGAGCGGCAGCAGGGTTTCGAGGCCAGGAAAGCCAGGCGGGGGATTTTGGCCGTCTTTTTCGGTGAGTATGTGCGGGGCGTGGTCGGTGGCGACGATGTCGATCGTGCTGTTCCCGTCCACATCGCCGGCCGCGACGGAACCGTCATGGACTCGCATGAGCACGCGCCGGATTACATCGTAATGGTCGACGAGCAATACGCCTTCTTCATGGCTGACGCGCTTGAACTCCTCGAAGCCTCGCCCACAGGCACCGAGCAATTGCCGCCTAAGGCTGGCGACGAGGCGACTCCCGCGCCGGCGGAAAAAGCAGTCCCCGCCCGCAATACCACCAGCAAGCCCGAAGTCCTCTACCGCCACCCGGACATGGACACCCTGGGATGGACCGGCCGCGGGCGCCAGCCGAAGTGGGTAGAGAACTGGATCAAGGACGGCGGCACGCTCGAGCAGCTGCTCGCCAGGAAGCGCCCCGCGCACAAGCCCAAGGGCGGCAAGACCACCTCGGCCGCCTGCGAGGCCGCGACACCACGCTGCGACAAGACTATCGAACTGCCGGGGCTTGCCGCCACGGCTTCTCAACCCGCGGCCTGAGTGCCGCTTTTACCAGGAGCAACCATGCAACAGGACAACACCCCGGTCATTCAGCTCGGCACCGCCATGGAAGGCGGCTTCTTCGGCGGCATCATCAACGTTGACGGCCAGCACAAGGGCGTCATCTGGGCACCCAAGAAGGAAGGCCAGATCGTCGCCGCACTCATGCCGCCAGGCCGGCGCGTGACGACAGCCTTCAGCCCGTACGACTGCCAGGCCAACACGCAGGCGCTGCTGGCGTTGAGCAGCCCTGCCGCTCAACGCGTCACCGATCTGGAGATCAATGGCCACAAGGACTGGTTGATTCCGTCCCGCGATGTGCTTGAGCTGGGCTACCGCCATTTCAAACCGACCGGCTACCAGAACTACTGCAGCTGGCGCGATGGCGAGAACCCGAACAGCGTCCCGCCCGGCTGGCTATACACCACCGAGCAACCCGGGCAGACGCAGATCGAGCACTTCCGCGATGCCGAGGCCGAGGCGTTCGACGACCACTGGTACTGGTCATCCACCGTCCTGCCGAACGGCGAAACGGCGTTCATCCAGCTCTTCAACACCGGCGACCAGTACTACTACGGCCTCTCCTACGAGGGCCGAGTCCGTGCCGTCAGGCTGATTCAACTTTAACCCTTGAGTCCTTCAATCCTTCACAGGAAGTCACCATGAAACTGCATATCGAGAATCTCAACATCACGGTTCACACTGCTCAACAGCAGCCCGCAGGGCTGCTCGCGACACTGGCCATTGCCAACGCCGCCGGCGTCATGGCCAGCCAAGCCGCGCCGAAGATCGGCGACAAGTGGCCGGGCACCGACGCCACCTATGCCGGCGTGTCGCTATCGACCACCGGCGACCGCCTCGTGCATCTGCTCCTGTGGGATAGCGACACGGACCAGAGCATGGAATACGACGACGCCGTCAAGCACGCGGAGGCCGTCAATCCAGCTATGGCGAGCCGCCTCCCGACCCGCCACCAGGCGATCACGCTGTTCGAGAACCTGCAGGACCGCTTCAATCAGGACTACTACCACTGGACGATCACGAAGACAAAAAGCGGGAAAGCGGCGTTCCTCCAGTACTTCGACTCCGGCCTCCAGTTACTTCAACGACCTCTCCTACGAGGGCCGAGTCCGTGCCGTCAGCGAGATTCCACTTTAATCCTTTAACCCTTTAGTCCTTCAGTCATGCTTCATACCGACCTGCCGATCTACAAGAAGGGTTACGACCTTCTGACCCTGGCAGCCGATGTTCAGCTGAATATGCCCCGCACGTTCAAGCAGAGCCTCGGCAAGCGAGTTCACGACGAGTGCGTGGACCTGCTGCTGGAAATTGGCTACGCCAATGCCAGTCGCGGAGAAAAGCGTTGCGAGCACATTCGCAACGCCCTCCGCGGCCTGGAAGTGGTGTCGCTGATGATGCGCGTCAGCTTCGACAAGCGGTTCATATCTCACAAGACATGGGCCGCGAGCATGGAACTGACCAGCACCATCGGCGGACAGGCCGGCGGATGGCTGAAGAAGTCAGCAACCGCGTCTGATTCACAGGGGTCAAGACCCCTATGACCGTGCGCTTTATGAATCTGGTCGCGCCCCTGCCCCTGGAGGGCACGGACATGCACACCACGGAGACCGCGGCGCCCAGCGCCGGCTGGTCCGGTGCGGTTCCCCTGTCGAATGCTCGGCAAGGCGACTTATTCAGCGCGAACGAACGGCGTTCATCCAGAACTTCAACAACGGCAACCAGAACAACAACGACCTCTCCTACGAGGGCCGAGTCCGTGCCGTCAGCAGATTCATCCAACTACTGCTTCGAACTGCTCCTCCGCGCCTACCTCGACTGCCGCAAGCACAAGCGCAACAGCGCGAGCGCGCTGGCCTTCGAGGAGGCGCTGGAGAGCAACCTCTGGTCGCTTCACCAGGAACTGCAGACAGGCACCTACCGGCCGGGCAAATCGATCTGTTTCGTCATCACCCGGCCAAAGCCTCGCGAAGTCTGGGCCGCCGACTTCCGCGACCGCATCGTTCACCACTTGCTCTACAACCAAGTCGCGCCCCGCTTCCACGCGCGATTCATCGCCGACAGCTGTGCCTGCATCCCCGGGCGTGGCACGCTGTACGCCGCTGAGCGCCTTGAGGCCAAGGTGCGCAGCATCACCCAGAACTGGCGCCAGCCAGCCCACTATCTTAAGTGCGACTTGGCCAATTTCTTCGTCAGCATCGACAAGCAAATCCTGCGTGAGCTGCTGGCCAAGCAAATCACCGAGCCATGGTGGATGGCGCTGGCCGACACCGTGCTCTTTCACGACCCGCGCCAGAACTTCGAGCTGCGCGGCGATCCCGCCAGAATTGAACTGGTGCCACCGCACAAACGCCTGACCAGCCAGCCACCCCACCTTGGCCTACCGATCGGCAATCTATCGAGCCAGTTCTTCGCCAACGTCTATCTCGATGTGCTTGACCAGTTCGTCAAGCACGGCCTGCGCTGCCGCCACTACATCCGCTACGTCGACGACTTCGTGCTGCTGCACGAATCTCCGCAGTGGCTGAACGCCGCCCGTCAGCAGATCGAGGCCTTCCTGCCGGCGCAGCTGGCCGCCCAACTCAACCCGAAGAAGACCATCCTGCAGCCGATCAAGCGCGGCGTCGATTTTGTCGGCCAGGTGGTCAAGCCGTGGCGACGGACGCTACGCCGGCGGACATTCAACGAGGCCCTGAGCCGCGCCAGGCACCAGCCCGCCGGCGACCTCTTCGCCACCGCCAACAGCTACTTCGGCCTGTTTCGTCAGGCCTCCCACTCCCATCACGATCGCGCACGGTTGGCGAACGTGCTGCGCGATCGCGGCCACAGCATCAAGGCCAACCTCACCAAAACCTACCGGAGATCTGCATGACCAAAACCCTCTGCATTTATCACGAAAATTGCGCCGACGGCTTCGCCGCCGCCTGGGTGGTTCGCAAGGCCATGGGCGACCAGGTCGAGTTCTACCCCGCCACCTACGGCGATGCGCCACCCAACGTCGCCGGGCGCCGGGTGATCCTGGTCGATTTCAGCTACCCGCGCGCGGTGCTCGAGCAACTGGCCGACCAGGTCGCGAGCCTGCTGATCCTGGACCACCACAAGAGCGCACTCGAAGACCTCGCCGGCTTTATCCACCCCAAGGTCAACATGACTTTCGCCCTGGACTATTCCGGCGCACGCCTGGCATGGACCTACTTCTTCCCCGACCAAGCCCCGCCACCGCTCCTGCTGCACATCGAAGACCGCGACCTGTGGCGCTTCGCGCTCGACGGCACCCGCGAGATCCAGGCCTGCCTTTTTTCGTTGCCCTACGACTTCGACATGTGGGACCGCCTGATGGAGCTGGACGACCTGTCAGCGATGCGCCGGGAAGGCCAAGCGATCGATCGAAAGCACCACAAGGACATCGAAGAGCTGCTCAAGATCACCACCCGTTTGATGGTCATCGGCGGCCACTGCGTGCCGGTGGCCAACCTGCCACACACCATGGCGAGCGACGCCACCGGCCTGCTGGCTAAGGACACGCTGTTCGCGGCCACGTACTACGACACCGAGAAGGAGCGCGTCTTCTCCCTGCGCTCCTGCAAGGAAGGCCTGGACGTCTCCGAGGTCGCCAAGCAATACGGCGGCGGCGGCCACCGGCACGCCGCCGGCTTCCGCGTCAGCCTGCAGGAAGCCTGGGTCATTGACATGCGGGTCGGCCGCCCCTGCGCGCCGGACACCATCGGTGTCGAGCTCACTGAGCAAGACCAGGATCGACTGGAGAAGGCCGTCAGCACGATCCAGTCCATGGCACCACAAATGAGCATTGATGATTGCATCGATACGATCTTCACCATGGGCCTAGCCTTGGCTGAAACATTGCCCGGTCTAGCCATCATCAAGCTGAAGACATTGCTGGATAAAACCACAAAGGAATCAGCATGACCTGGATGCTAACTGCCACCGGCAAGCAGTTCGACCCGGTCGATCCGCAGCCGGACATGATCGACCTGGTCGACATCGCCCACGGCCTAGCCCACGAATGCCGATTCGCCGGCCAGTGCCGGTTCTTCTACAGCGTCGCACAGCATTCTGTCCTGGTCAGCCAGGCAGTACCGCCGGAGCATGCCTGGGAGGCGCTGTTGCACGATGCAAGCGAGGCCTACATCAAAGACATCCCGAGTCCGGTCAAACGTCTGCTTCCCGACTACCGGGCGCTGGAAGCCCGCATAGAGGCGGCCATCCGTGCCCGCTTCGGTCTGCCGGCCGCAAAGAGCGACGACGTCGCCCGCGCCGATCTGGTGCTGCTGGCCACCGAGCGCCGGGATCTGATGAACGCGGGCGGAGCCCCTTGGGCCTGCCTACATGGCGTCACACCGCTCGACAAACGAATCCGCGCCATCCACGCCGGACAGGCGAAGTCGCTGTTCATGGAACGTGCGCTGCAGGTGCTGCAGGCATGCCCGGCATGAACAAATCGCGCAACCACTGGACCCCCGGCAAGGTCGCTGCCCTGGTCGAGATCTACCCGCACATTCCGACCGACTGGATCGCTCAAGTCTTTGGCTTCCCGATCAAGGCGGTATACGCAAAAGCGGCGGCGCTCGGCCTCAAGAAGACCGAGGCCTTCCTAGCTAGCGAACTCGCCGGTCGAATCCGGACGGGCAGGAACATCGGTGCCGACGGGCGATTCAAGAAAGGAGCAGCCCCCTGGAACAAGGGCACCTCTTACATCGCCGGCGGCCGCTCCGCCGAGACCCGATTCAAACCCGGCCACCGTGGCGGCAAGGCGACCGAACTCTACAAGCCGATCGGCACCGAGCGAATCAGCAAGGACGGCTACCTGGAACGCAAGATCAACGACGATTTCCCGCTGCAGAAGCGCTGGCGCGCCGTGCATCTTCTGGTCTGGGAGGAAGCCAACGGCCCGCTACCGCCGGGCCACGCCATCGCATTCAAGGACGGCAACAAGGAAAACCGCGCCCTGGCAAACCTGGAATGCATCACGCGCGCCGAGCTCATGCGGCGCAACACCATTCACAACTATCCCAAGGAGATCGCCCAGCTCGTGCAGTTGCGCGGCGCGATCACCCGTCAAATCAATAAACGCGAAAGGAGCTCGACGTGAGCGACATCAACAAGCTGTACTCGGTCCTGTTCGACACCCTGCAGGACCTCCGCGACCCCGAGAAGAAGATCGACACCACCCGGGTGAAACTGATCAACGAGACCGCCAAGAACATCGTCGACGCGGCCAAGACCGAGGTCGATTGCATGCGCGTCACCGGCACCCGCGGCAGCGGCTTCCTGCCGGCGCCGACCGGCCAGCCGACCCTGGTCCCCCCCCTGCCCGGACCGCAGGGCGTCGCCGGCCAGCTGGTGGCCGCGAATGTTCACCGGCATGAGTGCAAGTAATCGACTTGGCAACGGAGAAACTACTGTGCCGCGCTGGATAAAACTGGAAACCTGGGCCGAGGAACAATACGGGAAAGACGCGCCGGATACTCGGACCCTGCGACGCTGGGCAGCCAACGGTAATCTGTACCCACCGGCAGAGCAACATGGAAAATGCTGGTATGTTTCACCCGAGGCGAAATACACCGCGCATAACACTGGGTCGATCGCCGACCGCATGAGGGCTGTCTATGGCACCAAGACCACGCAACCGGCGTAACACCGGCCTGCCACTCAACGTGTACACCAACCGGGGCGCTTACGTCTGGCGACACCCGGTGACCGGCAGGACATTCGGTCTGGGCAGCAACAGGCAGGAAGCCTTTGCCCAAGCGCACGAGGCCAACCTTGCCGTCCTGAATCTCCTGGAAAGGCCGCGCCTAGTGCATCGCATCGCCGGCCGGCCAGAGACGCTCGCCGCCTGGATCGAGATATACAAAGACATCGTCGACAAGCGCTTCGCCGATGGGAAGATCGCCAAATCAACCCGCGAAAACACCAAGCAGCGGTGCGACACGATCGCCAGCCGGATCGGCGACACGGTTCTCAAGGAGGCTAGCACCAGGACGATCGCCGACTTCCTAAAAACTTACGACGACGCGGGAAAAGCCCGCATGGGCCAGGCGCTGCGCTCGCTACTGCTCGACGTCTTCCGCGAGGCGATCGCCGCCGGTTGGTGCGACCGCAACCCCGTCGAGGTCACCAGAGCCGAGCGGGTGGCCACCAAACGCGAGCGCCTGTCCCTCGACCAGTTCATGGCGATCTACGCCAAGGCGAAGGAAGACAGTTCGGAATGGATGGTGCATTGCCTAGAGCTGGCCATCCTCACCGCCCAGCGCCGAGGCGACCTAGCGAAGATGAAATACCGGGACATCAAGGATGGATGCCTCAACGTCATCCAGCAGAAGAACAAGCGCACCGACGAGATTGGCCACAAGGTGGCGATTCCGATGGAGCTAGCCATCGCCGGCTTCAGCCTGCAAGCGACGGTTGCCAAGACAAAAAACGTGGTCAGCCAACTCCTGATCCACCACACCAAGCAGTCCGGCCGCGCCAAAGTCGGCAGCAAGGTCCGCGACCACAGCTTGGCCGAGGAATTCGCTCGCCTGCGCACCCTAGCCGGAATCGTCAGCGAAAACCCGCCGACGTTGCACGAGGTGCGCTCGCTGTCGGCCAGGCTCTACACCGAGAAATACGGGAAGGAATTCGCCAATGCCCTGCTTGGCCACAAGTCGGCGAAGATGACCGAGCTCTATTTGGACGAACGAGACGGCTGGTTCCGGCCGCGGATCGCGAGCTAAGCCTGGAGTATCCTGGAAGACGAAAGCCCGCTCATTGCGGGCTTTTTCTTTGCCTGGATCCGGTCGTTAAATGGCCTGGGTTACTCGGAATGCAAATCCCGTTTTCTGTAAGTTTTCTGTTTGTTTTCTGTAGCAACATATAAATCAATGACTTACAACTAATGGACCGTGCACACCATGCACGGATCGAAGCTGCGCACCACATGCTGCACGGTCGGTGGTGCATCGTTGCCGGCAGGCAGGCCGACCAGGGACTGTTCGAGGGCGCCGGGTGTGCCGGCGGCGTCGCGTGGTGAGAAGTTCCAGGTGGTCGGGGCGATGATCTGGTAGCGCTCGATACGACCGCGCTTCACGCTCAGCCAGTGGCCCAGGCCGCCGCGTGCGGCTTCGACCAGGCCAACGGCCTGGCCGCTGTCGGGTAGCGGCGCCGGCAGGCAGAAGGGTTCGCCCGGCTCGATGGCGCGCACCCAGTTTTCCATCGCCGGAACGATGCGAGCGACTTCAACCATGCGGGCGACGATGCGGGCGGTGACGCTGCCGCCATGGCGGGCGACCAGATCGCGCAACAGGGGGTGACCGGCGACGAGCTGTCGGGATAAAGCACCGGTTTCGACCACCTGACCGCCGTAGCGCGGGGCCTTGCACCAGGTATAGGCATCGGCCTTGTCGGCATCGACACGGGTTTCACCCTGCGCCGGCGGCAAGGGTACGTCGCCATATAGCCACGAATGGCTGACATCTTCGGCGATCTTTGTCGGATCGAGCACCTGAGCGCCCGTATCGGGTTGCCACAGACCGGCCGGAAACAGTCCGTAGGCGCCGTAGGACAGGAAGCGGTCGGCCGCGCGACCGCAGCGTTCCAGCCCGAGATCGCCGGCAGCGCGCAGGAACAGGGCGAAATCGCCGTCGCGACTGGCCGCCCATGCCTGCAGCTCGTCGAAGGCGGCAAGACCGGCGAAGGCTTCAAGCGAATCGGCGAACAGCCTGCCTTCGAGGAAAGCGCGGAACTCGCGCAGCAGCGCCAGGATGCGGATGCGTTCGGCGGCGGTCATCGCCTTGCTGCTGCCACCCGGCTGCAGCGCCAGTGTGTGCGGCCAGCGGCCGGCCAGGAAGCCGGTCAGGTTGAAAAAGCGGGCGCGTGCCTGCAGCCACGGCGCAACGGCGCTGCCCTGCTGGGCGGTGAAACGCCGGGCGACTTCATCGTGCCAATGGCGCCCGGCATAGGCGGCACGGGCAAAATCGGGCATGAAGAACAGGTGGAAATGCGTCAGGTGGTCGGCCAGGTTTTCCGTCGCCAGCACCAGCCGGCTCGCCAGTTGCCCGTTCGGCGGCGGCGTCACGCCGGCCAGCGCGGCCAGTGCCGAGGCCGCCGCCGCCGACTGGGCGACCGAGCAGATGCCGCAGATGCGCGGCACGACGGCCAGGGCATCGGCCGGATTGCGGCCGACGAGAATCTGCTCGAAGCCCCGGAACAGCGGCGAATTGACGCGCGCGGCGACAACCCGGCCGGCGTCGATATCGAGGCCGACTTCCAGATCGCCTTCGACACGGTTGAACGGACCAACCTGGATGCGCTTCATTTGCCGCCCTTTTTCACACCCGGCCGGACCACGGTGTGGTCGACGACGGCGTTGTCGCGCACCCGTTTCGGCGTTGCCGACTTGGACAGCGCGGCGAGTGCGACGAACCAGGCTTTCGGCATGTCGACCGGCAGGCCGACCGGGATGCCGGCCAATTTTGGCGTTTCCTGGAAGGCATGGCCGGGCGATTCGAACCCTGGCTCGGTACAGGCGATGCAGGCGTAGCCGCCCTTCAGGCAGGAACCGGCGCCATTCCAGGCCCGCGTGTTGCAGTCGGCGTGCGCCTGCGTACCTTTGCAACCGAGGTTTTCCATCAGACAGCCGAGGTCGGAATGCTTTTCGGCGCTGGCCTTGAATTCGTAGAACTCGTTGCGCGGGCAGCCGTGATGGACCAGTTGCTCGGCGTACAACAGCGGGCGGCCGATTTCGTCGAGATCGCTGGTGCGCAGGCCGTCGATGGCCAGCTTTTCCAGGGTATCGACCACCCAGCCCGGATGCGTCGGACAGCCGGCAATATTGACCACCGGCAGACCGCCCCGGGAGATGAATCCCTTGCCGAGCAATCCGCCCGGCGTGTCGGTGTCGTACTGCAGGCCGCAGGCCTCCAGCGGATTACCCGGCGTGCTCGCCGAAAACCCACCCCAGGCGGTGCAGGAACCGATGGCGAACACCCACTTCGCCTGCTCGGCCAGCCGCTGCACCCACTCGGTCAACGGTCGGCCGCTGCCGGCCATCAGGTGGAACTTGCCAGTACCGTTCGGCCCACGCAGCATCGCCCCCTCGACGCAAAGCACATCGAATTCGCGCCGGCCGGCCGCGCAATCTTCCAGTACCGCCAATGCCTCTTCGCCGCTGGCTTCCGACAGCGCCGGATGCCAGACGAAGTCGATGCCGGCGTCGCGCAACTCGTCGAAGAGCGGCCGCGGTTCGTGGCACAGCAGCGACTGGGTGCAGCCGCCGCAACCGCCGCTTTGCAACCAGAGGACTTTCATTCGTCCCCCTGCCCTTCGTCAGCCAGACCGTAGCGCGCCAGCTTGGCGCGCAGGCCGACGCGCGACAGGCCGAGCTCACGCGCGGCGCGCGACTTGTTGCCGTGATGCCGCTGCATGGCAGCCTGCAGCACGCGCAATTCGAGTTGTTCCATGCGCTCGCGCAGATTGCCGGACAAGCCGTCGGTCCAGCTTGCGCCGACGCTGCCGCCATCGACTGCCGGCGCCTGGCGCAAGCGCGGCGACAGCAATCCCGCGCCCAGGGTCGGGCCATCGGCCAGCGCCACCATGCGCAGGATTTCGTTCTGCAGTTCGCGCACATTGCCCGGCCAGGAATACGCCGCGAACACCGCTAGCACCTCGGCGGCAAACCCGGCCACCGGCTTGCCCAGCGCGGCACAGCTTTGTTCCAGGATACGCGCAGCCAGCAGCGGCAGATCCATCGGCCGCTGCCGCAAAGGCGGCACATGTACCGGGATGGTCGCCAGCCGGTAGTAGAGATCCTCGCGGAAGCGGCCGGTCCGCACATCCTCGTCGAGGTCGCGGTTGGTGGCGGCAATCACCCGGACATCGACCGATACCGACTTGTTGCTGCCGAGCGGGCGAAACTCGCCTTCCTGCAGCGCGCGCAGCAACTTGACCTGGAAGGCCGGGCTGGTTTCGCCGATCTCGTCGAGGAACAGGGTGCCGCCGTCGGCCTGCTGGAACAGGCCGATGCGGTCATCGACGGCGCCGGTGAAGGCGCCGCGCTTGTAGCCGAACAATTCCGATTCGAGCAGGGTATCCGGCACCGCACCGCAGTTCTCGGTAATGAAGGGCTTGTCGGCGCGATTGCTCTCGTAGTGGATGGCGCGGGCGACCATTTCCTTGCCGGTGCCGGATTCTCCAGTGACCATCACCGACAGGTCGTACGGGGCGATGCGACCGACCAGATCGCAGACCGGATCGAGTGGGCTGCCCGGCCCGCGCACCAGCGCGGCCAGGCCGAAGACCTTGCGCGCCTTGTCCTGTTTGCTGTCGACGCGACGGCGCAGGACCGGCTCGGCGGTACGCAGGTCCAGGCTGAGGCGCTGGTTTTCCTGCTGCAGACGCCATACCTCGGCGGCGCGCTGCAAGGTCAGCAACAATTGTTCGGGCTGCCAGGGCTTGAGCAGGTATTGCCAGATGCCGGCTTCGTTCACGCCGCTGATGATGTCCTCGGCGTCGGTATAACCGGACAGGATGATGCGCACGATGTCCGGCCAGCGCTGGCGCACTTCCTTGAGGAACTGGACGCCGGTGGTGCCGGGCATGCGCTGGTCGCAGAGGATGACGCGGATGCCGGCGGTGCTTTCCTCCATTTCGAGGATCGCCATTCCCTCGTCGGCGCTGGACGCGCAGAACACCTCGAAATCCTCTTCCAGCGTGCGCCGCAGGGCTTCCTGCGAGCGCAACTCGTCATCGACGACGAGGACGGCGGGCAGGCGGCGCAACACGGGCAAGCTCATGCGGGAATCTTCCAGTCGAGATCGCGGTGCCGCGCCAGATGACGCGGCGTCCACGAATGCGGGCTTTTCTGGACGAAATGATAACGCGCGACGTGATAGGCCGGGTCGAAGCCGTAGAAATTGCGGCGCATCGCCGCCAGTTCTTCGTCGCGGTATTGCGCCAGCGGCTTGACCGCCTCGTCGGCAGCGCGGCGGGCCACTTTGTCCGCCAGCTGGCCGGAGAAATCGGGTGCGTGCGCCAGTTCGACGGCCCGGCGGGCGACATCGACGGCATAGCCCGGCGCCGGCAGACAGGCATCGTAGAAGCCCAGACGCACCGCCTCGGCCGCCGCCATCGGCAGGCGATGGCGCATGATCGCCGCGGCGCCGTCGGCACCGACGCGCGGTGGCAGCAAATAGGTCCAGAACTCCGAACCGAACAGGTTGCCCATGTTCTTGTAGTGCGGATTGAGCATGACGCCGTCGCGCACCCACACCCGGTCGCAGGCGCGCGCCAGGAAACAGCCGCCGGCCCCGGTGTTGCCGCCGACGGCGGCAACGGTCAGTTGTGTCGTGCAGCGCAGGATGGCTTCGGCCAGATCGTCGATGGCGTTGATGTTGGCCCAGGATTCGTCCGGCGGACTGTCGGCGGATTCGATCACGTTCAGGTGAATGCCGTTCGACCAGAAATCGCCGCCACCGGTCAGCACGATGACGCGCACCGGCTGCATCGTCGCCCAGCGGAAAGCCTCGGTCAGACGCCGGCACTGTGCCGTACTCATCGCGCCGTTGTAGAAATCGAAGGACAGGAAACCGACGCCGTCGGCCGCCGACCAGGCAATGTCCTGCCAGGTCGGCTGCACCGCGCGCTGCCAGCCGGCCAGCGGCACTTCCGGCAAGCCGGCGGCTTCCGGAAAGGCCAGCGTCGCCGGCAACTTGATTCCGCCCGGGCGTTTGACATGGCCGATCCACACTGCGCCATCGACAGTTGCCCGGCAGACCGCCGTTTCGCGCCGCGCCAGCAACTCGCCCGGCGCGCCGCGTAATTCACTTTCCGGGTGCGCATCGAACAGGTGACAGGGCGAGCCGAACAATTCATCGGCAACGCCGGGAAAGCCGTCGGCAGCATGCAGACGGGCAAGGATTTCTGCGGTCGACTGCGTTTTCCAGTCGATTTTCCGGTCGGTCTGGCGCATCGGGGGATGCGCGGCGCCGGGCACACGTTGGGCAACGAAGTCGCCGACGGCGAAACGTTCGACCGCCTGCAGCACGGCACGCACCGCCGCTTCAGTCACTTCATTGCGATACAGCGAAGCCTTGGCCGCCGGTCGCATGGCAAAGCTCGCGCTGGCCCAGACCGGGCCGGCATCCATTTCGGCCTCGGCCTGCAGCACGGTCACGCCCCAGTGCGGTTCACCGCGCTGTATCGCCCAGTCCAGCGCCGACGGACCGCGATCGCCGGGAACGCCCGGATGCACCACGAAACAGGGCAGCGCCGACCAGACTGACGCCGGAATCGCCCGCTTGAGGAACGGCGCCAGCAAAAGATCGGGCCGAAAGCGCGCCACCGCCTCTTCGGTCACCGAGTCGGCAATGTCGAACTCGACGCTGAGCTCGTGTCCGCGCGCGGCCAATTCGCAGAACAGGCGCTGCGTCAGGCTGTTGAAGCTGTGCGTTATGAATAATATCCGCATGTTATGTAGGTTTTTTCCAAGAGGCAAAAAGCGTGAATGGCGCTACCACGGGGATTGCCGGCAAGCGCCTATTCATTTTGGGCACAGCTATGACCTTCGCTATATTTTTCAATCACTTGCATTTCGCTAGGATGCGAAAAAATGTTTCAGGGAGTTCACCAGCATGGTCGCCACTCAGCGCAAATCGTCCCGCCCCCGCGTCGCCCCCCGGCAACGCGTCGACTATGTCGCCGCCGTCCGCTATCCCGATGGCCGCAGCGACCTCTTCTATGTCCGCAACGCCGACAACCTTGCCGATGCCCGCGAGATGGTGCTGCTCGAAGTCGGCGAAGTGCGCAGCCTGGTGCTCGCCGAGCGACACTGAAAGCACCTCAGCAGATCCGCGGCAACTGCTCGCCGGACAACCAGTCCACCATTCGCCGCCCACCGAAAGCCGTGGTCATCTGGACAAAATGATGATCGTCGGCGACGACCTGACCGATGATGGCCGCCGCCTGCCCAAGCGGGTGAGCACGCATGACCGATAGCAGCATTTCCGCGTCTTTTTCGCCACAGATGGCGACCAGTTTCCCCTCGTTCGCGACATAAAGCGGATCCAGTCCGAGCAGTTCGCAGGCTGCGTTGACCGCCGGTTTCACCGGCAGCGCCTTTTCCTGCAGCATCATGCCGACGCCCGACTGGCGGGCAATCTCGTTCAAGGTCGTGGCCAGCCCGCCGCGCGTCGGGTCGCGCAGCACGCGCAGGTCGACGCCGCTGGCCAGCAGCGTTTCGATCAACCCATGCAGCGCCGCCGTATCGGAGACGATGGGGGACTCGAAACCCAGGCTCTCGCGCTCGGCCATGATCGCCATGCCGTGGTCGCCGAGCGTACCGGAAACCAGAATGACATCGCCCGGCCGCGCCCGCCGCCCGGACAACTCGCGCCCCGGCGGCACGACGCCGACGCCGGTGGTGGTGATGAACACCCCGTCGCCCTTGCCGCGCTCGACCACCTTGGTGTCGCCGGTCACCACCGGCACCCCGGCGGCGCTCGCCGCCGCTGCCATGCTCTGCACGATGCGGGCGAGGTCGCCAAGCGGGAAGCCCTCTTCGAGGATGAAGCTGGCCGCCAGATAAAGCGGCCTGGCGCCCATCACCGCGACGTCGTTGACCGTGCCATGCACCGACAGACAGCCGATGTCGCCGCCCGGGAAGAACAGCGGCGAGACGACGTGAGCGTCGGTCGCCATGACCAGCCAGCCCTCGCCCGGCAGTGGCAGCACGGCGCCGTCGTCGCCCTGGCCGAGGTATTCGTTGCCGAGGTGACGGGCGAACAGCTCGTCGATCAGTTGCGCCATTGCCCGGCCGCCCGAACCGTGGGCCAGGTCGACCTGGCCGTGCTTGAGGTCAAGCGGGCGAATATAGGGTTTGCGGGTTTCAGACATCCTTGTACCGTCCATAGGTGTAATGCGCCGCACAGGCGCCTTCCGAACTGACCATGCACGAGCCCACCGGATTCTCCGGCGTGCACACCGTTCCGAAGATCTTGCAGTCCTGCGGCCGCTTGACCCCGCGCAGGATCGCCCCGCATTCGCAGGCCTTGTGATCCGGCACCGAGGCATAGCTGACGGAAAAACGCCTTTCGGCGTCAAATTCGGCGAACGCGCCGCGAATGCGCAGCGCCGAGTACGGTAAAACGTTCAACCCCCGCCATTCGAAGTGCTTGCGCATCTCGAAGACCTCGGCGACCAAGGCCTGCGCTTTCAGGTTGCCGTCGCGGTCAACGGCGCGCGAGAACTCGTTTTCGACTTCGGCGCGGCCTTCGTTGACCTGGCGGATGAGCATGCGGATCGCCTGCATCACGTCAAGCGGCTCAAAACCGGCGATGACCACGGGCTTGCGGTACTCCTCGGCGAAGAATTCGTAGGGCCGGCTACCGATGATCGTCGACACGTGCGCCGGGCCGACGAAGCCGTCGAGCGGTACGGTGCCCCACTGACGCACTTCCGGCGATTCGAGGATGCTGGAGATCGCCGACGGCGTCAGCACGTGGCAGCAGAGCACCGAGAAGTTCTTCAGGCCGAGCGCGGCGGCCTGCTTGATCGCCACCGCGGTAGGCGGCGTCGTCGTTTCGAAGCCGATGGCGAAGAAGACGACCTGTTTGTCCGGGTTTTTCTGCGCCAATGTGACGGCGTCGGCGCTCGAGTAGACCATGCGGATGTCGCCGCCCCTCGCCTTCGCTTTCAGCAGCGACAAGCCGTCGGACGCCGGCACGCGCAGGCAGTCGCCGTAGGTGCACAAGGTCACGCCCTCGTCGAGCGCCAGGCGGATGGCCTGGTCGACGCGGCCGATCGGCAACACACAGACCGGGCAGCCGGGGCCGTGGATCATGCGCACGTTGGCCGGCAGCAGGTCGGAGACGCCGTAGCGCGAGATGGCGTGGGTGTGGCCGCCGCAGAATTCCATGAAATGGTAGTTGCGGTTCGGGTCGGCCTCGGCGCGGATGCTGGCGGCGATCTTCTGCGCCACCTCGCCGTCGCGGAATTCGTCGATGTATTTCATCAGTGCAGCGTCAGGCCGTCGCCGTCGGCGGTCAGCTGTCCCATTTCGGCAAACAGCTTGAGCGTCTGCTCGGCTTCTTCCGGGTCGAGCTTGTTCAGCGCGTAGCCGACATGGACGATGACGTAGTCGCCGACGGCGACGCCGTCGACCAGCGACAGCGAGATTTCCTTGCGCACGCCGGCAAGATCGACGACGGCGTTGTCGCCGTCACGCAGTTCGACGACCTGGGCGGGAATCGCGAGACACATGGGGCTTCCTTTCGGAGGAGTTCAACCGCGCCCGGCCAGGCGGCGGAAGAAGCCGCGCCGGTCAACCGGCGACGGTTCGGGGTTCGTCGGCGCCGGCGCAGCGGCCGGCGGTTCGAAAAGCAGATGCAGCGCGTCCATCGCGGTACGCAGCGCAGCGTCCTGATCGGCGAGTTCGTAGACCGGCGCTAGGATGGGGACGAAGAAGCTTGCCGGCAGGTCCGGGTCGTCGCCGCGCTCGCTGACCAGGTCGAGATCGCCGGCCGGGAAGCCGACACGCAGCGTCTGCTCGGACGGCAGTTCGCGCCACAGTTCGCCGCCGCCGGGGAGCAGCAGCAGGTGGATGAACCACGGGGTGACGACGGCGCCGATCCAGTCGCCGCGATAGCGCCGGAAGCCGGCGATGTCGACCGAAAGACCGGGGTGGCCGCTGTTCAGGGCGGCCTGCCAGCGTCGGTAACGGGCGAGCACGCACGGCGCCGGATTGTCGGTGTGGATGGCGGCGCTGGCCAGATCGTTCATGCGTTTTCTCCGTGCATCCGCCGCGCGACCCAGGCCTGACCCAGCGCCAGGCCGCCGTCGCCGGCGGGGACGGCGCGCGCTTCGAGGACTTCGATGCCGGCCGCCGTCAAACGGCGGCGCAGCGCGTCTAGGAGGATTGCGTTCGCCGCGCAGCCGCCGCCGACCGCCATTTTCGCAAGTTTTTCGCGGTCGACCGCAAACATCGCCCACTCGGCAAGGCCGGCAGCGACGGTGGCGTGGAACAGCGCGGCGCCTTGCCCGGCATCGCGGCAGTCGAGCAGCGCCAGTAGCAGCGGCGAGAAGTCGAGGATATCGCCGGCTATCCGCCAGCCGCCGGCCAAGGGTTCGACCGGGCCGTGCGCCGCCGCCCGGCCTTCGAGCTCCATCGCCGCCTGCCCTTCGTACAGCGAAACATCGCGCACGCCGAGCAGGCCGGCGGCGGCGTCGAACCAGCGGCCGAGGCTGGAAGTCGGCGGGCAGCGCAGTTGCCGGTCGAGCAGCGTCAGCAGCGGGCCGGCCTCGCGTTCCGGCCAGGTGCGCGCCAGCCAGCCGGCGACCTGGTCGCCGAGGCCAGCACCGTGCAGCGCGGCAATCGCCATCCGCCACGGCTCGCGCGCCGCGCGGTCGCCGCCGGGCAGCGCCAGCGGGCGCAAGTGGCCGAGGCGACGGCAGTCAGCGCCGTCGACGCGCAGCAGTTCGCCACCCCAGGCGCCGCCGTCGGGGCCGAGACCGACGCCGTCGAGCGCCAGCGCCAAAAGCGGGCCGTTGACGCCATGTTCGGCGCAGATCGCGCCAACATGCGCGTGATGATGGCCGACGGCACGCGACGGCACGCCGAGTTCGCCGGCCAGACGCAGGGCCAGCGCGGTCGACGCGTAGTCGGGGTGCAGATCGTGGGCGATCAGCGCCGGTTTGACGTCGAGCACGGCGAGCAGGTGGGCGACGGTTTCTTCGAGGAAAGCCAGCGTCGCCGCGTTGTCGAGGCTGCCGATGTGCTGCGAGACGAAGGCCTCGCGTCCGCGCAGCACGCAGACAGCGTTCTTCAGATGGGCGCCAAGCGCCAGCACCGGCTGGCCGTCGTCGGCGAGCGGAATCGGCAGCGGCACGTAACCGCGGGCGCGGCGCAGAAAGGCCGGCGCGCCATCGGCCACGCGGACCACCGAATCGTCGCAGCGGACGACGATGTCGCGGTCGTGCATCAGGAAGGCGTCGGCGATGCCGGCCAGGCGCTGCAAGGCTTCGGCGTTGCCGGTGACCAGCGGTTCGCCCTGCGGGTTGGCGCTGGTCATCACCAGCAGCAGCTCGTTTTCCTCGGCGAGCCAGGCGGTGCCGGCGGGACGGCCAGCGGCTTCGTGCCAGAGCAGCAGATGCAAGGGCGTTGCCGGGCGCATGACGCCAAGCCAGGGCAGACCGGGGGCGACGCCGGCCAGTTCGGCGGCGCCCTTGCGGCAGAGGACGATGGGCGCGGCGACATCGGCGAACAGCGCCCGCTCGCCGTCACCGAGCTCGGCGAAAGCGGCGAGCGCGGCGGGGTTGAGGCCCATCACGGCGAAGGGCTTGGCCTCGCGCGCCTTGCGTCGGCGCAGTTCGGCGACAGCGTCGGCATTGCGCGCGTCGCAGGCGAGGTGAAAACCGCCCAGGCCCTTGATCGCGACGATGCGACCGGCGCGCAGCAGGGCGAGCGTGGCGGCAATCGGATCGTCACCGCCAGCCGCGAGATCGGCGCCTTTTTCATCGAGCAGTTGCAACTGCGGGCCGCAATCGGGGCAGCAGGTGGTTTCGGCGTGGAAGCGCCGGTCGGCCGGGTCGGTGTATTCGCTCGTGCACGGCGCGCACAGCGGAAAAGCGGCCAGGCTGGTGCGCGCGCGGTCGTAGGGAATGCCGGCGCTGACGGTATGGCGCGGGCCGCAATGGGTGCAGGTGGTGAAGGCGTAACGCCAGCGGCGACCCTTGGGGTCGCAGAGGTCGGCGATGCAGTCCGGGCAGATCGCCGCGTCCGGGCCGATGGCGGTGCGCACCGCGCCGGCGACGCTGTCGCGGATGACGAAGCCGGGCATCGGTCGTTCGTCGCTGGCCGCGCTGTCGATGGCGTCGATGCGGGCAAGCGGCGGGATTTCGCGCGGCAGCCGGGCGAGGAAGTCGTTCAGCCGCGCGCCGGCGGCAAGCAGCGTGACGCCGTCGCCGTCGTTGCGCACCCAGCCGGCGATGCCGAGCTCGCCGGCCAGCCGCCAGACGTAGGGCCGGAAACCGACGCCCTGGACGAGGCCGCGGATGTGCAGCAGGCGAGCGCTCACTTGGCCGCCAGCTGTCGCTCCAAGTCGGCGATGCGCGCCTTCAGCGCGGCGACATTGTCGGCCAGGCGGGCGCGCTGGGCGGCGACGCCGGCTTCGATCCAGGCCAGCCAGTCGGCCATGCCCTCACCACTGGTCGCCGAAACACGGAACACCGTCAGCTTCGGATTGACGCGGCGGGCGTTGGCTTCGGCGAGGTCGGCGTCGAACTGCAGATAGGGCAGCAGGTCGCACTTGTTGAGCAGCATCACGTCGGCGGCGGCGAACATGTCCGGGTACTTGAGCGGCTTGTCCTCGCCCTCGGTGACCGAGAGGATCGCCACCTTGTGCTGCTCGCCAAGGTCGAAGGCGGCCGGGCAGACGAGGTTGCCGACGTTCTCGATCAGGAACAGCGAGCCGTCGGCCGGCTGCAGGCGTTCCATGGCGTGGCCGACCATGTGCGCGTCGAGGTGGCAGCCCTTGCCGGTGTTGATCTGCAGCGCCGGGGCGCCGGTGGCGCGGATGCGCTCGGCGTCGTTGGTCGTCTGCTGGTCGCCTTCGACGACGGCGATGGCGAGCCGCGCCTGCAGCGCCTCGATGGTCTTGACCAGCAGCGTCGTCTTGCCCGAGCCCGGACTGGACACCAGGTTGAGCGCGAAGACGCCGTGCTCGTCGAACCAGGCGCGGTTCTTGGCGGCGTAGCCGTCGTTCTTGGACAGGATGTCGCGCTCGATCTGCACCATGCGCGCCTGGCTCATGCCGGGCACGTGAGCGCGCGCCGGGCCGCTGCCGTAGTCGAGGTCGTCGTGGTGGTGATGATGGTGATCGTGGTCATGACCGTGTGCGTGGGCGTGCTCGCCGTGGTGGACGTGCTCGTGCACATGCGTCGTGCCGTCGGCGTGCGTATGCGCATGGCCGTGGGCGCCGGCGATTTCGCCGTCGTGGCTGTGCGCATGCTCGTGATCGTGCGCATGGCCGTGCTCATGCACCGTGCCGTCGGCATGGACATGGCGGTGCGCGTGCGCCCCGCCTTCGATTTTCACTTCGCCGTCACCGCAGCCGCAAACTGTACACATCATGGGTCTCCTGATTCTTATTCGATGGCGATTTCCCGCACCCGCATCTCGGTGCCGGCCGTAGGTTGCACCTGGTGGCTGCCGCAGACCGGGCAGGCGCCGTAACGCTCGCTGATCGGCACCGTTGCCCCGCACGGCATGCACCAGCCGGCGCCGGGCACGGCAACGATTTCCAGCGCCGCGCCGTCGGCGATGCCGCCCTTGGTGACAACATCGAAGCAGAAGCGCAGCGCTTCCGGTTCGACCGACGACAGCTGGCCGATTTCGAGCACGACCAGGCCGACCCGGGCGGCGTTCTCGCGCCGCGCGGTGTCCTCGACCAGTTCGATGATGCCTTCGGCCAGCGACATTTCATGCATCTTTCCACTCCACTTCGTAGGGCAGGCACGGATCGAGCGCCAGAATTGCTGTTTCCAGGCCGATCCGGGCCGCTGCCGCGGCGTCGAAACGACGCCCGGCGAGCAATGCCGCCAGCGCCTCGCGGCCGGCAAAACAGGCGTCGGTCGGCGCTTCGAGATGATACCGCTTCACCCGCCCCTGCTCGACGGCGATTGCGTGCGTCAGGATGCCCCGGGCGGTGACGCTCTGCGCCACGCCCAGCCCGTCGCCGCCGGCGGCGAGCAACGGGAATGGCTGGCCGGCGTCGAGCGCAGCGGCGGCCCGGGCGACGTCGGCGACGCGGGCCAGGTAGGTGGCGGCAATGTCGTGCGGCGGCGGCGTCCTGGGCCGGGTCGATACGCTGCCCTGCCACCAGGCGAGCCAGGCGGCGGGATCGGCTTGCGGCCAGCTCGGCGCAACGCCGCGATCATCAAGAATACGCCGGCAGCGGTCGACCAACGGGCACAGGGTTTCGTCGATCAGCCGCCGGGTCGCCAGCGTGCCATCGACGCCGAGACGGTCGCTGCGCCAGGCGATGAAGGCATCGCGCGCGGCCGGCAGGCCGCAGGCCACCGGCCAGTCGAGCAGCAGGCGCCACAGGTTTTCATGCAGCACTTCCAGCCACAGCAGGCGGTTATCGGTGGCATCGCAAACGATGCTGCGCCCTTCGGCGGCAGCCAGGGCGGCACGCGCGGTGACGCGCTGGGCTTCGGCGCACAGCGCGTAAAGATGCGGGATCAGGCGGACCGCGGCGTCCGGGTTCTGACCGACGAACAGCCGCGTCATCGCCGGCCGTTCGAGAATAACCGCGTCGATGTGTACGCCGCCTTCGGCGAAGGCGGCGCGGATGATCAGCGAGCCGGCCGGATTCATCCGCGCAATCCCAGAAAGGCGCGCCGACTGGGCGGTGGCACGTCCACCGGCGGGTCCGGCGGCGCCGCGAGCGGCTCGTTGAACAGCGCGGTGATCGCCGCCAGCGCGGTCAGCCGGGCCTGCTCGTGGCTGGCGAATTCGCCGGCTGGCGAGAACAGCGAACAGAGGTGGTAGCGGCCGAGCCGGGTCTCGTCGGCGACGATGAATTCATAGACGCCGGACGGAAAGGCCCAGTCGTAATGGCTGCCGGCAGCAGCCGCCGGCCAGTCGGCGTGGCCGGGCAGGCAGAGCAGGTTGATCGCCCACGGCGTGACCAGGGCGCCGGTCCAATGACCGTGCCCGGCCAGGCGAAAGCCAACGGCCTCGACCTGCAGCGCCGGATTGCAGATCGGCAGGCCGGCCATGCGCGTCGCCGCGATGTCGGCAAAGACGGCTTCGATGTCGGCCGCCGGATCGTCTGGCCAGAATTTCACGCAGCGACGACCATGAACTTGTGCTTGGGCGCGTCGCAACCGGGGCAGCACCAGTCGTCGGGCAATCCGGAGAAGGGCGTGCCGGCCGGAATGCCACGCACGTCGTCGCCCTCGGCCGGATCGTACACCCACCAGCAGATGCCGCATTCGAGGCGGTCGTCGGCTTGCACGGCACGGAAGCTGCCTTCGAAGATGCGCTCGTTCATGGCTGCACTCACGCGTTTTCCGCCATCATCTCGAGGTATTCCTGCAGCCGCAGCACGGAATCGGCGAAATCCTCGGGCGCTGCCAGTGCCACTTCGGGCATGCCGCCGACCTCGATCGAGTTGAGGATGAGCACGTCCATGCTGTTGAAGTACTGCACCCACCAGACGTTCTTCAGGCGCGTGCTGGTGATCCGGCAGTTGCCGTAGCCGCGCGACAGGATCGACACCTCGCGGTGGCCGAGCCAGCCGTAGAGCGTGTCGAGGTCGGCCTCGCTGACCGGCAGCAGGCTCAGGTTGATCACGTGCGCACCTTGCCCCGGCCGCCAGGCAGCGGCCTGCATGCGGATTTCCTCGACCAGCGCCGGCGCATTCATGCAGCCGGCCGGGTAGTCGGGCGCGGCCAGTTCGCTGCCGGCGCAAGCGTTCATGGTCGCCGCGAGGACGTCGGGAATGGCGCCGGTCTGCAGGCGGTCGCTGAGGAAACGACCGTCGTCGGCGATTTCGAGCACGCGCCAGAAACCGGCGAAAGCGGTTTCCTGGACGCGCCAGTGACGCGGCGCGGTGGTGAAGGCGCTGACTTCGCCAAAGCCGAGCGACTGGTTGATCAGGTCGCGAACCGCCGGGTCCAGGCCGAGCAGGTCGATGCTGGCCGCACCGTCGAGACCGCGCGCTGCCGCCTGGTCGACGAAATCGCCGAGCAGGCCGAGCACGGCGGCAACGGCATCGGGTGCGGCGCCGTCGGGCAGATAGGGCGCCGAAAAGGTCTGCATGCCTTGCGGCATGGCCAGGTAGGCCGGGCCGTCATCGTCCTGCGAACCGGGGCCGAGGGCAACGACGGGAATCGGGAAGGGACGCAGGGACGCGGGATTCATGCGCAGGCTCCAGAGGTTCCGGCGTCACGCACCGGGATGGGAATCGGGCGCGGCCGGGCCGGGCCGGCGGCGAGGCGGGCGACTTCGTCGCGGTATTCCTGCCAGTCGCGGATGCCGTTGAGGCTGCCGAGATAATCGCCATCGCGCAGGAAAACGACCGCCGGCGCACGCGCCACGGCGAAGCGCTGCATCAGCGCGGCACTGGCTTCCGGACCGGCGACCAGGCGGGCGACGTCGGCGCCGAGGCCGTTCAGCGCTTCGGGCAAGATCACGCAGGCGTCGAGCACTTCCAGGTTGCGCTGCGGATCGTCGGTGAGCAGCAGGGCGGCCAGGCCGGCGGGAAATTGCGGAGCGTCGGCAGCGACGCGGACGAATCCGTGTTTCTGCTGCATCCGGGCAATGGCGCCTTCGAGGCGTTCGAGCGAGGTGGCGCCGGCTTTCAGTTCGAGCATCATGGGCGGGATGTCCTCAGGAATTCGGGGAGTTGGGGTTCGCGGTCGAGGTCGGCGAAGAAGGCGGACAGATCGGTCTCGCCGGCATTGACCGCGCTCAGCGCCGACAGTGCGGCATTGACGGCGGCGGCACGTTCGGCCGGAATGACCTCGCGGGCGGCGTCGAGAAAGCAGAGCAGCCAGGTGCCCGGCGGCTGCGCGCCGACTAGGCGGATGTCGATGCTGACCTCGCCGTCACGCCCCCGGCAGCGGGCGAAATGCTCGCCGCAGGCCAGCACCTCGACGGGTATGCCGAGGCACATCAGGCGGCTTCCGCGTTCAGGAAACGGGCGTCGCCCAGGCGATAGGCCTGGTCGGCCGGCGGCCGGCCGGCTTCGTAGACGTCCATGGCCAGCGCCCGGTCGGTGATCGCCTCGGCCGCGCCTTCGCGGATGCTGCCGACGACGCCCCAGCGTTCCAGCCAGTCGAGCGCCAGGTTCAGCGCCGGCACCATCTGCGCCTTGACCACGTCGCGCAGGCTGCCGCCGTAGTCCTCGAGTTCCTCGGGCTGGACGCCGATCAGCACCAGCTCGGCCGGCAGCTTGCCGGTCAACGCTGCAGCCGCCAGCACTTCCTGGAAACCGGTCTGGTGCAGACTCATCTTCTTGGCGCCCATGAAACGCGGCACCTGGTCGCCGACCACCTCGCGCAGGTCGCCCGGCGTGTCGCCGTAATCGACCGCGTCGAAAACCAGCAGGCAGTCGGCCTCCTGCACGTAGGGCAGCAGGTAGAGCCCCTGCGTGCCGCCGTCCATGACCATGACGTTGTCCGGGAAGCACCAGCCGGCGTTGAGCGCCTCGACGCATCGCACGCCGAAACCTTCGTCGGCCCACAGCAGGTTGCCGATGCCGAGTACGAGTATCCGTTTTTTCATCCGCTTGTTCTCGCTTTCCCCTGGGGAAAAATGCCCCGGGCAGCCAGGCTGACCGGGGCGAACCTAACGCAAGGTAAATCTTTGTCCGCTCAGTCCTTGAACATCCGCCAGCCACTGACCATGGTCGAGATCAACGACTGCCGGCTCATGATGTCTTCACGGATCGCCGCGTAGATATGCACGACCGCGAAGGTCATCATGATCCACATGCCCAGCCGGTGCAGGTTGTGTACCTGCATGGACCCGCCGAGCGCCGGAATGACCCAGCCGAACAGGCTGTCGGCCCAGCTGCCCAACCCGGTGCCTTCGCTGTACAGCGCGAAACCAGTGAGGACCATGCCGACCGACAACACGGTGAAGAAGAAGAACATCATCAGCTGCGCCATCGGGTTGTGGCCGACGTACTTTTTCGGCGTCTTCTCGAGGAAGAGATACCAGCGCAGTTCGAAGAAGACCTCGCTCCACCAGTCCCGGTTGGTGATCGGCAGCTTGAAGATCTGCCGCGCATGATGATTGCCGACCAGCGCCCAGTAGATGCGACCGAGCAGACCGATGGCGAAGATGTAGGCAGCGGCGAAATGGGCAAAGCGGATGTAGCCCATCAGGAAATTCTCCGCCGCCTCACCGGGCACGGATGGCAACGGCAGGCCGATGAAATAGCCGGTCACCGCCAGCACCACCATGCACAGCGCGTTGATCCAGTGCCACAGACGCACCGGCGCCTCATAGACATAGATCGAGCGTACCTGCCGGCCGTGCCGTTCGGCCTCCAGCATGTCCTGTTGTGAAAGCATGATTGCCTCCTTTCCGGACCGCTCAGCGGACCTTGACCGTCGTCATTTCCTGTCCGTCCGGGCTCATCACGTGCGTCGAGCAGGCCAGGCAGGGATCGAAGGAATGCAGCGTGCGCAGGATTTCCAGCGGCTCGTCGGCCTTGGCCACCGGGGTGTCCATCAGCGAGGCCTCGAAGGCGCCGATCTGGCCCTTGTGGTCACGCGGACCGCCGTTCCAGGTGGTCGGCACGACGCACTGGTAGTTGTCGATCTTGGTGTCCTTGATCTTGATCCAGTGACCGAGCGCGCCGCGCGGGGCTTCGGTGAAACCGACGCCCTTGGCCTCCTTCGGCCAGGTCTTCGGTTCCCACTTGTCGATGTTCGCGGTATTCAGGTCGCCGGCCTTGAGGTTGGCCATCAGGCGGTCGAATTCGCGCGCCTGCAGCTTGACGCAGTAGGCCGTTTCCAGACCGCGTGCGGCGGTGCGGCCGAGCGTCGAGAACAGCGCGGTGACCGGCACGTCGAGGTGCTTGAGCGCCCCTTCGACCAGGCCATGGATTTCCGGGTACTGCTTGGGCTGCAGGTAGCCGAGCACCATCCGCGGCAGGCAGCCGACTTCCATGGCGTGGCCGCGCCAGCGCGGGGCCTTGATCCACGAATACTTGGCGCCTTCGTCGAGTTCCTTGATGTTGGTCTTGGTCCCCTTGGTGTTCGGGCCGAGGATGAAATTCGGTTCGGTGACACCGTCCCAGGGATGCAGACCGAGGTTTTCGTCCGGGTACTTGTACCAGCTGTGGGCGACGTATTCCTGAACCTGTTCCGGATCGCGCAGGTCGACCGGGTGGATCTCGTCGAGCTTGCCGTTGATGATCGCGCCGCGCGGCAGCATCAGGTTGCCGGCCGAGTAGTCGTTGGCCTTGAGCGGCAGGTCGCCGTAGGACAGCAGGTTCTTCGACGACAGGCCGCCGCCGTACAACCAGCCCTTGTAGAAGGAGCCGATGGCGAGCAGGTCGGGGATGTAGACCTGTTCGACGAATTCGGTGCAGCGGTCGATGATGCTCTTGACTAGGTTCAGGCGCTCCATGTTGATGGCGCCGACGGCACCGGCGCCTTCGAGGTTGATCGCGCAGGGCACGCCGCCGACCAGCCAGTTCGGGTGCGGGTTCTTGCCGCCGAAGATGGTGTGCACCTTGACGATTTCCTTCTGGAAATCGAGGGCTTCGAGGTAGTGGGCGACGGCCATCAGATTGGCTTCCGGCGGCAGCTTGTACGCCGGATTACCCCAGTAGGCGTTGGCGAAGGGGCCGAGCTGGCCGGAATCGACGAACTTCTTCAGGCGATTCTGGATGTCGCGGAAGTAGCCCGGCGACGACAGCGGCCACGAGGAAATGCTCTGTGCCAGTTCCGAGGTCTTCTTCGGGTCGGCCTTCAGCGACGACACGACATCGACCCAGTCGAGCGCGTGCAGGTGGTAGAAGTGCACCAGATGGTCGTGAATGTAGAGATTCAACTGCATCAGGTTGCGGATGATGTTGGCGTTCTCGGGAATCTGGATGTTCAGCGCATCCTCGACCGCCCGCACCGAAGTCAGCGCATGGGTGCCGGTACACACGCCGCAGATGCGCTCGGTGAAGGCCCAGGCGTCGCGCGGATCGCGGCCCTTGAGGATAACTTCGAGACCGCGCCACATGGTGCCGGTGGACACCGCGTTGCGGATCACGTTGTTGGAATCGAGGTTCACTTCCACGCGCAGGTGGCCCTCGATGCGGCAGACCGGGTCGACGACGACGCGCTTGCCGGAGTTGTCGAGCTTGAAGCCCTGGGTTTCGTAAGCGGCCATCTGGTTATTCCCCCTTCTGTTCTTCGGTCTCGCCGGCCTTCTGGCGAGCGCGGGCCAGCGCGGTCACGGCCGCATGGGCGGCGATCGCGGCGCCAACGGTGCCAGCAGCCGCCTTGCCGATAGTGTCGGCATTCGATTCGACGCCGAAAGCCTTGATGTCGGTGACGCGGTCGTAGAAGCTGCCTTTGTCCCAGAAGCCGTCCTCGGAGCAACCGATACAGCCGTGGCCGGATTGCACCGGCCAGCTGACGCCGCCGTTCCAGCGCATCGACGAGCAGGCGTTGTAGGTGGTCGGGCCTTTACAGCCCATCTTGTACAGGCAGTAGCCCTTGCGCGAACCCTCGTCGTCCCAGGCTTCGGCAAACTGGCCGGCGTCGAAGTGGCCGCGGCGGTAGCACTTGTCGTGGATGCGCTGACCATAGAACATCTTCGGCCGACCCTGGCGATCAAGCTCGGGAATGCGGTCGAAGGTCAGCATGTAGGTGACGACACCGGT
>OGCL01000938.1_pt1 | contig 27527 bp, 32 predicted proteins | sample 1570041 | NCBI WGS metagenome assembly OGCL01 (sample SAMN06266162, study PRJEB24511) | hot springs metagenome | isolation source: Hot spring water | place: South Africa: Limpopo | collected 2015-06-22 | reverse complement strand
GACCAGAGCGCTGAAGACAAAAAGGATCAGAACCCCTGGTGAAAACCAATTGGAAACCGCAACCAGAGACGAAAAGCCGAAGATGTAGAGAATATGCCCAAGCAAAAAAGCCACCAGCCCTGCCATAAACGCTTTTTTTTGTGGAAGCGCCAGGCAAACATCGCCCACCAGACAAAAAATCAAACCAACCAAGAGGTAATGGAAATAGGCTGGAACTGGCCGTGGCTGAAGCAACGCAGTTAGCACAAAGAGGAATGAAAGAAAGGACTTTGTAATGATGCGTGGGATCCTGTTCTTCTTCTCAAAGTAAAGCACCCCGAACAATAACACGATCCCAAGAAGAATGATCAAACCATTCATCGTATTCCCTCCCCCCCATACCTCTAATGACCAAAGATTATAAAACCTATTTGAAGTTGTCAAATTCAACAGGTCAGGGATATGTTTTATCGAACGTCTCAAATACTTGTCGCTTCTCTTGAAATAATCCAGCCATCGAGATATCTTGGAGTGGGAAGAGTTTAAGGAAAATGGCAAACCTCCTCTACCGCTATTTAAAAAACCGAAACCTCCTCCTTCTTACCGCTTTTCTATTAGGACTGTTTTGGGGGGATTTTGCCTCCTCCTTGAAGGGATTGATTCTCCCTGCCCTCATCCTGGTTATGTCCCTCTCCACGACTCATATCACCCTCAAGGAACTCGTGCAGATAAAAAAGTATCTTAAGGATATTCTCATTGTCACGCTCATCCATTATCCTTTTTTAAGCGGCCTAATCCTTTTGGCGAATCATTTATGGGTGAAGGATCCTGATCTTCGGGTAGGATATGTTGTGATGGCTGCGATTCCATCGGCCGTGGCTGTCATCCCTTTTACTTACCTGTTGCAAGGGGAGATGACGGTTTCTTTAATTGGATCGGCATGGATCTATCTTTTCGCTCTGGTAGCTGCCCCTTTTATCTCTCTCCATTTTCTGGATGTGGCAAAGATCGAACCGAGCGGGCTTCTTCTGACCCTTTTTCAACTGATCCTCGTTCCTTTCCTTATATCTCGACTTCTCTTGAAATGGAGAGGGTTTTCCCGCTATCAGGCCAATGCAGGGCTACTTATCAATCTCTGTTTTGCTCTGATTCTCTACACGGTGATCGGGATCAATCGGAGAGTCTTCTTTGGCCATCCGGATCTACTTATCCTCATCTCTGCAATCGCCATCCTTCGGACTTTTGTCAGTGGCCACGTCATTGATCTCTTTTCAAGATGGCTGAAGGTGGATCCAAGGCGTCGAGTCAGTTATGTCCTTTTCGGTTCGTATAAGAACCTGGGTTTAGCCGCTGCCATCAGCCTCCTCCTCTTCAATGAGAGGGCAGCCATCCCTGCGGCGATCACCACCATTTTCGAATTTCTCTTCTTGATCTGGTTTACTTATTTTCGGAAAAGATGGGGCTGACCAGAAATTCCTTAATCTTCTGATTGAAAAGAGAGGGAGACTCCATCATTACCATGTGGCCTGATTCTGGGATTATCTCCAGCCTCGCCCCTTTAATCTTATTCTTCAGAAATTGAGAATACTTGACCGGTGTCAATTCATCCTCCTCCCCACAAACAATACAGGCGGGGAGTTTAATGTTCTCCACCTCCTTCATAATATCGAACCGATCACAGGCCAGAAAGTCTCCATAGAGGATCTCGGGTCGGCATTGGAGCATCCCTTTGATTCCTTTATCAATCATATCGGAAGGTGTATTTCTGAAAAATGCGTACCGGTTAATCTTAGGGACAATCTCCTTGAAGTCTGTTTTAATCCCTTCCAGAATCATCGGCAGGACCCTCAATCTTGCCCCAGTTCCGACCAGGATGATCCCTTTGATCAATTCCGGATATCTTAATGCCATCGTCTGGGTAATGGCTCCTCCCATCGAATGGCCCACGAGAAAGAGTCTTGGAAGTTTCAAGCTCTTAATAAAACCATAAACATACTCCGCATACTTTCCGATCTCCACCTCTCCCTCACCCCCGGAATCGCCATGTCCGGGAAGCTCAATGATAATGGGGTTAAACTCCTTCTCAAAAAATCCCTTCTGATAGCTCCAGGTATACTGGCCTCCCCCTGCCCCATGGATGAAGAGAACGAAATCCCTTTTTTCGATAAATCCCTTTCTTCCTGCCCAGTAATGGATCGGTCGTCCATTCACTTGGATGATTGGCATGGCCCCCTCCTTTGAATTGATTCGAAATAAGAATGGATTGCTTCCCAGACTGTCTCTTTCCTTTTAAGGCCTGACAATCTCGAACGAAAGGAAGTACAATTTGGAAGCCCTTTGGTGTACCAGTAGAGATGTTTTCGAATCTGGTGAGCAGAATATTCTTCCCCATAATACTTCTCGATGAGCGAGAAATGGTGATGGATCACCCCTTTTTTCTCCTCCGGAGATCCTGAAGACCTCATCCTGAAGATCCAGGGGTTTCCAAGCGCCCCTCTTCCGATCATCACACCATCACATCCGGTCTCATCAAACATCTTCTGTATCAAAAAGGGGGTGCCCACATCCCCATTTCCAATCACAGGAATTTTTACAGCTCGTTTCACCTCTGCAATTACGTTCCAGTCTGCCCAGCCCCGGAATGCCTGCTCTTTGGTCCGGGGATGAACGGTGATCGCATCCACACCACAATCCTCTGCAAGTTTCGCAATGGCAACTGCATTGATCTCTCTCTCATTCCATCCAGAACGAATCTTCACGGTCAAAGGACAAGTAGTCCTCTTTCTCATCTCGATCAGTATCTTCTTCACTTTTTGGGGAAAACGCATCAGATCCGCTCCTGCTCCGGTCTTGACCACCTGATTGGCAGGGCATCCCATATTGAGGTCAATAGCATCCGCTCCCATATGTTGCGCCATCCCTGCGGCTTCTGCCAGAACCGCTGAATCGGATCCGAAAAGCTGAACCGAAATAGGGTGCTCCCCCTGGCCAATCTTTAAAAAAGATTCCCCTTTTCGCAACAACCCATCCGCACTCACCATCTCTGTAAAGACAAGGCCACAGCCGTGCTCACGGACTATTTGCCGAAAAGGGAAATCCGTAATGCCTGCCATTGGCGCCAGCAGAAGGTTGCTACTGAGTTGAAGGCTTCCGATTCTCATGTGATCCCCTTCGATTATTGCAAGGCCGGAATAAAGAAATATTGGGTAAGTTTTTTAAAATTAACATTCCTGAATCTTTCCCAAAACCATCCTTCCAACATTCCACCATTCCAATGCTCCATTATTTCTGGTCATCCCAGTACTTCTTAATCAGACCGATCGCCTCGTCAATGCGGAGAGGATTCCCCAAATCGAGTCCTTCATCTTTCAACCCCTTAAAGAGTTTCGTCAAGGTCGGTTCCTCGAGATGAAAGCTTTCTAAATCCTTAAACCTTCCAAATATTTCGTTGGGGGTCCCTCTCTCGCTGAGATGGCCGTGACCGTGCATGAGATAGAGAATATCGGCCGTTTCTGGGACAAGATCAACTTCATGGAGGGTCGTGATAAAAGTCATTCCCTTCTCTCTATTCAATCCGTTCAGAATCTGAATAAAATCTCTTCGCGAAACAGGGTCCAATCCTGTAAATGGCTCATCGAGGATCAAAAGCTCTGGCTCCATCACCAGCGCTCCGGCTAATGCCACTTTCTTTTTTTCTCCTCCCGAAAGGTAATTGACAATTTTGTTCTGGATAGACTCAAGATTCAACTTCTCAATCACAGCCTTTGCCATGACCTCTGCCTTTCGCCTTCCCAGACCATAGTTTAATGGCGCAAAGAGAATATCATCATAGACCGTGGGACCCAGGATCTGTTCATCCACATCCTGCATGACCACGCCGATCTTTTCCCTGATTCTGGAGAATTCTTTTCCAGGGTCCACACCAAAGACCCTCACGCTTCCATCCTTTGGGATGAGAATCCCCAGCAGGTGCTTGAGCAGGGTCGTCTTTCCGCAGCCATTCGACCCAAGAATGGCAACCCGCTCCCCTCGATTCACAACAAAATCGAGTCCACAGATCTGGACCTTGGTCATATCCGGATAGACATGGGTGATGCAATCGACCTGTATCACTCGCTCCTCTTGTTGCATTGTCTCATTCTCCTCGATAATGGATCCGATTCTTAAAGCCTCTGAGCAACATGGATTCGTACATCTTTTCGCTCGCATCGATCCCTTTAATAATGAGATGGCCAAAAGCATGCGAGATATTTACAAGGCTTCTCCAAGGGTGTCCCCACTGAAACCCTCCGCGGAGGTAAAGTGCATATTGTGTTTCTTCAAGAATTTTGATCAAGATGAAGATAGATCGATAGGTCAAAAAGAGGGCCGTCACGAAAAGCGAAGGAAGAAATCGATCCAAGGTCCGAAAGATGAGGGGATAGGGAGTGGTGCTCAAAAGCAGGACGACCCCGGTTGATCCCGAGAGCACCTTCAGAAAGACAATCACCATGAAATGGATTTGAAATCCTGAAAGAGAGACAAAAAGGATGGCAAAAATAAGAGGATAAAAAGTGAGGGAAAAGATCTTTAATGGAAGACGTGCGAGGAAAAAGAGTGCGATCAGGATTCCATAGAGGAGAAGAAGTCCTGGAAGGCTTCTTAGGGTCACGATCCCTATCAAGACCATCCCCATCCCGACGATCTTCGCCTTCGGAGAAAAACGGTGAAGGAAACTTCTTCCCTCAATGGCTAAATAATCGAGAAAAGAGAGCTGAATCACACTTTTCTCCCTTCCAATTTCAGCAGGTCTGGCCGCAATCGGTAGATGTAAAGACAGATCAGAGTGGTAACGATTCCTTCCAGACACCATCCGATCACACCTAATGAAAGGACAATGACGATAAAATGTTTCAAATCCACATCGCCTCTACCCTTCACTCCTTCATGATGGTGGTGGTCCCCTTTAAATAGTTTAAATTCAAAGATCCCCTCCTTCTCCCCCGAATGAATCAGCTCTTCATAGTGGGAGACCCCAAGGCTCACCACGCCGATCATCGAAAAAGTGGAAAGGCTAAGGGCTAAAACCGTTGCTAAGAAAGTGGTGGCCGATATCCTTTTAAAGATCCTCCAAAAGAGACGAAAGAACAGAACCCCAAGGATTCCTTCAATGGAAAGTACCAGCGTGTTCAATCCAATCACCGTAAGCCCGCCGTGACCGAACAGGGCGAGGATCACATTGACGACAAACGTGGCAAGAAAGATGAGAGATGGACCCAATAAAATGCCTGAGATGACTGTGAGATTGACATGGTAAGCAATCGGAACGATCTCAACGGAGGCCCCAAGAACCATGACCGCTCCCATCATCCCGAGGAGGGGAAGGCGTTTCGCGAGAGACTCCTTTCTGATCAATCTTAAAAACACGAAGGCAAGGACGATAGCAATAATAAAACCCAATACCCAGAGCCATACCGGTAAAATACCATCTGGCAGATGAATGTGAGACATAAAAACCTCCGAAGTCCAATCGTCCTATCGTCCTATCATTGACTAAAAGGCGATTCGACTACTGACGATTAGACTATATTTATAAAGGCTTACAATCTTTACAATATCCATAAAAATTGAACTGGTGATCCGTGACCTGATAGCCGGTTGACTCCATCACCTTTTCTGACCAATCGGAAATATTGCAAAAATCTATTTCGACCGCCTTTCCACAGACCTTACAGATGACATGATGGTGGTGATTCTCCATCTCACAGAATTTATATTTAACGCTCGAGCCATTGACGATTTTAAAGACAAGCCCGAGCGATTCGAAGAGATCGAGACAGCGATAGATCGAGGTAAGCCCAATCTTTCTCTTCTTTTTTATCAGGCACCGGTAGAGTTCCTGAGGGCTCAGAGGGCTTTCTGAGGTTGAAAGCTCCTGAAAGATAAGTAGCCTCGGATGGCTGATTCTCAGTTTCTTCTCCCCAAAAATGGATTTAAAAACTCTTTTATTCACTTGAATTTAAGTCCAAAATGAAAATATTTTCATTAAAAATTTAACGACTTTCTTTCGTCCTGTCAAGGCTTGAAGATCAACTAACCAATTGTTTCCTTCAAGGCTTTTGGGTCCGTTATAGGCGGCAGGCAGGTGAAGTTTCGGCAGATGAAAGTGGTCGGAATTCTGGAGGCGTCTTTATCTTTTAAGAACGGAATCCAGTCTTGATCGCTCTTCTCTTGAGGGTCCTTGAAGCTTAAGATTTTATTGGGGAGATAGGCCAAGAAAATCTCTTTCAGCATGGCAATTGTCCTGTAATCCTCTCTCGGACCGATGATTCCAATCTCCTCCGGGTTTAAAAAGAGGGAATAACCTGAAAGCATATGGGCAAAGCCTGAGGGATGCTCTGAAAGAAAGTCATAAAAGAGCCTAAGAATCTGCTCGGCTTTCTGTTTTAGAGATTCCTCTCCTGTAAGGTAACCCAACCTGACGAGGTTGAAGAGGCCAATGGAGTTAGCCGATGGGATAGCATTGTCGTAAGGGTTCTTCGAACGGGCGATGAGCGATTCATTCTCTTTTCCGATGAAGAAAAACCCTCCCTGTTTCTCATCCCAGAATTGATGGATCATTCCCTCATTGAGTTCATACGCTTCTTTAAGATACTTTAGTTCAAAAGTCGCTTCATAAAGATCAATGACGGCCTGAATCAAAAAGGCATAATCTTCCGCATAACCATTGATGTGCCATCTTCCTTGATGAAAGACCCTCATCAAGCGGCCCTGCCTCCTTATTCCCTCAAGAATAAATTGGATAGCTTCCTCTGCTGCTTTAAGATATTCTTCCTTGCCGGTTAATTTAAATCCATCGAGCATCCCTGAAATCATCAACCCATTCCATGAGGTGAGAATCTTTTCATCCCGGGCGGGCTTCACTCGCTTCTCTCGCTTATGGAAGAGTTTCTCTCTGCCCTCTCTTAATAGGGTTTCCAGTTCAGGGATTGGGATTCCATACAATTCGGACACTTTGCTTATGGACATAGCGATGTTCAATACGCTGGCCCCTCCCTCAAAGTTTCCCTGAGGGGTGACCCCATAATAGGCGCAGAAAGGAGTTCCTTTCTCCTTGCCCAATAACTCTTTGATCTCATCCCTTGTCCAGACAAAAAAATTTCCTTCTTTGCCTTCGCTATCCGCATCCTGAGTTGAATAGAATCCTCCTTTGGGGCTTTTCATCTCACGGAGGACATACTGAAGGATCGCTTCACCTACAGCCAAGTATCTTTCTTTTCGAGTGGCTTGATAGGCCTCAAGATAGGTGCGTGAGAGGAGGGCATTGTCATAAAGCATCTTTTCAAAATGGGGGATGAGCCAACGTTCATCCACCGAGTAACGATGAAATCCGCCACCCAGGTGGTCATAAATACCACCGTTAGCCATCTTCTCAAGGGTCAGATCCACCATTCTCAGGGCTTCTTTTTCCCCGGTCTTTTTCCAGTATCGAAGGAGAAAAGAGAGGCTCATTGAGTTCGGAAATTTCGGGGCGTGCCCAAACCCTCCGTTAACAGAATCAAATGAACGCTTAAAATGATCAAAGGCGTGGAAGAGCATTTGGGGATCGAATTCTTGGTTGGACGAGTTGATCTCAGTTATCTGATTCAGGGCATGTCTCACCTCAGTCTCAATCTGTTTCACCTCTTTTCGGTGAGTCTGATAATATTCTGAAACCGTGATCAGAACTTTTGGGAATCCAGGCATTCCCATCCGGTCTTCAGGTGGGAAATAGGTTCCGGCATGAAAAGGGACAAGATCAGGGGTTAGAAAGACCGTCATTGGCCATCCACCACTTCCGGTCATCACCTGAACAGCATTCATATAGATATCATCCAGATCTGGCCTCTCCTCCCGATCCACTTTGATATTGATAAACCGTTCATTCATGATTCTGGCAATATCCTCATTTTCAAAAGATTCCCTCTCCATCACATGACACCAGTGGCAAGCGGAGTAACCAATGCTGAGAAGAATAGGTTTATCCTCCTTCCTTGCCCGGGAAATGGCTTCCTCTCCCCACGGATACCAATCCACCGGATTATGGGCATGCTGTAACAGATAAGGACTCGTCTCATGAATCAGCCGATTCGTATGTTTATGGTCCATGGTTATCTCTTTAAAATATTTATAACCATTGAAAGGGTGAATCACAAGGAATGACATCATTTAAAGTAAAACTTCAATGATGGGATGAGATCAACCCTGAAAGGATCGGAAAGTTCTCCCTCCAAAATCATATCAAGCGATCCTAAAGGTGTTACAAACCAGCCATCTTTCTGTTTGCATTGTGATCTTGGGAGCGGATCTTTGGAGTTTACCAACGAAGGGTTTCCTTTCAAGGTTTTTCGAAAAGAACCCCCGGCCCTTTTCCGATTCCGTGAAGCAGCAAAGGAAGGAAATGTGGTCATGCGGGACGATGTTTCGATTATAATTTAACAGAAAGCGACTTTCTTGCTCTCTTATTTCTTAGAAACACCTGCCTTTTTATAAACTCCCGTCCATTGGGCTTCGGCAAGGATGTGACCCTTCATCGCCTTTTCAAGATCTGCCTTTGTGGAAGCTGGACTTAGATCAAGGCGAATATCGAGGGCATAGATCTTAAAAACATATTTGTGGGCGCGTCTGGGAGGGCAGGGTCCTCCATAGCCATTCTTTTTGAAATCGTTCAATCCCTGAATAGCACCCCCTGGAACTGAATTCTCTCTAATATCCTTCACGTCGGGATCAATATTCCACAAAATCCAGTGGACATAGGAGCCACGAGGGACATCCGTATCATCAAAAACCAATGCCAGAGATTTTGTCTCTTTGGGAACGTTCTCAATTTTTAGAGGAGGGTTGATATTGGCGCCATCGCAGGTATATCGGGAAGGAATCGGTCCATTATTTTGAAATGCAAGGCTTGAAATCTTAAATACTCCCTTTGGAGCACCGTGACCCATTCCATTTGAAAGAAGAAAAATCAGCAGTAAAGTGACCAGAAATAGACGCATCCTCTTCTAAGTTCTCCTTTCATCTTTGTTCATTCGGGCATCGAGTGGATAATCTCCCGTTATGTTAAAGGGAGATGTGGGTTGAGGTTGCTTTTAGATTGATGCCTCCAAAGAAATTTCGTCACTCCGAGACTTCACTTTTACCTCTTCATTTAAAGCTAATTCTTTTCAAGGATGCTGTCAAATAAAAAGGAAATCCAATAATGAGATCGGCTCTGAAAAACTGCCCTTCGTTCCCTAATTAAACACCTGCCGCCTTACCTAAATAGGGCAGGGATTACAAAAAAGATTCCATAAATTTATCTTTAATTTCAATAGGTTCTAATTTGTAATCGAACCTAATCCCTACCTGCAGCGGGGTGTAATCAGAGTTTTCTGGGCTTTTTCAGAAATCTCAATATTTTTATTGACAGAGAAAAGCAAAGAGATTAGAATTTCCTCAATTCGGTTATCGAAGTTTAGTCCTTTCGGCAGGTGTCAGATAGAATCAGAATGGATAGAAGAAAATACCCCCGATTCATTGCCGAAGAAAATCTCCTCGTTGCTGTCCTGAATGGTTCCAACATAATCGGGAAAGTGAAAGATATCAGTTTAGGGGGATTATCTTTCGAACATCTCTATGACCCAAATCTCAATTGGGTAAATTCAAAGAGAATCATTCGTCTCCTGGTGGACGATTTCAAGCAATTTAAAATTACTTGCAGAATTGTCTATGACTTCCCCTTACCCATTCCTGCTGAATATGGGCCTCTGATCATTCAATTAACCACCAGCCGTTGCGGGGTGGAATTTGAGGCCCTGACAGACGATCAGCTGGAACTCCTCAAGCTCTTTATAAAAACCTACACCCAAGGCGAATCTAAACGGAGCAACTCCACCACAACAGAAATCTCCCTCACCTCTCCGGGAACTCCGTTAGAAAGTCTATGAATTTTCAATGGAATAGTTTTACACGGAGTATTTTCAAACGGGAAGGTTCCTACCCCAATAGAAGTTAAGTTTCACATGAGACAAGGAGCGGGACTTTCTAACGGGGTTAATGAATCGGAAGAAAAATTTCCTTCTGTTTGCTTTTTGGATCTCTTATAGTCATAATAGAGGCAGACCATCGAACCGAGAGGAAAAAGATAGATTCATGGGACTTTTCAAACTTTTGATGAATGATCCAATTGCATTTCTTCTGCTCGTCATTCCACTTCTCTATTCCGTGGTCATTCATGAAGTGGCTCATGGATGGGTTGCTTACAGGATGGGGGATCCGACGGCGAAATGGCTGGGAAGATTGAGTCTCAATCCACTCAAACATCTCGATCCCATCGGAACGCTTATGCTCTTTCTGGCTGGATTTGGTTGGGCAAAACCGGTTCCGGTCAATCTCAATAATATCCCCAACCGACGAAAAGGACTCATTTTTGTCTCATCGGCTGGGATACTTGCCAACATCTTGCTTGCCTTTGTAGCTCTGTTTCTCTATGGACTCCTTGGCTTACCTTCTTTTGGAACAGGGGCTGTTTTCGTCTATACCCTTGCCCATATCAATATCACGTTGGCGGCCCTCAATCTCATTCCAATCCCTCCCCTGGATGGTTCAAAAATCCTCATGGGGTTCGCACCGGCAGAAACCCGATATTTCCTTTCACGCATCGAGCCTTACGGATTTTTCATCATCATTGGGCTGCTCTTTCTTGGGCTACTCAACCCCTTAATCACCCTCTTCCGTCAGATCATCATCGCCCTCATCAAAATATTCCTTCCCTAATTGAGAACACCGATTGGGGCGGGGGGTCGAAATGCCCACCCAGTCACCAAGAACCGAAGATTACAAATGATCACGGATGACCTTAATCAACTTCTGAATCTCTTCTGGGGTGAGCTTTCCGTCTTTTCTGAAAATTAAATTTCCCTTCTTATCAAAGGCAAGGACATTATTACTGTCGTCAGCGATCTTCCACTCATTCACCAACACCTTTTTATAATCCCGCACATAGATGGTGTCCGGATAGCGCTTCTGTTTATCTTTAATGGAAGACGAAATGGCAAAATTGGGAAGCCAGGTTGCTGCCATATTAATGATCCCGACCGATTGAAACTGATCGCTTGGAAACTTCTCTTTTTTCAGGGCTTCACTGGCTTCGTTGTTCGTATCTTTTTCATCAGGATCAACATAAAAAACCACAAAGACCTTTCCTTGCAGTTCGCTGCTGCTCCAGGGGGTTCCATCCAGGCGTCCCCCCAGTTTCTCCTTCAACTCCACCTTGGGAGGAACCTGGCCCAATTCAATCGCCTCAACAGATGGGCTGAGCATAAAGAAGAGCAGCGTAAGAACAAACCAACTTATCCCGAAATCTCTCATCATCAACCTCCGGCTTTTGTGCGGGCGCTTCTTTCCCTCTAAACAGTGCCTTCCCATCATTTCCACTGCATGAGATTCTTTCGGAATCATCCGATGTGAAAGCACCGTTAACTTGTTGAATGTTGCGACCTGACTCTTTAGCCTTTACCTATTTTCTTTTTCTTAGCACATCCTCTAAAAGTTCTCCGCCTACTCCAACATTTTCCGGACCGGACTCCCTCAGATAGACGACAAAACTGATTTCTCAATGCCGGTCAGCCGGCTCGCTGTCTCCGTGAAGGAGCTGATCATCTCTCTTCTCTTCCCTTTCTCCAACTTCGGGCCATAGAAAAATATGGCTGGCATCTCTCTCCCCCTTCTCTCCTCCTGCTCAAAAGAGGAGGCCGAGGACTTCCTTCAGAAACATTTCCTTGAGATGACAGAAGAAGAAAAGAAACAGGTCATCGCCAAGCTGGAACAAAGGTACCTAAAACAATACGGACAAAAGTTTCAGATCGGGACGCAGGAAGCCCTGCCGGAAACCCTCTGGAGCTATGGCCTGGAGCTTTCACGGTGCATCGGTTGCAGAAGATGTGTCTATGCCTGTGGACAGGAGAATAATAATTCCCGATATGCCCGGCAGCTTCACTGGATCAGGGTATTAAGACTCAAGAGAGGAAATCTCATCAATCTTGAAGACTCGGAGCATTACTATGCCCCTGAGACCGTCCCGGAAAAAGGGTTCGTCTATCTGCCCGTCCAGTGCCAGCAGTGCCAGAATCCTCCCTGTGTGAAAGTATGTCCCATCCATGCCACCTGGCAGGAACCGGATGGAATTGTCGTTGTGGACTACAACTGGTGCATCGGGTGCAGGTACTGTATTGCGGCCTGCCCATATAAAGGAAGGGTGTTCAACTGGTCGGAGCCCAATCTTCCCAGGGATGAGGTCAATCCCAACGTCCATTACCTTGGGAATCGGCCCAGGATGAAGTGCGCCGTTGAAAAATGCACGTTCTGTATTCAGCGAGTAAGACAGGGGCGATACCCTGCCTGTGTGGAAGCCTGCCCCACGGGATCGAGAAAGTTTGGAAACCTGCTCGATCCGAAAAGCGAAATCCGTTACATCATTGAACGTAAAAGAGTCTTCCGGCTTAGAGAAGATTTAAATACGGAATCCAAGTTCTACTACTTTTTTGAATCCTAAGGAAGGCATGGAATCATTACAGGGACTATTGAGGGAGACCTGGCATTTTTATAAGAAGACCCTAATTTTGGTCTTCAAGGGGAGTAAAATCTACTATGCCTGGTGTTTCTCTCTGCTTGCCATTATCATCGTGGGTTTCATATTCTACTGGAAACAGCACGAAATGGGGTTGATCGAAACGAGCATGACCGACCAGGTCTCCTGGGGACTCTACATTGCCAACTTCACCTACCTCGTGGGAATGGCTGCCGCTGCCGTGCTTCTGGTCATTCCGGCTTATATCTATCAGTTCAAACCGATCAAAGAGATCGTTGTTCTGGGCGAACTGTTTGCTGCCTCTTCCATCATCATGGCCATTCTCTTCGTAATGGTCGATCTGGGCCGGCTCGATCGGTTCTGGCATATGCTTCCTCTGATCGGGAAGATGAACTTTCCGGCTTCCCTTCTGGCCTGGGATGTCCTTGTCCTCAATGGCTATTTGATTCTGAATCTATTTATTCCGATTTATCTTCTGGTCAAATTCTATTATAGGAAAGAACCCAACTGGACATTCATCCTTCCTTTCATTCTCCTTTCCATCCCATGGGCTGTCGGCATCCATACGGTCACCGCTTTTCTTTACAACGGCCTAGCCGCCCGTCCCTTCTGGAATGCGTCCATTCTGGCGCCCAGGTTTCTGGCCAGCGCTTTTTGCTCGGGGCCGGCGATCATCATTATCATCTTTCAGATCATCCGGAAAGTATCCGCCATCCATTTGGAGGATAAGGCGCTCTTTAAGATTGCCGAACTGATTGCCTACGCCATGTTCCTCAACCTCTTCCTTCTGGGCGCGGAGATATTTAAGGAATATTATTCCAATACGGTTCATATTGCTTCCTTTAAGTATCTCTTCGAGGGCCTCCGTGAGCATACTGTGCTTGTTCCCTGGATCTGGGCGGCCATGACAATGAATGTCATTGCCTTTTTCCTCTTCCTGATTCCGACAACGAGAAAACGTTTAAGCACCCTCAACCTGGGTTGTCTCCTCATTATTGTAGGGGTCTGGATTGAAAAAGGACCGGGTTTTATTATCCCAGGGTTTGTACCTGACCCTCTCGGTGAAATTCATGAATATGTCCCGAATCTTTTGGAATATATGGTTTCTTTCGGAATCTGGGCAACCGGATTTCTAATCTTCACCCTTTTAATGAAAGTGGCTATCCCAATTGAGACTGGTGAATTCAGCCATACGGGTTACGAAAAAACGGGAAAAGGAGGAATTGTATGAATAAGAAAATCTTTTTGTTATTCGGAGCAATCGCTGTTTTTGCCGTTACGGGCGGAATCTATTACACCACCGCTGTCGCTCAGAAGACACCGCCTCCAAAACCTATCGCTGTTGAGACGTGTTACGCCTGCCATGGACCTATAAAAGAAATCCACGCGCGAAGTAAACATGGCAAACTAAATTGCATGGAATGTCATAGCGGGTTGGATCTTCATCTCAAGGAAAGAGCCAAGAAACCCGATACGAACCTTACTCTTGCCAACTGTGGAAGGTGCCATAAGGAGCAGTACGAGTCCGCCGTTTCCGTCAACCTTGAGTCAAAACCAAAAGTGGAAAAAGCCACAACCACCAGCCGTTCCCCTCTGTTTGATGCGATCATGATGCCTCATCCATTTACCAGGGAACATGCTGAACCGAGAAGCCACGTCTTCATGCTGGTCGATCATCTCCTTGTGGACAGGGCCTATGGGGGGAGGTTCGAGCTCAAGAGCTGGGACATGATCTCTTATGCGAAAGGTGCTGAGCGATCGGCCTGGGAGCTTCTCAGGGATAAGGATCCATCGACCAATGACCAGAAGATATTCCCTCCTTACACGCCGAGAACAGCCGCTACAGCAGCCAACCCCGTATGTCTCACCTGCAAGACCTCGGACATGGTGTTGAAATGGGGGTACATGGGGGATAAGAATCCAAAGGCCACTTGGGATAGGACATCGAAGGTCGTAGATGTAGCAAGAGGGGTCCATCATCCCAGGACTTGCATCCAATGCCATGATCCTCACGGGACGAATCCAAGGGTGATCCGAGATGCCCTCATCGAGGCAGTTGTTGACCGAGGTGAAGGGACGTATCCTTATGATCAAGAAAAGAGCAAAAAGATCACCATGAGGAAGATCATGTTCAGGAATTTCAGAGCCATTGGTATATTGAACAGACCCGATTCCAACCTCATGTGCGCTCAGTGCCATGTAGAGTATAATTGTAATCCGGTCAGAGATATCAAAACAGGGGAGATGATCGGCATGGGGGACAGACGGACCAATGAATTCCAGTGGAAGAATGTCTTTGATTATGATGCATGGGTCGAGAAACAGGGTTACAGAGACTTTGTGAATGAGACCACAGGCGCTTATCTCTCAAAGATACAACACCCCGAGATGGAGGTCTTCTGGGGAAGCAGGCATGAACGGGCAGATGTTGAATGCAAGGATTGTCATATGCCGAAGATAAAGAAAGGAGGCAAAACCTTCACCTGGCATGGACAGAAGAGCGCTAAGTATATGAAGAAAGATACCTGTTTGAAATGCCACCCCAAATGGACGGAAAGAGAAGCCGAATACCAGATTGAAGCAATTCAGAACTACATCCGTGGAAAAATGCGTAAAGCCGAGTTCTGGATTTCTGAATTTGTGAGGACTTATGTACGGGCAAAGGATTTAGGAGTTTCCGAAGAGGTATTGAAGGAGTCAAGAAAGTACCATACAAAAGCACATACGAAGTGGGAGTGGTGGACTGCTGAAAACTCCGACGGATTCCATAACCCCGACCAAGCAAAAGCATCGCTATTGGAGTCGATTCAGACTTCTGTTGACGGAGTAAAGTTTCTTGAAAAGGCGATTGCCGATAAGCAAGCCAAAAAGTAAGGGTTGGAGAATTAGCCCCACCGCAAAAGAGCGATGATAAAGGTAATCAAAAAGACAAAGGTCAGATTCATATAGGCCATGAAATAGAAGACCTTTTCGTGGGGGGACTGTTGGGGTTTATCTTCTGAAGGAATGAGTTCCCCCACGAGGGGCACCCCGAGGATCTTCTCTTCTCCATGTGGAGCCATCCGTAGGGCTTCGGTCAAATCATTTCCCGCGAGATGTTTTCTCACATGATTGCCTTCCACCCAAAACCTGCTTGCACTGACATCATAAATCTTTCCTTTATAAGCGATATAGGCTGGCCTCTTCTCGGTTCCATTAAATCGTGAGAGTTCCTCGGGGGTTAATCTTGTCTTGTCTTCTGGCGGAGGTTCAGAGTCTCTTTTTCTCAATTTTGGTCCAATAACAAAGGTAACCAGGGCTGCAGAGAGGGCCATCAGAAGGAATAAAAAGATTTTGATTCCCATCAGGATCCCAAAGCGCGTCGTATAAAAAGCCTCCCAGGCAGGGATCCGGGCGATGGTCAGGGGGATGCCAGTCCCTGAGAGAAGGATGATTCCAACCCATCCAAGAATCAATTCTCCCTTGGGGAGACCTTTGGCTGCGTAGGCGGGTTTGAGAAGGATGTGGACATACAGGATTGTTCCAAACCAGGCGATGGCTGTAAGCAAGTGAATGTATCCAATGATCAAACGGACTAATTTCTGAAATGGATGGAGGGGACGATACTCTCCCTTCAGTTTCAGGGTTTCCTTAAATTCCTCTCCGGTCTTGGTCAACTTCCCACCGGTTGGGTCCACATGGCAGAGGGTACAATCATGGCCTGTGCGTTCTGCATATTCAGGTGTGGAGGAGGAGATCCAGGGGAAGATGAGGATCGTCAAACCGATCAAGAACCAGAGAGGGGGTTTAGTGGACCACTGCACCACGTTGAATTATAAAAGAAAAAATCTGTCTGAACAAGATTGAAAGCGGCTCCCTTGTCAATTGATTAATAAAGTAAATTTGTTTATTTTTGATTAAATAGCCTACTCTTGGAATAAACGAAATTTCTCCCCCGTTAGAAAACCCCGCAACCCGTGGTCGGGTCTTATCGACTCTGTTGCTGGGAAGAAGATAAGATTTCTTTCGAGGCAAATACGGGGTTTAAAGCCCCCATGTTCGCTGTCACATTGGAAAGTCAAAGACTTTCTAACGGAGTTTCCTGCAATGGTCTTTCATGATTTTTGACTTAAGTCAATGGAAATCCGAAGCCAGTATGGATAAATAGAGTTGAGAGATTAGTTTGGAAAGCGATCAGATTTAAAGGAGGTTTAAAAGTGACTCACGAATATTCTGGTAAGTATGCTTTAAAGCGCCCATCCGGGGCAAAGCCAAACGAAGAGATTGCAAAGGTAATCCGGGAAAGATCTACCGGAGGGGAGCTCTCTTGCAGGGTGGCTGAGAACATTGCAAAAGAACTCAAAGTCAGTCTTTCCGAGGTGGGGCTCACTGCTGACTTACTGGAGGTAAAGATTAAACAATGTCAGTTAGGTCTCTTCGGTTGGGGGAATAAACCGAACCATGGGAAGGACATCCGTGCGGCTGGTTCTGTACCAAAAGAGATAGAGAATGCTCTTAAAGAGGTTTCTGAAAACGGCAGGGTGACCTGCGGAGCGGTTTGGGCGATTGCTGACCGTCTTGGCACCGAGCGAAAGGCGGTGTCTACCGCCTGCGAGACCTTAGGGCTGAAAATCCGTGCGTGCCAGCTGGGCACCTTCTAAGTCAAATCCTTCCACTACTGGATAAAGGCTATTTTTTCAGAGCATTCCTTTAACAAATGGTAGGCAGAACCTCCCTGCTTCAGGAGTTTGAGCATGAGGTCGGGATTCAGGATTCGGACACCTGCCATTATCTTCACCCCTCTTCTGTAGAAAGCATCCGGAATTAGGCTCGCTGTGGGACCAATGAGGGCGGTCCGTTTTTCATCGCTGACCCACGAAAGAATCGTATCAATCGTATGATTGACGAGGGCTGTTCCAGTAATGATGACTACCTGAGAATTCTCGATCGCTGTTTTCATCTCGGATTCGGGCTTGAAATGTTTCATCTCGTCCGGCCTCAGGCTCTGGCGGTTCTTTTCAATGATGTAAAAGGGGTTTCCCATTTCCTTCAGCCGTTTGATATAAGGGGTAAAAGCTCCGATCAGAGAGACGGTTTCATAGGGCTGGACGTCAAGAAGGTCAAAACCATCTATCTCTTTATGCACTATGTATTCCCTTTTGCTTCCTGATTCGATTATCCATTGGGAAAGCCCATTGAGAGCGGCAATGCCAATGGCGCTCTTGAGAACATTGGGATCGAGTGAGTAATTGACGATTTCGGATACAGGTCTCCCCTCCAGATGACCGGCGGGGGGCATTCGGGCAGCCGATGTCGGACAGCAGACTGCCTCCGGGATATCGGCGATGGGCGTGAAGGCACAACCGCCATGGCCGGTTGAGAGCTTCACACCCGTAAAAAAAATACCGATGACGAGATCGTCCACCCATATCTCCTCAAGGGGGGCAGGGGACTTCTCTTTGATAATCTCTATCGTTTCAGCGATCACTGAAGACATCACACACACCGAATGGAATATTGGAATGATGGAAGAATGGAATATTGATCAAATCCAACCCTGCCATTCCAGTCTCCCATTATTCAAGTTTTTAATCATTTCGTTGCTCTGGCTTTGCGGTTGCAATTTTTAAAACATCAATGATGTATAGAACCACACCAACTGTGAACCCAATTCCCGCGAAGAAGACCAGCATAAACCAGGGCTTCATGAATTCCTGGACCGTGAGAAATTCGATCCCTAATATTCTCTGGAAATAGGTTTGAATAATTCCTGCCCCTCCAAACCCTACCCCCATAAGGGCCATTCCGAGGACGGTGATCCAGAAGACCCAGAATCCCCTGACCTCATTGAATTGCTTCAGCCCTTTCAATTTTGGAAGGGTATAGTAGACGACCATGAGGATCAGCATAGCATAGGCGCCAAAAAAGGCAGTATGGCCATGGGAGGTAGTCACCTGGGTTCCATGGGTCCAGCGGTTAACTATGGGGAGAGTATGCGCTACTCCCAAAACTCCGGCACCGACGAAATGAAAAATCACACCGCCCACCACCCAGTAAAGCACGAGCCGTTCCTTGATCTCTAACTTTCTATGTTTGACATGACGGAGCGTGTCAATCACCATGAGAAGAATTGGAAGAGGTTCCATTGCGCTGAAGATTCCGCCCCACCAGAGCCAGTATTCGGGCGTTCCGATCCAGTAGTAATGATGGCCTGTTCCAATGACTCCGGTGATCATGACCAGAGCCAACTCAATGTAGAGCCATTTTTCGACGATGGCTCGTTCTATACCGGTGAGTTTCAAAAGGATAAAGGCCATCAGGGAGGCGGCAATCAATTCCCAGGCTCCCTCCACCCAGAGATGAATGACCCACCACCAGTAGTAGTAATCGAGCGTCAGGTTTTTAAAGAAGGGGATGGCAAAGAGCCACATGCCGGCCAGCATCACAATGCCACCCAGAAGCAGTCCCTGGATTGCCGTAAATTTTTTAGCACGGATAATGGTCATTCCGACATTGAAGATGAAGAGGAGAGCGACAACCACGACCGCCCACTTCAACTCGACCGGCAACTCAAGAAGGGGTCTGCCGGCAGTCCAGCCAAATAAAAACCCGATCACTCCTACCAGACCTCCTATGAGAAGGAGCCAGAAATGGAGGTCCGCCAGCTTTCGACTATAGATTTCTGTTTTGGCCTCTTCTGGTATGACATAATAGGTTCCTCCCATGAAGCCATAGAGCATCCAGACCACCAGGAGGTTGGTATGGATGGCTCGGGCCGTGTTGAATGGGAGAATGCTAATGATTGGGTCGGGCCAGATATATTTGATAATAAGGAGAAGGCCCAAAATGGTCTGAAGACCGAAAAAGATAGCCGAGATGACAAAATATTTGATTGCCACTTTCTGCGATTCGTAGATCATATTTATTTCCTCCTTCGACAGAAATAGCTCGTGGTTATTCGTTCAATGTTCGAAGCATTATTTTCTCGTCTCCGAACTCCCAACTCCGAACTCATAACTTGAAATCATTTGAGTCCCGCCAGAAAGCTTACCAATGCCTGGACCTCATCATCTGCCAGGTGCGGATAAGCGGGCATTTGGGTATTTGGATTGACCGATTTTGGATCTTTAATGATTTGTGAAAGCCGTTGAGGATCCTTTGCGGTTCCGACTCTGGAGAGATCGGGACCGATAACCCCGCCCTGTCCCCCGATTCGATGGCAGAGGTCGCAACGGTTCTGGGTGTAAACGGTTTTGCCCTTTAAGATCATCGCAGTCTCTTCTAAAGGTGCGCCAGTGACCTTGGCAACGGTGATGGGCGTGGGCGGCCAATCATTGGTATCAATTTCGCTCACCCATTGAAGGAAGGCGATCACCTTCGTGATTTCATCTGCCGACAGGTTCTGGTTGGGCATTTTTCTCCTCTTTGGGTCGGGGGATTCGGGATTTTTCAGATATTCTTTCAACCAGATATCTCCCCGTTTGGAATAGACTTTGGTCACATCCGGAGAATAATAGACCCCGATGCCAAGGATCGTATGGCAGCCATTGCAGTTGTACTTATGCCAGACCCTCTTGCCTGCAACGACCTCATCCGTCAGTTTATCGGTGTTGGTCCGTTCAGGGATGGTTTTGTGGGTATCGATCGTCAGCCAGATAAAGATGGCGGTGCAGATGACCGTTCCCCAGATGAAAAAGTTTCGAGCTGTCTTCTTCTCCATAGAGACCTCCTTTCAAATTTGACCTAATATGACACGAACCTAATCATAAGACTTCTTTCGCCTCGACTCCTGTAAAAATCATTGACCTAAGTCAAAACGTTTTTGCTGAAGATGGTGAAACTGAATTTAACAAGTGAAATTCCTGGTCCACAGGACGGGCCCCACGGAAAGGAATTATCATTTATATTGTGCTCATAACCCCGCCTTGTAGGCAGGGTTATAAGCACTTGCCGATCACAACCCGTTCTTTCAGAGCATCGAATGTGATCCGATAATCCTTTAAAAATAGAGCTCTTTCGCTATTCTCTTTCCGGTTGCTGTTCGAAAGACTTTACTAACCATTTCCTCCAATTGGCGTGGTTTCTCATAGAGATTATCTTCTTCGATATTCACCAAACAGTCGGCTTCATAAAGAATCTGAAAATGGAGACTCTCTTTTTCTCTTGGGTGATGGTGGTGGCTGATGATATCACAGATTTCATCCACGATTGGTTTCTGAACATTCAATTTATATAAGATTTCTCTCGCAATGCCCGAGCCTTCTTTCTCCTGGTGCTCTGCAGATGCAGTCCCATATTTCTCCTCCGCTTTTTTAATCCCGATGTCATGCAGATAAGCTGCTCCAAAAACAACCATGGGATTTCCTCCTTCAACCTTTAGAAGCTCCTCGGCATACCGCGCCACCCTGAGGGCATGGTTAATACGTTTGGTATCCGGACCAAAATATCTTTTCATCTCCAGAGCAATTCTTTCTCTCAACCGATTGTCCTTTTCTTCTTTAGTCTTGGCTTTTATCTCCTCGGGCAATCCTTCGATGCAACTATCTCCGTAAGGACACCATTCTGCACAGCCAAAATTGATTTTTGGGTTGACGATCTCATGGCCGCATCTACATTTTCTTTTGACGTCGTATTTAAAGAATTCAACCCCATAACCACATTTCGGACACGGGATTTCAAATACATCGCTTGATTTCCAAAACATCGGGTCTTGACCAGGGCATTTTGCCATTGTCTATCTCCTTACAAACTTAAAATGTATTCATTTTCCATATAACACTCCTTCAAAAGATCGACATTGACTTAAGTCAAATCTCATCTCAATTCCATTTCTGTCATTTGGCGGAAGGAATATCCTTCTTAGTCCGTAAGAGCTGAGGCTCCGTGCCAAATCATTCCGAATGTGTTGTTTTTCTTGCAAAAAGAGTCAAAAACCTATATAAAATGCTATTGTTGAAGAATGGAGACAAACCTTTTAAAGAGATGCCCACTTTTTGCAGGATTGAAGGACGAAGATTTGAGGAGGGTGAGGGCAATTTCTACACTCAGGCAGGTGAGGAAAAAGGAGGTTCTTTTTTCCGAAGGGGAAGAGGCCAGGGGGTTTATGTCATCCTCTCCGGAAAAGTCAAACTCTATAAAATCTCGCCGCAAGGGAGAGAACAGATCCTCCATATTGTTTCAGCACCTTATACCTTTGCTGATGCAGCCCTCTTTCTTGAGGGAGGATATCCAGCCTTTGCTGAGACCTTGACCGACTGCCGGCTCCTTTATATCCCGAAGAGAGATTTCAAACAGTTGATCGAGAAGAACCCACAACTCAGCCTAAACATGATCGTCTCCCTCTCTAACTATCTGAGGTTGCTTGCTTCACTCATCGAAGAGCTCTCGCTTAAAGAGGTCTCCTCAAGGGTTGCAAAATATTTGATCGATTCGATGAAGACTTTCAAAAAAGGAAGAAGCCCGAATGAGTTGGAGCTCGATCTGAGTAAGAATCAGTTGGCTGCAAAATTGGGAACGATTAGCGAGACCCTCTCCAGAACCTTCGGGAAGATGAAATCCAAAGGCATTATCGATGTGAAGGGAAATAAAATCCTGATCCTTGACCGCAAATCTCTCGAAGAACTAGCCTCGGGATTAAAGATTTGATCTTTCGAAGAGGCTCCCCATGACTCTAACCCTTCGACCTTCCACCCAACTGGCCTCATAGCCCTGACCTATTCACCTTGCCAAAAACTTAAAACCCAAAATATTTCGAACTCATTCTATTGACTTAGGTCAAGGAACGCTTTCTTTATAAGTGCTATATTGGTTTTAAAAAGAGTGAGAATGTGGAGGAGAGGCCTATGGCGAGGAAGGAGAAAATCACAAAAAAAGAGAAGGCCGATATCAGAACGTTGATGAAATTTGTAGAGATATTTTGCAGAGAGAATCACAATGGGGAGAGGAGTCCATTCTCTTTCCGGTTATATGATATCAAAGAGGTTGAGAAGAGGGAGATCTCCCTCTGCCCGGATTGCACAAAACTTCTTACCTACGGGTTGACCATGAGACTGAAGTGCCCTCATGACCCCAAACCAATGTGCAAGAAATGCGAAGCCCAGTGCTACAAAGGGGATTATAAAGAAAAAATCAGGAAGATCATGAAGTTTTCCGGAATGTATACAATCAAACATGGCCGGATAGACTTGTTGTATCATTATTTTGCGTAAAAAGTGACTAAAGTGAGAAGTGCCTAAAGTGACTAAAGTTTTCAATAATGCGCAGGAAAATTCAAATCTTTTGATTTAGGTCAAGGTAAACAGGTTAATAGAAGGTTAAAATGATATTGAAAGGAGAAAACAATGGCCGAAAAGACCGGGAAAAAAGAGATCGTTTGTTTTGTCTGTAATAAAACGGAACACCAGGGCGTTTTGTTGCCATGCAGAAAGGACGGCGAGGATCTCTATGTATGTACCCGATGTTTGCCCATGTTGATCCATGGTGGTTGATTTAAAAATATCCTCTTCCCCTCTCCCCAGTGAGACTGTGTCACAATGGGGAGGGTGAGGGGGTTTAAGAAAGGAGGTCAGAACATGAAAGAGTTTGCAGGTTGTCCAAGTTCCAAGACATATGATTTCAGGGAAAAGGCTATCCAGGAAGAAGCTCCTGCGGCCAAGGTGCAATCTCAGTTGCGTCAGTGGCCGATTCAACTCCATCTAATTCCCCCCACGGCTCCGTACTATCAGGGGGCAGATGTTCTTCTGACGGCTGATTGTGTGGCCTATGCCCTGGGGAATTATCACAACGATTTTTTGAAAGGCAAATCCCTTGCGATTGCCTGCCCGAAACTGGATGAGGGCCAGGAGGTTTATTCGGAAAAGATCAAATCCTGGTTTGAGGATGCAAAGATCAACACCCTCACCGTTTTGATCATGCAGGTTCCATGCTGTATGGGATTGCTCCACTTAGCCAAGCAGGCCCTTGGAAATTCAAAGCGAAAGGTTCCGCTGAAATCGGTCGTGGTCAGTCTTCAAGGCGGAATCCTATCCGAGGATTGGGTTTGAGGAGGTATTTGAATGGATAAGTATGCTAAGGCTTTTGTGAAGGCGAGTCTGGTCTATCTGGGAATCGGGGCCATCACAGGCCTCATCATGGTTGCCCATCCGGATCTTCGTTTCACCCTGACTCGGGTTCATACCCATATCAATCTATTGGGATTCATGGCGATGATGGTTTATGGGGTCGGATATCACATTCTACCCAGGTTCATGGGAAGGCCGGTCTATAGCCACCGGCTCGGAAATGTTCAGGTCTGGTTGGCAAATATCACACTCATCGGCCTCTCCGTTTCCTGGATCTTGGAAGCTACACAGGGGGGAGTCTGGCATACCCTGGCTATTCTCTTTGGACTTGGGCAAGGGGTTTCAATATTTCTATTTATCATTAATCTGTGGAAGAGCATGATGCCATTACCCCAAGAGGGGAAAAGTTAGGAGTTCGGAGTTCAGGGTTGGGAGGTTTAAGAATAAGACTCCGAACTGGGAGGAGAAGAACATGGCTGAAAAAAAAATTACAAAAGATACGGTCATCGGGGATGTCCTGAAACAGAATCCCGAAGCGGTTAAAGTGATCCAGAAATATTTCGGCACAGGATGTTTCACCTGTCCCGGGATGAATATGGAATCGATCTCCTTCGGAGCCATGATGCATAACATCGATCCCGAAGTGATCATCAAAGAGATCAACGAATTAAAAGAATAAAAGAAAACTGTAGGGCAAGCCTTTAGGTTTGCTTATTTATTGAGCTTCGCATAAATAATGGAACGATTTCCTATTTTCTGTTATAATGGGGGCCATGAGACCCCATGGAACTCAAGCCGAATTGGAGAAGCGCCGCCGACACACCATCGAACTCCTAAAGCAGGGCAAGGCAAGCCTGTCGTCTGTGGCACGCTGGGTGGGAGCATCAAAAAGCTCTGTCTCCCGATGGTACCAAGCGTATCAGAAGGACGGTTCCAAGGCCCTCCGTTCCAAAAAGATTCCTGGCCGTCCCCCCAAGTTATCCTCCGTTCAGAAAGTGAAGTTGGAGCGGGTGCTCCTGGCGGGTCCATTGGTTGCCGGGTATCGGACCGATCTTTGGACCCTGAAACGGATTGCTCAAGTGATCCAGAAGCAATTTGGTATTCAGTATCATCCCAACCATGTTTGGAGGTTGCTTTTGGGGATGAGGTGGAGCTGTCAGAAGCCAGAACGTCGGGCTCTGGAGAGGAACGAAGAGGGGATCGAGCATTGGAAGCGGTATCGCTGGCCACATATAAAAAAAAGCCGAAAAACTTGGCGCCCACCTGGTGTTTCTTGATGAGTCTGGGTTCTTGCTTATCCCGAACGTGGTCCGAACTTGGGCGCCGAAAGGCCAAACTCCGTTCTTCTATCACCTTTACAAACAGGATCGCATTTCGGCCATCAGTGGTTTGTCGGTTTCCCCGAAGCGAAAACGGTTGGCTCTTTATCTCGGGTTTCGGGCTCGGAATCTCACGGGGTTGGATGTTCGATCTTTTCTCAAAGGCTTGCTTAAACACCTGAGAGGAACCGTGTTCCTGTTGTGGGATCGAGGAATGATCCATCGGCGTAAGGAGGTTAAACAGTTTCTTCTTCAACATCCAAGAGTCCATATGGAATACTTCCCGGCCTATGCTCCTGAGCTTAACCCGGCCGAATACGTTTGGAACCAGACTGACCGTGCCTTATCTAACAGTGCACCGGAGAGTCTGAAGGACCTTAAAAAGATGCTTCGGAACTCAAAACGAAAACTTAGGGGATCGCAGAAACTTCTTTGGTCGTGCATTTATGCTTCTGATCTCCCATGGACCCGATGAACCGTTCCATTACTTATGCGAAACTTAATAATATGCTCCTGGGGGGTGAAATGAGATGCTCCTACCCCTCTCTAAAGGGGTGATATAACATGCTCCTCGACACTGAAAGGATATTCTTTTGTGAAGGGCTTCTGTCAATTGGAGAGGGGTTTAAAAAAGAAGACGGAGAGCTTTGTCTTCTCAGAACGAGTCGTACAGCCTTTCTCTAAAAGAGAAGAGCAGTTCCCTCTGGACGCTGTCAAGATGCCACGCCCGGATCAAAGAGGTCTACACTATTATAGTCGCCAGAATCCTGTTCAATTGTCAAAGAACGATACTTATGAGACACTGAAAGAACGAAGCTGCTTGATTGAATCCCCATAGCTCACGTACCGCGGCTTCGTTCAACCGATTGTATCCGGAATTCGTTTCACTTCACTCCGTATACAATCTTTATCGTTATCTGCTAATTATTGACATGCAAAGAGGGAAGGCTGATGCACACAATATCACTATGTTTTTAAACGAAATACGAATTAAGTCAGTGGAGGTTTGGAGATGCCCATTAGAGCAAAAATTGTTGCCCCGGATGGGGCAGAGGGGAACCGAAGAGAAATTTTTTTTGAAGACGATGATCAACTGCCACTTGATATATACCCCATAACGCATCTTCATAGACCAAATGGGATAGGAGTAACCCTTACCTATGGTCATCAAGAATGTGAAGCCTCTTTACATCGTTATCCAGAACGTAGCCGTGGTGGTAAGTTCTTTTATATAGGTAGCGCTAACAGCAGATTAAGATCAAAACGCTATACAGAAGAATTCAGGCAGTTTCTTGAGCGGGTCGGTATTGTCGAGGAAGGTACATTGGTCAATTTGGAATTCGAAGGATACAGAGTCCTTATATCCAGGCTCTGATGGGTAAACTAAGTTACGCTCGATACAGCAGATAACAAAGCACTCCAGCGGATGGCTTACAGCCACCGCTGACCACAGTCGTTGAATCTGTAGAAAAAGGCCTCTTTAAAAATTTGTGAGTAAATGATCAAAAAAATGAATGCATAAAATGCGCTGTATTGAACGATCTCGGGTCAGGTAAGGGTAAAGAGACCCCATGTTATTTTAGTAGGGGACTTATTCTACAGACTCGTTAGACCGCAAGAGGTACTCGGTGCCACGCGAAGCGTTTCCAAGCGTTCCCATTGGCGAATTCACCATTACGAGGCCGTTTACGGCACCGGGACTCTTTGCCTATCGCCACATGCAGGCGGAGCGGCTGCTCCATTTCCCTGACTTCGGCGGCGGAGATATGAACGAAGAGCAGCGCAAAGACGCGCTTGCGCGAATGGTCAATGTCCAGCGACCACTTGCCGCGCTAGTTCTTTTTCTCGGTGTCGTGGCGCTTGAGGACTTCATCCGAGACCTCGGTGCAAGGTTGGCGGACGTGTCGGGCTTGGAACGTCACTTCCCAAAAATCACAGAGTTACGGCCCGTCCTGAAAAAGAACCCTCCGCCCTACGCACGTCAAGACAAAGATCCGGCGCCGCTCTCCGATTGGGCGGAGGTCAACGCCCTTTATCAGCGAACGATTGGCATTGCGCCACTTGTGGTCGAAGACCTGCCAAAGCTTCACGATCTTGCACTGATTCGCCATACGGTGGCTCACCATGCGGCACTGGTTCGCCCGATCGACGTGCCTCGTTTTCAGTATTGGGACGTTCAGGCAAACGCACTGATCAATCCCCCCATTGACTTCGTTCGAGAAATATTGACATTGCTTTATCGAACTGGCCGGAGCTTTGAGACCACAGTTGCTGATCGGCTATTTGGTGAGATCCTTGCAGTCCAACCGCCAAACTGGCACGAGGCGCCTTGTGAATTGGTACTTGGGCTCATCGAGACGTTCAACTGGTTTGGCAAACTGATAACTGACAACAGCGTTCTCCCCATGCCGGGAACTCCAAACTATGAGGAGGAGCTACACGCCAGAAGCACCGCCATTCGAGCTCGACTCACTAAGCTATGTCTTGAGGAGTTGAGGGGGAAGTATGCGATCTAACAACCGGCTCGAGGGAAGCGCCCAACATCTGCGCTGGTGGGTACCTGTCGCGCTGTACGCGCCGGCGCCCCCTCAGCCGGAACGTTAG
>OGCL01000937.1_pt1 | contig 27532 bp, 16 predicted proteins | sample 1570041 | NCBI WGS metagenome assembly OGCL01 (sample SAMN06266162, study PRJEB24511) | hot springs metagenome | isolation source: Hot spring water | place: South Africa: Limpopo | collected 2015-06-22 | reverse complement strand
TTCGGCGGCGTCTGCCTGGGTTCCAAGATCGCCCCGATCTTCTTCAACACGATGGAAGATGCCGGCGCCCTGCCGATCGAAATCGACGCCGGTCAGATGGACATGGGCGACGAGATCGAGCTCAAGGTCGATCAACAGACCGGCAAGGTCACCGCGCTGAAGAACGGCGCCGTGATCGCCGAATCGCAACTGAAGACCCTGGTCATCCTCGACGAAGTCCGTGCCGGCGGCCGCATTCCGCTGATCATCGGCCGCGGCCTGACGACCAAGGCCCGTGAATTCCTCGGCCTGCCGCAATCGACGCTGTTCCGCCTGCCGCAGAATCCGGCCGACAACGGCAAGGGTTTCTCGCTGGCCCAGAAGATGGTCGGCAAGGCCTGCGGCGTCACCGGCATCCGTCCGGGCACCTACTGCGAGCCGAAGATGACCACCGTCGGTTCCCAGGACACCACCGGCCCGATGACCCGCGACGAACTGAAGGATCTGGCCTGCCTCGGCTTCTCCGCCGACCTCGTCATGCAGTCCTTCTGCCACACCGCCGCCTATCCGAAGCTGGTCGACGTCAAGATGCACCGCGAACTGCCGTCCTTCATCTCGACCCGTGGCGGCGTCTCGCTGCGTCCGGGCGACGGCGTCATCCACTCCTGGCTGAACCGCCTGCTGCTGCCGGACACCGTCGGCACCGGCGGCGACTCGCACACCCGCTTCCCGATCGGCATCTCCTTCCCGGCCGGTTCCGGCCTGGTCGCCTTCGCCGCCGCCACCGGCGTCATGCCGCTGGACATGCCGGAATCGGTGCTGGTCCGCTTCAAGGGCAAGATGCAGGACGGCATCACCCTGCGCGATCTGGTCAACGCGATCCCGTACTACGCCATCAAGCAGGGCCTGCTGACCGTCGAGAAGAAAGGCAAGAAGAACGTCTTCTCCGGCCGCATCCTGGAAATCGAAGGCCTGCCGGATCTCAAGGTTGAACAAGCGTTCGAACTCTCCGACGCCGCCGCCGAGCGTTCCGCCGCCGCTTGCGCGATCGCCCTGAACAAGGAGCCGATCGTCGAGTACATGCGTTCGAACATTACCCTGATGAAGTGGATGATCGCCGAAGGCTATCAGGATGCCCGTACGCTGAAGCGCCGCATCGCCGCCATGGAAGAGTGGATCGCCAACGGCACGCTGCTCAAGGCTGACGCCGACGCCGAGTACGCCGCCGTCATCGAAATCGACCTGGCCGAAGTCACCGAGCCGATCCTGGCCTGCCCGAACGATCCGGACGACGTCAAGCTGCTGTCCGAAGTCGCCGGCGACAAGATTGACGAAGTCTTCATCGGTTCGTGCATGACCAACATCGGCCACTTCCGCGCCGCCGGCAAGGTCCTCGAAGGCAAGTCGGACATCCCGACCCGCCTGTGGATCGCCCCGCCGACCAAGATGGACGCGCTGATCCTGACCGAGGAAGGCTACTACGGCGTGCTCGGCAAGTCCGGCGCCCGTATGGAAATGCCGGGCTGCTCGTTGTGCATGGGCAACCAGGCGCAGATCCGCAAGGGTTCGACGGCGATCTCCACCTCCACCCGCAACTTCCCGAACCGCCTCGGCATCGACACCCGCGTCTACCTCGGCTCCGCCGAACTGGCCGCGATGTGCGCCCTGGCCGGCCGGATCGTCACGGTGCCGGAGTACATGGAGCAGATCAAGCTGGTCAACGCCAAGGCGGCTGACGTCTATCGCTACATGAACTTCGACCAGATTCCGGAGTTCGTGGAACAGGCGGCGACGGTCGAGATGTAAGTTCTGAAAATCGGCCGGTTTTACCGGTCGACCGCAGGAAAATGAAAAGCCCCCGTCGGGAAACCGGCGGGGGCTTTATGTTGTCTTAAGAGCGATAGGCGTTAAAAGTGTGAGATTTTTAACGTCATCGCGTTACTGCTCAAGTGGTTATGGGCTATCATTGACTTCGGCCTTGTAGCCGATGACCCTTTGCCTTCGGCTTTGGATCCTGGCGCACCAGTGTGCGAATGCCTCAGTCGCCGTCAAGAACTGGGGCTTTTTATTTTTCTCCTTCAGTGTCTGGTATGGCTTTTCCCCGTCGCTGTTCAATCAGTGCTCCATTTTTGCGCCGGATTTCTTGTTGGTAATCACGGTCACTGGTTGGGTAGGCGGACACGAACTGTAGGGGTTCTGACGGGTCGGTTGGTTCATTGAAAATCACCACGTAAGCTTCTTCGATCACATAGAAAAGTCGGCGGCGTTTCGGTTTGTTGTTTTCGGCAAACTGCTCCCGGTATAGCAACACCGTTCCGGCGGTAACGTTCAGAACCTCCCTGATCCACAGAATCCGTTCTGCCCGGCGTAGATCCAGTTCTTTCTCATGATCCATGCCCTGGCGGAAATTTGGATTGCGGGTGAAAGCATGCTTGAAACTGTCTGCCCCAAACTTGATCGGACGCCCTCGCCAGTCGGTGAAAACAAGTTGATTTCCCTCGGTATCCCGGACATAGGTTTCGATGAAAACTCGCCGATAGGCTTTCCACAGATTGCCATCCGGCGGTTTCAGGCGTAGCAGCTTCCACAGGTGCCCAGCCATGCCTTACTGCCCTTGCCAGTTGAAAATATTGAGCTTGGGGTCGCTGTTTTTCCAAGGCGATGAAAAGGTCAGTGACTTTTTGCCGATGCCCGCTGCAAGTTGCTCGCAGAAGGTCAGTTTCGCCTTGCTGGCATCTCGCTGATTCCAGGCATAACCAACAGCACCGATCAGCAAATCGGTTAATTGCAGCAAGGGGAGTTCATGCGAACTGACCGGCTCCAGGCAAGCCACCTTGGCCCGACCGCTCAGCTTATGCCGCAAAATCTGGCGCAGGTCGGTGAAGCGCTGCTGGCAAGCGTTCTGCTGCCAGTCTAGGTAGATGTGATAGGTCTTGCCAGGTTCCAGCCAGTGCACCAGGGTCTGGTAATACAACTTGTAAAAGCCTAGTTCCTTGTCGCCGTCGTTGAACAGGTCGTGCTTGAACTGGCTGCGGTCGGCGACAAGGCAGCGGAAACGCAACTCCGGCGTGTTAAGGAAAAGCTCGATCAACTCCTGGAAAAAAGCTGCCTTGCCTGGGGCTACCTTACTCCAGCCAAACTCACCTCGTGCCGAATGCTTGGCCTGCAGTTGGTGAAAGTGATGGACAATTCCTCGCTTGGCCTCACGCGGACAACTCAAGGCGCCAATGACCAGATAGCGGTCCGAGCTATCGGAGGTATGCCGGCTTTCGTCACAGTAGATGTTGAATTCAGTGCTCATGGCATTCTCTTCAATGCAGACGCCGTTCGTCGCCCGGCCTCATCAGCAGGCCCAGCACCCGCGCGCTCAGCAGTCGAACCTCGTTCTCGGCAAAAGTCTCCGGCAGTTCTTCGTATAGGTGGTCGAGTATTGCCGTTTCCACCTGAGCGCGGGAAGCGGCGCGTTCCTGCCAGTAATCGGCCAGCACTCTGCGTTGTTCCAGCTTGGGCAGTAAATCTTTGGCTGCTTTGCGGATGCGGTCTATTTCGGCGGGCTTCAGGTTTTCCTTTTGCAGTAGGTCGAAAATCGCCAGTTGCTCGTCGTTGTCGAAACCCTCGCGGACAAAACGTCGTTCTTCTGCATCCAGTTCCTTGTCCAGCGCCATCAATTGCTCGAAGATGCGGGCGATTTCGGCTGCGTCTTTCTCGCGGTTGTAGTCCTTGATGATGCGTTGGTATTTCTCGTACAAATCGACGCGGTTCGGGTTGGCGCGCAGCATGCGGGCCAGGCGGTTTTCGATACGCTCCTTGAGGTCGAAGGTTTCCTGCTGCTTCTCGGCGCGGGCGAATTCCTGTTGCAGGCGCTCGAAATCGATCCTGGAAATGTCGTAAGGGTTACGCGTCGGCTCGGCCACCTTGGGGGCCTCGAACTGTACCGCGTCATCAACCACATCGTTCAGCTCGCGCAACATGGCGGAAATGTCTTCTACCTGTTTTTTCTCGTTGAGCTTGTTGTAGATCGCGCATAGCGCATCGTGCTGCTCGTAATAGGCTGCCAAGTCCGGATGCGGGAAGAGGGCGCGGAACTTGGCCTGCATGGTTTCGACCAGCACGTTGAAGGTTACCCGCGTCTGGTCGTTGCGCTTGACGCAGCCGACGGCAAAGACCAGTGGTTCGAGCTTTTCCAGGCGCTGGCTGGTCATCAGCAATTCCAGTTCGAACCCCAGACCTTCCACATGCTCTCGTGCTGCCTTGACGTTGGCCGCGTAGTCGGCCACCGCTATTTTGTCGTCTTCCATCGGGTCGACCGCAGCATTCTCCAGTGATTCGTCGGCCCCGGCGGCAAAAGTGGCCAGCGCCCGGCGCAGGCTGCGCACCATGCCGTTGTAGTCCACCACCCAGCCGGATTTCTTGTCCTTGTACACCCGGTTCACCCGGGCGATGGCCTGCATCAGCGTGTGGCCCTGCATTGGCTTGTCGAGATACAAGGTCGCCAGGCTCTTCACGTCGAAGCCAGTCAGCCACATGGCACAGACGATGACTAGCCGGAAAGGATGGTCGGCCCGCTTGAAATCCTCGTCCAGTTGTCGAGTCGCCAGCTTGCGGGCGTGCGGCGCCAGGTCCAGGTCGTAGGCGGCGTATTCCTTGGCCAGTTCCTTGCTGTCGGCACCGCTGATGACGACGCAGATTTCGGTTTCCTTCAACCAGGCCAGTTGCCGGTCGAGCAAGTCCAGATACTGGCTTGCAGACAGCCCTTTGATGGCCAGGCGTTTTGCTTCGGCTTCGCGTTTGGCTTCGATTTCGGCAATGCGCGCCTGCCAGCAATCCTGAACATAGGCATACATCCGGCCACAGGTCAGCTTGTCCCAACAGACCAGCATCGCCTTGCCGGTGTTCCCGCGCCGGGTGTAATGGCCGACCAGATCGGCCGCCACCTTCTGCAGGCGTTCCTTGGAAGTGACCAGCGGGTATTCCTGCGCCAGCTTGCGGTAGAGGGCGTCTTCCTGATCTTCGTCAATCTCGCCGGCGGCAAAGGCGGCTTCGATGCGTTCGCGGATTTTCTCGTGCACATCGGGGTCGATCAGCACCAGCTTGCCGCCCCGATTTTCATAGAACAGCCGCACCGTCGAATCGTCTTCGACCGCCCGTTTGAAGTCATAGATCGAGACATAGCCGCCAAACACATCGCGGGTCAGCTGCTTTTCCTGGGTGTCGATCAGTGGCGTGCCGGTAAAGCCGAGGAACTTGGCTTTCGGCAGGGCACGGCGCATGTTCCAGGCCAGCGTACCGTATTGCGTGCGGTGTGCCTCGTCGGACAGCACGATAAGATTGGGTTCATCGGTATATCCGTTTTGCGGCGGCGGTTTCTTGAATTTTTGTACCAAGGCAAACTGGACTCGGAGTTTAAGGCCCAGACGGTCCTGAACAGAAGCACTGTCCGGAATGCGCGCCGCCTTGGCGTCGGCGATCACGTCGCAATGGGCAAAGGTGCCGGCGATCTGGCCGTCGAGGTCGATGCGGTCGGTAACGACCAAAAAGGAATACTGGCCGCCCAGCGTGCGCCGTACCTTGTTGACCAGGAACACCATCGAATACGACTTGCCGCTGCCCTGCGTATGCCAGAAGACGCCGAGCCGGCCGGCATCCACCTCGGCGCGCACGGTGGGCTCAGTGGAAGTTAGCCGCTGCACCACGCGGTTGACGCCCAGGTACTGGTGATTGCGGGCGATGATCTTGGCCGCTTCGGCCGACCCTTCGCCATGGTCGAAGGCGGTGAAGTTCTGCACGATGTCGAGCAGCGCCATCTTGCTGCCCATGCCGCGCAGCAGCAGTTCGAGCAACGGCGCTTCCTTGGGCGGCATGGCGTCGGATTCGTTGAGCCGCCGCCAGCGGTAGAAGTGTTCCCACGGGCTGGTGATCGAGCCGAACAAGGCATCGTGGCCGTTGGACAGGACGACGAAGGCGTTGAAGAAAAACAGCTGGCGGATGTCGCGCTTGTAATCGGTCAGGTTCTTGTCGAAGCCCAGCTTGACGTCCTTGTCGTAGCGCTTCACCTCGATGAAGAGCAGCGGCAGACCATTGACGAAGCCGATCAGGTCTGGCCGTCGCGGTTGCAGGCCATCGACCCACAACTCGCGCACGATCAGGAAGTCATTGCGCTCCGGCGTCTTGAAGTCGATCACCGTCAGTACGAAACAGCCCAGCCGTCCGGCCTCGTCGCGAGCCTCGACCTCGACGCCGTTGAGCAGCAGCCGATGCTTGTCCTCGTTGATCTGGCACAGGCTCTTGCCCGCATCGTCGGCCACCAGTTGCGAAATGGCCGCCTCGATGGCGGCCGGTGGGGCCTTGGGGTTGTGCTTCTTCAGCGCCTGGCGCAATTCGCGGAGCAGCACCACCTCGCCGCGATGACTGCGACCGAGCAGGCTGTCCGGGCCGAAATCCTCGCGATCGAAGGCATAAACCGAACGCCAATCCAGATGCTCCGCGAAGAAATCGGCCGTGCCGGCCTGGATCATCTGGTCTTCGGAATAGGCGTTGGCGTTCACTTTTGCTTTCCTATTCCTCGTTGGTTTCGATCAGCAGCACGCTGGCGTAACCTTCATCATCGGACCCCGGCATGTTCCGGAAGCTTCCTTCTGGCGGGAAATTGTTCCCATCAAGTGACAAGCTGTCTTGAATAGGTGTCCCCAAAATATCCTCGACGACGGAAGAACCGAAACGCCCTTTGGAAAAGGTGCAATACGTCATCAATTCATCCGGGCGCGTTCCGGCGACCCGATCTTCATCCTTTACACCGATGTTGCGCCGGTTGAAGGACTTCGTCAGGCTGCTTCGCAATAAATCCCAAACGATCTGCGTCCAACCGCAGAGTTCATCCTGGGCTCCAAATGGCCGGCCAGACGAGAGGCTAAGTAAACCAAAAATTGCCTCCGAGAGTCTCCAATAAGGATAAACAACGGGTTCGGGCATCCAGACCCCGCAAGGGTATTGGCTAGGTGGCGGATAATCGAATTCATTGGGGTTGAAATAGTCTGAAGGGTCAATTAAAAGGTATTGCGCACCAGGGTGCGGAGCGCCCGGAAATACGGTTCGCTTCTTGCCGTTGAGTTCTGGACCGGATCGGTAGTACTCAAACTGGGGCCATTCCCTGTACAGCTTCAATTGATGCTGATCTTTCGGCTGGATCGTATAGCCCCCGGACAGGTCGGCATCCTTCGCCATCTTGGCTTGCAGCAGTAGGGAATTGCGATTCTGAACTTTGCCGCCCTTGGAGTGGATGTGGGCCAGCAGAATATCGCCAAGTTCGCACGGCTTATCCGTTCCAAACTTTGCTTTGGGTGTCTGATGGCAGAACACTCCCGTCGTGGTGCAGCTAATCCCCGTGCCAGCCAGAATGCCGCTGATTAGCGCCTGCAGCTTCGGGGCGCCCTCCATGGTCAACATGGCGACGAAATCTGGTTCTTCGGGTTTGCTCGTTCGTCGGTATGCCTCTTGGACGCATTCCAGAATGATTTTCTCGGTTTCTATGAGAATCGGGAAGCGATGGCTATAAATCTGACTAAGGTAGGTCATGGTCCGGTATAACTGTTTGGCTTATGACCAGGGATTATAAGCGGAGCTGGCCGGAGATCAGGCGGGGGAGAAGGAGGTCGCGGGCGGATTTCAGGGCGGCGATTTGTTGAGTCAGCGTGTGGATTTGCTCGAACATAGGGCCAACGGCTTTTTCAAAATCTTCGAGAATTTCAGCGGGTGGAATCGTGACCGGGTACTGCGACAAGGAATCGGTACTGACTCGCTGGCGACCATCAGCGCCGGACATGGAGCGGATGGCGAATTCGCGGAAGTGCTCGGTGCGAGCCAGGCAATAAACCCAGTATGGATTGACCCGGCGCGAGCGCAGGACGATGAATTCGGTGGAACCGCTGGCGACCGGGTTTTCATCGTCAAGAAATTGAACGAACCCGGTCTTGCCGTTTTCCAGGCAGGGTGTGATGCGGGCCAGCAAGGTATCGCCATTCTGGAACTTGGCTCCGCCGCCGATGGCGCGCTGTTCGATGCTTTCGATCACCATGCCAGTTTGGGAAAGCGCGGTCATTGGAACGAATGGGGCTTCCTTTCCAGCTTCGCAGGGCGTTTTTGGATTAATCGAAACAGCCTCTTCAAGCGTAGCGGGGTGCCAGTTGGTGCTGATGGTGGTACTCGATCGAGGAGGGCGCAGCCGGACAAACCATTCCGTGTAAATTAGCCGGGTCGCTTCTTCGAGAATCTTGATTTGCCGCTTCAGGTTGTCGGCCAGCAGATCAAACGACGTTAGCTGTTCGGCGATGATCTTTTGATCGTTGGGTTTTGGTACGGCAACATCAATCATTGCCAGCGCGTTTCTGTTTAATCCGGGAACGGCCCCCGCGCCGTTGAATTGAGCAAGGTCGAGCGTTTGCAGAAAGTAATACACAAAGCGCGGATCGTTGCCCTTGAAGTCGTCGACGTACAAAGTCGTGTTCAAGGGCCAGTAAGAAGCTTCGACGTAGTGCAGTTCGCCGAGTGTGCCGTATCGGCCGGTGACTACACCAGGCCCTTCGCATTTTGCCTCATTGTGAAAACCGGTAATGCCAGCGGAAGAGACAACGGGAATGTCCCCCGGTAGGCGCTGGTTTTCTGGCAGGTCATGACCACGTTTCAGGGAAATGAAGTCAGCCAGTTTTTGAGGATGGAATACGACTTGGCTCATAAGCCGACAGCTTTCAATACGGCCGAAATCTTGGCATGGAGGCCCTGCGACTCGTTGTGTAGATCAGTCAATTCCGTTTGTAGCGCAGCGATTTGTTCGGCGAAGTCCTCTTCGTCGCCAGCCTCTGCGGACACCCCGACATACCGCCCCGGCGTCAAACTCCAGTCCGCTTTTTCAATCTCCGCCCGCGTCACCGACTTGCACAGCCCGGCGACGTCGGCATAGCGAGCTGCCGGGAAGCGGTGCAGCAGCCAGTGGCCCTGGGCGATGAAGTGCAGTGCGGCTTTCAGCGTGTCCAGCGTGGCGTCGTGCGGTGTCGGCTGGTCGTCGTGGGCCTTGAGCCAGACGTCGTCGGCTGGGGCGAGGGCGCGGCGCAGGTTGCGGGCCTGTTTGTTGTCCCAGGCGGCGGATTGTTTGGCGTGCAGGGTTTTTTCGGCGTTTTCGAGCAGCCGACCACAGGCTTTGTGGTCGGCCTCGATGCGCTTGATGGCGGCGCGTAGTTTCTCGGTCAGGGCTTCGAGGCGGGCCTGGCCGGCGGTTTGTTCGGCGAGTGCCAAAGCGTCGTGCGGGCGGGCGGCGGTGGCGCGCTCGCCGTCGGTGGCTTTGAGCAGGGCGGCGAGTTCGGCGTCACCGGTGACGATGTCGGCTTGCAAAGCACAGACGCTGGCGGCGAACTCTGCCAGTTGTTCGGCAGTGACCGGCGCGGTGGCCTCGTCGTCGTCCTTGCGCTTGCGGTTGAGTTCTTCCGGCGTTGCCTTGTTGGCGAAGTTTTCGGCCAGGGCCAGCGCGGCGCTCAGTGCGCTGCGGCGTTCGGCGAGGATGCTTTCCAGTTGGCTCAGGTGCTTTCTGGCGGTCGACTGGTAATTGGCCACCAATTCGCGGAATTTGTCGTCTTCGCCCCGGTGCAGCCAGACGATTGCGGTGAGGTTGGCCAGTTGTTCTTCGGTGAAGCGGTGGTGGCGAGCGGATTCGACGTGGTAGACATTGCGGGCGTCGAGCATCAGCACTCGATCCTGGCTGTTGCAGGCATTGCCTGCCACCTGTTGCGGCTTGGCCTTGTCGAAGAACCACAGGGTGCAGGGCAGGGAGCGGGTGTAGAAGAACTTGGGGCCGATGGCGACCATGGTGTCGACGTGGCCGGTGGAGATCAGGCGGCGGCGGATGTCCTTGTCCTTGTTGCCGGCGTCCGAGGCGCTGGAGGCCATGACGAAACCGGCGCGGCCGGTGGCGTTGAGGTAGGCGTAGAAATACTGTACCCACAGGCTGTTGGCGTTGGAGATGGCCTTGGTCTTGGCGTTGGTGCCGGGCAGGCCAAAGGGCAGGCGTTTGCCGGCTTCCGGCGTTTGCGCGATGCCGGCGGCTTCGGCTTCTTCGTCCCATTTGCCGACCTGCTTCTTGATCTGGTCGGTGTTGACGCCATCGACGTTGAAGGGCGGATTGGCCATGACGAAGTCGCAGCGGTTGATCAGTTCCGGCTGCTCGTCGTAGAAGCTGTTGGCGATGCGGATGTCGCCTTCGAGGCCGTGCACGGCGAGATTCATGCGTGCCAGGTGGGCGTTGGTCTCGGCTTTTTCCTGACCGTGGAAGACGACGCGCTGGTGCGGCTTGGCGTGGCGTTGGAGTTCGATGAAGTGGCCGGTCTGCACGAACATGCCGCCGGAGCCGCAGGCGGGGTCGAAGACGGTGCCGCGATCTGGTTCGATGATGTTGACGATGAGACGGACGAGCGAGGGCGGCGTGAAGAATTCGCCGCCTTCCTGGGCGCCGGTCTGGGCGAATTTGTTGAGGAAGTATTCGTAGATTTTGCCGAAAACGTCGCCCGAGGCTTTTTTCAGGGAATCGCGGTTGAAGGTCTTGAGCAGGTCCATGAGCAGACGCGGCTCGAAGCCCCGGTAGGCCTTGGGCAGGATGCCGGCCAGCGTCGGGTTGTAGACCTCGATGTGCTCCATGGCAGTGACCACGGCTTCGGCCAATTCCGGGCCTTCCGGCTGGGCGAGCAGGTGCTCGTAGTAGGCGTTGGGCGGCAGGTAGATGGCGGCCTTGCCGATGAAGTCGCCGGGAATCAAGCCGCGGGCCTTGCCGTCGCGCTTGGGCAGGCTGGGCTCGACTTCCTTCTTGACGGCGAGAAAGCGGTTGTAGGCGTGGCGCAGGAAGATCAGCCCGAGGACGGGCATGGCGTATTGCGCGGCGGTGAGCTTGGAGTTGGCGCGCAGGTTGTCGGCAGCTTCCCAGAGGTCGCGTTCGAGTTTTTCGAGGTTCATGTTTTATGTTGTCTGAGTGTTGGCTTCGGCCTCGAAGGCCAAGCTGGCGATTGTATCCAACATCACCCTGATGAAGTGGATGATCGCCGAGGGCTATCAGGAACCCGAACGCTAAGGTGCCGCATCGTTGCCATGGAAGCGTGGATTGCCAACGGCACACTGCTCAAGACTAATGCCAACGCTCAGCACGTCGAAGTCATAGAAGTCGACCTGGCCGAAGCCGCCAGCGAAAAGATCGATGAAGTCTTTATCGGCTCGTGCATTACCAATATCGTCCACTTCCGCGCCGCCGGCAAAGTCCTCGAAGGCAAGTCGAACATCCCGAACCGCTTGGGCATCGACACCTGCGTCTACCTCGGCTTGGCCGAACTAGCCGCGATGTGCGTTATGGCTGGTCGCATCGTCACGGTGCCGGGGTACATGGAGCAGATCAAGCTGGTCCAAGCCAAGGCCGCAATTGAAAACCCCCGTCGGGAAACCGGCGGGGGTTTTTGTTGTGTTAGAGCCGCAACCGCGAATAGCCGATCCCGCCGCCCTTCTCGACGCGGATCTGCGCCGGAATCCGCTCTTTCATTCCTTCGACGTGACTGATGACGCCGATCATCTTGCCACTGGCGTTGAGCGTGTCGAGGGCGTTGAGGGCGATTTCCAGGGTGTCGGCATCGAGCGTGCCGAAGCCTTCGTCGAGGAAGAGCGAGTCGATGCTGGTCTTGTGGCTGACCAGGTCGGAGAGGGCGAGGGCCAGCGCCAGGCTGACCAGGAAACTCTCGCCGCCGGAGAGGGTGCGGGTGTCGCGGGCGACTTCGCCCTGCCAGCTGTCGACGATGTCGAGTTCGAGTTCGCCGGTGCTCTTGCGGCGCAGCAGGTAGCGGCCGTGCAGGCGGGCCAGGTGGCCGTTGGCGAGGTGCAGCAGGTGGTCGAGGGTGAGGCCCTGGGCGAACTTGCGGAACTTGTCGCCCCTGGCCGAGCCGATCAAGCCGTCGAGGCGCTGCCAGAGATCGGCGTCGGCAGTCTGCGTGGCGATTTCCTGAAACAGCGCCTGCTGGCTCTGCCGTGCCTCCTGGTCGCGGGCGAGCAGGGCGCGCCGGGCGCCGAGCTGTTCGCTGAGTTCGCGGCGCTGCTGGTCGAGTTGGGCGAGGGTGGTGTCGAGGTCGGCGAGCGGTGGTACTTCGTTTTCGCCGCTGGCGCTTGCGGGGAGGTTAGGCGCGGCGTGCAGGCGGGCGAGCTTTTCGCGGGCGGCCTGGAGCAGCGCGTCGGCTTGCTGTTTGGCGGCTTGCCGGGTTTCCCGGGCTTGCTGCAGGCGCAGGCGTTCTGCCGCCGGCAACAGCGCAGCGGCGTAGGCGTCGAGGTCTTTGAACGGGCTGGCGGCGAGCGCCGTTTGCCAGGCGCTGGCGGCGTCGGCGAGGGTTTGCTGCTGCCGGGCGAGATTGGCGTCGAGTTGTGCCTGCCGGCCCTGCAATGCGGCGAGTTGCTGGCCGAGTTCGGCCAGGCGCTCGGCGCAGCGGGCGAGGGCGGCGGCGGGGTCGGCTTCGGCGCTGGTAGGCGTCGGCGGGAGAGCGTCGGCGGCTGCGGTCCGCAGTTGCGCCGCTTGTTCAGCCCAGTGAGCGGCCTGGGTTTGCGCGGCTTCGGCGCGTTCCTGTTGCTGGACGAGTTGGGTGGCGAGTTCCTGGCGGCGGCGCTGAGTCTGCTGCCAGTGCTGCCATTCGGTCTCCCGCTCGGCGAGCCAGGCGGCCGGGTTGGCGGGAATGTCGGTCAGGGTTTCCTTGAGCCGGGCGTCGAGTTCGGCCTGTTCGGCGGCGATGCCTTGGCCGGCTTTGGCGATTTCCGCCTGGCGCAGCGCGGTGGTTTGTCCGGCCTGGATCAGCAGTTGCAGTTGGTTGCCGGCGGCGAGCAGGGCTTGGGCGGCGTCGGCGGCGGTTTTGGTGGTGGCGGTGACCGCCTGTTCGCCGCGTTCGGCGGCTTTCATGTGCTCGTCGAGCGCAACCAGGCGTTGTTCAGCCGCGTTGCGGGCGGCAGCGATGGTTTTTTCGTCCTGCCAGGCGTCGACCGCAAGACTGTCGGCCGGCAGCGCGGCGAGCTGGGTCTGCCAGTCGTCGGCGAGGCGGGCGAGGTCGCGGGCGGTCTTCGCCTGCTGCTCCTGCAGCGCGGCGTACGCGGTCTTCGCCTTGGTCTGCTCGTCGCGCAGTTGCTGGCCTTTTTCGACCAGCTCGGCGAGCGACTTTTGCGCCGCTTGCAGCGCGGCCTCGGTGGCCGAGACGTCGAGCGCGGCGTAGTCGGCGATTGCCGGGTGCTCGTGCGCGCCGCACAGCGGGCAGGGCTGGCCCGGCTGCAACTGGCGGCGGTGGTCGGCGAGGCTGCGGATCAGGCGTTCCTGTTCGAGCAGCTTCTGCTTGTCGGCGACCTGAGCGTTCAGCACCTTGTGCTGCTCGCGCAGCGCGACCAGCCTGCTTTCCCGGGCGGCGATCTGCTGTTCGCCCTGCTGCAGTTGCTGCGCCTGCGCGGCCTGCTGGGCGGTGAGTTCGCGGCGCTGGCGGGCGAGAGCGTCGAGCTGCTGCCAGCGGTTGCCGGCGGCCTGCTCGCGCTGCCAGTGGGCGCGCAGCTCGGCCAGTGTTTGCCCGGCGAGGCGCTGGTTCTGTTCGGCACGGCTGGTGTCGAGCGCGGCGTCGGCGGCGGTTTTTGCCTTCTGCGCGGCGTCGACCGTCAACTGCTGGGCGGCGCGTTGCCGTTCGTTGCCGGCCTGCTCGGCGGCGAGTTTCTGCTGCGCTTGCTGCTGGGCAGTGAGTTCGTGGGCCAGCCGGCTACGCTGCTCGAACTGCTGGCGCCAGGCGCCGAGGCGTTCGCCGAGCTGGGCGCGCTGTGGGTGGGCGGCGCAGAAGTCGTCGATCTCCTTCGCTTCGCGCCGGCTTTGTTGCAGGGCCTGTTGCGCCTGGGCGGCGACGGTGGCGGCGTGGCTGGCGGCGGCGTCGTGGCCGGCCAGTTGGGCAGCCTGCAGGCGGCTGCGTTCGCCGTGCAGCGCCTGCCGTTCGGCGGTGATCTGGCGGACGGCGGCGTCGGCTTGTTGCCATTGCTGGTGCAGCGGCTGCAGCGCCGCGGCCGGTTCGCTGTCGGCCAGCCGCTTGAGTTCGGGCGCGGCGGCGGCCAGCGCGGCGTCGGCGGCCTGCTGGCGGTTGAGCGCGGCGGTGACTTCCTGTTCGGCCTGGGCCAGGTCGAGGCGCCATTGGCGCTGCGCTTGCGTTTGCGTGTGCTGGCGCTGGAGGTCGGCGAGCTGTGTTTCCAGTACGGCGCTTTCCTGCAGCATCGCGGCGCGCTGTTCGTCGCTCATCAGCTCCATGCCGTCGGCGCGGGCCTTGAGCTGGGCCAGTTTGTCCCTGGCTTCGCGCGCCTGCTCGAAGACCTTGCGCGAGATTTCGCCGTAGATTTCGCTGCCGGTCAGTTCTTCGAGCAGTTCGGCGCGCTCGTTGGCGCTGGCATTCAAAAAGGCCGCGAAGCCGCCCTGGGCGAGCAGCATCGACTTGGTGAAGCGCGGGAAGTCGAGGCCGGTGATCTCGGCGACGCGTTTCAGCTTGTCGTTGGTCTGGGTGCTGAGGATGGTACCGTCGCCGGCCGCCAACTCGACTTTCGGCGCCTGCAGCGCGCCGTCGGCCTTGTCGCGGGCGCGGCGCTGGCTCCAGAAGGCGCGGTACACGGCGCCCTTGACCTCGAATTCGACCTCGGCCAGGCAGTCGGCGGTGTGCCGCGTCATGATGTCGTTGTCGGCGGCCGAGATCGTCTTCAGGCGCGGCGTCTGGTGGTAGAGCGCGAGGCAGATGGCGTCGAGCAGCGTCGACTTGCCGGCGCCGGTCGGCCCGGTGATCGCGAACAGCGCGTTGTCGGTGAATGGCGGCCGGGTGAAGTCGATGGTCCATTCGCCTTTCAGCGAATTGAGGTTCTTCAGGCGCAGGGTCAGGATTTTCATGCGCTTTCCCCTTCCGTTTCCCCGTGCAGGCCGGCGACGACGGCGCGGTAGCGTTGCAGCAGTGCCTGCTGCAGTTCGGCGTCGAGTTCCTCCTGCTGCAGGCGGCGGGCGAAGACTTCGTGCGGATCGAGTTCGTCCAGCGTCTCGCTTGCGACGGATGCCAGGCGGGCGGCGGCGTTGCCGCGCTGGCGGCGGATGCGCAGGACTTCGACCGGCCAGCCGTCGGTCATCTGCTCGATGCGCGCCGGCAGGTCGGCGAGGTAGTCGTCCTCGGCGACGGTGACTTCCAGCCAGGTCGGGCGCTCCGGCGTGCCCAGCGCGGCTGCGGCGCCGATCTGCGCCGACAGGTCGGCGAGCTTGCCGGCAATCGCCACCAGCGCCTGGAAGCGCGGTACCGGCAGCGGCGTCACCGCCTGTAGGCCGTCGCCGTTGAGGTCGACGAGCAGCATTTCCTTCTGCTGCTTCGCTTCGTCGAAGCTGAGCGGCAGCGGCGAGCCGCAGTAGCGGATGTGTTCCAGCCCGCCGACCTTCTGCGGCCGGTGGATGTGGCCGAGCGCGATGTAGTCGGCCGGCGGGAAGGCGGCGGTGGGGAAGGCTTCGAGCGCGCCGACGTAGATTTCGCGCACCGATTCGCTGGCGCTGGCGCCGACCGTGGTCAGGTGGCCGGTGGCGACGACGGGCAGGGTGACGCCGAGCTCGGCCATTCTGGCCCGGGCGGCGGCGTCGACCGTCTGATAGTGCTGCTGGATCGCCTGCTGCAGCGACAACTGCTTGTCTTCGGCGCTCTGCCCGGCCTGGCTCTGCAGCACATCGCGCGGGCGGACGAAGGGCACGGCGGCGACGATGCAGCCGGGCGTGCCGTCGCGCTGCGCCAGGACGACCACCTGCGTCGCCGGATCGGCGTGCGTCGCGGCGATCACCGTCGTCCCCAGGCGCGCCAGCAGTTCGCGGCTTTCGCCCAGCGTTGCCGGCGAATCGTGGTTGCCGCCGAGCAGCAGCAGCGCGACGCCCGCCTCGTGCAGGCGCACGACCAACTGGCTGTACAGCTCGCGGGCGTAACTCGGCGGCGTGCCAGTGTCGAAGATGTCGCCGACGATCAGCACCGCGTCGACACTGTGTTCCGCCACCTGTTCGAGCAGCCAGGCGATCAGCGCCTGATGCTCGGCCTGCCGGCTTTTACCCATGAAATGCTGGCCGAGGTGCCAGTCGGAGGTGTGGAGGAGGCGCATGCGGATTGATGGATGCAAGGACAAATCCATGTCTTGACCGAGATCAATGCAGGGGTTTGCCATTGGAATAGGGTAAAGGCGAAGTTTGCTCTAGGTCGAAGCTTCTATCGCGGGAGGTCGTCATGATACGTTCAACAGCGGGAACAGGCATCCTTGTCCTGTGTTTGTCGATCGTTGGCTTGCAAGGATGCGGCGGGTCGGCGATGGCGCCGGCAGCCAAATCCACCCAGGCTAGACCGGCGGCAGTGATCAACAGTTCGGAGCGTACGAACGAGTTGAAAAGGGAAATCTCCCGACTGCAACAGGAAGAGCAGTGGGTGCAGGATCAAATAAACCAGACGGTGCTGGAGATGCAGGGACCGAAGCTGATTGGCCCAAGTACCCGGGATACGGTCGATCTGGCGGATGTCGGCAGGAACTCGGCAGACATGACTGCGCAGTACGAATACAAGAACCGGATCAAGAATCAGCGAATCGCCATGGAGCGCGAGTTGACTCAGATCGAGCAGCAATCTCTGGCCGGCAGCGGCGGAGGTGGCGGCGGCGGTGGCTCGCATTAGGAGTCAATCGTGAATCGGCGTGATTTTCTGCGCAGCAGCCTGATCGTGCCAATCGCCGGCTTGCCGGGTGCTGCCTTGGCGGTGGGGGAGCGGCGCAGGCCGGGAAGGGTATTCGTCCCTGGCTACGAACCCGGACTGGCTTGGGCCAATGGCTTGCCACTACTTCAGCATCCGGTGCTGGCGCGGGCACTTCTGGGGAAAAGCCCGGTAACAGGCCCGGCCCGACTACTGACCCGGGTGTCGCCGACGGGCGATCTGCTGCAAGCTGTTTTTCCGGTGCAAGGGCACGATGTAAAGATATCTCCGGATGGTAGGGTGGGGGTCTATTGCGGTTTTGAGGCTGGAGACCATGTTGCCTTCGATCCCGAGACACTGGATTTGCTGGCAATTGCGCCATCGCTCGATATCGGCTGGCGCGGCGGCGGTCATGCGGCATTTGCGGCCGACGGTCATGTGCTGTTATCCGAGCGGGCGCCGCGTGCCGCTTTGAATGGCGATGCGCCAGCGGTCCGGTATGGCCGGGTCTCCATCCGCGATCCCCGGACGCTTGCAATTGTCGACAGTTATTCCTCCTTCGGCATCGACCCGCACGATCTCTGCTTTCTTGAAGGTGGACGGGAATTGGCGGTGGCGAACTATGGTTCTTTGCCAAGGGACGGACAGTCCGGTCTCGGAGTGCCCAGGCATGTCGTCGAGGCCTGCGTTGCCGTGATCGATGTCGCCAGTGGGCGTCTTCTCGAGAAATTTGGTGGGGCCAGTGCACATGCTGAACTCCGTCATCTGGCTGCCGGCGGTAATCGGATATCGGCAATCCAGGCCCTGCTCGGGGATGAAGCTGCGTTGATGTCGGCGCTCGCGGATGAGGCTGTCGTGCATCCCAAGGACATCACCGCCGAAGACGGCGTGCATTACCTGCCGGTGCCGCCGCTGCTGTTCGCCCGCGGTGAGCCGCCGGTTGTCATGGGGCGCGATGCCGAACGAAAGATGCGACATGGTCTGTCCATCGTCTTCGACCCGGTGCACCGTCAGTTCATCGCGACTTTCCCCAGCAGTCATGCCGTCTTCGCTTTCGACGCCGGCGATGGCCGTGTGGTGGGCGGTGGGGACACGCGCCGCCATGGCTTGAATCACCCCAGCGGCATTGCGCTGCTGGAGGACGGACGGCACTACGTGGTGACCGGCTACATGGAGGGGCTTCATGTCTATGAGCTTGGCAGTCACCGGTTGGTGCCCGAGGCTGTCTCGTACCCGGTTTTTTTTGGACACAGTCATATAGCAGTCGGCTGAAACATCTCTTAAGGGAATCGTTATGAACACGAAACCATCCGTTCGCCTGCTCTGGGTCATCTCCCTTGTCTCGCTGACATCGGGGTGCGCCGTCGTCGATCATGTCAAGGCGGACATGGCGACCTTGCGGGCCGAAGAAGCCTACAGCCAGAAACAGTTCGAGGCGGCGGCGCAGTCCTATCAGGAGGCCGACGCCGCCGGTGGCGCCTATGGGCAGATGATGCTCGGACGCATGTATGTGCGGGGTGTCGGCGTGCGCAAGGATGTTGTTGAAGGAAGGCGCTTGATCACCAAGGCAGCAGATGCCGGCTATGCCCCGGCGCACAACATGCTCGGTCTCTGGCTCTGGCAAGGGGGAGACGGCGTGCGCGCCGACCGGAGCAAGGCGGTTGAGCACTTCCGCAAGTCAGCCGAACTCAAGGACGAGTTTGCTGCGTTCATGATGGGTGTTGCCTACGCCCGCGGCCAGGGTGTTCCGGCCAATGCGGAGGAGGCCATGCGCTGGTTTCAAGAAGCCGAGAAGCGCGGTTTTGACGTTGATCGGCGTTTGCTGACTGAGGAAGGTCTGGCGGGCTACATGCGTCGATTTGCGGGCGCTGCCGCCAGAAATGACAGCCAGCGTGTCCTGGTGCGTCAGATTCAGGAAGCCTTGCAGCAACGGGGCTACGACCCTGGTCCGGTGGATGGGCTTTATGGCGCAAAGACTCGTAAGGCCATTGAGGATTTTCAACGGGCCAGTGGCAAGACTGTCGATGGCAAGGCCGATCGCTCTGTTCTGGATGCCCTGAAAACCAGCCGGTGATTTACCGGGTCAGGTCCCGCAGAAAGTCTGGTAGCTGGCGGTGATTTCCGGCGCCGCCGGTTCGGTGTAGCGGCGGTCGGCGTCGCGTTCGTCGAAGGGCACGCGCAGTGCGGCGAGCAGGGCGTCGAAGGGGGCCAGATCGTTGCGGTCCACGGCGGCCTCGAGGGCGTTTTCGACCTGGTGGTTGCGGGCGATCAGCCAGGGGTTGGCGCGCTTCATGGTCGCCAGCAGGGCGGCATCGCGTTGCGGCTGGCGGGCTTGCCAGCGTTGCTGCCAGGCGACGGCGTCCGGGTCGTCGGCGAACAGCCGGGCGAGTGTCTGCGGGCGGCCGTCGGCGAAGTCGTAAAGGGCGCGGAAGCTGTTGGTGAAGTCGTGCCGGCCGCGTTGCAGCAGGGTCAGGAAATCGTCGGCCAGGGCGCGGTCGGTTTCGGCGTCGCCACTGTCGTCGATGCCGAGCTTGGCACGCATGACGTTCAGCCAACAGGCGGCGTGACGCTCGGGGAAGGCTTCGATCACCGCCGTGGCAGCGGCGATGGCACGGTCCATGTCGGTGTCGATCAGCGGCAGCAGGGTTTCCGCCAGGCGGGCGAGGTTCCACTGGGCAATCGACGCCTGGCGGCCGTAGGCGTAGCGGCCCTGGCTGTCGATCGAGCTGAACACGGTACGTGGGTGGTAGCTTTCGAGGAAGGCGCAGGGGCCGTAGTCGATGGTTTCGCCGGAAATCGTCATGTTGTCGGTGTTCATCACGCCGTGGATGAAGCCGACGCCGAGCCAGCGCGCGACCAGCTCCGCCTGGCGGCTGGCGACGGCGTCGAGCAGCGCCAGGTAACGGTCGGCGCGGCCGGCCAGTTGCGGGTCGTGGCGGGCGATGGCGTAGTCGGCGAGCTTGTGCACGGCGGCCGGGCCGTGATGCACGGCGACGTATTCGAAAGTGCCAACACGCAGGTGGCTGGCAGCAATACGGGTGAGCACGGCGCCGGGCAGGGCGCGCTCGCGGCGCACCATGTCGCCGGTAGCGACCACGGCCAGCGCCCGCGTGGTCGGGATGCCGAGCGCGTGCATCGCCTCGCCGACCAGGAATTCGCGCAGCGCCGGACCCAGCGCGCACTTGCCGTCGCCGTTGCGCGAGAAGGGCGTGCGCCCGGAGCCCTTGAAGGCGATGTCGCGCTGTCGGCCCTGACGGTCGACTACTTCGCCGAGCAATAAAGCGCGGCCGTCGCCCAGGCGCGGCGAGAAACCGCCGAACTGGTGGCCGGAATAGGCCTGGGCGACCGGTTCGGCGCCGGCCGGGACAAGATTGCCGGCGAGCATGGCGATGCCGTCGGTGCTCTCCAGTAGCTGCGGATCACCGCCGAGTTCGCTGACCAGTTCCCGGTTCAGGCGGATCGGCTTTGGTGCGCTGGCTGTTTCCGCCTGCCAGCGAACGCAAAATTCCGGGAGTTCCCGGGCGTAGGTGTTGTCGAAAGTGAAAGGGCGAAAGCTGGCAGACATGGTGGTTTTCCGGGCAATGTCGGGGTTGACCGTGGCGCGGGATGGCAGTTCAGGTAATCGACGTTTCGGCAGGTGGATTTCGCGATGGCGGCCGGGTAGTCTATCCTTGGGCCAGGGATAACATGGCAAACGGAGAGTAATGATGGGTATCAAGAAGCACGTGGCAACCTGGCTGGTGTTCGCGGTTCTGGCAACCGGCGCGACGGCGGGCATGGCTTCCGGCCTCAAGATCCTCGCCTTTGACGACAACTCCTGCCGGGCCTGGCGCCAGGGCGCCGAGGAAGCCGAATTGCGCGCCGCCCATGTTGCCTGGGCGCGGGGATTTCTCAGCGGTCACAACTATGCCAACCCGCGTCAGCAGGTGACCGATGTCTCGGCGGCGACCGTCGAGCGCAACATCGAACAGTTTTGCCGTCGCAACCCGGATGGGTTGTTCATCGACGGCGTTTACCGGATGAGCGACAGCATGTCGGGGCGTAACGCACCGATCAAGCGGTAAGGTGGTGGGCCTCGGGTATAATGCCGGCCTCTCCGCCTAACCCGATACCACATCCATGGCCGACATTCTTTGCCTCAAGGGCGACGCCGCCTTTTCCGCCTTCCGCCTGCAACGCCTGCTCGCCCGCCTGACGGCGGCAGTGGCGGACATCGAGTCGGTGACCGCCGATTACTGGCACGTCGTCGCGCAGAAACGTGCGCTGTCTGCCGACGAGCGCGCCAAGCTGGCCAAGCTGCTGGAAGAAGTGCCGGCCGGTGAAGATAAAGGCGAACTGTTCCTGGTCGCGCCGCGTATCGGCACCATTTCACCGTGGTCGTCGAAGGCCACCGACATTGCCTTCAATTGCGACCTGGAACCTGCGATCGAGCGTATCGAGCGCGTCGTCGCCTTCCACGTCGTCGTGAAGAACCGCCGCGCGCTGAGCAGTGAAGAGCAGAAGATTGTCGCCGGCCTGCTGCACGACCGCATGACCGAATCGGTGCTCGCCGGTTTTGCCGAAGCCGGCGAACTGTTCCGCCATTTCGCGCCGAAGCCGCTGTCGACTGTCGACGTGCTGGCCGGCGGCAAGGCCGCGCTGGTCGACGCCAACGCCACGTTAGGCCTGGCGCTGTCCGACGACGAAGTCGATTACCTGCTGGACATCTTCACCAAGGCCGGCCGCAACCCGACCGACGTCGAGCTGATGATGTTCGCCCAGGCCAACTCCGAGCACTGCCGCCACAAGATCTTCAACGCCTCCTGGGTGATCGACGGCGAGAAGAAGGACAAGACGCTGTTCGGCATGATCCGCGAAACGCACCAAGCCAACCCGCAAGGCACGGTCATGGCCTACGCCGACAACGCCTCGATCATCGAGGGCGCGACTATCCCGCGTTTCTACCCGGATGCCGATCGCGGCTACAGCTACAAGGAAGAGCTGACACACATCCTGACCAAGGTCGAGACGCACAACCACCCGACCGCGATTTCGCCCTTCCCCGGTGCTTCCACCGGCTCCGGCGGCGAAATCCGCGACGAAGGCGCCACCGGCAAGGGTTCCAAGCCGAAGGCCGGCCTCTGTGGCTTCTCTGTCTCCAACCTAAACATTCCCGAGGCAACCCAGCCTTGGGAAAAGGCTTACGGCCGCCCGTCGCGCATCGCTTCCGCCCTCGACATCATGCTCGAAGGCCCGATCGGTGCCGCCGCCTTCAACAACGAATTCGGCCGCCCGAACCTGACCGGCTACTTCCGCACCTATGAGCAGGACGTGGCCGGCACCGTGCGCGGCTACCACAAGCCGATCATGATCGCCGGCGGCCTTGGTTCCATCCAGGCCGAGCAGTCGTTCAAGGAAGAAACCTTCCCGGTCGGCACGCTGTTCGTGCAACTGGGCGGCCCCGGCATGCTGATCGGCCTGGGCGGCGGCGCCGCTTCGTCGATGACCGCTGGCGTCAATGCCGAAGACCTCGACTTCGCCTCGGTGCAGCGCGGCAACCCGGAAATCCAGCGGCGTGCGCAGGAAGTCATCGATCGCTGCTGGCAGATGGGCAAGGACAACCCGATCCTTTCCGTGCACGACGTCGGTGCCGGCGGCGTTTCCAACGCCCTGCCGGAACTCGCCCATTCGGGCGGCGTTGGCGCCAAGTTTGACCTGCGCAAGGTGCCGACCCTGGAACCGGGCATGTCGCCGGCCGAAATCTGGTCCAACGAATCGCAGGAACGCTACGTGCTGGCCATCCCGCCGAACCGTATCGGCGAATTCCAGGCCATGTGCGAGCGCGAGCGCTGCCCCTTCGCCGTTGTCGGCGAAGCCACCGGCGACGGCCACCTGACCGTCACCGACGCCCACTTTGGCGTCAATCCGGTCGACATGGAAATGGAAGCGCTGCTCGGCAAGCCGCCGCGGATGACGCGCGATGTCGCGTCGCAGCCGTCCACGTTCGTGCCGTTTGATGCGGTTTCCATCGAACTCAAGGACGCCGCTTACCGCCTGATGCGTCTGCCGACCATCGCCGACAAGACCTTCCTGATCTCCATCGGTGACCGCTCGGTCGGCGGCATGACCGCGCGCGACCAGATGGTCGGTCCGTGGCAGGTGCCGGTGGCAGACGTCGCCGTCACCACGATGGGTTACCAGGGTTATCTCGGCGAAGCCTTCGCCATGGGCGAGCGCACGCCGCTGGCCGTGCTCGATGCGCCGGCTTCCGGCCGTATGGCCATCGGCGAGGCGCTGACCAACCTGGCCGCCGCCGACGTCGGCAGCCTGGACAAGGTCAAGCTCTCGGCCAACTGGATGGCGCCGTGCGGCGTGCCGGGGGAAGACGCCCGCCTGTACGCGACGGTCGAAGGCATTGCCGAGCTGTGCAAGCAGATCGGCGTGTCGATCCCGGTCGGCAAGGATTCGCTGTCGATGCGCACCGCTTGGGATGAGAACGGCGAGAAGAAGCAGGTGGTGTCGCCGCTGTCGCTGATCGTCACCTCGTTTGCTGCGGTCGACGACGTGCGCAAGACGAAAACCCCGCTGCTCGCTACCGACCAGGGCGAAACCGAACTGCTGCTGCTCGATCTCGGCAAGAACCGCCTCGGCGGCTCGGCGCTGGCGCAGGTGTACAACGCGACCGGCGACGATGCGCCGGACGTTGATGAACCGGCCAAGCTCAAGGGCCTGTTCGACGCCGTGCAGAAGCTCAACCGCGACGGCCTGCTGCTCGCCTACCATGACCGTTCCGACGGCGGCCTGTTCGTCGCCGCCTGTGAAATGGCCTTCGCCAGCCGTCGCGGCGTCTCGCTCGACCTCGACGGCGTCTGCTTCGACGCTGCCGCGCTCGACGTTGATGGCGCCGAGAAGCGTCCCGACCTGATGGCCGGCCGCGATTTCGAGAATATCGTCCGCGCCTTGTTCAACGAGGAACTCGGTGCACTGATCCAGATCCGCCGCGCCGACCGCGAGAAGGTCACGCCGATCCTGCGCGCCTGCGGTGTGCCTTACCACTTCGTCGGCCACCTGAACGAGTGGGACGAAATCCGCGTCACCCGCAACGCCAAGCGCGTGCTGCGCGAGAAGCGCGTGGACCTGCAGCGCGCCTGGTCGGAAACCAGCTTCCGCATGCAGGCAATGCGCGACAACCCGGATTGCGCGCAGCAGGAATTCGACCGCATCCTCGACGTGACCGACCCCGGCCTGACGCCGAAGATCACCTTCGACCCGCAGGAAGATTTCACCCAGGTCTACCGCGATATCAGCGGCCGCCCGCGCGTCGCCATCCTGCGCGAGCAGGGCGTCAACAGCCATTACGAAATGGCCGCCGCCTTCGACCGTGCCGGCTTCCAGTCGGTCGACGTGCATATGAGCGACATCCTCGCCGGCCGCGTCAGCCTCAAGGACTTCAAGGGCCTCGTCGCCTGCGGCGGCTTCTCCTACGGCGACGTGCTCGGCGCCGGCCAGGGCTGGGCCAAGACCATCCTGATGCACGACGGCTGCCGCGACGAGTTCGCCGCCTTCTTCAACCGTAAGGACACGTTCGCACTGGGCGTCTGCAACGGCTGCCAGATGATGAGCGCACTGAAGTCGATCATCCCGGGTGCCGAACACTGGCCGGCTTTCCGCCGCAACCAGGTCGAGCAGTTCGAAGCGCGCTTCGTGATGACCGAGGTACTCGATTCGCCGTCGATCTTCTTCGCCGGCATGGAAGGCTCGCAGATCCCCATCGTCGTCTCGCACGGCGAGGGCCGTGCCGTCTTCGATAACGCCGACGACCAGGGTAAATGCCTGGCCGCCGTGCGCTACGTCGACAACAAGGGCGAGCCGACCGAGGTCTATCCGTACAACCCGAACGGTTCGCCGGGCGGCCTGACCGCCGTGACCACGGCCGACGGCCGCTTCACGATCATGATGCCGCACCCGGAGCGCGTCTTCCGTACCGTGCAGATGTCCTGGCACCCGGAAAATTGGGGCGAGGACAGCCCGTGGATGCGGATGTTCCGCAACGCCCGGCGCTGGGTGGGCTAATAAACTGGGCGGGCGATTGGCACGCAGCGAGCTATAACTTTTGCACTAGACGGTGATATGCTTGATACATTGATCCTGAAATGTGTCAAGCAATATCTTTCCGCTGTGCGCCAATCGTCCATTCCCTCGCTTCCGGCGATCCTCCTTGCTGCGCTATTTCTTTGTGTCGCACCGCTGACAGCCTTTGCCTCGGCTGCTGAAATCGTATTCGCTTCAGGGGCGGCCAGGATCGTCGCCGCGGATCAGTCAGTTCGCCCTGCCAAAAAAGGGGTGACCGTCGCCGACGGCGATACCATCGATGCAATGGATGGAATGGTGCAATTGCGTTTCCGCGATGGCGGGACAATATCTTTGCGACCTGGTACCCAGTTCAAGGTCGAACAGTTCCGCTTTGCCGGGCAGGGGGGCAAGGCAGCCGCCGATGACCGGGTGACGACGCGCTTGGTCAAGGGCGCCTTGCGGGCCATCAGCGGGGCGATTGGCAAGGAACGTCACGAGCAGTACCAGATGAAGACGAGTGTCGGAACGATTGGCATCCGGGGTACCGAATTCGGCGCAATATTCGATGCTCAGGGGCTCCGGGTGACTACCCATGCCGGTATTGTCGAGGTGTGCAGCGATGTCGGCTGTGAACGGATCGGTCCGGGGCAGTCGCTGATCGTTCGCGATGCCATGAGCCGGCCGAGCAGGTTGGATGAGACGCCGGTGCTGGCGCCGGGATCGGACTCCGCGCCGACTTTGCCGGCGCCGCAGTCGTCGCCGGATCTGCCGCAACAGCCCGCAGTTGAAAAGCCGCATGCGCCCAGGGGGGCTGATCCAGCAGCAGCGCCTCGTCGTTGAGAAATCGGGCTATATCAGTTTGTTTTAGGGGGAAGAATGAAAACAACGGGGATGCATAGCATCGGCACGCTGTTGCTGATGCTCTTGATGTTTCAGGCCGGACCATTGCGCGCCGACGCCCTGACTGATCAGGCAAAATCCTTACTGGATGCGGGAAAAGCGGCGGCTGCCTACAGCCTGCTGGAGCCCCAGGAAGCAGCGCGTGCCGGCGAGCCGCTGTTCGATTTCCTGTTAGGCTTGGCAGCACTGGAGGTCGGTCAGAATACCCGGGCTGTCTTTGCGCTGGAGCGTGTTCTGGCAGTCGATCCGGGTAATGTCCGGGCGCGTGCTGAAATTGCCCGGGCCTACCTGGCGCTGGGTGAAACCGAAACCGCGTTGCAGGAGTTTCAGACGGTCAAGCGTCAGGGCGTACCGGCCGATGTCTCGATGACCATAGATCGCTACATTGCCTCGGTACGTCGCGGCGACAATGAGGTGGCGCGTTCGCTGACCGCCTATGTCGAAGCATCCGTGGGCTACGACGACAACGTCAACGTCGGTCCCAACCGGAACTCGGTCATGATTCCCGGTTTTGGCAATATTCCGTTCAGGCTGAGCCGCGACAGTCGGGCCAACGAAGATGGTTTCGGCTCCCTGGGGGCGGGCGCCAATCTGCGTCAGCCGCTCGGTAACGGGTTCGCGTTGTTGGCCGGTGTTGCGGCGACATCCCGCGCAAATTTCAGCAAGCAACAGTTCGATACCTATAACGGAGAGCTCAATCTCGGTATCAGCCGTACGATCGATCAGGACGTATTCACGGTCATGTTGCAGGAAGGCGTTTTCTACGTCGATGACAGTCGATTCCGGAATCACACCGGGCTGACCGGGCAATGGCAACGCAATCTGGATGCCCGCAACCAGGTCAGTGTTTTTGCCCAGTTTACGCAGCTGCGTTATCCCGACCAGGATGTCCGTGATGCCGATCGTTGGGTCGGTGGTGCCGGCTATGCCCATCTGTTCCGCGAGGGCATGGTGGCCTACGCCAGCGTTTATGGGGTCGAGGAAAAGCCCCAGGAACGCGGTGTCGATTGGCTGGGTTTCTCGGGGTGGGGCGCCAGGCTTGGTGGGCGCATGAATTACGACGCCCAGACCGTCCTGTTCGGCGGGGCCAATTACGAGCATCGAACCTACGACGAGGATGATCCGTCCTTCCTGCGCAAGCGCCGGGACGACCAGTTCGGCCTGCTGCTCGGGGCGACGCATCATCTGACGTCGCAGTGGAGCCTTACGCCGCAGTTCAACTACACCCACAACCAATCCAATGTCGCGCTCAACAAATATCACCGCAGCCTGTTCTCGGTGACGCTGCGTCGCGAGTTCTGAGCGGGAGTCCGTCAAATGCTGAATCACGATGTTTTTCGTTTGCAGAACCCGGTGCTGCTGATGGCCTTGGTCGTGCTTTTCCCGCTCAATGCCTCGGCCGCCGGCGCTGCCAAGGTGGATTTTGTGGCTGGTCCGGTCAATGTTCTGATGGCTAGCGGTGAACAACGCCCGGCGACCAAGGGCGCCGAGGTGCAGAGCGGTGAAACCCTGGTGACCGGAAGCGGCGGGCGGGTCCAGTTGCGTTTTTCCGATGGCGGTATGGTTTCACTGCAACCCGGCTCCGAGTATCGAATCGATGATTACCGCTTTTCTGGTAGTCAGGATGGTTCGGAAAAAGGGGTCTTCAGCCTTGTGAAAGGTGGCTTGAGGACGATTACCGGAGAGATCGGGCGCAACAACAAGGCGGCCTATCGCGTGAATACCGGGGTTGCGACCATCGGCATTCGGGGAACCGAGTTCACCATCGTCTATACCGGGGCCAACAGCATTTCCCTGGCCACCGGGGAGGGGGCGATCGAAGTCTGCAACAACGCCGGCTGTGTCGTCATGCC
>OGCL01000935.1_pt1 | contig 27559 bp, 22 predicted proteins | sample 1570041 | NCBI WGS metagenome assembly OGCL01 (sample SAMN06266162, study PRJEB24511) | hot springs metagenome | isolation source: Hot spring water | place: South Africa: Limpopo | collected 2015-06-22 | reverse complement strand
CTGGCCAAGAGCCTGGACCTGGAGGTGGTGGCGGAGGGGGTGGAGACGACGGGGCAGCTGAGCTTTCTGAGGCTGCACGGGTGTGAGGGGTTCCAGGGGTATTTGTTTGGGCGGCCCACCCCCATGGACATCTTTTTGCGTGAACAGCAACTGGGCCTGATGTCGCAACCCCTGGTGGCTGTGCCGGAAGGGCACAAGCCATGAACAACGTCGGCATCCTGTGGGTGGACATCGACACGCAGCATGCAGCGGCTGCGCGGCGGTTGATTGCCGAGCGCTACCCTGAATGGCGCGTGGTGAACAGCCCCACCCCCGAGACCGCCATGGCGCCCCTGGCCTCGCAGGCCTGGGACGCCGTGGTGATGTGCCTGAGGCCTTCGGAGCAGGAGCTGCCCGGCCTGCTGGAGCTGTGCGCCGGCCGCCCGGTGCTGATGTGCATCGACGCCACGCAGGAGGCGCTGGCCGCGCGGGCCTTCCGCTGCGGGCTGGGAGACTATGTGCTGCGCGAGCCTGACGACGTGTCGCACCTGAGCGAGCTGCTCAACCGCCTGGTGGCCCTGACGCAGGGCACCAAGGGTCAGGGCCAGCCCGTGCGCATGGTGGACGCCCGTATCTGGCAAGAGGCACTGACCATGCTGCAAGAGCAGCGCACGGCCCTGCAGGCCACGCTGGCCAGCATGAGCCAGGGCATCTTCAAGACGGGGCCCGATGGCCGCATCACCGTCTACAACCAGCGCGTGCTGGAGCTGCTGAATCTGCCCGAATCGCTGATGGCCACCCGCCCCACGCTGGCCGACCTGACGCGCGTGCAAGCCGAGCGCGGCGACTTTGGCGCGGGCTACAGCCTGGTGGACCGGCGCGGGCACGACTACGTGGCCCAGGGTGCGGTGGCCGCTGCCCCGGCGCTTTACTGGCGCACCACGCGCGATGGCCGTACCTTCGAGGTGCGCACCACCACGCTGGCCGACGGCAGCCTGGTGCGCACCTTTGCCGATGTGAGTGACTACGTGCGCGTCGAAAACGAGCTGCGCGAGAGTGAGGCGCGCTTCCGGTCACTGAGCGACCTGTCCTCTGACTGGTACTGGGAGCACGACGCCGAAGGCCGCTTTGTGCAGTTGGCGGGGGATCTGAGCGTGAACGGCATCCCGCTGTCGAGCGTGATGGGGCGCACCCGCTGGGAGATTGGTGCCCTCAACATGACCGAGGCCGACTGGGCCGCGCACCGCGCCGTGCTCGCGGCGCACCAGCCGTTTCGCGACCTGGAGCTGCAGCGCAAGCGCCTGGATGGCACCATGCACTGGATTTCGGTCAGCGGTGTGCCGGTGTTCGATGCGAATGGCGCGCTGCGCGGCTACCGGGGCGTGGGCCGCGACATCACCGAACGCAAGCAGGTCGAGAGCCAGATCGAGCGCCTGGCGTTTTACGACTCCCTCACCGGCCTGCCGAACCGCCGCCTGCTGGTGGACCGCCTGCAGCACGCCACGCTGGCCGTGGCGCGTTCAGACACCCAGGGCGCGCTGCTGTTCATCGACTTGGACAACTTCAAGGACCTCAACGACACCCTGGGGCATGACACCGGCGACCAGTTGCTGCTGCAGGTGGCCCAGCGCCTGAAGGCCTGCGTGCGCGAGTCCGACACCGTCGCCCGTTTTGGCGGGGACGAGTTCGTGGTGCTGGTGGAAGGCCTCAGCCCCGATGCGGACCATGCCAGTGCCGAGGCCGCGCTGGTGGCCAGCCACATTGCCACCACCCTCGGCAAGCCCTATGTGCTGGGCGATGCCAGCCACCACAGCTCGCCCAGCATTGGCATTGCGCTGTTTGGCCAGCAGCCGCTCAGTGTGGACGAACTGCTCAAGCACGCCGACCTGGCCATGTACCAGGCCAAAGCAGCGGGGCGCAACACGCAGCGCTTTTTTGACCCCGACATGCAGGCGGCGGTGAGCAACCGCTCGGCGCTGGAGGCTGACCTGCGCCGGGGGCTGCAGGAGAAGGAACTGGTGCTGTATTACCAGCCGGTGGTGGACGGCAAAGGCCGCCTGCAGGGGGCCGAGGCCCTGGTGCGCTGGCGCCATCCGCGCCGGGGCATGGTATCGCCCGCCGAATTCATCCCGCTGGCCGAACAGACCGGGCTCATCCTGCCGCTGGGCCAGTGGGTGATGGAGGCTGCCTGTGCCCAGCTGGTGGCCTGGTCGCGCAGCTCGCTCACGCGGCAGTTTTTCCTGTCCGTCAACGTGAGCGTGCGGCAGTTTCGCCAGCCTGACTTTGTGGAGCAGGTGCTGGGGGCGCTGGACGCCACGGGGGCCAACCCCGAGCGCCTCAAGCTTGAACTTACCGAGAGCCTGCTGTTGGCCGATGTCGAGGACATCATTGCGCGGATGGAACACCTGCGCCGCTACGGCGTCGGCTTTTCGCTCGACGACTTTGGCACCGGTTATTCGAGCTTGAGCTACCTCAAGCGCCTGCCGCTGGACCAGCTCAAGATCGACCAGAGCTTTGTGCGCGATCTGCAGACCGACCCCAATGACGCGGCCATCGTGCGCACCATCCTGGCCCTGGCCGACAGCCTGGACCTGGGCGTGGTGGCCGAGGGCGTGGAGACCACGGGCCAGCTCGAATTCTTGCAGCGCTACGGCTGCAAGGCCTTCCAGGGCTACCTGTTTGGCCGCCCCATGCCGCCCGAGGTGCTGGAACGGGCGTTGCGGCCTGCGCTATGACAAAAGCCACCGCCCTTTTGGGCGCGACAATGAATCCATGAAAAAACAGGTGTTGGTCGCCGGTGGCGGCATCGGCGGCTTGGCCGCTGCGTTGGGCGCCTCGCGCGCGGGCTGGGATGTGCGGCTGTACGAGCGCGCTGCCGCGTTCAGCGAAGTGGGCGCGGGCGTGCAGATCGGGCCCAATGTGGTGCGTCGCCTGCAGGCCTGGGGCTTGCAACAGGCGCTGCAGGCGGTGGCGGCTTTCCCCAGTCGCCTGCAGGTGCGCAATGCCGTGAGCGGCCGCGAGCTGGCGGTGCTGCCGCTGGGCCCCACAGCGGTGGAGCGCTACGGTGCGGCCTACGCCACCATCCACCGCGCCGACCTGCATGGCCTGCTGCTGCAGGGGGTCACCCAGGGCACTGACGCACAGCTGCATCTGGACCATGCCATCGACCGTTTTGCTGACAGCGGCGAAGTCGTCACCGTGCGCACCAGCCGGGGCAAGGAGGTGGAGGGCGATGCGCTGATTGGCGCCGATGGCCTGTGGAGCCGCACCCGCACCCAATTGCTGTGCACCATGCCACCGCGTGTGACGGGCCATCTGGCCTACCGCGCCCTGGTGCCGCAGCAGGCGCTGCCCGAGGCACTGCGCACCATCCAGGTCACCGCCTGGCTGGGCCCACGCCTGCATGCGGTGCAGTACCCCGTGCGCCGGGGCGAGCTGCAGAACATCGTCGTCATCGTGCAGGGCCCCGCGCCGCAGGACCTGGAGAACTGGGACCATGCCGCCAACGCTGCGGGCCTGGACCACGCGCTACAAGGCACCTGCACCACATTGCAGGACCTGGTGCGCGGTGTGAGTGATCACGCCCCGGCAGGCTGGCGTCTGTGGCCGCTGTGCGACCGCCCGCCCGTGCGCGCCGCCGACGAGATGGCGCGCGGCCTGGTGGGCCTGCTGGGCGATGCCGCCCACCCCATGCGCCCCTACCTGGCCCAGGGCGCGGGCATGGCGATCGAGGATGCCGCCGAGCTGCAGCGGGCGCTGGCCATGCACGACCTGGAGGTGCCGCTGCGCCTCACGCGTTATGCCCTCAACCGCTGGCAGCGCAACGCCCGCGTGCAGGCGCGTTCCATCCGCAATGGGCGCATTTTTCATGCCACGGGGTTGGTGCGGTGGGGGCGGGATGGGGCGCTGCGCCTGCTGGGTGAGCGCTTGCTGGATGTGCCCTGGCTGTACCGCGGCGATGGTGCGGGCGCCAGTGCGCTGTGAGTGCTTGGTGACGGGCAGGACTGCCGCGTGGGCCTTGTTGTAGGCATCGGGTTCAGGGCGCTTTTGAGCGTGTAGGCAGCCCCCGCAGGTTGTCAGGACATTCCCTATCCGGGGCAACCCGTGCAGGCCACGCGCAGGCTGAACTTTGCGCAGTATGCCGTGCTCTACCGCAGTGTGTGCAAAGCGCCAAAAAGGCAACGGATGTGACCACGAATTTGCTGTTCAAGCGCAGGCCGTGGTGCTACAAAGAGCCAAGCCGGTAGCGATTCCCACTGCAACACCGTGGCACTTCCCGAGCCCGCCGGGGGTGCCGCCACAGGAGGTCGTATGGATGCCATCAGCAATTTCGCCGCGCGCTACGCCCGTAGCCGTGAAGAGGAAATGTCGATCGACGAGTACCTCGCCGAGTGCAAGCGCGACCCGATGGCGTTTGCCACAGCCGCCCAGCGCATGCTGGCCGCCATTGGCGAGCCCGAAATGGTGGACACGCGCAACGACCCGCGCCTGTCGCGCCTGTTTGCCAACAAGGTCATCAAACGCTACCCCGCCTTTGCCGAGTTTTACGGCATGGAAGACTCCATCGAGCAGGTGGTGAGCTTCTTCCGTCATGCGGCGCAGGGGCTTGAAGAGCGCAAGCAGATCCTCTACCTGCTCGGCCCCGTGGGCGGCGGCAAAAGCTCGATCGCCGAGCGGCTCAAATACCTCATGCAGAAGGTGCCGTTCTATGCGCTCAAGGGGTCGCCGGTCAACGAATCACCACTGGGTCTGTTCGATGCGATGGAGGACGGGCCTGTGCTGGAAGAGCAGTTCGGCATCCCACGGCGCTACCTGCAGCGTGTGCTCTCGCCCTGGGCCGTGAAGCGGCTCGAAGAGTTTGGCGGCGACATCCGCCAGTTCCGGGTGGTCAAGCGCTACCCCAGCATCATGAAGCAGGTGGGCATCGCCAAGACCGAGCCGGGCGACGAGAACAACCAGGACATTTCCAGCCTGGTGGGCAAGGTGGACATCCGCAAGCTCGAAACCTATGCCCAGGACGACACCGACGCCTACAGCTACAGCGGCGGCCTGTGCCTGGCCAACCAGGGGCTGCTCGAATTTGTGGAAATGTTCAAGGCGCCCATCAAGGTGCTGCACCCGCTGCTCACGGCCACGCAGGAAGGAAACTACAAGGGCACGGAAGGCTTTGGCGCCATCCCGTTCGACGGCGTGGTGCTGGCCCACAGCAACGAGAGCGAGTGGAAGGCGTTTCGCAACAACAAGAACAACGAGGCGTTTCTCGACCGCATCTACATCGTCAAGGTGCCGTATTGCCTGCGGGTGAGCGAAGAAACCCGCATCTACGAAAAGCTCATCCGCGAGTCGTCGCTGGGCAACGCCGTGTGTGCGCCGGGCACGCTCAAGATGATGGCGCAGTTCGCCGTTCTCACGCGGCTGAAGGAGCCCGAGAACTCCAGCATCCTCAGCAAGATGCAGGTCTACGACGGCGAGAGCCTGAAGGACACCGACCCCCGCGCCAAGAGCTACCAGGAGTACCGCGACTATGCGGGCGTGGACGAGGGCATGACGGGCATCTCCACCCGCTTTGCGTTCAAGATCCTCTCGAAGGTGTTCAACTTCGACAGCGCCGAGGTGGCTGCCAACCCGGTGCACCTGATGTATGTGCTGGAGCAGCAGATCGAGCGCGAGCAGTTCCCCGCCGAACTGGAGACCAAGTACACCGGCTACATCAAGGAGTTTCTGTCGCCGCGTTATGCCGAGTTCATCGGCAAGGAGATCCAGACCGCCTACCTGGAAAGCTACAGCGAGTACGGCCAGAACATCTTCGACCGCTACGTGACCTACGCCGACTACTGGATCCAGGACAACGAGTACCGCGACACCGACACCGGCGAGGTGTTCGACCGGGGCGCGCTCAATGCCGAGCTGGAGAAGATCGAGAAGCCCGCAGGCATTGCCAACCCCAAGGACTTCCGCAACGAGATCGTCAACTTCGTGCTGCGGGCCCGGGCCAACAACCAGGGCAAGAACCCGAGCTGGACGAGCTACGAAAAACTGCGCCTGGTGATCGAGAAGAAGATGTTCTCGAACACCGAGGAGCTGCTGCCGGTGATCAGCTTCAACGCCAAGGCCAGCGCCGAGGAGGCGCGCAAACACGAGGACTTCGTCACCCGCATGGTGAACAAGGGCTATACGCCCAAGCAGGTGCGCCTGCTGTGCGAGTGGTACCTGCGCGTGCGCAAGAGCAGCTAGTTGATCGATGGGTTGGCCAGCGTGCCGTTCTGGGGCGCCGGTCCATGAAGGGGGCAAGTGGATGGCATTGCAAATCATCGACCGCAGGCTCGCAGGCAAGAACAAGTCCGTCGGCAACCGCGAGCGTTTTGTCCGCCGCTTCAAGGAGCAGATTGCGGACAGCGTGCGCCGCGCCGTGTCGCAGCGCGGCATCCGCGAGATCGAGCAGGCCGAGAACATCACCATCCCCAAGAAGGACATCGGCGAGCCCGTGTTTCACCACGGCCAGGGCGGCATCCGCGACATGGTGCACCCCGGCAATGCCGAGCATGTGCGCGGCGACCGCATCGAGCGGCCCAAGGGCGGCAGTGGCCGTGGCTCGCAGGCCAGCGATGGCGGCGAGGGCGAGGACGACTTCACCTTCACGCTGACCAAGGAAGAGTTCATGCAGCTCTTTTTTGAAGACCTGGCGCTGCCGCACCTGCTGCGCACCCACATCGGCGAGAACCCGCTGTGGAAGTCGCGCCGCGCGGGCTACAGCCAGGACGGAATCCCGAACAACCTGGCCGTGCTGCGCACCATGCGTGGCGCTTTGGGGCGCCGCATTGCGCTGGGCAAGTCTGCGCACCGCGAGCTGCTGGTGCTGCAGGCCGAGCTGGACGCCCTGCTGGCGCAGGACGATGGCACCAGCGAGGCCGTGGCCGCGCTGCAGCGCCGCATTGATGCGCTGCAGGTGCGCATCGGTCGCATCCCTTACCTCGACCCCATCGACCTGCGCTTTCGCGCCCGCATCCAGGTGCCGGTGCCCAACAGCCAGGCGGTGATGTTCTGCCTGATGGATGTCTCGGGCTCCATGGACGAGGCGCGCAAGGACCTGGCCAAGCGCTTCTTCATCCTGCTGTACCTGTTCCTCACGCGGCACTACGAGAAGATCGACATCGTCTTCATCCGCCACCACACCCAGGCCGCCGAGGTGAGTGAGGAGCAGTTCTTCCACTCCACCGAAAGCGGCGGCACGGTGGTGAGCAGCGCGCTGGTGCTGCTCGACCAGATCATCCGCGCGCGCTACCCCAGCGGCGACTGGAACATCTACGTGGCCCAGGCCAGCGATGGCGACAACTTCACCAACGACAGCGGCAACTGCCGCAACCTGCTGGTGGACCGCATCCTGCCGCTGGTGCGCTACTTTGCCTACGTGCAGGTGGCGGAGGAGGAGCAGAACCTGTGGGAGGAATACAGCCAGCTGTTGCCGGAGTTCTCGCACTTCGCCATGCGCAAGGTGTCGCAGCCCAGCGAGATCTACCCGGTGTTCCGCGACCTCTTCAAGAAGGAAGGGGTGCCGCTATGAGCAACATGGCCCAGTACCCGGTGCTGGAGCGCCGCATCCACGACAACCCCTGGAAGGCGGCCGCCGTGGGCGAGCGCCGCCACCATGCCGTGCCCGAGCAGCCTCTGCCCCCCGGGGCGCGGCCTGCCGAGCCGCTGCCTGACCCGAGCGACTGGACGTTCGACCTCATCGAGCGCTACCACGCGGCCATCGCGGCCACAGCCGCGCGTTTTGGCCTCGACACCTATCCCAACCAGCTCGAAATCATCACCGCCGAACAGATGATGGACGCCTATTCCAGCGTGGGCATGCCGGTGAACTACCGCCACTGGAGCTACGGCAAGGAGTTTCTGGCCACCGAGCGGCGCTACCGGCGCGGGCACATGGGGCTGGCGTATGAGATCGTCATCAACTCCAACCCCTGCATCAGCTACCTGATGGAGGAGAACACCACTGCCATGCAGGCGCTGGTGATTGCCCATGCGGCCTACGGGCACAACAGCTTCTTCAAGGGCAACTACCTGTTTCGCATGTGGACGGACGCGTCCAGCATCATCGACTATCTGGTGTATGCCAAGGACTACGTGGCGCAGTGCGAGGAACGCTACGGTTTTGACGAGGTCGAGCGCATCCTTGACTCCTGCCACGCGCTGGCCAACTTCGGGGTGGACCGCTACCGCCGCCCGTCCAAGAAAAACCTGGCGCGCGAGCGGCTGGAGCGCGCGCAGCGCGAGGCCTATGCCCAGCAGCAGATCAACGAGCTGTGGCGCACCTTGCCCACGCGGCCCGGCAAGGACGACGCCGTGCCCGAACACAACCGCTTTCCGCAGGAGCCGCAGGAGAACATCCTGTATTTCATCGAGAAGAATGCGCCCCTGCTGGAGCCCTGGCAGCGCGAGATCGTGCGCATCGTGCGCAAGATCGCGCAGTATTTCTACCCCCAGCGCCAGACGCAGGTCATGAACGAGGGCTGGGCCACCTTCTGGCACTACACGCTGCTCAACACCCTGTATGACGAGGGCTACCTGAGCGACGGCGTGATGATCGAATGGCTGGGCTCGCACACCAACGTGGTCTTTCAGCCGCCTGTGGGCCACCGGGCCTACAGCGGCATCAACCCCTATGCGCTGGGCTTTGCCATGTACCGCGACATCCAGCGCATCTGCCAGAACCCCACGGCCGAAGACCGGCGCTGGTTCCCCGACATCGCGGGCATGCCCTGGCTGCCTGCGCTGGACCATGCCATGCGCAACTTCAAGGACGAGAGCTTCATCGGCCAGTACCTGAGCCCGCACCTGATGCGCGAAATGCGCCTGTTTGCGCTGCACGACGACGCCAGCCAGGGCGACCTGGTGGTCAGCGAGATCCACGACGAGAACGGCTACCGCAACCTGCGCCAGATGCTGTCGCAGCAGTACGACCTGGGCACGCGCGAACCCAACATCCAGGTCTGGAACGTGAACCTGCGCGGCGACCGCAGCCTGACCCTGCGCCACACCCAGTACCAAAGCCGCCCGCTGGCCGATGACACCCAGGACGTGCTCAGGCATGTGGCCCGCCTGTGGGGCTTTGGCGTGCAGATCGAAGGGGTGGACGCCTATGGCAACCACCCGGTGCTGCTGCACGTGGTGCCTGCGCCTGCGGCGTGAGGCTACATACGCCTTGTTTGCTATATATTTAATAGCTAATAAGGCAATGTGGGCGCGCGGTAAGCCCTGTTTTTATTCAAATTTTTGATCTGATCAGGCGGTGTGAAGGCCCCGGGTGTGCAGCGGGCAGTCGGTGGCTACGCGCTCGGCCAGCGTCTGGCGCAGGGCCTGCAGCGCCGCAATGCGCGTGTCGATCTCGCCGAGCTTGCTGGCCAGCACCTGGTTCAGCAGCGGACCGGGTTCGGGGGCGTCCCAGATCATGGGCAGCCGGTCGCCAATCTCGGCCAGCGTAAAGCCCAGCTGCTGCGCCGTGCGGATGTACTGCACCAGCGTTACCACCTCGGGCGGGTAGTCGCGGTAGCCATTGGCCAGGCGCCGCGGACGGATCAGGCCCTGCTGTTCATAAAACCGCAGCGCCTCGCGGCTCAGGCCCGAGGCCGCGGCCAGTTCTCCAATCAGCATCGCCTGCTCCCTCCACAACGTCACAAAGTGCTTGACCCTGAAGCGTACTTCAAGGTGGAAGCTCGGGGCTTCATCCATTCCCTGAGGGTCTTTTTTCCATGCACATCCCCGCCTTGCCTTCTGCCCGCTACCTGCGCATCGTGCGCGCCAGCGGCTGGTACGACCTGCTCGTCACCTGGCCGTTTGCCCTGCCCTGGACCTTTGCCTGGCTCTACGCACAGCTGAACCTGCTGGCCCAGGCACTTGGCTTGCCCGGTACGCTGCACCCGCTCGACACCACCCACATGCTGCTGGCCAACCTGCTGGGCTCGGTGGTGGTGGTGTGGTCGGTGGCGCGCATCGTGGCGCCCACGCTGCTGCTGGGGCGGCTGGATGGCGTGGCGCGCTTTTTGTTTGCTGCCTGGCAGATCTACGCCGTGGCGCACGGGGCCAATGCCATCGTGCTGGGCTTCACCGCGTTCGAGCTGGTGTTTGGCGTGCTGCAGTGGTGGCGCGTGCAAGGTGCAGGCATGGCCCTGTGCCCGCCGGGCAACACGCGGGTCAGTGAGCGGCTCAGTGCGCAGGGGCCGGTGCGGGCAGGCACCTGAAGGCAATGGCGCCTGTCGCCAGCATGCCCGCAATGGTCAGCATCACCGCCACATACGGGTCCAGGCCCCGCGCGGCGGCCAGCGAGGCGGCCAGGCCCGTCACCCACTGCATCAGCGCCACGCCCAGAAACAGGGCCATGGTGAACACTGCCATGGCCCGCCCGGTCATCGCGGCCGGGTAGGACGAACGCACATCGGCGTACTGCAGCACCATGTAGCCCGACAGCAGGCCCACGGCAATCGAGCCCGCCACGTCCAGCCATTCGGCGTGCAGCAGGCCGATGGCCACAAACAGCCCGGCCAGCAGCAGCGTGAAGCCCACCAGCCAGTGCCTGCGCCGCCCCGGTCCGGGGTCGATGCGCCCGAAGTAGGCCGGGGTGAACAGCGACACCAGCGATGAAAGCATGGCCACATTGCCGCTGGCCACCAGGCTGTAGCCATGCCGCTCGATGAGCAGCGGCCCCAGCCACAGCCCGCGCAGCGCGAGGAAGGAGGCATAGGTCATCAGCCCCAGCAGCATGATGCCGGCCGTGTGCGGCAGCAGGAACAGCGCACCAAAGCCGCGCACTGCGGCACCGACCGATTCGCGCGGCAGCGTGCTGTGTGCATGCTGCACGGGCTCGTGCACCTTCCAGAAGATCAGCAGCCAGGCCAGGGCGGCCAGCCCGGCCAGCACGCCAAACCCCAGGCGCCAGGACGACTGCTGCACCAGCCAGGCCAGCGGCGTGCCGGTGAACAGCATGCCCAGCCCGCCCACGCCCATGGCGATGCCCGACACCATCGCAAACCGGCTGGCCGGAAAGTAGCGCGCAATGAACACGGTGCACACCAGAAAGGCGGGCGCGCAGCCCACCCCAATCAGCACCTGCCCCAGCAGCACCCCGCCATAGCTGGGCGCGAGTGCCGATAGCAGGGCACCCGCAATGGTGAGCGGGAAGGCCACCAGCAGCGTGCGCCGCACGCCATACAGGTCGATGCCGACACCCATGAACAGCTGCATGGTGCCGAACGCAAACGCGAAAGCCCCGGCAAACACCCCCAGCGCCTCGGCCGACAGCCCGAACTCCGCCCGCAACCCGGTGGCCATGATGGCCGTGATGGTGCGAAACGCCTGGCTCAGCGCAAAGCCCGACACCAGCGCCAGCAGCATGGCCCAGGCGGCGCGGGATGAAAGAAGCGGGGCGGGTTGCGAAGCGGGCGGAGGGGCAGGCAGGGGGGTGGGCACAGGTGCGGGTCTCCAGGGCAGAAGTCAGCGGCTGCCGGCACAGGGGCACTGGCCGCAGGGCCCTGCGAGGTTACCTGCACCTGGAGAAGCGGGCTGTCACCCAGGGACGGGCGGGGTGCGGCTGTGCGGGCATGCGAGGGGGGCTTGGAGGGGTTTCCTAGGGTATGTCCCAGTCCCCGATGCCTATGCCCCACCAAGACGGTCGGATGCTGGTGGTTTTGAGTCGCCCATCACTGTAATCAAATGTTTCTTGCGGTATTGGGTCTTCTGGTGCGATCAATTCAACCTGACTCCGGGGCCCGGGCGCCCGTCATGAGGGCGCCACAGGGTGCGGGCAGACTTTAGAGGCAGCTCTCGATGTGGGGATCACCCCAATGACGGGGCTGCGGGGCCTGGGGCACCCTTGGGGTTATGTGCTGCGCCGGGTGTTGTTCACGGCTCTGGAATCGCTGGTTTCGGTCTCTCGCAAGCAGGATGGCGCAGGCAGTGGGTGGTGTCAGATGAATGGCAAGGTTTGTGCTTAGGTGGCTGGCAGGGGCTTTTGAACAGGCCCCGGTGGCCGGTGGCCACAGGCCGTTGGATGGAAGTTGTCGGGCGCACCCAGGGTGCGCTGCGATGTCAGGAGTGACCGATGAAGACGATGGTTTTGCTGGGTTCGGGTGCGTTGGCCACCCTCTTGTTGTCGGGCTGCGCAAGCCAGCCCCCGGCCATGCAGGCGTTCAGCGCTCCGGCAGACGGCAACAGCATGCAGTACGCCTGCGGCAACGGCGAGAAGGTCGAAATGCAGTTCTACCCTGACCAGGGCCGCAGCGTGATGCGCCGCAGTGGCTGGACGGTGGAGCTGCCCCGGCAGGTGGCAGAAACCGGCTACGCCTACAGCAACGGCCCCACCACGGTGCTGGGCAAGGGCAATGAGCTGACCATCCAGATTGGCCACCTGGCACCGATCTGGTGCCGCAGCAACCGTTCCATGATGGTGGCCGAGATCAAGTAACAGGGTTTTCTCTTTTCATCTCCCGGCCGCTGGCCGGTGGGTCGGGTTCCAGGGGCCTGCGCAGTGTGGCTGCGCAGGCCCTTTTCCGTTTCAGGCCGTTTCAGGGCGTGCCCGGCGCGCAGGCCTCGGGGGCCGTGGCAGCGGGGCGCTGCTCCAGGGTCAAGGGCGCAATCAGGTGGTTGCCCTGTGCATCCCGCACGGTGACGGCCACCTCGCGGCTGCTGTCGGCGCGGGTGTCGCTGAACTGCAGGCGCATCTCGGCGGCCACGGTGCGGGTCTGCACCTGGCCGTCGGCCAACTCCGTGGTTTCCAGGGTGCCGTTCAGCACGGCCAGGCCGGTGGCATCGATCTCCCACGGGCCGGTGAACACAAAGTGGCGGCAGGTGACGGTCAGCTCCACCCGCTCGTTCTCCAGCCGCAACTCGGTGCTGCCGCAATGCTGCGCGCAAGGGGCGCCAACGGCGAAGCCGCTGCCCGAGAAGCCAAGCACACCATTGATGGGCCCGGTGCCCGTGCCCCCGGTGCCAGGCCCGCAGGCGGCCAGCACCAGCAAGGTGGCGGCCGTGGCCAGCAGCCGGGCTGTGCGCTGAGCCATAAGCCGGGCCATGTGGGCCCAGAGTTCAGGAAGGACGTTCATCTTTGTCTGCGGCATAGAAGTAGCTGCCAAAGCGGGCGCGCCGGTTGCGCTCGCCGGGCGGGGTGTTTTTCTGGTCGTGGTCGTAGCGGGCCTGCGCCTCGGTCATCACGGTCTTGAAAGCCTGGCGCCAGGCCCTGGCGGCCACCACGTGCAGGCGGTGGGCGGACTCTGCGCTCAGCTGGTCCACAAACACGGCCTGCTCCAGGTAGTTGTGCTCGCCCTCCAGGTTGAGGCTGGCGGCGGCCAGGTGGTCGTGCAGGTTCTCCTGCATCAGCTGCGCCATCTCGGCAAAGCCCTGGCGCGGCACAAAACCAGCGGCCAGCAGGCGGATCTGGCCGTCCTCGCCTTCCTCGGCCATGCCCAGGCGCACCAGCTCGTCAAGCACCGCGCGGGGCCGCACATCGCTGCTGATGCTGGCGACCAGTCCGTCAAAGTGCGGGGGCTCGCCGCTGCGGGGCAGGGGGCGGGGCTGGCCCTCGTCGTCCAGGCAGTCGGTCTGGCTCAGCCAGCGCGCGGCCACCTGGCTGGCCATGTTCAGCGGGGTTTCGCCCGCTTCTTCTTCGGCAGAAGGTTCGGCCAGGCGGCCCAGGTTGCGCACGTCGCGCCGGTGCACGCCCGACATCAGGCTCACCGCGCTGTCGGTGGCCTTCTTGCCCGTGCGCTGCAGCTCGTCGTGCGCGGCGTCCAGAAACACCTTCTTCATCGCCGCGGCAAACGCGGGGTAGGCCACGCCGTTGCGCAGCAGCAGGCGCGCCAACGGGCGCAGCACGTGCAGGGCAGAGGCCAGAACGATGGCGGAGCGGGAGGGCATGAAAACAGAACCGGCGCGCGGTGGGTGTCAGGGTCAGGCCGTGATTGTCATCTGGTTGACGCGTGGAAATTGTGTGGGATATTATCCCACTCATCTGTGGGGTGGGATGGGCAAGCTTCCACCCCGCCATGCAGATCACAGGTATCCACAGGGAGAAAAATCACATGACGAACCGAAGGTTGATAAAGAAAGTGGCGGGCATGTCCTATGTCTCGCCCGCATGGCTGGCCGTGGCCACGGCCGCATTCGTGGCGGGTTGCGGCGGGGGGGAGGGCGGCAACCCGCAGACGCCCAACGAGGCGCGGCTGCAGGTGGCGCGGTCGGGCGATCTGGTGGCCTACTTCAAGGCCAAGATCGCGCAGCGGGTGGCGCTGGGTTACCCCGGCACGGCCATCACCGTGCCCACCGTGGGGGGCCTGAGCAGCGCAGGCAGCGTGGTCACCCACACCGGCGCACCTCTGGCAGGTGCGGTGGTGGATGAAGACGGCCTCATCAAGGCCGAGGGCACCATGCTGTACGGCCTGCACCGCGCCTACGCCACCGACACCGGCCGCGAGCCGCCGCGTCTGACTGCCCAGGCGCGCGCCGCCGACGGCAGCCTGGCCAGCGTGGGCCGCGCCACGCTGGATGCCAAGTTCATCCCCCAGGGCTTTTATGTGGCGGGCGGTGGCACACGCGCCGCCGTGCTGTCGCAGCAAGACCCGTACGCCGACCGCCAGCCCGTGGTGGCTGCGGCCGACGCCAGCATCACCGTGTTGCCCGAATACAGCCGCATGCTGTCGCTCGACCTGTTTGCGGTCAGCAAGGACATGGCGCCCGCGCAGCTCAAGCAGATGCGCATCGAAGGGCTGCTGGTAGGCAGCCGCCTGATCGGCAACACGCTGTACCTGGTCACCACCTGGTCGCCCGACCTCACCCGCTTCACCGTGCCTGCGGGCGCTTCGGCATCGGCGGTGCAGACGGCGCTCAAGGACCTGAACACTGCCGCACTGATCCCCACCCTGCGCGTGGACGGCGGCCAGCCCCAGCCGCTGGTGAACGAGGCCGACTGCCTGGTGCAGACGGGCAATGCCTCGCTGTCGCTGCAGCTCACCTCCATCACGGCCATCGACCTCACTTCGTCCAGCCTGGCGCGCACCAGCCGCTGTTTTGCGGGTGGCAGCGAAGCGGTGCACCTGGGCGCGCGCAGCGTGTACGTGGCCAGCTCGCGCCAGTACCGCTATGGCGGCGACGTGATCAATGCCGTGTTCCCGGCCGACAGCCGCACCGACATCCACAAGTTCAGCTTCCGTGGTGCGCAGGTGGACTACGACGCCTCGGGCAGCGTGGACGGCCACCTGGGCTGGGACCTGCGCCGCATGCCGTCGCGCCTGAACGAGTACCAGAACGACTTGCGCGTGCTGACCTTCACCGGCAAGACGGGCCAAAGTGGCATGCCGCTGGTGACCATCCAGGCCCAGCAGGCCTCCCCCGCGCTGCTGACTGTGCTGCGCGACAGCGGCCGCGACAACCACCTGAGCCCGCAGGCCAAGCTGCCCATCCGGCTGCGCACGGCGCGGGGCGACCAGCAGATCGATAACCTGTTTTTTGCAGGCACCAGGGCCTATGCCACCCCCTTTGCCACCACCGAACCCGTGTGGGTGCTGGACCTGGCCAACCCCGCCAACCCCACAGTGGCGGGCGAGCTGGCGGCGGGCGGCCATGCCGACCACCTGGTGCCGCTGCCAAACGGCCTGCTGCTGGGCGTGGGCAAGGACAGCGCCCTGGGCGGTGTGGCCGACGGCATCCAGCTGGCGGTGTTTGACGTGCGCAATGCTGCGCAGGGCAAGCGCCTGGCCACGCAGACGGTGGGTGGCCGGGGCAGCATCACCACACTCGACAGCACCCGCCCGGTGCTCAACCTGCAAGCCGTGGATGGCAAGGTGCGCCTGGCGTTCCCCGCCCGCGTCTACCAGACGCCCACCGGGGTGGGCACGCCCCCGCCCGTGCGGGGCTACCAGGGCGCCTTGCGGCTGGAGGTGAACACCACCACCGGCGCGCTCGCCCAGCGCTCCATGATGGTGTCCACGCCCATCCTGAACGGCGACACGCCCGGGCTGTACAGCCGCTTTGACATTGCCGACGAGCGCAGCCTGCAGATGGACAACCTGGCCTTCCAGCTCTCGGGCGGGCAGGTGTTCGCCAAGGCCGGAGACTGAAGCGCACTCCGAGTGCAGATCAGGGAGAGAACTATAAAAATCATAGCTGTCAGCGCTTTCCTGTAGAGCGCAGGCAGCAGTTAGAAGGCCTGTTCACCGGGGTGGTGAGCAGGCCTGTTTTTTTCGGTGTGCCGCCGTGTTTACAGATCGGTGCGCAGCTTCCAGATTTCGGGGAACAGCACCACGTCGAGCATCTTGCGCAGGTAGCTCACACCGCCCGTGCCGCCCGTGCCGCGCTTGAAGCCGATCACGCGCTCCACCGTGGTCACGTGGCGGAATCGCCAGAGGCGGAAGGCGTCTTCCAGGTCGGTCAGCTCCTCGCCCAGCTGGTACAGGTCCCAGTGCTTCTCGGGGTTGCGGTACACGGTGAGCCAGGCCTGCTCCACCGCATCGTTTTCCACATAAGGCTGTGTCCAGTCGCGTTCGGTGTGGCTGGCGGGCACGGCCAGGCCGCGCCGGGCCATCAGGCGCAGAGCCTCGTCGTATAGCGATGGCGCCTCGTACGCAGCCTGCACCTGGGCCAGCAGGTCGGCGCGGTGCTCGTGGGGCTTGAGCATGGCGCGGTTCTTGTTGCCCATCGAGAACTCAATGCAGCGGTACTGGTAGCTCTGGAACCCGCTGGACTGGCCCAGGTACGGCCGCATGGCGCTGTACTCGGGCGGTGTCATGGTGGCCAGCACGTCCCAGGCGTGCACCAGCTGCTCCATGATCTTGCTGACCCGCGCCAGCATCTTGAAGGCGGGCGGCAGCTCGTCGCGCGCGATGTGGCCGATGGCCGCGCGCAGCTCGTGCAGCATCAGCTTCATCCACAGCTCGCTGGTCTGGTGCTGCACGATGAACAGCATCTCGTCGTGCGCGGGCGACAGCGGCTTTTGTGCGGTGAGGATGGCGTCGAGCTGCAGGTAGTCGCCGTAGCTCATGCTCTGGCTGAAGTCGAGCTGTGCGCGCTCTTCATGCACGATGGATTCGGGCAGGGCAGATGCTGCGTTGTCGCCTGGGTTGGCGTTGGCCGGTGTGTTGGAGTGGGAGAAGGGGCACATGATCAGGTCACTGCATGGGTCTGGTTGAACTCAGGCTTTCGCCACTCGCCACTCTCCAGCACCTGGCGCAAGTGCTCCACGGCATTCCAAACATCTTCAAAGCCCAGGTACAGCGGCGTGAAGCCAAAGCGCAGGATGTCCTTGTGGCGACCCGTGCCTCCGTCGCCCTTGCGGAAGTCGCCGATCACACCGCGCGCAATCAGCGCCTGCACGATGGCGTAGGCACCGCTGCCCTGGCCGTTCACGCCCGCGCCTTCGTCGCGCGTCAGGCACACCTGCGAGCCGCGCTGGGCATGGTCACGCGGCGTGGCCAGGCCCAGGCCGTGGCCTGTGCAGCGCTCTTCCACCAGCTGGATGAACAGGTCGGTGAGCGCCAGCGACTTGGCGCGCAGCGCGGCCATGCCGCCCAGGCTTTGTGCGGCGGTGAACACATCCAGACCGCATTGCAGGGCCGACAGACTGATGATGGGCTGCGTGCCGCACAGGTAGCGCGTGATGCCCGGCGCGGGCTGGTAGTCGGGGGTGAAAGCAAAGGGTGCGGCGTGGCCCCACCAACCCGACAGGGGCTGCCAGAAGCGGTCGGCATGGCGTGGGTGCACCCACACAAAGGCGGGTGCGCCGGGGCCGCCGTTCAAATATTTGTAGCCGCAGCCGATGGAGAAATCTGCGCCTGCGCCGTTCAGATCGACCGGCACCGCGCCCGCGCTGTGTGCCAGGTCCCACACGCACACAATGCCCTGGGCGTGCGCAGCGGCGGTGATGGTGGCCATGTCGTGCATGGCGCCGGTGCGGTAGTTCACGTGCGTGAGCATCAGCACGGCCACGTCGCTGGTCAGTGCAGCGTTGATCTCTTCAGGCTCCACCAGCACCAGCTCCAGCCCGCGCTCCTTGCACAGGCCTTCGGCAATGTAGAGGTCGGTGGGGAAGTTGCTGCGCTCGCTCACGATGCGTTTGCGCGCGGGGTTGTCTTCACGCGCAATGTTCAGCGCCGCGCTCAGCACCTTGTAGAGGTTGATGGAGGTGCTGTCGGTGCACACCACTTCATCTTTGTCCGCGCCAATCAGTGGGGCCAGCTGGTTGCCCAGGCGCTGGGGCAGGTCGAACCAGCTCGCGGTGTTCCACGATTTGATGAGGTCGGTGCCCCACTCGCGTGTGACCACATCGGCCACGCGCGCTGCCGCGGCCTTGGGGGCCACGCCCAGCGAGTTGCCGTCGAGGTAGATCACGCCTGGGGGCAGAGCGAAGTGGCTGCGCAGCGGCGCGAGGGGGTCTTGCGCGTCGAGCGCGCTGCAGTCTTGCAAGGTGGTGGTCATGGTGTTCAGAGTGGTTTGCTTCTGTTTTGATAGCTGCTGGCGCATGATGGAAGCGCGGTAGAGGCCAAAAAAGATCGAAATTTTTGTGCTACAGCGCCCGCAGCACGGCGCGCACCGGCGATGCGTCGGCCGTGGTCAGCTTGAGTGGCAGGGCGATGAGTTCGTAGTCACCCTCGGGCACGGCGTCGAGCACCAGGTTTTCGAGCACGCGCAGGCCCCGGCGGCGGATGACCTGGTGGCTCTCCAGTGTCTTGCTGTTGGCCGGGTCGATGCTGGCGGTGTCGATGCCCACCAGCAGCACGCCCAGGTCGGCCAGGCGCTCGATGGTGTCGGGGGCGTAGGCGGCCAGTTGGCCGTCCCAGCGGTCGACCGGCATGTGTTCATAGGTGCGCACCAGCACGCGCTGGGGCAGAGTGCCGTTCACTGCGTGGGCGATGTGCTCCCAGGTGATCAGCGGGCCGCAGCCGATGGCGTGGATCACGCGGCAGGGGCCCAGAAAGGCGTCGAGCGACACATCGCCGATGGTGGCGCCTTGCGCGTCGTAGTGCAGCGGTGCATCGGCATGCGCGCCCACATGGGGCGACATCGTGATCGCGCTCACGTTGACCGGGCAGCCGGGGCCGATGGTGGCGCACCACTGCTGGCTGTAGGCCGTGTCGCCGGGGAACACGGGGCTGCCCGCAAACACGGGCGGTGAGATGTCCCAGAGCCGGCGGGCGGTGGGGGAGGAGGGCGTTGGCATGGGACAAAGTTTGCATGTCCCGAAAAACCCGTGGTGTCGGTTATTTCCAACACCTGGTCGATTTTTTGTTGAAGCCTAAACTACTTTGATGCGGCAGTAGCCCGGCTGCTGGAGGGTGTCACCTCACAAGCTGGTGCCTTCCGCCAGCGGCGCCAGCCCGTGCCGCGCACGCGCCTTGTGGCAGGCATAGTCGCCTGCCGAGAACTCCCGGCAGGGCGCCGGGCGCAGTTCGTAGATGCTGCAGGCCACCTGCTGGCCCACCTGGCCGGTCAGCGCGGCGCAGCGGATGGGCACCTGCTCCGTGCCCCGCATGCGGCAGGTGCTGCCGTTCACATCCAGCGCCAGACCGTCGGGCACCGTGCCGCCCATCGCCTGCATCTCGTACACGGCAAAGTCCACGCGAAAGCTGGCGCAGCAGGCGCCGCAGCTCAGGCACGGGTGGGCGGAATCGGCGGTGGTGGTGGCTTCGGACATGCGGGACGGGCGGGATGGGCGCGGGGCCTGCGGCGGGGCCGTCAGGCGCTGTGGGGGAGGGGAATGCTAACGAAAAAACCCACGCCTTTGCCATTCACACCCACGCCGATCTGCACCTGCCCGCCCATGCGCAGCACCGCCTGCCGCACGATGGCCAAGCCCAGGCCCGAGCCGTTGGCGGCATGGCCCGCGCCCCGGTAAAAGCGCTCGAACACCCGCTGGTGCTCGGTGACCGGGATGCCCGGCCCGTCGTCCTGCACCGACAGCTGCAGCGCCGCGCCGGTGTGCCGCAGCGCCACCGCCACGTTGCCGCCATCGGGCGTGTAGCGCAGTGCGTTGTCGAGAAGGTTGTGGGCGATGGATTCGAACGCAGGCTGGTCCAGCCGCGCGGGCAAGGTGTCGGGCGCGTCCAGCGACAGCTCGATCTGCCGCGCCATGGCCTGCGGCGCAGCCTGCGCCAGTGCGCCGCGCAGCCACTGCGCCACGTCCAGGTCGCGCGGTGCGGGGCGCTGTGCGTCGTCCAGCGCGGCCAGGTCCAGCAGCTGTTGCGCCAGGTGCGAGGTGCGGGCGATGGCTTGCTCCAGGTGGGCCTGGGCCTGCGCGCGCTCCTCTTCGCTGGGCGAGCGGGCCATCACATGGGCCTGGGCGGTGATCACGGCCAGCGGCGTGCGGATCTCGTGCGCGGCGTCTTGCACAAAGGCACGCTCGCGGTCGACCTTTTGCCGCAGCTGGGCGAAGAGGTGGTCCAGCGATTGCTCCAGCGGCTTCAGTTCGCGATGACGGGCGTTGAAACCCACCGATTGCAGGTCGTCCTGCCCGCGCTGCGCAATGCGGCTGGCCAGTTGCTGCAGCGGCCGCAGGCCATGGCGTACCGACAGCCACACTGCCAGCAGCACAAAGGGCGACGCCAGCAGCAGGTAGGGCAGCAGCGCGCGGCCGTTGTACTGCAGGAAGTTGGAGTCGGTGCGCTTGGTCTCGAACACCCGCAGCACCCAGCGCGCATTGCGGCCGGTGTAGATGCGGAATGACCGGCCTTGCAGGGCGGCTTCTTCAATGAAAGGCTCGGCGCGTGGCGCGGCGGGCGGCAAGGCCGCGTTCTGCAGCCCCGGCGATGCAAATACGCGCTGGCCCGACGCCGCATCCAGCAGCTCGTGCATCTGCACCCCGGGCAGCAGCCCGATCTGGCGGCGGCGGATGTTGGTCCAGTGGTCGGTGGCCGCCACCGCCGTGGCGGCGTGCGCAGGATCGGTAACCTGGGTCAGCGAATCCAGCACCGCATCGCCGTACTTCATCAGGCCCGGGTCGCGGGTGATGGTGTGTTTGTAGTTGACGAAGTTGTAGCCCAGCAGCACCGCCCACACCACCACAAACGCCACCAGCACCGATGCCACGCTCCGGCGCATCAGCGTGGGCTCGGCCAGCCAGGCCCATGCGCTGCGCAACGCGTGCTTCATCGTCGTGGTCATGCCTGCAGCAGGTAGCCCACGCCCCGCACCGTGCGGATCAGCTCCGCCCCGATCTTGCGGCGGAGGTTGGACACATGCACCTCGATGGCGGCAAAGTCCACCGGCTCGCCCAGCGGGTCCAGCCGCTGCGCCAGCACGCTTTTGGACACCACCACGCCGGGCTCGCGCGCCAGTTCCAACAGCAGCTGGAACTCGCGCGGCGACACGTCCAGCACCGCACCGTTGCGTTGCACCGCGTGGCGGCGGGGCTCGATCACCAGCTCCCCCAGCACCCAGCGCTCGCTGGCCTGGCGCGCACTGCGGCGCAGCACGGCGCGGATGCGCGACATCAGCTCGGCCGTGGCAAAGGGCTTGATCACAAAGTCGTCCGCCCCGCCGTCCAGGCCCGCCAGCCGGTCCTCCACCGCAGAGCGCGCCGTGATCACGATGATGGGCACCTGTCCGCCGTCACCCATCTGCGCTCGCCAACGTGCCAGCAGGTCAAACCCGCTGCCGTCGGGCAGCGTCAGGTCCAGCAGCACGCAGTCAATGGTGGTGGCATCGACCGTGGCCGGGGCGTCCACCGCGCGGCGCAGCCACTCGCTGGTCAGGCCCTCCACCCTCAGGGCCGACTGCAGCGCGCGGCCCAGGTCCAGGTCGTCTTCGATGAGCAGGATGTGCATGGGGGGATTGTGGCGGGAGCCGTGGCCGCTTGTGGGTGCCTTTGGCTGCGTCTTTGGCTGCGCTTAAGGCTTGCCATCGGACAATCTGGCGAAGAGAGGAAATCCATGAGACCAAAACAACACCAACACCGTCGCATCGCTGTCTGGGCCACCTGCGTGGCATCCGCAGCCAGCAGTGCGGCCTGGGCGCAAGGCGCGATAGACGGAACGGGTGGCGCCACCCCACAGCTTGATGGCGTCACCGTCACGGCGCGCCGGTCCCTGGAGCAGCGGTTCTTTGCCGCCGGTTCGCTGGTGGTGGTAGACCGCAGCGACATCGAGCAAATGGGCGCGTTTTCGGTGGCCGACGTGCTGCGCCAGCTGCCGGGTGTACAGGTCACGCCTTCTGCCGACGGCAGTGTGGAGATCCGCATGCGCGGCATGGAGCGCGGCGCCACGCAGTTGCTGATTGACGGCCAGCGCGTGGGGGGCAAGCGCACCCAGTTGCCCATCGATCAATTGCCGCCCGAACTGATTGAGCGCATCGAGGTGGTGCGTGCGCCCAGCGCAGAGTTCTCGGGCGCCACGGGCGGCACGCTCAACATCGTGTTGCGGCAAGCCACCGTGAAGCGTGAAACCACGCTGCGCCTGACCGACAACCACGTGTGGGGCCGCAATGCGGGACAGGCGTTCTTCTCGCGCACCGGCCCGCTGGGTGCTACTGCGAAGCGCACCGAGGAGCCAGGTGATGCCGAGCCCAGCAACCCCTGGTCGTACTTCGTCGCAGCGTCTGCGACGGGGCTGCTGCTGGGTTCGGACACGCACCGCGGCACGCAGCGGGCAGGGGCCGAGGTGGCGCAGTCCGACACCAGCGCCCGCTACAAGCGCACCGACTACGCGCTCGTGCCCCGCATCACCGGCAAGCTGGGCGCCGCAGACCAGGTGACGTTTAGGGCGACGTTCAGCAAGGCGGACTTTGGCGGCACCGCCGACAGCGTGGGCGGCGGCGACGGCACGTATGCGCTGAGCTCGCAGGAGTCGCACCTGTACGAGCGCCGCTATCTGCAAGCCGCTGCCGACTGGACACACCGTTTTGCTGCCAGCAAGCTAGAAACCACTTTCAACGCCAGCCGCGCCAGCGACACCGTGGACCGCAGGGGCGACCTGCTGCGCACCATCGGTGCGGGCGGCGCCACGGTCACCGACAGCTACAGCTTTGTGGATGACCGCCGCGAGGAGGTGTTGAGCCTCACCAGCAAGCTCACCGGCACCACCGACGCGCTGCTGTGGAGCGCCGGGGCGCAGATGGAAGACCACCAGCTTTTCGTCAGCACCGCTGCGCGCGGTGCGCTGCCAGTGAACTCCGGTCTGGACGCCGGCATCCGCCGGTGGGTGCTCTGGGGGCAAAACGAATGGGAGCTGCCCGCCACCACCACGCTCACGCTGGGGCTGCGCGGCGAACGGGTTGAATTGAACGGCGGAAGCTCTGCAGTAGCGGGCAGCAAGCAATGGAACATCCTCCAACCCTCGCTGCACACGCGCACGCCCCTGTCGGACGATCTGCAGTGGCGCCTGAATCTGGCCCGCATCACCCAACTGCCGCGCGTGTGGGACTTGGTGGACCGCACCATCCCCAGCCAGGGCAGCAACAGCCTGAGCAACCCCGACACCATTGGCAACCCGAATCTGCGCCCACAAGTGGCATGGACGCTGGACACTGGCTTTGAGCGGCGCCTTGCCAACGGGCATGCGGGCTTGAACCTGTTTGTGCGGCGGATGAGCGACGTGCTGGCGCCCACCCTGACGCTGAACGGAACGCGGTGGGTGGAGCAGCGTGCCAACGTGGGCGACGCGCTGGTGTGGGGCCTGGAGGCCGATGCTCGCACCGGACTTGCCTGGCTGGGCCTGGGGCGTGACTGGACGTTGTCGGCCAACGCCAGCCTGCTGCAATCGCGCATGACCAGCGGGCTCAATGAAGGGCGTCGCATACCCGGCCAAGCGCGCTACGTGGCCACGCTGACTGCTGCCAAGCCCATGCCACGCGGCGGCGGTTGGTATGGCGGCACCACGTTGACCCTGACGGGGCGCGCTGACCAGGACATGAACGCCGCGTTGACCGGCCAGAATCGCGCGAGTGCCATGTTGGATTTTTACGTGGGCCAGTTGCTGCGCGGACTGGGGTATTGGCGCCTGGGCGTGTACAACGTGGGCGACGCGCATTTCCGCCGGGACCGCGTGGATGCGTCGGGTGCGGTGCCGGTTGTCAGCCGCAGCAGCATGCAGTGGACGCCACGCGCGTACCTCACGGTGGGAACACAGTTTTGATGTTTGTGCAGGGCGGCGCCGTGGTGTCTGGAATTGCGCTCAGTCAGGCCGCTGAGTCAGCGAGAAAGGTCCCTATGAACACAGGAATGGGCGTTGCGGGCGCGTTTGGCCACGTTGCAATGCTGGTTGGGACGGTATCGTTGTGCTGTGCCTTGGTGGCGAATGCCGTTGCCGCACCGCCTGCCCCAGCAGCGCAGGGCGACCCAGGCGCCCCCGCTGTGGAGCCGGTGTACACGCGGGCCAGGCTGGTGTCTGTAGACAAGGAGTCGGGCGGCCGCATTCTGGTGCGTTTGAAGCTGCTGCCCCGCTCCAAGATCCCGTTTTCCACGCTAACGTTTGTAGTGCTCGACAAGGCACTTCTGGCCGACATTCCGGAAGGTGCCTGGGTCCAGTTCACGGCGCGGTCTGTGGAAGGCGTGAACGTGCTGACAGCCATCCATACAGTGGAAGCATGCCGACGGTTTAAGCCCTGCGATTGACGGACAGGCTAGTGAGGGGCTCGGGGCGCCTTTTTTTTGGTGGAATTCAGGTCTGAATTGCGCCCAGAGCGCTGCAAGAAAATTCTCTCGTCGGGAACGTTCGCTGGATGCTGAGTTCTGCCCTCACACACATACTGACTTGCTTCTCAGTCTTGTATGACCTAGGCGGCGCCCTGCGCTCGGTTTGCTCTGGATCAGACTTAGCAGCCTCGCCCCCAGCAGCAGGGCGGTGATATTGATAAAATTGAGAATCAATATCATTCACAACAAGGCATTCCCCCATGAAAGCCATGGACCATGGCGCGGCTGCGCTGCTGCATCAGCGCGCCGGGCGCTCTGCATCCACCGGCCTGGACACGCTGCCCCTGCAAGCCCAGGCGCTGGTGACCGGGCTGCTGCCCGCCCGCGATGCGCAGGAGCACAGCGTTTTGTTGCGCCTGCTGGAAATCGGTTTTCTGCCTGGTGAAACCGTGCGCGTGGTGGCACGTGGCGGGGTGGGGGGCGACCCCATTGCGGTGCGCGTGGGGCAGGTCACGTTTGCGCTGCGCAGGCCAGAGGCGTCCATGGTGCAGGTGCAGCGGCTGGATGCCCCCGGACAAGCGCAGGGGGTGGCGGCATGAACGTACCCACGGCAGCGTCCATGCCCCCGTCTGATGCCTCCTTGCGCATTGCGTTGCTGGGCAACCCCAACTGCGGCAAGACCGCGCTGTTCAACCTGCTCACCGGCGCGCGCCAGAAGGTGGCCAACTATGCGGGCGTGACGGTGGAGCGCAAGGAGGGCCTGCTGCAGACTGCTGCGGGCCGCAGCGCGCGGGTGCTGGACCTGCCCGGCGCCTACAGCCTGCACGCGCACAGCCTGGACGAGGCCATCACCCGCGACATCGTGCGCGGGCGGCGCGTGGGTGAGCCGGTGCCCGATGTGCTGGTGTGCGTGACCGATGCCACCCACCTGCGCCTGAACCTGCGCCTGGTGCTGGAGGCCCGCGCTCTGGGCCTGCCCATGGTGCTGGTGCTCAACATGATGGACGTGGCCCGGCGCCAGGGCATGGAGATCGACCGCGAGGCGCTGGCGCGCGAACTGGGCATGCCGGTGCTGGCCACCGTGGGCGTGCGCAGGGATGGCGCCCAGGAGCTGGTGCAGTGGCTGGACGGCGCGAACCTGCAGCAGTTGCAGCGCCCGGTGATGGCACCCGATGCGGCGGCGCGGCTGGATGCGAGCGACCTGGAGGCGCAGCACGACGTCATCCGCACGCACCAGGAGGTGCGGCGCATTCTGGACCTGGCCGTGCGTGTGCCCGTGGTGAGCCTGCGCGCCGACGACCGCATCGACGCGGTGGTGCTGCACCCGGTGTGGGGTCTGCTGGTGCTGGCGGCCACGCTGTTCCTGATGTTCCAGGCGGTGTTCAGCTGGGCCGAGTTGCCCAAGTCGTGGATCGAGGACGGGATGGCCTGGCTGGCGGCACTTATCAACACCCACATGGCCGATGGCCCCCTGCGCAGCTTGCTGACCGATGGGGTGTTGGCAGGTGCGGGCGGGGTGCTGGTGTTTCTGCCGCAGATTCTGTTTCTGTTCCTGTTCATCCTGGCGCTCGAAGACTCGGGCTACCTGCCACGTGCGGCGTTCTTGCTGGACCGCGTGATGGGCACGGTGGGCCTGTCGGGGCGCTCGTTCATTCCGTTGCTGTCGAGCTTTGCGTGCGCCGTGCCGGGCGTGATGGCCACACGCTCCATCACCCACTGGCGCGACCGGCTGGTGACCATCATGATCGCCCCGCTCATGACCTGCTCGGCGCGCCTGCCGGTGTATGCGCTGCTGATTGCGGCCTTCATCCCCGAGCGCACGGTGGCGGGGGTGTTCAACCTGCAGGGTGTGGTGCTGTTTGCGCTGTATGTGTCGGGCATCGTCAGCGCCATGGCCGTGGCGGCGGTGGCCAAGCTGGCCCGCAGCGACACGCGGCCCACGCCGCTGATGATGGAGCTGCCCGCGTACCGCTGGCCCAGCGTGCGGGGCCTGGCGTTTGGCCTGTACGAGCGGGCGGTGATCTTCATCAAGCGCGTGGGCGGCATCATCCTGGCCGTCACCGTGCTGCTGTGGTTTTTGTCCACCTACCCCGGCGCACCGGAAGGTGCCACCCAGGCGGCCATCACCTACAGCTATGCGGGCCAGCTGGGCCGGTGGCTGGAGGTGATCGTGGCACCGATTGGCTTCAACTGGCAGATCGCCATCGCCCTCGTGCCCGGCATGGCGGCGCGCGAGGTGGCGGTGAGCGCGCTGGGCACGGTGTATGCCCTGTCTGCCACGGGCGACGAGGTGGCCAACCAGTTAGGGGCGCTGGTGGCAGCCTCGTGGTCGCTGGCCACGGCGCTGTCGCTGATGGCCTGGTATGTGTTTGCGCCCCAGTGCATCTCCACCATCGCCGCCGTGCGGCGCGAGACCAATGGCTGGCGCTACCCGCTGCTCATGGTGGTGTACCTGTTTGCCATGGCGTATGCCGCCAGCTTTGTGACCTACCGCGTGGCGCTGGCGCTGGGCGGCGGCTGAGGGGAAAGGTGCTTATGGCCCAGCAATTCATCGTTGGTCTGATCGTCGCCGCTGCAGCGCTCTATGTGCTCTGGCGCTATCTGCCCATGCGCTGGCGTCAAGGGTTGGGCAAGGTCCACCCGGGGCTGGCTCAGGCGCCCGGTTGTGGTGGGGGCGATGGTGGGTGCAGCAGTTGCGGCAGCTGCGGTGTGCCGCCCGAGGCGGGCGCCGAAAAGCCGATGGCCATGCCAGCACCGCGCAGGCCCGTGGCGTAGAGTTTGCTATATATTTAATAGCTATTAGCGCTTTATGGATGCGCGGTAAGGCCTGTTTTTCTTGGCGGTTTCAACAACGAAGTGCGCCATTCCCCAGTGTAAGTGGCGTCACTTTGTAGCCATGGAACACCTCATGCGGAGTCTTCCAGCCCAGGCATCTGCGGGGTCGGTGGTTGAGCCGGTACACGGCTTGGAGCACCT
>OGCL01000932.1_pt1 | contig 27615 bp, 30 predicted proteins | sample 1570041 | NCBI WGS metagenome assembly OGCL01 (sample SAMN06266162, study PRJEB24511) | hot springs metagenome | isolation source: Hot spring water | place: South Africa: Limpopo | collected 2015-06-22 | reverse complement strand
CCTTTGATTGAAAAGGCCCGTCCTGGCAACCAGGGTAGTAAGGTGGGGGTTAAAACAGCGCCGGCAAATATCCCGGTCAGAATAGCCAGTGCAGATAGAAAGCCTTGTTTGAAGGCAATGTCCCAGCCCTCTCCTGCTCTCGCGATAAAAGTGATAAGAAATAGAAGGGCAATGATGATAAGCCCTGTCTTCACCGCAGCGACCAGTTCAATCGGGATCAGAGCAATTCTTTCCTGAATCGGAAAAGTTTTGAATCTCATCTCAGGTGTGGCTTTAAGTCCGTTATCTAAAAAAGCCGGAAGATCCATAGCACGAATAGGCCCGTAGATCACTTTGAAGCCGGATATTTTTTTTACCTCATGAGCAGCCACACCAGGGCCAGCCAACTGCGGGAGAATCAATTCCCGGTGGGAAACAATCTGCGATAGGCCGCTCGATTCAATTCGGCTCACCAGTTCCATTGTCCCAAACGTCCCCTTGCCAGCTGCACACCAGACATTGATCCCTTTTGTATCAAGGACAAGAATCCACATATTCCGACCGGGCAATGCCTCCCGTAGCCTGTCGAAGCTCATCTTATAATTGGCAGTAACCAGGACAGGGGAGCGGCCATCGGGTTGTCCCAGCGAATAAAGGCCCGGTTCAACCGTGTAATCCATGCGGCCTATTCCCCAGCGTGCCTTGAAACTTCCCAGATGATCACCCCGGGTGAGAAAGGATGAAACCTGCGGGACCAACCCTACCTGAGTTTGAATGGAACCAATAACAAAGGGCTGTTGAAATATAGAGGGGCCCACCTGAGCCGTTGCCCTTGGGGGTCAACAACTCGTGGTCTGAGAACAATCGCCCTGTTTCATTGAAATATCATGTTGCACTTCGTCCATCATAACCTCCTAAATTTCCTTCATCATGGGCCCGAGAAAATCCTTCAGGCGTTCCCCTAATTGCTCTGACTTGATTAAATAAAAGCAGCAAATCTCTCCATCTTTATCCAGGCTAATAAGAGCCAATTTATCCCCTGGACGAATCTTTGCTTTATCCCTTAAATCCTTGGGAAGCACCATCTGCCCCCGTTCATCAACGCTGATGATTGATTCGACCTTGCAACAAGACACCCCACTATCTATGGGTCCGCAAAAAGATCCCTTCTGATTCTTCTTTGACATGGCCCAACCTCCTAATACAATGTTATCTGACTAAACAGATTAATCAGAATAATCAGATAAAACTGATGTTAGGCTATCTAAACGCGTTTGTCAAGTAAGAAATCAGGAACTTCTTAAAAAACTTAATATCCAGCTTATAAAAAAGAAGAAAAACAACCCGACAAAATGTCACTTCAATGCGAATTTTTGACAAAATTGTACATTATAGCCCTCCTTCTCTTAACTAAAATCCATAAGTTTCAATATATTACGTTTTTTATGGCTTGGCATGGCAATTGCTGTAATAATTAAAGAACCTTTTCCTTAATTTCGGATCTCACTATATTAAGCTCAGGATTTTTAATCAGAGCAGGTCATGATCGAATCCCCGGGAAAAATTCTCAAACAAGAAAGAGAGAGATTGAACATTCCTCTGGAGAAAATCTGTTCATTCACAAAAATAAAAGAACATCACCTCAAAGCCATTGAAGAAGAAAGGTATGATCAGCTTCCTCATCCTCTTTACGTTAAGGGATACTTAAAAAGTTACGCCAGATATCTAACCCTCAACGAAAGAGAGATAATTCTCCAATATGAAAGTTATTTAAAAAGCCTCCTTCCACCGGAGCCTCCTCAACCGCTGCCGGAAGTCCCATTACCAAAAAAAAATATCAGGTCTCTCTGGCTTTCTTCTCTAATCATTGCAACGCTTCTTCTCATTTCACTTTTCATCACTTACTTAATTTATGAATCCACAGAAGAAAAGACAACTGCTTCTATGCCTTTTTCTGTCCGGTCTGCAACAGCAATTCAGAAAGAGGAAAGATACCCTGCCCCTGAACCGGTCCGACTAACGGAGGTCCAAGAGTTAAAAGCAAATGTTGGTGAGACGCACTCAACCTCTATTTGCGAAATTCTTGAGGCAGGCATGGGAACAAACATTGAGAGAGAGAATGACCGGCAGTTCCTTACAGGGAATGCTCTTAATTTTAATTCAAATAACCAAAGGGGTTACTTCTTCACAAGAATTAAGACTTCAAAACTGGGAAAGATCGCTCATGTCTGGCTATGGGAGGGGAAGGAGTACCATCGAATCGAAATGGATGTTAAGCCTCCGGCATGGTCGGTTTATAGTTACCTAACCTTCCAACCACAACACGTTGGAAACTGGAAGGCCGAAGTCAGAGAGGGCGATCAGATCCTGACCAGCCTCAACTTCAAAGTCCTTCAATAAAAATAGCAAGAAAGAAATCCTTCCGTTTGACATTTCAAGTTTCTAACAGAATCAGGTCCGGGTCTTCGAGGCGGGCGATGACCGTATTGAGAAACCGGGCTCCCTCACCACCATCCACGACCCGATGGTCAAAGGAGAGGGCCAAACTGAGAATTTTTCGAACGACCAACTTGCCACTTTTCACCACGGGTGTATCTTTAATTTTTCCCACGCCCAGGATGGCCACCTCGGGATAGTTGATGATCGGAGTGGCATAGATGCCCCCTAACGCCCCGTAGTTCGAGATGGTAAAGGTTCCTCCCTTCAAATCAGCCAGATCAATCGTACGATTCCTCGCCTTCTCAACCATTTTGGTTAATTCATCCGCTATTTGAAGGATGGACTTATCCTTTGCGTTCTTCACTACGGGGACCATCAGGCCTTCAGGTGTATCGGTGGCAACCCCAATATTAAAATATTTTTTCAGAATGATCTCTTCATTTTCATCATCTAATGAAGCATTGAGATAGGGGTGTTCTATCAAACCCGCGATCACCGCTTTGATGATGAAGGGAAGGATCGTCAGTTTGACTCCCTTCTTCTCCGCTGCCTTTTTCTCCTTCTCTCTGATCTTCCACAATGCGGTCACATCCGCCTCATCCATGGCAGTCACATGAGGAGCCGTATATTTTGACTTAACCATAGCTTTAGCAATGGATCGCCGCACTCCCCGCAATGGAATGCGATCTACATATCCATAGAGGTCATATTTCTTAACCTTGGTGATTTTCTTTTCTGGTTCGACAGGGATCACTTTGCCTTCTGCAAATTGCCGAACATCTTTTTCCAGAACCCGACCCTCTGGTCCGCTTCCTTTGACTTTATTGATATCAACCCCCAACTCTTTTGCCAGCCATCTCACCGCAGGGGTTGCCAGGGCATGTTCACTGACAAACGCGGGTTTAACGGTTTCAACCTTTGCTTCAGGGACAGTGGGTTCTTCCGGGGCTTCTTCCAATTCACCCACCACGCCAACGGATTTAGGTTTTGTGGGTGAGGTTGCAAGGGATTCTCCTTTTTCTCCGATGATGACGATCACCTGCCCTACCTTAACAATCTCCTTCTCCTTGGCGAGTATTTTTAAGATGACTCCTGTCTTAGGAGAAGGTATCTCTGCAAGGGCTTTATCGGTTTCCACTTCAACAAGGGGTTGCCCTTCTTTCACCTCATCGCCTTCTTTCACCAACCAGCGAACGATCTCACCCTCGGTTAGTCCTTCTCCGATATCAGGAAACTTGAATTCAAATGGCATATTTCCACCTCCAGTAATTACAACCGCCCTGATAAAAATTTCGGAATCTGTTTTAAAAAAGCTATTCGAAAAATCCGAAATTCGAATGTCGAAATCCGAAACAAATCCAAAATTCTAAATCCGAAACGAAAAATTAGGTTTTGAACATTTAATAGTTGTATTTTGATATTGTTTCGAAATTCGGATTTCGTGCTTCGAATTTATTTTTTCAAAAGCTCATCACCTTTCTCACGGCCATCACAATTCGTTTGGGATTCGGAAGATAGTAGTGCTCCGATTTCAATAAGGGCATTGGAATATCGAATCCCGTCACCCTTTCAATAGGCGCCTGAAGTGAGAGAAAGGCCTTTTCGTTGATCAGGGCAATGATCTCCGCACCTAAACCACAGGTCTTTGGTGCCTCGTGGACGACGACCGCTCTTCCGGTTTTTCGAACGGAATTGATGATTGAATCAACATCCATGGGTGAGATGGTTCTGAGATCGATGATCTCCATTTCGACCTTTTCGCCCTTTAATTCTTCAGCTGCACTCAAAACCTCTCTCACCATTGCTCCCCAGGCAATGATTGTCACATCCTTGCCTTCCTGAACCATTCGAGCTTTGCCCAGGGGGATAACATAATCCCTTTCCGGGACCTCCTCGCGAATGGCCCGATAGATTCTTTTTGGTTCTAAAAAGATGACGGGATCCGGACTTCGGATTGAGGAGAGCAGAAGTCCTTTTGCTTCATAAGGGGTGGAAGGGATCACAACTTTTATTCCAGGAGTGTGAGCTAAAATCGCCTCCGGGCTTTCGGAATGGTGCTCAGGTGCATGGATGCCGCCTCCATAGGGAACTCGGATGACCAAAGGGCAAGTGAACCTCCCTCTTGAGCGATTTCGCATCCGACCGATGTGGTTGGTGATCTGATCGAGGCAAGGATAGAGAAAACCATCAAACTGAATCTCCGCAATAGGTCGAAGTCCGTAGAGGGCCATGCCCATGGCTGTCCCCACGATTCCTGCCTCTGCAAGAGGGGTATCCACCACCCGTTCACCACCAAATCTCGCCTGAAGTCCATCGGTCACACGAAAAACTCCCCCCTCACGGCCCACATCCTCACCCAGGACAATTACCCGATCGTCCCTCTCCATCTCCTCACGGAGAGCCAGATTGATTGCTTCAACCATATTGAGACGTGCCATAATCAAATTCTCCTAATAGATCCTTTCTCCACTGGGTTTGATGGCCTGAATAAATTTGAACTTCGAATATCGGGCGAAGCGTCCGTTTCGGACCAATCCGAAACAAATCCAAAATCCCAATTTTCAAATGATCAAAAAGAATAGATCAAATGATTTTTAATTTGGAACTTTGAACATTTGATATTGTTTCGAAATTCGGATTTCGTGCTTCGGATTTGCTTTACAGTGTTCCTTTCAGATACTCCATCTCTTCTTTCAACTGCGGTGTCATATCCGCATAGATATATTTAAAAATATCTTCCACCTCAGGCACAGGAACCGCCTCAGCCTCTTTGACCGCCTGATCGATCTCTTCCTGTGCTTCTTCTATCACTCGCTTTTCAACCTCATCACTCCAGAGTCCTCTTCCTTTGAGATAAAGCCTCAGTCTCACCAGTGGGTCAAGTCCTTTCCAGGGCTCGATCTCCTCCTCTTTTCGATATTTTGTAGGATCATCGGCTGTGGTATGAGGCCCGAATCGATAGGTTACTCCCTCGATCAGGGTCGCCCCTCCCCCGGAGCGGGCCTTATCCACGGCTTCCTTTGTTACTGCGTGTACGGCAAAGAGATCATTTCCGTCCACCTGAATTCCATCTATCCCATAGGCAACCGCCTTCTGGGCAATCGTCTCAGAGGCGGTCTGGATCTTTCTTGGGACAGAGATGGCAAATTGGTTATTCTGGCAGAAGAAGATCGTTGGAACTTTAAAGACTCCTGCGAGGTTCATCGCCTCATGAAAATCACCCTTGGAAGTGGCGCCATCCCCAAAATAGGAAATAGTAGCAGTCTTATCTCCTTTTATTTTTGCCGCCCAGGCCGTTCCGACCGCATGAAGTGGGTGAGTCCCAACAGGAATGCAGACCGGTAAGACATTGACCCCCTCCGGAGCGCGGCTTCCCAGTTCATTGCCCATCCAGTAGAGGTAGATCGTTTTGAGAGGGATCCCCATTATCAGCATGGCTCCAAGTTCTCTGAAGGCAGGAAAGACCCAATCCCCTTTTTGAAGAAGGCAGGCGCTTCCAACCTGACAGGCTTCCTGTCCCCAGATGGGCGCATAGGTTCCCATCCTCCCTTGCCTCTGAAGCATCAAGGCTTTCTGATCCGCTAAGCGAATAAAGACCATCTTTTGATAAAGATTAAAAATCTCCTGATCACTGAGCAATGGCCTCATCTCCGGATGAAGCGTCCCATCCGGTTTTAGAATCTGAAACATCTTTCCCTTTAAGGGGTGGTAATCATTAAACAGACTCATCAGAACCTCCAAAATGGAATAATGGAATCTTGGAATGCTGGAATGATGGATTGAACACTTTGAGGCTGAGGTTAAGGTTTAGGTTAAGGTTGAGCTTTTCTTAACCTTATCCTTAGCCTTAACCTTCTATTTTCTGATTAACCCATTTTTCCGCTCTTCCATCATTCCATTATTCCGGTATTATTCGAGCGCCCATTTCTTCAACCGTTCATAATCTGCCGAGCCGCAGATCCATTTGCCTGTCTTTTTATTGAAGAAGAATGGAACGCCTCCGCAGTATCCCTTATCATACTCCCTCATCAGTTTGGCATTGGCTTCATTATGCCAGACCTCCAGCTTTGCCACCTTAACCCCCTCCTCGTCCTCCAACCTCTCCACGAGAGGTTCCACCTGATGGCAGTGGGGTCACTCGGCGCCGGTAAACTGCAAAAGGTAAAACTCCTCTTTCGTCATCGGGCTTTCTCCTTTCTTTCGGTTAATAAGGCTTTAGAAATCAATTTTGCAATGGGGAGGTAAAGAATGATTAATGTGGATAAAGGAAGAAAAGAAAAAAAAGGGTTGTCCTGTTTAAATCCCTCAATGGTGTAAGCGATGATAAGCAGAATAGCAGTGAAGTTATGAATGCAGATCATTCCGAGATTGGCAGGCGCCATCTCAGCAGGATCCTTATAGTGAGCCTTTAAAATGGAGATGGTCTTGAAGGCAATGGGAAGTGTCAGCAAGGAGATCAGCCCGATCACAGGAATCTTTCCTAATAGGACTCCTATCAGGATGCTGGCATAAGCGGAAAGGAGACTGAGAACGAATAATTTTACTCCTGCCTCCCTTCCAAACCGGGCAACCAGGTTCAATTTTCTTGCTTTCCGGTCTTCATGGTAATCTGGAATTTCATTGATTGTGATCATTGAGAAGAGCATGATCCCGAAAGGAAGCGTTCCCCAGAAGGCTTCCCATGAGAGTTTCTGTGTCTGAACATAATAGGCTCCGAGGCCAATGCCCGGACCGAAGCAGAGGAGTTGCACAATCTCTCCAAGTCCTCTATAACCAAATCGAATCGGAGGGGCCGTATAAAAGAAAGCGCAGAAGAAGCCGAAGGCTAACAGGAAGAGAATAAAAGGTCCTTTCAAAATCCCTAAAACGATCCCGATCCCAATGGCAATGATATAGAAACTCGCAAAAACATTTCGCATCTGGCTAGGACTGATCAACCCCTTTGAAAGGGTGCCGCTTCCTCCGGCATAAGGATTCCCGTGTGTGTCCAAAACATCAACCAGATGCCGAAAGTCGTAATAGTCATCCGTCATATTGAGGGCCAGATGATTCAGAATAAGGCCCAACATGACCAGAAGAAAATACCCCGGATGGAACTGGCCATCGAATGTCCAGGCAATCATTCCTCCCAAAATCCCTGGCATAAAACTGGCCGAGGCATAGTGAAACCGGAACGCCTTCCACCATACCTTAAAAGGTCTGAAATCCATGATCAGGTCTTCTTTCCCCTCAAAAAATAGTCAAGACTGAGTCGCCCCGCTCCGACAGATATGAGGAGAAGACAACCTCCAAACATGCTCAGGTTCTTCATAAACATGATCATCTGGATGCGATCGCTGAAATTGGTGTGAAAGATGAGCGTGGTTGGAATGAGAAAGATGAGAATGAGGAGCGCGCCAAACCTTGTGAAATATCCGAAGATGACGCTCAGACTTCCCACCAGTTCAAAGACGATGGCGCCGAAGAGAAAAAAACTGGTGTAGGGCATGCCGAATTTGGCCATATACTGGGCGGTTCCCTCAAAGTTTCCAATTTTGCCGATTCCTGAATTGAGAAAGATGAGAACGAGAAGAACCCTTCCAATCAAACTACCAAAGGCTTTCAACCATTCCATCGTCTTCTCCTCCCCCCTTTGTCTTTACAGGTTTAGTCGGAGATCCTTATACTTCTTCACATGCTCCACCAGTCCGCCATCGTTGAGGATTTGTCTCATCACCGGTGGAAGGGAGATGAACGAGACCGTTTCGTTCCGGCTATGATTAACAATCTTCCCCTGATCCAAAAAGAGTTCGATCTCTTCCCCTTCGCTGAGCTTTTCGGTATCGCAGATCACAGCGGGAAGTCCGTTATTAAAACAGTTTCGATAAAAGATTCTGGCAAAGCTTTTGGCTAAAACAGCCTGGATTCCATTCATCTTGATCACAAGGGCAGCGTGCTCCCGGCTCGATCCCTGGCCAAAGTTATGGCCTGCCACGATGAAATCGCCCGGAGCCACTCTGTCTGCAAATTCCGGCCTCTCATATTCAAAGATATGCTTTGCAAGTTCAGGAAGGTTTGACCGCAGATACATATACCGACCCGGGATGATATGGTCGGTGCTGATGGCATCGCCGAATTTCCAAACCCGTCCCTTCATCAAAATTCCTCCTAAAGATATTTTCTTGGATCAGCGATCCTTCCTTCTATTGCAGTAGCAGCTGCCACTGCCGGAGAACCCAAGTAGATGGATGAAGTTGGGCTTCCCATCCTCCCTTTGAAATTCCTTGGCTGAGTTGCCAGGCAGACTTCGCCGTCTCCTAAAACACCCTCATGAAGCCCGACACAGGCTCCACAACCGGGCGGCATGGCCAATGCACCTGCTTCGATCAGGGTTTCCATAGTTCCATCTTTTAGCGCTTCTAAATAGACCAAACGGGATCCAGGGGTGACAATCATCCGGATCTTGGGATGGATCTTTTTGCCCTTCAATATGTTTGCTGCAATTTGAAGGTCTTCCAATCTCCCATTGCAGGAGGTCCCGAGGTAAACCTGGTCCACTTTGACTTCGCCGATACGATCGATCGTCGTGGTATTGTCAACCTGATGGGGACAGGCAATGGTGGGTTGAAGGGTTTCTGATTCGATCTCAATCACTTTCTCAAAGAGTCCATCGGGGTCTGAGGTCAATTTTTTGAAATCTTTAGGTCTTCCCATCCGGTCTAACCATGCTCGAGTGATCTCATCAGAGGGAAAGATCCCAACCTTTGCTCCGGCTTCCACGGCCATGTTGGCAATGGTCATCCTGCCCGCCATCTCGAGATGCTCAATCGTATCTCCGACAAATTCCAGAGCCTTGTAAGTTGCCCCTGCTGCACCGATCTTCCCGATCAGATGTAGGATGATATCCTTGCCATACACACCGAGGGGAAGCCTTCCTTTCACAACGACCCGAATGGTCTCTGGAACCCTAAGCCAGATCTTGCCAATAGCCATCGCAACGGCTGCATCCGTTGATCCAACGCCCGTAGCAAAAGCTCCAAGCGCTCCTCCGGTACAGGTGTGGGAGTCAGCTCCGATGACCACATCTCCTGGTTTTACCTCTTTTTCTGCAACGACCTGATGGGAAATGCCGTTCCCCACCTCCGAGATAAGACATCCTGTTCTCTCAGCAAACTCTCTTAAAAAATTATGATCATTGCTCAATTCAAACCTTGGACTGGGTGCGGCGTGGTCCAAAAAGAAGATGGTTTTCTTCGGATTAAAAACCTTCTCAAACCCCATCTCCTCTATCTTCCTCGCGGCCAGAGGGCCTGTCCCATCCTGAGCATAGACAAGGTCCGTGGGAACCACGACCATTTCACCTGCTCTCACCTTCTTCCCCGCATGCTCGCTCAGAATCTTTTCAGCCAGCGTCATTCCCATCGGTTGCTCCTCCCATCCTTTTTTTTATAGCACAAAACAGGCATAGATTCACCTTGAATTTATGAGAGACCGTTTTTATATTTAAATTAGAGAAAGGGGGTGTTTATATGAACAATCGAATAAGAACCACACCTTGCGCCTGCTTTTCTCACGACGACCAAGAGGGTCGCCTGAAGATCGAAATGGAGCTTCCGGGTGTCAACAAACAAGACATCTCACTCGATATGAGAAAAGATAGTTTCTGCGTTTCAGCCTTAAGAGGAGAAGATGCGGAATATGCGGGCTGCTACATGCTCGCCCATGAAATTTACCCTGAAAAGACCGAAGCCAAATATGAGAATGGTCTTCTCAGAATCTTTGCCCCTCTTAAGGACTGGGAACATAAAGTCAGTATCCCGGTCAATTAGCAGGTGCAATATCTGAATTCCAAAGCCCTTCGAACATATGGGAGAAGGGCTTTTTGTTAAAGAGAGGGAAACGCCCTATCTGATGTCAAAGGGGAAAAACAAATTCAAAGAGGCGCTTATTGAAAAAAGGGATTTCGTCTCTACCCTTGAGCTTGTTCCCGGCAGGGGATCAGCCCTAAAAAGGACAGGCACCGGTCAACCATCCTCCGGAATGTTCGGCATCGACAACAACCGGACCAACCCCCTCGAATCCTTCAATGGCCTGCCCTGAACCGAACGAGAGGACCTTTCCTCTCTTGGTTCCATACCGATAGAGGGTAATGCCCTTGCATTTAAGCTGATAGGCTTGAAGATAGATCCTTCTCACATCGTCCATGGTCGCCTCCGGAAGGAGATTGATCGTCTTGGACACCGAATTATCCGTATGTCTTTGAAAGGCAGCCTGTAGCCTGAGATGCTGTTCAGGACGGAGGTCGCATGCCGTCATAAAAATCCTGCGGATATCAGGAGGGATTCTTTTCAACGATTGGATCGATCCGCTCTGAGTCATCTCGGTCATCAGTTCCCGGCAGTAAAACCTTCTTTGCCTGGCCATGACTTCAAAAATCGGATGGACCTCAAAGAGTATGTCCCCGAAAGAACATTTCTAACAAAAGTCACAGCGAAGAGAGGTTCAATTCGGCTTGAGCAGCCGGCGATTATGCTGATGGTGCCGGTGTGAGCGATCGTATTGACCGTGGCATTCCTCAACCGAAGGTCCTTTTTAAAATAGACGGACCTTTCATAATTGGGGATGGGCCCCTGCTGTTCCGCCAGGACCTAAGGGGCTTTGAGGGATTGCTCATGGAAAAATCGCATCAGTCTCGACCCGAATGAAAGAGCCTTTCTCGACCCATAGGGTATCCCAAGGAGAATGAGGAGGTCGGCAAAGCCCATCAAACCCAAGCCAATGTTGCGATTGCCGAGCGTCACTTCTCTGATTTCTGGAAGAGGGAAGCGATTCATTTCGATCACATCGTCAAGAAATCTTACTCCCCAGAAGATGGTCTCTCTCAACCTCTTCCAGCCCATTCGATTCCCTCTGACCATCTTGGCAAGATTGATGGAGGCTATACACAACGACATAAGTCTTTTCGTTCTTGTCATTCCGGGCTTGACCCGGAATCCAGTGTCTTTCTGGATTCCTGCTTTCGAAGGAATGATATGCCTTGTAGAGAATTACTTCGCTGTGTATAGATTACAGCTCTCGTAAGGAAGCCGGGGCAATTCTCCACAAAGGTTGACGGCCTCAATCTCCCCTGTTTCAGGTGTCGGATTCATCCGGTTGATCTCACCCAGGAAGATCACCCCTGGATCTCCGGTATGCCAGGCGGCATTGACCATCAGATCGAAAATGGGCCTCGCCTTCAGCCTGCCTTTTTTCCGACCGGTTCGCGGATTGATCAGATCGTTCAATCCGTTCCTGACGACTGCTTCCATAAATCGATCCGTAATGCCAACGGAAAGGTTGAAATTGAAGAACCGCTCTCCATAAAGCTTGGACTCGATAAATTCCACGATATCGGGATGATCGCACTGGAGCACACCCATGTTAGCCCCACGGCGTCTCCCGCCCTGAACGATCACTCCCGTGGCATGGTCAAAAACGCTCATTGAGGATGCAGTAAGTGGAAGACAGGGAGTTTTATAACGAGGTGAACCGCTTCATCCAGAAACTTACCCATAGCAAGGGCAATGTTTGTGATGATTGGATGATCAAATCAGAGTTGAATCATCTTCAGGGAAGAAGAATTGCCGCCATGCTCCAAAGCATACCGGAAATCGTCAATGACCAACTCCGTATTTGGAAAGATCAGGAGCAAAAAGGCCATTTCACCATCGGGATATCCCATCTTAATAAGATCATCCAATATCTTAACGAAAATAGAATCAGAATTTATTCTCCCGTGCTCACCTTGAATTTTAAAGGTTCAATTCTTATCTTTTAATTAAGAGAGGAGGTGTTGAGGATGAAAAAAAATGATAAAAAAATCAGGGTGGAAAAAACAAAAAAGACAACTCCTTCTATGTCGGATATCTGTTGGTATAAGGTATCCTACTATGATCCCTGCTGTTGTTGCTGCTGATCGGTGAAGCAATAAACCGTTTCCCCGGCTTTTGCCGAGGGAATCAGGAACGACCGGGGATCATATGAGAAAAGTGCATTTCACCTTTGGGTATGAACCCGTGGAGTTTGCTAAGGGTATGGTAAAAGCTATAACCTTTCGCCCCTTTCAAAAAGGAGGCGGAAGATGGAAAAAACTGAATAAAAGAACTTAAACAATCCTGAAGAGGTTCGGACATTCGATAAAAAGAAATTAGAACTCATCAACATTGGAGGGGCAGTCATCGGGCGAGGAACCTTCCAACCCGGGTGGAGGTGGTCTAAATCTGTACAACCTCTGGTAAAGACGAAAAGTTGTGAAGCCCCCCATTTTCAGTATCATGTGTCCGGAACTCTCAGGATCAAAATGGATGATGGAACAGAGATAGAATGCAAGGCAGGAGACGTCTCCTTTTTGCCAACAGGACATGATGCCTGGGTCGTTGGAAATGAGCCTGTGGTGGTTGTTGATTTTCAGGGGATGGTTGATTACGCCAAAGCAGTGGCCCAAAAATAAAAGGGCGAAATCTGTTGCATCATAAATGCAAGAATCCCAATTTTAATTATTTGTCCCGCTTCTCAATGGGGACATACGCGCATGCCTGGGGACCGCAGTATGTCCCGATATAATCGGCATCGGGGCGGTAGAGTTCGGCTTTGGGTTGAGCTTCGGCAAACTTTTCCTCGATGATGTGCGCGGCCCAGCCGGAAACCCTTGAGATTCCAAAGACCGGGGTGAAGAGATCGACTGGAATGTGCATCATATGATAGACAGAAGCGCTGTATAAATCGACGTTGGCATAAATCTCTTTCCCTTTGATCTTACGAAATTCTTCTTTAGTGGCCGTTTCGATGGCAAGCGTCATCTCGTACCATTTCCGGTCTCCGGTACGTTCCGCCAGCTTTTCACTGATCGTGCGAAGGATACTGGCCCTCGGGTCTTCGGTGCGATAAACCGCATGTCCCATCCCCATCACTTTTCCGCCCTTTTGGAGTCTCTCTTTCACCCAGGAATTAACCCGGCTAACTTCGCCGATGTCCAGAAGCATCCTCATCACCTCGCTGTTGGCTCCTCCATGAAGTTCTCCGGAGAGGGCTCCGAGTGCAGCTGCAACGGACGCATAAAGATGGGCATGGGTCGAGGCCACCGCCCTTCCGGCAAAGGTGGAGGCATTAAAAGAATGCTCCGCATGAAGGACCAGACAGGTATCGAAGTCTCTGGCTGTATCTGGGTCGGGTAGTGAACCGGTCAACATATATAAGAAGTTCCCTGCATGAGTCAGATCAGAACGAGTAAGGATAGGTTCTTTTCCCTTCCGGATACGATCCCATGCCGCAACGATCACAGGTAATTTCCCTATCAACCGAAGGGCTTTTTGCAAATTCGCCTCCCTGGTCTCCTCATTTAATTGAGGATCAAAACTGCCCAAGACGGGAACCATCGATTGCAAAACATCCATGGGATTGGCGGATGTCGGCAACCTCTTCATCATCTCAAAGATACTTTCTGGAATCTTTCCCTCAGCGGTAATCTCTGATTGAAATCGTTTCAATTCCTCCCGGGTCGGCAGACGATCGCTCAGGAGAAGAAAGGAGACCTCCTCAAAAGTGGAAGATCGGGCCAGGTCAATAATATTGTAACCCCGATAAATAAGAATCCCTCTTTCTCCGTCCACATCCGAGATGCGGGTGTCAGCCACTTTCACCCCGCGTAGTCCAATGTTTTTCACATCGATTTCTGTTGCCATCGATTTCACTCCTCAAGAGATAGGTCTTCATAAATCATATCATTTCTCAGCAGGGAAAGTCATCTGGCCTCCGTAATAACCTAGAAGGATGACAATTGGAATGAAGAGAAGCATTAAAATAAGGTAGATGGCATAAGAAATTTGTATCTCACCGATCAAAGAAAGGATGAAGATGACTTCCAAGGCCAAAAGGATAATCGAAAGGAGAATTTTCCTCTTTATGAAAGGCGTTAATCTTAACCTGTAGTTGATCCACCAGGTCAAGAGTCCAGTGCCTATGGCAAAGGGAGTTGAGATGGCTCCGAGGATGAGAAGATGAGTACTGGTCGTGGCAAGACCAGAATATAAAAATATGAAGAATAGAAGATAAAAGAGGGAGGATGCCATCAGAAAGGCGATGGGGAAGTGGACCATCATGGGATGGGGGTGCCTTCTTGCCATTGGAAATTTCTGAAGAAGCATCTGAAGAAAAGGAGGGAGATGTTTCAATTCTTCGGGCACTCCTTTCTTCAATATTCCCACCTGAGGATAACGTTCAAAGACCTCTGTCCCATGTGGAGCTGCGGAAATCTCTCTGGTAAGATCCTTTCCAGAAGGATGCCGGTTCATATGAATCCCCTTTGACCAGAGAGGGCTCTTTGAGACATCATAGATCTTTCCCTCAAAGGAGAGATAAACAGGGTTTCCCTCTTTTCCATTGAATGATTGTAGTTCTTCTGAGGTGAACTCTTTCATCTCTTTCCTCCGCTCCCTCATTTCTTTTTAGGAGGAGCTTTGAGCGTTCCAAATTCCACCACATAATAAGTCAAAGCCCAGCGATCCTGTTCCGGAAGATGTTCCCATTTGACCATGGAGGTATTGGGAATTCCCTTCGAGATGGCATCGAACACCTTCTTAAGATCTCCCTTTGCATGAGGCCATTGATTAAGGGGGCGGTTAAAATCCCTTGGAGGCGGTTTGAGGGCCGCTCCTACCGCGCCCTTGCCATCCCCCTTCGGACCATGACAGGTCGCACAGTTCTGATCGTAAAGTTTCTTGCCCTGATTGAGAAGTTCAGGAGTCTTTTTGGGAGGGGCTGGATCTTTTGCCAGAGCCATGCCCACGAGACAAAGAATAAAAAATCCAGCAATCACTGTCCTCAATATCCTTCCCATCTTTTCTTCCTCGATAAGATAACAATGTCAGGCCTATCTCCTATCAAACACCTCTCCCGCGGGATCGAAAAATGAATGATACGGAGCAATTGACTTTTTACAAAACCATCATACCTCTTTTTCTAAAAATAGGAAAGGTTTTTTTGGGGGCCTGGTTCACCATTTCGCCTTTGGTAGCTCCGTTTGTTCGGCCCTTTCTTTTTCCTCTTTCTCCAATTCCCAGATGGAGAGCACGGGAAAGAATTTGGAGAAGAGGACGAAGGCCAGGGTAAAACCGGCACACAGGCCTGCCATCATCGACCATTCCACCCATGAAGGCATATAGGTTCCCCTGGGGTAATGAAGACGGGGGTGGGCCAGGGAGGGAATGATAATGAGAAAGCGTTCCAGCCACATCCCGATGACCACTGAGATGGAGGCGATGAGGAGGAACTTGGGCGTCCGCTTAAAAACGAGAAGGGGAAAGGGAAGGACGAAACAGAGGAGGATCATGATCCAGAACAAAGGGGCATATCTGCCTGTGAGTTTGCTCCACAAAACAGCAAGCTCATGGCTTCCTCCGGCATAGGCAACGGTCAGATGCTCGGCAAAGGTGAAGTAAGCCCAGAGAAGTGTGAAAACTAAAAGGAGCAATCCCATATTGTTAAAATGATAGGGCGTTAGATATTTCTCGAGATGGTAGATTCGCCTGAGGGCAATGGTGACAATCAGAATTGTAGCAATACCTGAGAAGATGGCACCAGTCACAAAATAGGGAGCGAAGATCGTGCTGAACCACATGGGCTGGGTCTGCAGACCAAAGACCCAGGAAACCACAGTATGGACACTCACCGCAATAGGAATGACAGCAATACATAAGAAGCCAACCGCCTTACCGATGGTCCTCCACTGGTTATCCGTTCCGGTCCACCCGAGCGAGAGAGGTTGATAAAACCATCGCCTTCCCGGAAACCGATCCCTGAGAAGCCCGATATCCGGTACCATGAGCACATAGAGAAAGATGAGGCTGACTGTGAAATAGGTCATGATGCAAGCGAAGTCCCAGATCAGCGGAGATTTAAACTGAGCGTGAAGGGGAACCCAGTAGAATCGAGTGGATCGTCCAAGATCAAATAGAATATTTGTGGGACCAGCCGCAAGAGCGAACACGGTTACTGCCTCAGCAGCCCTTCCAAAGGGGGTCCCCCATCGGGCATGGGTGATTCTGAGCACGGCCGAAACCAGTGCGCCTGCATGGCTGATGCCGATGAAGAAAACGAAGTTGACGAGGTAGAGGGTCCATGACATGGGATGGCCCATGCCGGTTTTGCCAAGACCCCATTCATACTGCCAGCCAAAGGCAAAGAAGGACCAGAGAAAGATGATGGAGAGAGAAATGACAGTGATCCAGAAGAGCCATCCTGCTCGGGTCAGGGGTTTGAGAACCTGATCATATTTAATGGCAAGGGCCTCGCTATCCATCCTTCCACTCCCCTTCCTTCAAATAATAGACCTTTGGCTCCGTCCCAAGATCTTCGAGGAGACGGAAAGCCCGGCGGCTCCTTGAGAGGTGAAAGACACGGCTCTTCGGATCATTCAGATCTCCAAAAATGATGGCATTGGATGGGCAGGTCTCCGCACAGGCAGGAATGACTTCGCCGTCTCTGATCCTCCGTTTCTCCCTCTTTGCGTTCTCCTTTGCCTTCCGAATCCTCTGGATGCAGAAATTACATTTCTCAGTGATTCCCTTTCTCCTCTTATAGACATCCGGATTTCTTCCCCTCTTATACTCCTCTGGCCAGGAAGGCGCATGCCAGTTGAAGTAGCGTACCGTATAAGGGCAGTTGGAGACACACATCCGCACGCCGATGCATCTTGGATAGACCTGGGCGACAATGCCTTCGGGATTTTTATAGGTGGCCTCCACCGGGCAGACGGTGGTGCAGGGGGGATGGTCGCACTGCATACAGGGGATGGGAATAAAGTGCATCTCTACATTAGGATAAGCTCCCTTCACCTCCGTGATGAGATTCATCCAGAACTTCGCCCTTCCCAGTTTTGCCTCCCTCTCTCCTGCAAAGGGAATATTATTTTCCTGACGGCAGGCCACCACACAGGCCTGACAGCCCGTGCATCTATCCAGATCAATCACCATTCCCCAGCGATACATATCTAATCCCGGAAAACGTTATCAGAGCATCAGGGCATCAGGAATTGCCTTTCCTGATAACCTGATTTCCTGATATCCTGATTTAAGCCTTATACACCTTCACTCTGGTTGAGAAGTGGGAGAGAAATCCGCCTAAATAATCATATTCCCTTGCCATCAGATCATTCGGGTTAATTCCTCTTCCTTTGGCCCAGCGTCCATAGGCCCGATGGCCCTGACCATAAGGAATATGAATACATTTCGGATGTGTTCCGGCAAAGAGTCTGGCCTTTGTCTTTATCTTTCCATCTTTCGATTCAATCCAGACAGGATCTCCATTTTGAATCCTCATCGCTCGGGCTGTCTCCGGATTGATCTCCACCCAGGAATCCCATTTCTCCTTCAGATGAGGCCCGAAGATCTCCTGAAGGTAGGGTTGGTTGGCTCCCCTTCCCTCTGCCGCGGTCATCAATTTATAGTGGATGAGATGAAAGGGATAATCCTTCTCCTCTCCGATAAGCCGCGGTTTCTCAAAATGGGGAAGAAAAGCCCTATCTCCCCTAACCTCTATCTTCAACTCCTTTAATATCGAATCGATCCCCTTCGAGCCTTTCTTCGATAATTCACTCAGACCCTGCTCCATGGTTAGAGAGTAGAATTCGAACTTTCCCGAAGGGGTATTGAACTTCTTCCTCCATTCACCAAAGGGATAAGCCTCATCCCACCATCCTCCTGCCTCGATCAGGCCCTTCCAGAACTCTTCAAAATCTTTTGCACGGATCGAACCCCTTTTTGATCTGAATATTCCCCGGAAAGAGTCCATCAATGCCTCTTTCATCTCCTTCCAGGGAAAAGATTTCCCAACGCTTCCCCCAATGCCTTTTGCAATCTCGATCAGAACATCTCCTGTATTTCGGACATCGTGGAGCGGACTCTTCAGGACGGGGCTTCTCAGCCCAACCACTGGAAATCCCGGTCCTGGTTCAGGAGAATCATCCTGCCAGCGCTCGAAAAAGGTGCCATCAGGCAGGATGAGATCGGCAAGCTCCGTGGTCTCATCCATAAAGGGTGAGAAGCTGACGATGAAAGGGATCTTTTCAAGGGCGGAGGAAAACTTTTCCGCTTCGGGAAGGCTGAAGAGAGGGTTGGTGTAATAAAGGAGAAGGGTATCGATCGGATAGGGATCTCCTTTCTCTATCTTTTCCGGAAGGAGGGATAGAACCTCTTCAGCAAAAGGAAACGGTAAATTCCCGGCACCATCCAGACGGGGCTGAGAAAGCCCTTTCTCTGCTGTCGTATCTTTCAGGGTCGGTTGCCATTTTTGAAAGGGGAGTTCTTTCTGGCGAAGGAGCCCGCCCGGGCAGTCAAACGATCCCATGAGTGCATTGAGGCTATCGATCGCCATCTGGCTATAGGTGCCGTTTGTCTGCATTCCCACTCCCCTTCCTGAAATGGCAATTGAGGGCCGGTGCGAGGAGAATTCTTTGGCAATCTCTATGATGGTATCCTCAGGAACGCCTGTAATCTGAGAGACCTGTTTGGGAGAATACTCTTTTAGCACGAGGGTCTTAAATCCGATGTGATTCTTTCCATTCGAATCTTTCCAGTCCTCAAAGCCGAAGGTGTAGCGGGAAACGAAATCCTGATCGTATCTCTTCTCTTTGATGATCCAGTGAGCCATGCCGAGGGCGAGGGCGCTATCGGTTCCGGGCTCAATTGGAATCCACTGATCGGCCTTTGAGGCTGTCACAGAGAATCGGGGCTCAACCTGAACCAGTTTACCCCGCATCCCAGGCCTTCCTCTTCTCAAAGATCCATACCCCCGTAGATTGAGCATGGACGATCGCGATGCTTCAAGAAGGCTTGCCCCAAAAGAAATAACATAATTGACCTCTTCCCAGTGGATAACAAGAAAATCTCTTATGCCCATCGTGAAGAGATGTCCCTTTAGAATCCCTTCTGACCCTCTGTAAGGATTCCCAAGATGATTGGGTGAGCCATAGGCCTCCATGAATCGAGTGATCAAGTCGGACATGTGGCCCCGGTACCGGCCTCCCCAAAACATCAGTTGATGGGGATTGCCTTTCTGGCGGAGTTCTTTTAGCCTTTGGGTGACAATTCGAATCGCCTCGTCCCAGGAGATTCTCTCCCAATCCACATCTCCTCGTTTTCCCTTTCGCTTCAGTGGATGCTGAATTCGGTCAGGGTCGTAGAGAACCTGAAGGCCTGCCTGGCCTTTGGGACAGAGCCTTCCCCTGTTGACAGGATAATCTTTAATTCCTTCGAGTTTGACCGGCCAGTGATTGACCGATCGAATCCGAAGACCGCAACCGCTCGGACACTGGAGGCAGATGCCAGTGGACCAGTACTCCTCGTAGGGGATCCATTCCCCTTCCTTGGGAAGGGCGTGGAGGATCTCATCAGGAAGAGCCATCCCAAGAGTGGCGGCGCCAATTAATTTTAAGATTTGCCTTCTATTTATCCTAATCATTCTAGCTTTTCGACTCCATAAGCAATTGGGTCTGACACGGAGATAAGGAGATGGAGAGACACATAGAAAAATATATTTCCCCTTCCCCCTGTCTCCCCATCACCCTATCTCCCCATCAATTTTTTGGGTTAACTCGAGTGGCATGTGTAGCAATCGATATCCGCGCCTTTCTTCTGGTGACAGTCCATACACCACGCCATACTGTTTCTATCGACCATCCTCACCGGTCTCTCTTTCTTGCCCGTAAGACCATGACAGACCGAGCAATCTATATTACCTTGAACATGAATCCAGTGGGGAAAGACAACAAATTTCGGAAGTTCATACATTCTTTTCCACGGAATCTCTCTCCCCTCCTGAACATATTTCACCACTTTGAGCGCCTCGGGCCTCTTGCTGATGGCATCGGTCGAATGGCAGGCGCGACAAAGATCGATATTTGGAATCCCGGCAGAACGGTGCCTCTCCACATAACGATGGCAAAAAGTGCAATTTAAATTGACCGTCTCTTTATGAATGATATGATTGAAGAGAATGGGTTGATCAACGGAAACCCACGCAAAAACAGGAAAAATGGAAAAGAAGGTTCGTTTCATCTGGACGGAAAATCGATGATAAGCCACAACGGCAATCAACAGCAGAAGGATAAGAGCGAGCAAAAGGATAATCTTTTTTCTCATACCTGTGATCAAAATAGAGAATAATATATTTGAACAGGTGTCAGGCTGTCAAGCGAAAAACAGATCATCACCAGTAAGATATAGATGTTGAGTGACTTAAAAAGGGATAACCCATAGGGCTTTTGATATCCGGCGATCAAGAGCCTCAAGGCTTTCCACAATAACCATCCTCCGATCCCAAACAGAACTCCAATGATCAAAGGCGATTTTAAAATCCCAAACCACGGAGTGATGAAACTGGCAACCCCGGTTGCAAAGATCCACACAAAAAGGATTCTATTAAATTGAGATTTAGTAAAAGTTCGGGTCAATGCGGGGAATCCTCCCTTTTCATAATCACTTCCAAAATGGAAGTGGAGTATCCAGAAGTGAGGGATCTGCCAGATATAGAAGAGAAAGGAAATCGCCAGGAGGCGAAAATCGAAAGGATGCCCTCCTCCGGATACCCAGCCGATCATCAGAGGAATGGCTCCAACCAATGCGCCGGGAATCACTGCAAAGGGCGTCTTTTTCTTAAGAGGGGTGTAGACAAGGTGATACCAGAAGAGGGCAAAGATCCCCAGTCCGAAAACAATCCTGTTTGTCCCAAAGAAAAGAAGCAAAGCCCCTGACAAGATGAGAGAGAAAGATAGGATGAGGGCTTTCATGGGAAATATTTTTTTTGACGGAATGGGACGGCCTTTGGTTCTCTCCATCCATTGGTCATGTTCTCTTTCCTGATACTGATTGAGTCCACAGGAGCCGCAAGCCAGAAAAAAAACCCCAACCATGGGGATGATCATGGATAAAGAGATCCCCTGGTTCGCAAGGATGAAGCTCACAGAGGCGGAAAGAGTAGCAAACAGGGAGATCCTTATTTTCGTCAATTCCAGAAAGATGTGAATCCAGTGTTTCATCGCCCTTAACCCATAGAATCATGGAAAGAAAAGGTATGTCATTCCGAATTTGACAATGTCAATGAATGAACTGTGTATCCATTACTTCAATTCCTTAATATATTGAACGATCGCTTTTATCTCTTCCTCCGATAAAAATTCCTTCTGGGATGGCATGATGGGCGGGAATCCCTTCACAATATCCGCACTCGGCTCTAACAAGGATTCCCTTAAATAGGCCTCATTCGCCACGATCTGCCTCTCTTTCCCTTCGGTAGAGACCGTCACGGTCTTTCCGAAGAGACCTTTTACCGTGGGACCAATGAGCGGACTTCCGTCAATGCTGTGGCAGACCTTGCATCCCTTCTCTTCGAAGAGTTTGGCTCCGGCGGGGAGAATCCTCGCTTCTTTCTTCCCTCCCTCTTCATACCATTTCTTAAACTCCTCTTCAGAAAGGACAATCACTTTTGTGAGCATATAGGAATGCTGAAGTCCGCAATACTCCGCACAGAGGACATCATGGGTTCCGGTTTCCATCGGCTTGAACCAGAGATGATTGGTCATCCCTGGCACTGCATCCTGCTTCACCTTAAAGGTAGGGATATAGAAACTGTGAATGACATCTTGAGAGGTCAGAGACAGTGCAATGGCCTTGCCCACAGGAACTCTCAATTCTGAAGCCTTCAATCCATTCTCATATTCAAATACCCAGGACCACTGCCTGGCGATGACCTTCACCTTCATCGCATCCTCTGGAATCTTCCTCAGAGATTGAAATCCCTTTAGTCCGTAGAAGAACATAGATAGGACAAGAAGGGTTGGAACAATGGTCCAGACGATTTCCAGCCAGGTATTCCCTTTGATGTCTTCGGGTTGAGGATTTCGCTTCCGGTGGTATCGGATGACGAAAAAGATCATCAAAAAGGTGATGAGAACCAGAAGGAAGGTTGAAATGGCAGCAATATAGAGAAACACATTCTCTACAATTCTACCGGAAAGGTTGATTGAGTCTGGAGCCATCTCCTTGTCACCTTATCGAAATGCCACATCAAAAAAAGTTAAACCAATGAAGAGAACAAAAAGGATCATGATGGCCGGGATCATCCATTTAAAAAGTCTGACGCCTCTCTCATATTTCAGATGCATGAAGTAACTTAAAACCAGACCCGCTTTGATCGCTGCAATGGTGAGGGCGACCGCTATGCTCCATCGTCCCAGATTTCTCCCTGCGACAGAGACCGTAATGGTTGTGAGAATGATTAACCCTACCCAGACCCAAATATAGGTCTTATGATTGGCAATCGAAGATTCCTCTTTATTCCCCATTCAATCTCCCATCCCTCTCCTATGTGATCAGGTAAAACAATGGAAACAGGAAGATCCAGATGATATCCACCAGATGCCAGTACAGCCCGGAATTTTCTAAGCGAACAGTGTTTCCCCTGTTTACTTTTTGCTTTGCGATGAGAATCCCCATGACCAAGAGCACCCCAAGTCCAACCAGAACATGAAGACCATGCAATCCGGTCATGGAATAGTAGAGTCCATAGAAGAGAATCTCTCCCGGATTCCGTTCCAGAAGCCTCGGAGAATCAGGAAAAATCTGATGCGAAATCTTCCCTGCCCATTCGAAGTATTTAATGAGAAGAAAGAGAAATCCCAGAAACAGGGTAGCTGCGAGAAGCATCAGGGAGGACCGTCGGTCTCCCTTTTTAAGAGAAAGGATCGAGAGGGCCATGGTCAGGCTGCTTGTAATGAGGACGAGTGTGTTGAGCGTCCCCAATGGCCTGCTCAGTTCCTCCGCAGCAAGATGGAAGGCAGAGGCGTATTTGAATCGATAGACCGAATAGAGGATGAAGAGTCCACCAAAGAGAAGGATCTCCGAAAGAATGAACAACCACATCCCTGCCTTAGAGCCAATGGCATGCTGATTTTCATGAACGTCCATATTCATACGGCCCTCTGGTCACTGTGGGGATTCTCTCAAAATTCTCTCGAATGGGTGGGGATGGAATCTGCCATTCAAGCGTAGCTCCGCCCCAGGGATTATCTCCAACCCTCTCACCTTTGAAAATGGAATAGAAGAGGTTCACAAACATCAAAATCAATCCTGAAATCAAGATCCAGGAGCCGATCGTGGAGATCAATTGCAAGGAGTGAAATTGCGGAAGGTAATCGTAATACCTTCTCGGCATCCCTTCCCAGCCAAGGATGAGCATGGGGAAATAGAGCATATTAAACCCGACAAAGAGGAGGACCCATGCGAGATAGGGAATCTTCTTATGAAACATACGGCCAAACATCTTTGGAAACCAGTAGTGAAGGGCACCGAAGATCGCAAAACCTGTTCCTCCAAAAATGACATAATGAAAATGTCCCGCAATCCAGTAGGTATCATGGAGGTGAACATCAAGGGCCAGCGCCCCCTGAAAGAGACCGGTGAGGCCACCAATGGAGAAAAGAAAAATGAAGGTGAGGCTAAAGAGCAGTGGCGGTTCCACCTCGATCGAACCTTTATAGAGGGTGGCTACCCAGTTAAAAACTTTAATGGCGCTCGGCACAGCCACTAAAAAGGTCAGAAAGGAGAAGATCAAACTGGCGAGATCGCTCTGGCCGCTGACGAACATGTGGTGTCCCCACACCAGGGAGCCCACGCTGGCAATGGCGAGGCTTGAGAAAGCAATGGCCTTATATCCGAAGATCGTTCTCCTGGCAAAAACCGGAAGGATCTCCGAGATCACGCCCATGGCCGGAAGGATCATGATATAGACTGCCGGATGCGAGTAGATCCAGAAGAGATGCTGATAGAGGATAGGGTCTCCCCCTTTGGCAGGGTCAAAGACCCCTACTCCTACCAATCGTTCGAGCAGAGTGAGCAGAAGGGTGATCCCCACTACAGGAGTGACAAGAATCTGAACCCATGCCGTGGCATAGAGGCTCCAGATAAAGAGAGGTAAACGGAACCAGTTCATTCCCGGCGCCCGGTACCAGTGAACAGTCGTGACAAAGTTGATCCCTGTAAGAATGGAAGAAAAGCCAAGAATAAATACACCGAAGACAGCCAGCGGAACATTGACCGTAGTGCGAAGGCTATAGGGAACATAGAAGGTCCATCCAGTGTCAATGGGTCCTCCGCCAGTAAACAGGGAGAGAAGGGCAAGAAGGGCCCCTGCCATATAGATCCACCAGGAGAGGAGATTGATCCTTGGAAAAGCTACATCCTTTGCGCCGATCTGAATTGGCAGGAAGAAATTCCCGAAAATGGCAGGGATTCCTGGAATGACAAAGAGAAAGATCATGATGACGCCGTGTAGTGTGAAGAGCGCATTATAGGTCTGGGGCTTCATGATGGTTGGACCAGGAGCCATCAATTCCAACCGCATCAGAAACCCGAGAGAGACTCCGGTTAAGAAAAAGAAGAAGATCGATAGAAGGTATAGGATCCCTATCCTTTTATGATCCGTTGAAAAGATCCATCCGAAAACTCCACGAAATCGTTCGGGAGATTTGTAAAAACTGATTGCCGGCTGAACCTCTCCTAATATTTTTTCCGTCATTCTGACGACCTCTCCCCAGGGTGACGCCTTCTGCTTTTTAAAACAAGGAAGAGAATAAATGCAAAAGCACATACGAACGTGACGATCCCGGTCACCTTCAACGTATTGAACACATACTTTCTCCCTTTCGGATCATAACTGAAACAGAACCGTAAAACCTTGCTGATGGTCGGCCCCACCCTTCCCTCGGAGGCTTCTAAAATCGCCATCTTCAAATCAAAAGGGAGAAATTCCATCCCGTAGAGATAACGGGTAATCTTTCCATCGGGAGAGAGAACGATTAAGGCCACTGGATGCTGGAAGGCCTTTCCATCCCTTTTGAAGCGAAAACCTACTGAGTCAGCCAGCTTCTGTATGTTCTCCTGATCCCCCGTCAAAAATCTCCATCCATCTTCTGGAAACGGTTTTTCAATCATGCTGAGGTAGAGCTTCTTCTTTTCTCGGGCAAGTTCGGGCTTCTCAGTTTCATCAAAACTGACAGCGATTACTCCGTATTCCTTTCCAGGTTCTGCAGGGAATTGGTTAAGGGTTCCAGCCAGATTATGTAGTAGGAAATTGCAGATATCAGGACAGGAATAATAGACCAGAGCGAGGATGGTAGGATGAACAATCAGTTTTTTCAAGGAGACAGGATGATCGGCCTCGTCCTTAAAGGTTAAATCAAGGGGAATGGTCTGCCCCAATTTTTCATTGATCCCAATGCCCTTCTCTTCTTTTTTATGATCCACATGGGCATAAAGACTCGATCGAGGAAAGAAGAGAGAGAAAAATAGCAGTAAACCTAATAAAAGGGAGACACGGAAATGGCAGGAACCTCCCTTAAAATTTCCTAAATAACCTCTGAGAACGATTTTCATCTATCGTCCTGTCCAATCACGTTAACGGGCTGTTGTCCAAATTGATTTCATGCTTCGATAATTTCAGTATAATCGAAAAAATTATATAATTTCAATAAATCACCGTTCGCCCTGAGGCTCTCAAAGGGTACCCTACAGTTGAATAACCCGACATGGGTAAACCGCTCTCCAAGGCTTCGAATAGCGGCTAATCGGATATCTAAAGGGAATCGCCGGATTTCACCAAAGGTGAATTCCAGTATGGGTTAGATACATAAGTGCCCATCGTCCTGAAGGTCCCCTCGAAGCCTTTCCGAACGGTTCACCTGTCCATTTAGCTCAATTTTTTACAATGTTAAGGTATAAACAGATGATTTGGCAACAACCCGTTAATGTCCGACTCCTATCTTCAAAAACCTCTCCACATTAAAACCCATTTTCCCTGCAAGGGTAATTAGATTAGGAGGAAATGGTTTCTGGGCGCCCTGTCCCCACCAGGACTCTTCAAGAGACTTTAGGCACTCATCCAATATTTCATCCATCATATCCTGGGCCTCCCATAGATCAAGAGGAAGATCCCACTTCCTTGATGAATCAAGAAGGATAATGATCTCTTCTACCAGTTCCTCCTGAGCTTGTAAACTCGAACATTCTTTCCTCCGGAGGAAGTTCATCTTTTCTCTTAATGTCTCTTTCAAAACAGACAAGGACTCTGCTTTTCTCAATTTGCACCCGTATTTTTTCGCTTCTTCAATGATTTGATCAACCGTCCCCTTTTCAAGGACCAATTTAAAATCATGCTTCAGCTTCTCTACCTCCTGAAACAACCAATGGCTGAGTGTCATTTCTAAGGCAACCCGGATCTCATCGGGAATCGCCACCTCTTCTCGCGCCATCATCTCGATGGCAGGCTTTGCCCTTTCAAAAATTTCCCTGTAAATCAGCAAGGGATTTCCGACTCTCTTCTGCAAGAGTTTCCGAAAGATCGTCTCCCTCTCCTCTTTTAAAATATCCCGAATCGTAAAGATCTGAGGCCCAAGGAGTGTGGTCAGAGTTTCCCTTGACTTCTCCTCCCCCTGTTCAAATCCTTCTTTTGCCCTTTGCTTTAAGGTATTGAAATCAAGCCCTCCCCTGATTTCAGAAACCCAGTTCTGGAATAGATTACTTTCCGAAGAAATCAATCCAAAAAGGAATTCTTTCGGCTCTGGAATGATGTCAGAAACCAATTTCACCTTTCCCAGGAGAAGGGATTGGTCATCTTTCTCTATACGTTCCTGTTCGATGGCCTCGACCCGAAAGGAGAAGATTTTTCTCTCTTTCGCCCCTCCATCAAAAAGAGAGGAGATGGCATGGTGGTTCACAACCTGTTCAGGACTCACTCGCTTCGGCTTCACCAACCGTTCATAAATCCTCCGGCCATCGCCCATCTCAGGAAGATTGCTTCGGCCTGAAGACAGAACCTCAAGAAATCTCTTTTCAATCTCCTGAGCCGAAAATTCCTCTGCATACTGAATCGCCCTTGCGGCATGTTCGAGAATAAGGATCGTCTCCAGACCAGCCAGGTCAGCGAAAAACCAACCACAGCTTGTGAACATCCGTAGGCTGTGTCTCTCCATCTCTAACAACTTAAGGCCTTCGACCCTTGCCTTCTCACCCAGGCCTACCCGACCGTATCTCTCGAAAAATCTATTAATGGTTTCCGAAGACCGATCCAAGATCACCTCGATGTAACCATTTCTGGCTTCCCAGGGATCATGAAAGATCCTCTCCCCTTCCT
>OGCL01000931.1_pt1 | contig 27621 bp, 24 predicted proteins | sample 1570041 | NCBI WGS metagenome assembly OGCL01 (sample SAMN06266162, study PRJEB24511) | hot springs metagenome | isolation source: Hot spring water | place: South Africa: Limpopo | collected 2015-06-22 | reverse complement strand
GCTCGCGCTCGCGGCGCGCCGCCGCGCGCACGACGAGGCGCGCGCCCTCACCGCCACCGCCGCCCGCCTCTCGGCCGAGGCGCGGGCCGAACGCGCCGCTCGGCTGCGCGCCGAAGCCGAGTGCACGGCGGCGCGCGCGGCCGAGGAGCGCGCGCGCGCCGAAGAAGCGCTCCTTGCCGACGCGCAAGGTCGCGTGCCGACCCAGGGGAACGCGGCCGACACCGCGGCAAGCGGAAACGGCATGGAGGCACGGCGTGCTGCGTCCGCGCGCTCGCCCGCGCCCAGGCGCCGCTGGCTGTACGCGGCAGCCGCCTGTGGGATGCTCGGCGCTTTCGCCTGGCCGCAGCAGACGACGATCGCACCGCGCGCAACCGCATCGCCGACCGACGGCGCAGCCGGCATGGAAACGCAAGAGGCGCCGGCGCAGCAGGCACGCGCCGACGGGGGCGCCGCGCTCAGGCTCTCCTATACGCTTTCCTTGCCGAGCGAAGCGTCGCTGCTGCAGCGTTAAAACCGGTGCACGCCGCCACGGGCCGTCGCCGCACGCGTTTTGCCTAGAAGACCGCTCCGCGCGCATCCACCGGCCAGATCGCCTCGACCCGGCCGGCGCGCACGCACACGTAGGCATCGTGCAGGTTCACCGTCGGGTCGCAGTGGCCGGGAACGAGCAGGAGCTTTTCGCCGAGGACGGGGGCACGCGCGCCGGGCTCGACGTCGACCACGCAGTGCTCGTCCGAGAGTCTCGTGCAACGCAGGCCGTCGCGGCCGTGCACGAGGGGCGGACCGGATTCGCCGCTCGTTGCCTTCAGGCCCGCATCGAGCACCGCCCGCCCCGGCGCCGGGCGGCTCATCACCGTCGCAAGGACGAAGAGCGCGTGTTCGAACTGCGGCGCATCGCCCGGGTCGTTGCGCGCGTAGTCCGCGTCCATGAAGACGTAGGAACCGGGTTGCAGCTCGTTCCAGAGGCCGCTGGCCGCTTCGTGCGCGAACGTGCCGGTGCCCGCCCCGGTCACGACGGGGCAGCCCAGGCCCTCCGCGGCAAGCGCTGCGAGCGCCTCGCGCACCCGCGCTGCGGCCGCCTGCACCGCCTGCGCGCGCTCGGCCGGCGAACGCAGGTGCTGCGCCGCGCCGTGGTAGGCGTGCAGCCCGCCGAAGCGGAGCGGCGGCCGGCGCGCGATTTCGCGCGCAAGTCCCGCCACCCGATGGGGCGCGACGCCGCAACGGCCGCCGCCCACGTCCAGCTCCACATAGACGTCGAGCGCGCAACCGGCGCGCACGCAGGCGGCGGCGAGCGCCGCGACGTTTGCCGCGTCGTCGGCAAGCACGCCCAGGCGTGCCCGGCGCGCAAGCGCTGCGAGACGCGCGAGCTTTGCCTCGCCCACCACCTCGTTGGTGACGAGCACGTCACCGAGGCCGCGCGCGACGAGCGCCTCGGCCTCCGACACCTTCTGGCAGCAGACGCCGACGGCACCGGAGGCGCATTGCCGGTGCGCGATCTCGGCGCATTTGTGCGTCTTGGCGTGCGGCCGCAGCCGCAGCGCACGCGCCGATGCCCAGGCCTGCATGCGCGCGAGGTTACGCTCGAGCGCATCCAGGTCGACGACGAGCGCGGGCGTGTCCACTGCCTCGAGCGCATCGCCCGGCTGCGCGGGCGCGCGCATCTCAGCGCGCAGCCGCGCGCCGGTTGCGCGCGGCAAGCCACAGGACCGCGGCCGCGACCAGCGCGACCGCAGGCAGCGCCGCCATGTTCAGTTTCTCCCAGCCCGCCACCGTGACCACCATCCCCGAGGCAAGCGAGGAGAGGGCCATCGTCGCGAAGATCGCGAACTCGTTTGCGCCTTGCGCCGTCGCGCGTTCCTCGGGCCGGTAGGTCGTGGTCAGGAGCGACGTGCCGCCCACGTACAGGAAGTTCCAGCCCACGCCGAGCGCGACCAGCGACACCCAGAAGTGCGCCACGCTCTGCCCGGCGAGGGCCACCGCGATCGCGGCGGCGTTGAGCGCCGCACCGGCGAAAAGCACCGGCAGGACGCCGACACGCGCAATCAGCGTCCCCGTGAAGAACGAGGGCGCAAACATCGCCACCACGTGCGAGCTGATCACGAAGGCCGCGTCGCCATAGGGATGCCCGCAGCCCTGCATGGCAAGGGGCGTCGCGGTCATGAGAAAGTTCATGACGCCGTAGCCGATCGCCGCCGAGAGCACCGCCACCACGAAGGCCGGCTGCGCAGCGATCGCCGCCAGGGGCCGGCCGCGTGCACCGTCGGCCTCGGCCGGCGGGGCGGGCAGCTTCAGCCGCGAAAGGAGCGCGCCTGCCGCCAGCGCAAAGAGCGCAAGCGCAGCGTAGCTCGCGCTCCAGCGCGGCTCCCAGAGGTCGGCCGTGAAGCGGCTCGTCGTCGGCCCGAGGATGCCACCGGCGAGTCCGCCTGCGAGGACGAGCGAAATCGCCTGCGCTCGGCGCGGCGGCTCGACCGCTTCGGCGGCGGCAAAGCGGTAGTACTGGCCAAAAGCGTTGTACGAACCCCAGACGAGCGTCCCGGCGCAGAGCAGCCAGAAACTGCCCAGCAGCATCGCGGCGGTGCACACGAGCGCGCCGAACACACCGATCGCGGCGCCGTGGCGCAGGCCACGCGCGCGCCCGACGCGGCGCATGTGATGCGAGGCGGGCACCGTGACGAGAGCGCCCCCGAGCACCCAGCAGGTCACAGGCAAAGTCGCCAGCGCCGGCGCGGGCGCGAGTGCAAGGCCCGCCAGTCCGTTCACCGCGATCAGCGTCGAATTGTTGGCAAAAAGCAGCGCCTGACAGGCGGCGAGCAGGCCGAGCGCCCGGCCGGAGCTGGACATATTTACAGTATCGGGCTGGCCGCGTAGGATGGCCGCCTCATTCTAGCGAGGCGGTACGGTGCCTTTCGGTGCGACGCGCGAAACGCGAGCGATACGAATCGCCCTGGCTGCGCGCGCACCCGGCAAGGCGCGCGGCGCGACCGAGAACCCGCCGGGTCGCTTCGAGCATTGGCGGCGCGCGCAGGAGCCCGAGGCGCACCGCGAGCAGTCGGCGCCGCCAACCGAAATCCGGTTCGAGCGCGCGCGCACCATCGTCTGCAGCAACGACTCGCCCGACATCCCCTTCCGCCGCTCGGTAAATCCCTACCGGGGCTGCGAACACGGCTGCATCTACTGCTATGCGCGGCCCTCGCATGCGTACCTCGGCCTCTCGCCCGGTCTGGACTTCGAGACCAAGATCTACGCGAAGGCGAACGCGGCCGAGCTGCTACGCCGCGAGCTCGCGCGCCCGGATTACCGGCCCGAGCCGATCGCCTTCGGCACCAACACCGACTGCTACCAGCCGGCGGAACGGCGGCTGCGGATCATGCGGGCGATCCTCGAACTTCTGGCTGCGTGCCGGCACCCGCTGACGATCACGACGAAGTCGGCGCTTGTCGAGCGCGACCTCGACCTGCTTGCGCCGATGGCGCGCGCAGCGCTCGTGCGCGTGTACGTCTCGGTGCCGACGCTCGACGAGCGGCTCGCGCGCAGGCTCGAGCCGCGCGCCCCTTCGCCCGCGCGCCGCATCCAGACTCTCGCCGCGCTCGCCGCCGCGGGTGTGCCCTGCGGCGTGATGGTCGCCCCCGTCGTGCCGGCGCTCACCGATGCCGGCATCGAAAACGTGCTCGAAACGGCGGCGCGCGCAGGCGCGCGCACGGCCGGCTGGGTCCTGCTGCGCCTGCCGTGGGAGCTGCGACCGCTCTTCGAGGCGTGGCTCGAACGCCACGTGCCCCTGCGCGCAAGCCATGTTCTCTCGCTCCTCAGGGCGCTACGCGCAGGACAAGTGAACGATCCGCGCTTCGGTACGCGCATGACCGGCGAAGGTCCCTACGCCGAGCTCCTTGCGCGGCGCTTTGCTCTCGCCTGCCGGCGCTTCGGCCTTGCAGGCCGCGACGCACCGCCCCTCGAGACACGCCTCTTTCGCCCGCCCGCAGGGGCCCAGGGCGAGCTTTTCTGATGCGTCCGGTCTGGCTCGGACCGGGCGGGAGCCTCGTTGCCGCGATCACCTGAGTTTCGCTCGCCCCTTGCGCCGCCGCGCGCAGGCTCTGCGGATGAGGACGAGCTCGGGCACCGGCTCCGCGAAGCCGCGCTCACGCCTGGGTTCTTCCCTCTTAGCGCAACGCTCGCGGCGCCGATCGCCTACGGGCTCGGATGCGCGGCGACGGGAATCGCGCTAGGCGGGGGGCCGGCCTCGCTGGAGCGCCCGACCCCCTTTGCGCGCATCGAGCGGGGGCGTGGCCGCGAGAAGCGGCACCGAATGCCGCAGGCGGGATTTGCGCAGTGACGGTCCGCGGTTTGCATGCGATCGTCCGCCAGCGCCATGAGCACCGACCCGCATAGTCCAAGCCCGCCATGGTGAGCGCGCCAGGTCCCCGCTCCCGCGCGCTCCTCGAAGCCCCGGTGCTCCCGCTCCTGCTGAGGCTTTCGGCTCCGGGTTTGCTGCTCGTTGCCGCGCAGGCGGCGGTCTCGATCACGGACGCCTGGGCGGTCGGGCGCCTCGGTACCGCCCCGCTTGCGGGTCTCGCCCTCGTCTTCCCGCTCGTGATGCTCCTTCAGATGACGAGCGCCGGCGCGATGGGCGGCGGCGTGGCTTCGGCGATCGCGCGCGCCCTCGGGGCAGGCCGCGAAGCCGAGGCACGGCGGCTCGTCGTCCATGGGCTTGCGATCGCCGCCGCGATGGGGGTTGTGTTCACCGCGGTGCTACTTGCCTTCGGCCGGCCGCTCTACCGGCTGCTGGGCGGCGAGGGGGCGGTGATCGAGGACGCGCTTCGCTACTCGGACGTGCTTTTTGGCGGGGCCGCCCTGGTGTGGCTGTCGAATACGCTCGCCGCGGTGCTGCGCGGCAGCGGCAACACGCTCGTTCCGGCACTGGCGCTGATCGCCGGCGCGGCGCTGCATGCGCCGCTCTCGGTCGCGCTCGTTGCCGGCGACGGCGGCGTGCCACGGCTTGGCATGCGCGGCGCAGCGCTCGCCTACGTCGCCGGTTTCGCGCTCGCCGCCACGCTGATGCTCGCCGCGCTGTGGCGCAGCGCGCTACGCCCGCGCGCGGGCGATTTTGCGCTCGAGACGCGCCTCTTTCGCGAAATCCTGCGCGTGGGCGCGGTCTCCTCGCTCGGTGCGCTGCAGACGGTCGCCACCGCGGTGATCCTCGCCGGGCTCGTCGGCCGTTACGGAAAGGAGGCGCTTGCCGGCTGGGGTCTGGGCGTGCGGCTCGAGCTGCTGCAGATCCCCATCGTGTTCGCCATCGGCCAGGCGCTCGTCGCGCTGGTCGGCACGAACGTGGGCGCGGGACGCACCGCGCGCGCAAAGCGCATCGCCTGGACCGGTGCCGCGCTCGCAGTCGCCGTCACCGCCACGGTCGGATTCGGCGCCGCGCTCTTTCCCCTCGCGTGGCTGACGCTCTTTTCGGACGACCCCGGTGTGCTCGAGGCCGGAAGCCGCTACCTGCGCACCGTGGGTCCGCTCTATCCCTTGCTCGGCGTCTCGATCTCGCTCTACTTTGCCGCCCAGGGCGCCGGTCGCATCTGGCGGCCGATGCTCGCGGGCACCGCGCGTCTGGCCGTGATCGTCGCGGGCGGAAGCGCCGTGCTCGCCCTCGCGCTACCGCTCGGTGCGCTCTTTGCGGTGATGGCGCTCGGCATGCTCGTGCAGGGAGCGCTCACCGCAATCGCGGTCGCGCGCGCCGACTGGCGCTAGAGGGCCGATCGCGCTTGGCTGCCGCCTGCGCGTGCAGGACGGTGGCAAGGAGCGTGACGATCGTCAGCGGAACGACGAAACTCATCATCACCGCCGAAAACGGTTGCAGCGCGTCATGCCCGTTCGCATCGAGCGCGAGGTACGCGAGGTACGCGACGAAATAGCCGAGCAGCACGGCGCCCTCCCAGCGCGCGACGCGGTGACCGGTGGCAAAAACCGGTAGGCAAGCAAAAGCGGCGGCGAGCATCACCCACAGGTCGAAGTGCAGCACCGCCGGCGCGAGCGACAGCCCCCCGGGCGCAACGAGCCCGGCGGCGCCGAGGCAGCCGAGCAGGTTGAACACGTTGCTGCCCAGAACGTTACCCACCGCGATGTCGCGCGCACCGCGCAGCGCCGCGGCGAGTGAAGTCGCGATCTCGGGCAGCGACGTGCCCAGGGCCACCACGGTCAACCCGATCACGAGTTCGCTCACCCCGAGCGCGCGCGCGATCGCGCTCGCCGCCTCGACCAGCCAATGCGCGCCGAACGCAAGAAAAAGGAGTCCGGCGAGCACGAACGCCGCCTGCCGCGGCCGCGACGCCGGCCTCGCCGGCGCCCGCACCGCGCTCGCCGACTCCGGCTGCGCGCGCGCTTGCCAGATCAGAAACACGGTGTAGGCGACGAGCAGCACGACGAGCAAGGCCGCCTCGGCTCGCCCGAGTACGCCGTCGAGCGCGACGGCAGCAAAAAGCGCAGAGGCGCCGATCATGACCGGCACCTCGCGGCGAACGACCGCCATAGTCACGACAAGCGGGGCGAGAAGCGCCGAAAGGCCGAGGATGAGGAGCACGTTGGCGATGTTGCTGCCGACCACGTTGCCGACGGCGATGTCGGCGCGTCCCTCGAGCGCGGCGCCCACGGTGACGGCCAACTCGGGCGAACTCGTCCCGAAGGCGACCACGGTCAGGCCGACGACGAGAGGCGAGATGCGAAGCGAGCAGGCGAGCGCAGACGCTCCGCGCACGAGCGCCTCGGCCCCGACGACGAGGAGCGCAACGCCCGCGGCGAAAAGGAGAAGGTCGCTGAGCATCGGAACTTTTTGCGGCCGCCGCGTGCCGCGCCCGGCCGCGCGACGGCGGGCGCATGCTAGCGGCGCCACGCCGCGCGGGCAAGGCAGCCGCGGGCGCTGCGCATACGCCGCGCCCCGCCTTATAGTGTTTGCATGCCTGGCGCGCGTCTTGCCGCCGACATCGGCGGCACGTTCACCGACGTCGTCGTGGAGCACCGCGGCGAGCGCCATACGGCCAAGGTGCTCACCACGACGCAGGCGCCCGAACAGGGCATGCTCGACGGCATCGAACAGGTGCTCGGCGCGGCGCGGCTCGCGCCCGCCGAGGTGGCGGTGTTGATCCACGGTACGACCCTTGCCACGAACGCGCTCATCGAGCGCAAAGGCGCGCGCACCGCGTTTCTGACGACGCGCGGCTTCCGCGACGTGCTCGAGATGGGTTACGAGAAGCGCTACGAGCACTACGATCTGGAGCTGGAGCTGCCGGCGCCGCTCGTGCCGCGCGCGCTGCGCATTCCCATCACCGAACGCATGACCGCGCAGGGGCGGGTGCACGTGCCGCTCGCCGAAGACGAGGTCGTGCAGGCGGCCGCGCGGCTGCGCGCCGAGGGTGTCGAGGCCGTCGCGGTCGGTTTCCTTCACTCGTACGCAAACGACGCGCACGAGCGGCGCGCGGGCGAGTTGCTCGAGCACCTGCTGCCCGGCGTCGCGGTGACGCTGTCGGCGGCGGTCTGCCCCGAAATGCGCGAGTACGAACGCTTCTCCACCGCCTGCGCGAACGCCTACGTGCAGCCGCTCATGGCCGGTTACCTCGCGCGGCTCGAGACCGAACTCGTGCGCCGCGGCGTGCGCTGCCCGGTCTACCTGATGACCTCGGGCGGCGGACTGACGACGCTCGAGGCGGCGCGGCGCTTTCCGGTGCGCCTCATCGAATCGGGTCCCGCCGGCGGGACGATCCTTGCGGCCGCGATCGCGCGCGAGGCGCGACTCGCCGAGGTGCTGTCTTTCGACATGGGCGGGACGACCGCCAAGATCTGCTACATCGGCAACGGGCAGCCCGAGCGGTCGGGAAAGTTCGAGGTCGCGCGCGTGTGGCGCAACCTGCGCGGAAGCGGCCTGCCGCTGCGCATTCCGGTCACGGAGATGGTCGAGATCGGCGCCGGCGGCGGGTCGATCGCGCGCCTCGATGCGACCCAGCGCATCCAGGTGGGGCCGCAGAGCGCGGGCGCCGACCCGGGACCGGCGTGCTACGGGCGCGGCGCGCGCGAACCCACCGTCACCGACGCCGACGTGGTGCTCGGCCGCATCGACCCGAGCGCTTTCGCGGGCGGCACCCTGCGCCTGGATGCGCGCGCGGCCGAACGGGCGATTGCCGAGCGCATCGCCATGCCCCTCGGGCTCGAAGCGCGCTGGGCGGCCTATGGGGTGGGCGAGATCGTCGAGGAGAACATGGCGAGCGCGGCGCGCGTGCATGCCATCGAGCGCGGCAAGACGCCCGAGCGCTGCACCCTCGTCGCCTTCGGTGGCGCGGGGCCGCTGCACGCCGCGCGCCTCGCGGCGAAGCTGGGCATCGACCGCGTGCTGGTGCCCCTGGACGCGAGTGTCGGCTCTGCGCTCGGATTCTTGCGCGCGCCGGTCGCCTTCGAAGTGGCGCGCAGCTTCGCGCAGCGCGAGGACCGTTTCGACGCTCGGGCGGTGAACCGGCTGCTCGCGCACATGGAGGAGTACGCGCGCGCGATCGTCGCACCCGGGGCACTCGGCGCGCCGCTCGTCACGCAGCGCGCGGTCGCGATGCGCTACCTGGGACAGGGGCACGAGGTCAGCGTGCCGCTGCCCGAGGGCGAACTCGGGCCGAGCGAGGTCGTCGCGCTCCGCGCCGCGTACGAAAGCCGCTACGAACGGCAATACGGTGTGCGCATCGCCGAGGTGCCGGTCGAGTTCCTCGCCTGGTCCGTGCGCGTCTCGACCGTGCCGCCCGAGCCTGCCGCGCCGCCCGACGAGGTCGCCCCGCCCACAAGGCCCGAGCCGCACGGTTTTCGGCAGGTGTTCGACCCGGTCGCAGAGGGCGCGCCCATTCCCGTGTACACGCGCGCGGCGCTCGCCGCCGGTGCGCGCATCGACGGCCCGGCGCTCGTTGCCGAAGCGCAGACCACGACCGACGTGCCGCGCGGCTGGCGCGGCACGGTGATGCCGGCGGGACACCTCGTTCTCGAGCGCATGCCATGAGCGCGCTGCGCGAAGAACTGCTCCGTCAGCTGCTCTGGAACCGCCTCATCGCGGTGGTCGAGGAGCAGGCGCACGTGCTTCTTCGCACCGCCTTCGGCGCGATCACGCGCGAGGCGGGCGATCTGTCGGCGGGCGTCTACGACACGAAGGGCCGCATGCTCGCGCAGGCCGTGACCGGCACGCCGGGGCACGTGAACACGATGGCCGCCGCGGTGAAGCACTTCCTCGAGCGCTTCCCGCCCGAGACGCTCGAGCGCGGCGACGTCCTCGTCACCAACGACCCGTGGCTCGGCACCGGCCACCTGTTCGACTTCGTGACCGTGACGCCCGCGTTCCTGCGCGGTCGGCTCATCGGGTTTTTCGCGTCGACCTGCCACCTCGTCGACGTCGGCGGCCGCGGCTTCGTGGCCGAGGCGAACTCGGTGTACGAGGAAGGGATCTACGTGCCGCACATGAAGCTGATGGAGGCGGGCCGGCCGAACGAGACGCTGCTTCGCCTCCTGCTCGGCAACGTGCGCGAGCCGCTCCAGGTGCGCGGCGACCTGCTCGGCCTTGTCTCGTGCAACGAGGTGGCGGTGCGGCGGCTCGCGGCCACGCTCGCAGAGTTCGGGCTCGAGGAATTGGATTCGCTTGGCGAGCACATCCTCGCCACCTCGCGCGCCGCGATGCTCGAGGCGGTGCGCAAGCTCCCCCGCGGCACCTACCGCGCGTCGATGACCCTCGACGGCTACGAAGCGCCGGTCGTGCTCAAGGCCGCGCTCACGATCTCGGAAGACGGCATCGCAGTCGACTACGCCGGCAGCTCCCCCGCCTCCCGCTTTGGCATCAACTCGCCCCAGTGCTACACCGAGGCGTACACCGCTTTCGGCGTCAAGTGCATCGTCGCACCGCACATTCCGAACAACGCCGGTTCGCTCGCGCTGGTGACCGTCTCGGCGCCGGAAGACTCGATCGTCGCGCCGCGTCGCCCGCGCCCGGTCACGGCGCGCCACGTGATCGGCCAGATGCTGCCCGAGCTGATGATCGGCTGCTTCGAGGAGCCGCGGCGCGGCCGCGTGCCCGCCGAGGGCGCGGGCAGCATCTGGTTGATGGGCCTCTCAGGCGGCCCGGAGCTCGAAGGCGCACCTCCCGAAGCGACGCGCTTTCACGTCATTTCGGTCGGAATCGGCGGCATGGGCGCCCGCCCGAACAAGGACGGACTCTCGACCACCGCCTTCCCGAGCGGCGTGGGTGCGATCCCGGTCGAGATCACCGAGGCGCAGTCGCCGCTACTGTTTCGCCGCCGCGAGTTCGCCGAGGGGTCGGGCGGGGAGGGCCGCTACCGCGGCGGCATGGGGTCGGTGATCGAGATCGAAAACAGCGAAGCGGCGCCGTTTGCGATCTCCTGCGCCACCTTCGAGCGCCGCAGGAACCCCGCGCGCGGGCGCGCCGGCGGCGGTGATGGCCGTGTCGGGCGCGTTGCGCTCGCAAGCGGCAAGGTGCTGCCGGGCAAGGCCACTTACATCGTCCCGGCCGGTGATCGGCTCGTCGCCGAGATGCCGGGCGGCGGCGGCTACGGGCAGCCGGGGAAAGATCGCACCTCCGAGCGCGCAGACGGTCGGCCCTGAAGCGGCCAAACGACAGACAGGCGCAACCGCCTGCGGCCGCAGTGTGCGCGCGGGTGTTTGACCGCGCGCCTTGCGCAGGCCCGTCCCTGCGCAGGCGCTCGCCCAACGCACCCGGCCGTGCCGGCCTTTGACGTGCCGCGGGGGCCCGCCGCCTGCTACCCTCGCCTGCGGGGGTCGTCCACCGATCGCAAGGGGGGCAGCTCGGGCGCGCTCCTCTCTGCGGACAACGCGCAGCTGCCCCCTTTCGAGGCAAGGAGGAGATCTGCACCATGACCGGAACGCCGCCCCTCTATGACGCGCTTATGGAGGTCGTGCGCACGCGCATGACCACGCGCCAGTTCGATCCCGCCTACCGGGTGCCGCGCGAACACTACGAGCGGATCCTCGAGGCCGCACGGCACGCGCCCTCGGGGGCGAACGCGCAGCCCTGGCATTACATCATCGTCGAAAGCGCGCAGACCAAGAAAGCGATCGCGGACTATTTCGTCGCCGAGCAGCGCCGGCGCGCAAAACTGAAGATGAAGTTCCCGACGCCGAACTACCGGGGTCTGGAAACCGCGCCTGGCATGATCGTCGTGCTCGCCGATTTCCGCTATACGCGCGCCTTCCCGGTGCTCGGCGATGGCTCCGAGCCCGACCGGCAATACCAGGCGAACGCCGAGCGCATCCTCCTTCAGAGCGTCGCCGCCTCGACGCTGCTTGCGCATCTTGCGGCGACCGCGCTCGGCTACAAGGTCTGGTGGGTCACGGCGATCGGCCAGGAGGAGGCGCAGCGCGCGATGCGACCGCTGCTCGCAGTGCCGGAGGAGCTCGCGATCATCGATTTATTTTGCTTCGGGCCGCCGCTGAAGCCCCCCTACAAGCGCTGGAAGAAAAAGCTCGACGAGATCGTGAGCTGGGAACGCTTCGACATGCGCCAGTACCGGACGCTCGCCGAAATCGACCGATGGGTGCGCGAGACGCGCCACAAGGTCATGTACCGCGACGAGCAGAACGTCGATTAGCCGCTCGCGCCGCTGGGATCGCCGCCCGATCGGGCGCGCAACGCAAAGCGATCGACGCCCTCCCGCTAGTGCGGCAGGAACGCGATCAGCGCATCGAGCACCGCATCGGGCGCCTCGGCCATGAGCGCGTGCCCGCAGTCGAGCGTCACCGTGCGCACACCGGCGAGCGCCTCGGCAAGCATCGCCGCCGCACGCGGCGGTGTCATGACGTCGCGCGCCCCGAGCAGCAAGAGCGCCGGGCAGCGCACCCGGGACGCCGCCTCCCGCCCGCCCGCGTAACCGTCGCACGCCTTCAGGTCCGCGTACAGCACGCCCGGCGCAAGGCGGCTAAGCCGGGCGAGCGTGTCGCCGTACATCCACATGCCCGGGTTCGGGTTGGAGGCAAAGGGGACGCGCGCGGCGTGACCCCAGACCGTCGACATGTCGTAGGCGGTCGGATGATCCTCGGCGGCCGCGCGCAGGAAATGCTCGCTCACCGTCATCGGGTAGCCCGTGCCGATGAGAGCGATCGCCTCGGCGCGCTCGGGGTAGCGAGCCGCGAACTCGAGGGCGACGAGCGAGCCCATCGAGTGGCCGACCACCGCCGCGCGCCCGAGGCCCGCGGCGTCGAGCAGCGCCGCGACCCAGTCGGCCATCTGCTCGATCGTACCGAGCGGCGGCCCCGGCGACCGGCCGTGGCCGGGCAGATCGACGGCGAGCACGTTGCGGCCGTGGTAGCCGAAATAGCGGCTCTGCAGCGCGAACCATGAATGGTCGAGGCCGGCCCCGTGCACGAAGACCACCGAGCGCCGTTTCGCATCCGGAGGGTGATCGGCGACGTAGGCGTAAGCGCTACGGCCTGCGACGGGGAAGCGCATCAGCGAGCCTTCTGCGCCGCGCGCAGTCCACGCTCGAGGTCCTCGAGCAAGTCCTCCGCATCTTCCAAGCCGACCGACAGGCGCACGGTGCCAGGACCGATACCGGCGCGCGCCAGGTCCTCGTCCGACATGCGGTAATGCGTCGTCGTCGCCGGGTGGATGACGAGCGATTTGGCGTCGCCGACGTTCGCCAGATGCGAAAACACGCGCAGCGCCTCGATGAAGGCCCGGCCCGCGGCGCGGCCGCCTGCAAGGTCGAAGGCAAAAACCGCGCCGGCGCCACGGGGCAGCAGCCGCCGCGCGAGCGCGTGATCGGGATGCGAAGGCAGCTCCGGATAGTGGACGCGCGCGACCGCGGGGTGGCCGGCGAGGAACGCGACCACGCGGCGCGCGTTCTCGACGTGGCGCGGCATGCGCAGGTGCAGGGTCTCGAGGCCCTGCAGGATCTGGAACGCGGTCATCGGCGCCATGCACGCCCCGAAATCGCGCAACCCCTCGCGACGCGCACGCAGCAAAAAGGCGCGCGTCGCCGACTCTTCCTCGAAAACCATGCCGTGGAAACCTGCGTAGGGTTCGGTGAGGGTCGGGAATTTCCCGCTCGCCGCCCAGTCGAAACGGCCCGCGTCGACGAGCACCCCGCCGACCACCGTGCCGTGCCCGGACAGGAACTTGGTCGCCGAATGGAAGACGAGGTCCGCGCCGAACTCGATGGGGCGCATCAGCCACGGCGTCGTGAAGGTCGAATCGACGAGGAGCGGCACGCCCGCCTCGTGCGCGATCGCCGCAAGCGTCGGCACGTCCAGCACCTCGAGTCCGGGGTTGCCGAGCGTCTCGCCGAAAAGCAGCCGCGTCTCGGGCCGGATCGCGTCGCGCCAGGCCTGCGGCTCGCGCGGCGAAACAAAAGTGGTCTCGACGCCGAAACGCGGCAGCGTGTAGCGCAGCAGGTTGTGGCTGCCGCCGTAGAGGGCGGAGGAAGCGACGACGTGAGCGCCTGCGCCCGCGAGCGTGGCAAGGGCAAGGTGCAGCGCCGCCTGTCCGGAGGCGGTCGCGACCGCGCCCACACCGCCTTCGAGCGCAGCGATCCGTTCCTCGAACACGGCGACCGTGGGGTTCGAGATGCGCGAGTAGACGTGGCCTGCGCGCTCCATGTTGAAGAGCGAGGCCGCATGTTCCGCGTCGCGGAACACGTACGAGGTGGTCTGGTAGATCGGAACGGCGCGCGCCCCGGTCGTCGGGTCGGGCGACTGGCCGGCGTGCAGCGCCAGCGTATCGAAGCCCGGGTAGCGCGGTCGGCTCATGGTCGCGTCGGCCGGCGCACGCGGACTCCGATCCGCCTGGGTCAGTGCAGGTTCTTGCGCGCCGGCCGCGTGTAAGTTTCGAACGCGCGCTCGGCCTTGCCCGGGCGCGAGGCCTTCTCCTTCCAGTCGCGGTCGAAGAGCTGGTTGAGCAGCGCGGTGACTTCGGCGATCCGCTCTTTATCGAAGTGCCGCTCGAGCAGCGCGGTGACGTCCTCGATCATCGCCCGGCGCTGCGCGGCGTGGATCGCCTGCGCCGTCGGGCCGACGAAGAGCAGGCGCGATTCCTGTTCCCCCTTGTCGTGGTAGACGGTAAGGTCGACCTCGGCCGCCTCGTAGCAGTACGGCCCGAGCCGCTCGAGCGCCGCCTCGAGCACCGCCGGGAAGCTGCGACCGACCTCGCCCGTCCAGCAGATGTAGAGCATGAGGTCCTTTTCGTCGTAGCGCAGCCCCGGCTCGTCCTGCTCGAGGCTCTTGACGTCGGCGAGCGTCTCGGCGTCCAGATACTCGAGCCAGGGCGCAAGCGCCTGCTCGATCTGTTGCCGCGAAATGCCTTCGAGGATCGGGATATCGGCGTGGACGTGGACTTCGACCCGCATGGGAACGTGTTTGGCCTGCGAGTGGAGGAAACTCCATTCTAGCACGCGCGTCGCAGCCCCGCCCACGCCGCGGTCGCGCTCCCGTCGCGACGTAGAATCGCGGCGATGCAGCGGCCCGATTACGCCGGCGGCGGATTCGCGAACCTCGTCGCCTCCCTCGCTGCGGCGTGCGGTGTAAGGACGCGGTTGCCCGAGCTCGAGGCGTTGCCCGCGCGCGCGGCCGCGCGTGCGCATAACCTCGTCTTTCTCCTTCTCGACGGCGTGGGTGAGGCCATCCTCGCGGCGCACGGTGCAGGCGGCGTCCTCGCCGCGCACCGGCGAAGCTCGCTCTCGGCGGTCTTCCCCTCGACCACCGCGGCTGCGGTGACGACATCGTTCACCGCGGTGAGCCCCGCCGCGCACGGCCTCGTCGGCTGGTTCACCTATTTCGGGGAGGCGGGCTGCGTGGGCGCGGCGCTCCCCTTCTGCGTGCGCGCGGCCGGCCGACCGTCGCTCGCGACGCGCGGCGTGCGCCCTTCGGACCTGTACTGGACGCCCCCCTTCTTTGCGGCGATGAAACGGCGCGCAGTGGTCGTCATGGGCCGAGACATCGTCGATTCGGTGTACAACAGCTTTCACTGCGCGGGCGCCGAGCGGCGTGCCTACACCGACCTCGAAGGCTTTGTCGCCGCCGTCGAGGCGGCGGTGCGTTCCGGTCCCGAGCCCAAATTCGTCTACGGCTACTGGCCCGAGTTCGACACCGCGGCGCACCGGCACGGCGTCGCGAGCGCCGCGGCGCGCGAACGCCTCAGCGCGCTCGATCGTGCCTTCGCCGAGCTGCTCGCGCGCCTTGCCGGCACCGACTCCCTGGTCGTCGCCACCGCTGACCATGGTTTCGTCGACAGCACGGGGCCGGATGCGCTCGCGCTCGAGGACGCGCCGGCGCTCGCTCCGCTGCTGCGGCTGCCGCTTTGCGGCGAGCGACGCGTGTGCCTGTGCCACGTGCAACCGGGGCGCGAGCGCGAGTTCGCCGCGCGCGCGCGCGCCTGGCTGGACGGCCGGGCCGAGGTGGTCGACAGCGCGGCGCTACTGGCCGAGGGCTGGTTCGGCCCCGGCCCGGCGCATCCCCGCATCCGCGATCGCATCGGCGACGTCGCCCTGCTCATGCGCGGTTGCGCGACGCTCGCCGACCGGGTGCCGGGCGAGGATCGGCACCGCCTGATCGGCCATCACGGCGGCGCCTCGGAAGACGAGATGCGCATTCCCCTCATCGTGGCGGAGACTTGAGATGTACGCGCACACCAACGGCATTCGAACGTACTACGAGGTGCACGGCCGCGAGGGCGCGCCGTGGCTCGTACTCGCGCACTCGCTCGCGTGCAGCTGCCGCATGTGGGACCCGCAGATCGAGGCGTTCCGGCAGCGCTACCGTGTCCTTGCCTACGATGCGCGCGGCCACGGCGCGAGCGAGGCGCCGCCGGGACCCTACACCCTCGAGCTGCTCGCCGACGACCTGAAGGCACTGCTCGATGCCCTCGGCGTCGAGCGCCCGCACTACTGCGGCCTGTCGATGGGCGGGATGATCGGGCAGACCTTCGCGCTCAGGTTTCCCGGCAGGCTACGCACGCTCACGCTCGCCGACACGACGAGCCGCTTCCCGCCGGAAGTCAGGCCGGTTTGGGCCGAGCGCATTCGCACCGCCGAAACGCAAGGCATGGAGGCGCTGGCGCCGCCCACGCTGGAGCGCTGGTTCACCGCCGCCTTCCGCGCCGAGAATCCGGCGCTCGTCGACAGCATCCGTCGGCTCATCGTCGCGACGCCGGTTGCAGGTTACGTCGGCTGCGCGCACGCGATCGTCGCCATCGACCTCACCGCGCGGCTGGGCGCGATCGCCTGCCCTGCGCTCGTGATCGTCGGCGAGGACGACCCCGGCACGCCGGTCGCGATGGCGCGCGCAATCCACGCCCAACTGCCCGATGCGCGCCTGGTCGTCATCCCGCGCGCGGCGCACCTGACAAACCTCGAGGCCCCGGTAGCGTTCAACGGCGCGCTCGAAGAGTTTCTCGCCGTGCACTGAGACGCGGCGCACCGGGGAAGAGTGCGCTTCCGTGCGCGGCAAGGAGCGCCGCCCCATAGGCCGCTTCGTCGCGGCGCGCCGCCACGACGGGCACGCCGAGCGTTCGCGCGCGCATGCGCAGCCAGACGGCGTTTCGCGCGCCCGCACCCGTCGTCGTGACGCGCTTCGGGCGCGGCGCCCCCAGCGCGGCAAGGCGCGCATAGCCCGCGGCCTCGATGCGCGCCAGCCCTTCGAGCATCGCGTGCAGGAAAAGCGCCGGGTCGCGCGGCCGCGGCGAAAGGCGCGGCCGCAGCGAGGGATCGCAGACGGGGAAGCGCTCGCCCGGGGCCGGCAGGGGATAGTAGTCGAAGCCGCTTTCGCGCTCGGGATCGATGCGCACGCACAGGGCCTCGATCTGCGCAGGCGTGAAAAAACGCGCAAGGGTACGGCCGCCCGCGTTCGACGCGCCGCCCACGAGCCAGAGCCGGCCGAACCAGTGGCTATAGACGCCGCTCGTCCCTTCCTCGATGCGCTTGCGCGAGACGAGCTTGAGCACGAGCGTGCTACCGAGCGAGCTCGCCGCCTCGCCCGGGGCGCGCAAGCCCGTGGCGAGAAAGGCGGCGACCGCGTCCGTCGTGCCGGCGCGCACAAGGCAGCGCGCCGCAAGGCCGAGGCGGCGCGCCTGCCGCGCCTGCACGGTCCCGATCACCGTGCCGGGCACCAGGGGCACCGGTAGGCGCCCCGGCGGAACGAGCTGCGCGATCCAGGGCGGCCAGCCGCCCCGCTCGGGGTCGCAGCCGCTTTTGAGCGCGTTGTGCAGGTCCGTGCGACCACCCTCACCGGTAAGCTGCGCGGCGAGCCAGTCGGCCTGGTGCAAATAGCAAAGCGCGCGCCGACCGAGTCTGCGTTCGAACCAGAGCATCTTCGCAAGGCCCGAGCTCGGAGTCGCGGCGATGCAGTCGCGGCCCGCGGCGCGGCGCACCGCTTTCGCCTCGCTGCGCGCGCGCCCGTCGTCGTAGCAAAGCGGGGCGGCGACCGGGACGAGCCGCCCGTCGCAGGCGAGCACCGTGCCCGAGGTGGCCGCCACCGCAACGGCGCGGATGCGGGCGCGCACGCGGCGCGGCAGCTGCGCGACGAGCTCGGCGAGCGCCTCGGCCCAGATCTGAGCCGCACGCGCCGCGCTCGGCGCAAAAGCGACTGCGGCAAAGGCCTCTGCGACGCCGTCGGGGCCGACGGCGCAGGCACGCGCACCGCCCGTGCCGAAGTCAAAGCCGAGGGACAGACCCGTCAAGGGGCCGCAGGCCTGGCCGAGCGCGCGCCGAGCGAGCCTTCAGCCGCCGGCGGCGGCGACCCGCTCGCGCCGGTAGTCGGCAAAAGAACGCCTGCGGTAGACGCCCTTTTCGACGTAGTCGGCAAAAAGCATGAACTCGGCCACGTCCCGTACCGGCCCGTAGTGGCGAAGCAGCTCCTGGCCGTTCAAGCCGTGCACCGCGAAGCTGGGCGTGCCGCGGATCTTCGCGACCTTCTGCGCGTACTCCTTCGAGCGCATCGTGCGGCCCTCGAAGTCGGTCACTTCGACGTCGCCATTGAAGTCGATGTGCACGACCCGGTAGAGACGCCGGAAGCGGTCCTGTACTTCCGGCTGCGAGAGGATCGTCTGCTTGATTCGGATGCAGGGCGGACAGTCCTCGGCCGCGTACATGATGAAGACGCCGAGCTTCTTCTCCGCGCGCGCCAGTTCGAGCTCTTCCTTGAGGTCGCCGAATCCGGCGTGGAAAAAATGCGTCTGTGCCGGCCGCTCGACCCCCACCGCGGCCGTGCCAAAAACGAGCGCTGCCGCTAGCGCGATGAGCTTCGCCATTCCTGCCCCTTTACCTGGCCGCAGGGATTCTACGCCTTCACCGTGACGCGCGTGCGGGCGGTCACGCGCACCCGTTTTTTGCGGCGCAAATAGTCAGCCACGACCTCGTACATCGGCGGACCGTCCACTTCCATCATGCTCGCCCAGCCGGCGGCGCGGTAGCGTTTTTCGAGCGCGACGGGCCTCCCGCCGATGCTGAGGTCGCGAATGCGTTCGCCCATCTTCGCCTCCGGAACGATCGCGTAGGACACACCGCCCACCCGCACCATGTCGCCCCCCTGGCGGTAGTAGGGGTCGGGGTTGAAGAGGTTGTCGGCCACGTCCTCCATGATCGCCTTGATGTCGGCGCCGGTCATTTCGCGCGTCCAGGTGTTCGGGTACGTGAGCGCGGTCTGGCTGTAGACCTCCTCCAAAGTGATCGGCGCCCCCGGCAGCACCGAGACGCCCCAGCGGAAGCCGGGCGAGAACGCGACCTCGGCGTCGTAGCGTTCGCGCAGCGCGTCGAGCAGAATTTCGTCGAAGGTGCCGTTGAAGTTGCCGCGACGGTAGAGCAGGCTCTCGCTCACGGCGAGCTTCTCGCCGAGCTTGGCCTCGTAGGGGGCGCGCAGCCGGCCGATGAGCGCGCTCATTTCCGCATCGGCCGGAATGTGCTGCGACAGCACCGGCAGCAGCTTGTAGCGCCAGCCGTGCACGCGCCCGTCGCGCGCATCCAGATCCAAGCGGGAGAGGAACTTTCCGTGCGCGCCGGAGTTGACGACGAGCGTGCGGCCGACCTCGATCGGCCGCGGCAGCGCATCATGCGTATGCCCGCCCAGGATGACGTCGATTCCGCGTACGCGCGCAGCCAATTTCAGGTCTACCGCCACGCCGTTGTGCGAAAGCAGCACCACCGCGTCCACCTTCTGCGCGCGCAGCTGATCGACTTGCTTCTGCACCTCCTCTTCGCGGATCCCGAAGCTGAGGTTCGGCACGAAGCGCTGCGGGTGCGAGATCGGGGTGTAGGGAAACGCCTGGCCGATGATGCCGACGCGCGCACCGCCCGCCTCGCGCACCACCGACCCGTGGAACACCGGTTCCCCCGGCGGCCCCCACGAGATGTCCATGACGTTGTGCGCGACAAAGTCGCCGCGGAAAAGTCCCTTTCTCTCCCGGTCGCCGAAGAGCTCGCGCACGCGTTCGATGCCGAAGGTGAACTCCCAGTGCGGGCACATCACGTCGACGCCGAGGGCGTTGATGACCTCGAGCATATCGCCGCCCCGGGTCCACAACGCCGTCGCCGAGCCCTGCAGCGTGTCGCCACCGTCGAGGAGCAAGGTGCGGCCCGGCCGCTCGGCGCGCACGCGCTTGACCAGCGTCGCGATGTGGGCGTAGCCGCCCAGGCGCCCGTAGCGACGCGCCAGCTCGACGAAGTCGAGGTGCGCGAGCGCGTACGCCTCGGCCGAACGCCGCGCCACGCCGTAGCGGCGCAGGAACTCGGCACCCGTAAGGTACGGCGCTTCGCCGCGTTCGGCGCCGACGCCGATCAGCGTGTCCGGCTCCCGGTAGTAGACCGGCAGCAGCGTCGCGTGGCTGTCGGTCATGTGGAGCAGGGTCACGTTGCCGTAAGAGTCGAACGCGAGCACGCGCTCCGGTGCGAGCGCGGCCCAGAGCCGCGCCGGCTCGGCGAGCCCCGCCACCCCCGCGACCGCGGCGATTCTCAGGAAGTCGCGCCGCGTGACCTGCACAGCGCGCCCTCAGTGCGACAAGCGCGGCACGAAGACGGTGTCGCCGCGTTCGGTCTGCTTGGCGATCAAGTACGTCTCCAGATCGGCGTACTCCGGCGCATCGCCCGGCAGCATGTTCGTTAGGAGCGGCGTCATGCACCACTGCATGCGGATGCGGATGTCGATCGGCCGCTGCCAGGCCGTACGCCAGTAAGGATGGTTGACCATCGGGTCCTTTTCCACGTCGGCGAGGAAGCGCCCGCCGAGGAACTTGTTTCCGCCACCGCGCGCGGTATGGCAGTTCGCGCACGCATGGCCGCGCTGACCGACGCGCCGGTGGAAGGTCTGCTCGCCCCGCTTGATCGCGGCGCGCACGTTCGGATCGGCGAGGTCGATCTGGTATTTCATGCCATTCGACTGCATGCGCACGAGGATCGACATGGCGATGTTCGCGTCGCTCTGCGTGGGCAATTCATGCCCGGTGGTCTCCGGCGCGTGCACCGCGAGCAGGTCCTCGACCGACATCATGCGCCGATGCTCGCGGCTCCACTTCGGGTAACTCGCGCCCACGCCGACCATGGAAGCGATCACGCCGAGCGGCCGGCGCGCGTCGGGCTTGCCGATCGCGCCGTGGCAGTCGGCGCAGGACTTGCCCTTCGCTCCAGCCTTGCTCCAGAGCGGGACGGCCAGCCGCTCGGTCATCACGAGCACAGGATTGGCCGTGATGTCGAGCGGATCGCCGTAATCCGGCCGCACGAGCCTGCGCGTGCGCGGATCCCAGTCCGGATCGTCGGTGACCTTTTCCGGCGTTCCCGGCGGATTCCCTTTGAGCGACTGGATGTACGCGACCGCGTGCACGATCTCCTCGGGCGACCACATGCCCGAAGCGCCAAACGCAGGCATCGGCGTATCGGCACCGAAGATCACACGCGGATCCCAGATGATTTGATAGACCAGCTCGTCGGGAATACCCCGCGCGCCATAGCCGCGCAGGTCCGGCCCCACATTACCCGCCGGCCAGACCGTCGCGTCGGGAATGACGTGACAGGCCGTGCACGGACCTTTGGCCGGTGCACGCAGCAAGGCGTGGCCGCGCTTCGGGTCGCCCTTCACGTTCTTCGGCATTTCTCCCTTCTGAGGCGGGAAGTATTCCGGACTGCCGTAGGCATAGGTCGGCCACTTTTCGAAGTTCTCGGTGCCGAAACCGCCGAAGGGATAGCGCTCCTGGATGCGCCTGCCTCCGACCTCCTTGACGATACCCTGCGATTCAGCGCTTGCACGCGTGCGCCAGTCCTTCGAAGTCACCGTCTCGACGGTCGCGCACGCCGCAACCGCGACTGCGAAAACCACGGCCGCGGCGGGCTTGGCCACCCGCCGCAGCCGGGTCGTTCCTTGCTGCATGGACCCCCCCTCCTTCCTCGCGCCGGCGCGCCGCCGGTCCTCTCCCGGCGGCGGGCCGTTGTCAGAACCTGACCTGCGCCTCGCCGACGTAGGTCTTGCCCGTCGTGTCGTGGAACACGATGCGCACCGTTCCCGGCTCGGTCACTTTGACCGGAAAGGCGACGAGCGGATTTTCGCTCACGGCCTGCGTGGTTTCGGCCTCGAACACCTTCTTGCCGTTATAGGTCGCCTCCACGCGGTGGATGAAGTTGTATTGCCGTTGCACCGGTTTGCCGTCCTTGAACACGAGGGTCTCCTGCCGGTGCGGCACGAGCGCGCGCACGGTGATGACGTCGCCGGCCTTCGCCTTCTCGGGAACGCGGATGCGGACTTCGGACATGCGATCTCCTCGCGTTTCGCGCAGCCGGCGGTCAGCCGCCGCAGCCGCCGACGGTCACCTTGACCTCGCGCGCGACACCGTAGAGCGCACCGTCGCTCATCTCGGCGATCACACGCACGTCGCTCGTCGCCGCCAGGCGGATGTTGGTCGCAACGCTCGCTTTGCCGGCCTCGGGCGTCAGCGTGAATTTGGCGTTGAGCGGCCGCCGGTTCTTGTCGGCGATGATGTAGATGCTCTTCACGTACTTGTCCGCTTGCATGGGCAGGTCCGCGTCGATGCGCACCGGTACCACCGCGCCGTTCTCGGCGATGAGCGGAGCGTCGAACTTGATGCGAGCGGCACCGTCCTGCACGGTGCGGTTACCAAAGAGCCGCTTCATCGTGTCGGCAAGCTTCTCCTCCGGCTCGGGCATGCCAAGCTGCTGCGCCTGCGCGACCCCCGGTGCAAAAAGCCCCGCGCCCGTCCCGGCGAGCACAAGCCCCACAGCCGCTCCCATCAGCCGCAGTGCCCTGCGGCGGGAATCTCGCTTCCAACTGCGAATCGTTTCCATCTTTCCCTCCTTGTCCCCGACTGCCAAAACCGCCACGCTCCTTATACTCCCGCGCGCAAAACCTTCGAGCCGTTCTTCCGCGCCGCCGGAGCCGCCTTTCCGCTCGCATACTATGCACAAAATGGAAGTGCGCGCAATCAACCCTACCTGATATGTGGATTCAGCTCCTTTATTCGGCCACGCTTGCCGCCGCCGTTTTCGCCTCGAGCGCTGTCGCGGCAGCCGAAGTCGGCGTCGTGCACCGCGGGATTGGCTTGCGCGCCGTGTACGAGCGCGCCGCCGCGCAGCCGGGCGGCCGCCCCCTCGTGCTCCTCGTGCACGGGACGATGAGCCATTACGACATGACCACCGTGCGCGAGCTGCGCCGTGCTCTGCTCGAGCGGGGCTACGACGTCCTAGCGCCCAACCTCTCGCTCGGCGTCGACCGGCGCGAAGGTCCCTACGACTGCTCCCGCCCCTACACGCAGCGCGCCGACGAGGTGCTAGACGAGATCGGTGCCTGGCTCGACTGGGCGCACGCGCAGGGGGCGCGCCGCGTCGTTCTCGCCGGGCACTCGCGCGGCGGCCAGCAGGCGGCGTGGTTTGCCGCCGCCCGTCGCCACCCCGCGCTCGAGCGCATCGTCCTCCTCGCCCCCGCCCTCTCGGCCGACGCGATCGCCGGCTACGCGGCGCGTTTCGGCCGGCCGCTCGAGCCTCTCCTCGAGCAGGCGCGGCGCCTGGTTGCGGCGGGCCGCGGCGGGGAACTCTTGCGCGAGGTCGGCTTCTTCTCTTGCGAACGCGCGGCCGTGAGCGCCGAGGCCTTTCTGTCCTTCTATGCGCGGACAAGCGAGAGCGAACTTCCAGCGACGCTCCCGGCGATTCGCGTACCGACCCTCGTCGTCGTCGCGGGCCGCGACGAGGTCGTTCCAGAGCTCGCGCAGCGCATCGCACCCGCCGTGGGCGCCCGGCACACCCTCTTCACGGTGGCCGGTGCCGACCATTTCTTCGGCGGGCTTTACGTCGAGGATGCGGCCGACGCCATTACCGCCTTCCTCGGCCGCTAGGCGGTCTACAAAATGGAGGAGCCATGGAGATCGGAATCCACGTAGCGGTGCTCGGCGCCGCTTTTGCCGTCGCCCTCGTCATGGGCGTGGTGATGGCGAAGACGAACTTCTGCACCATGGGCGCAGTGTCCGATTGGGTCAACATGCAGGACATGGGACGGCTGCGCGCCTGGCTGCTCGCGGTCGCCGTCGCCGCCGGCGCGCTCCTCGTTCTCGAGCTCGCCGGTCTGGTGACGCTGCCACCGAACACGCAGCCGCCCTACCGGACGCCACAGTTTTCCTGGCTGCGTTACCTGGTGGGTGGATTTCTCTTCGGGATCGGGATGACCCTTGCGAGCGGCTGCGGTACGAAGACGCTCGTTCGCATCGGCGGGGGCAACCTCAAGTCCCTCCTCGTCGCGGCGATGATCGCTGCGGTCGCCTATGCGATGTTCACGACCGACCTTTTCCGCGTCGCCGTGCTGAGCTGGAGCGCGCCGACGACGCTCGACCTCGCCGCTGCCGGCGTTGCCGGCCAGCACCTCGACGCCCTGCTCGCCTCGGCAACCGGGCTGCACCGAGGCGCGGCGCGCCTCGTCGCGGGCGCCGCCATCGCCGGCTTGCTCCTTTACTGGGTACTCCGCTCTCAGGATTTCCGGACGAACCGCGACCTCGTGCTTGGCGGTACGGTCGTCGGGCTCGCGGTGGCGGTCGGCTGGCTCATCACCGGCGGCCCCTGGGGCGAGGCCTGGCGCGAATGGGCGCTCTTTGCCGAAGAGCGGCCGAGCCGGGTCGAGGTGCAGTCCTATACCTTCATCTCGCCCATCGGCGAAACGGGCCGCTACCTCGTGGAACCGAGCCGCTGGACGCTCCTGACCTTTGGCGTCATGGCGGTCTTTGGTGTGACGGCCGGGTCGTTCCTCTATGCCGTCGCGACGCGAAGCTTCCGGCTCGAGTGGTTCGCCTCGCGCGGCGACTTCGTGCGCCACCTCCTCGGCGGCCTGCTGATGGGCTTTGGCGGCTTCACGGCCATGGGCTGCACGATCGGCCAAGGCGTCACGGGCACCTCCACGCTCGCCCTCGGATCCTTTCTTGCCCTTGCCGCGATGATCGCCGGGGCCGCCGCGACCATGAAGCTGCAATACCGGCTGCTTGAGCGCGGCTATGCCTGGGCGGCCTAGTCCTCTGGGCGCCGCCGCGGCCGCGCGGCGGCTTCGGCCTTGCCCTGCGCGCGCAGCCCGCGCCAGCGCGCCGCCCCCGGCAGGTGCACGCCGAAAAGATCGAGCACGCGTGCGACGGTATGCCCGATCAGCTCGTCGACCGAGCGCGGCCGGGTATAAAGCGCAGGCACCGGCGGGAAGACGACGCCCCCCATTTCGGTGACCGCGACCATGTTGCGCAGATGCGCCAGGTTGAGCGGCGTTTCGCGCACGAGCAGCACGAGCCGCCGCCGGTCCTTGAGCACGACATCGGCTGCGCGGCTGACGAGGTCGTCGGCGTGTGCGTGCGCGACCGCGGCGAGCGTGCGCATCGAACACGGTGCGATCACCATTCCCTCGGTGAGGAACGAGCCGCTCGCGATCGCCGCGCCCACGTCGCGCGGCGAGTAGGCGACGTCCGCGAGCCGTTCGAGTTCGCGCCGCCCCAGGCCGAGCTCGTGACGCGCCGTGAGCACGCCCGCATCGCTTGCGACGAGGTGCGTCTCCCAGCCGCGTACGCGCCGCAGCATCTGGAGCAGCCGCACGCCGTAGGCCGCCCCGCTCGCCCCGGTGATCGCAACGACGATGCGCCTGGCCACGGCCCAAGCGTACCCGAAAGTGCGCCCGTCGCCCTTTCTCCTTGGCCGATAATGGCGCATGGCCGGCGCTGCGCGGCTCGTGCTCGTCGTCTTCTGCCCCTTTGCCGCCGGCTATTTCCTGTCGTTCTTCTTCCGCAACGTGAACGCGGTCGCCGGGCGCGACCTTGCACGCGACTTCGCGCTCTCGCCCGCAGAGCTCGGGCTCCTGACCTCGACCTATCTCCTCGCCTTCGCCGCCTTCCAGCTGCCCCTCGGGGTGCTGCTCGACCGCTTCGGCCCGCGGCGTGTGGTCGGCGCACTCTATGCGCTCGCCGCTGCCGGGGCGGCGCTTTTTGCGCTCGCCCAGGACTTTGCGACGCTGTGCGCCGGCCGCGCGCTCATCGGGCTCGGCGTCTCGGGAGGGCTGATGGGCGCGATCAAAGCCTTCACGCTGTGGTTTCCGCTTTCGCGCCTTGCGACGTTGAACGGCTTTTACCTGGCCATCGGCGGACTGGGAGGCCTCGCTGCGACCGCGCCGGCGGAAGCCTTTCTCGGCGCTTTCGGCTGGCGCGCGCTGTTTGCGGGGGTTGCCGCGCTCTCGCTCGTTGCTGCAGCCGCGATCCTGTTCGTCGTTCCGGAACGTCCGCTGCCGGGCGCGCGCGAGAGCGTCGTACGACAGTTCGCGGGCTTTGCGCGCGTGTTCCGCTCGGGCGTGTTCTGGCGCCTTGCGCTTCCCCTCGTCGTCGGACACGGCGCGTATCAGGCGCTCGCCGGGTTGTGGCTGGGGCCTTGGCTGCAGGACGTCGCGGGTCTTGCGCGCGCCGACGCCGCGCGCACGCTGCTCTACGGGGCCGCCGCGTACATGGCCGGTTCGGTCTTCTTCGGCGTCGCGAGCGACCAACTCGCGCGTTTCGGCGTCTCCCGCCTTGCGGTGTACAGAATCGGCCAGTCGGTTGCGCTCGCCGCCTTCGCCTGCTTCGCCCTTGGCATCGGCGTCGGCCTGACCGCGATCGTCTTCGTCTACGGGTTTGCGGCGATTTCCGCCTCGCTCGCCTACGCCCTGCTCACCGCCCGTTTCCCGAGCGAGATGGCAGGGCGGGTGAACACCGCCTCGAACGTGCTCATGTTCCTCGCCTCGTTCGCTTTCCAGTGGGGGGTGGGTGCGGTGCTGCGCCTTTTCCCCGCCGGCGCGGACCGCTACGAACCGGCCGGATATGCCCTCGCCTTCGCGCTGCTTGCGCTTGCGCAGCTTGCCGCGCTCGCGGGCCTCTTTGGCCTGCGCGAGTCGAAGAGCGGCTGATTCAGACCGTGCGGCCGATCACCTGGGCGGTGGCGATCAGCTCCTCGAGCAGCGCAAGCGCCGATTTTCCCGACATGGCATAGGGATCGAGCGCCGCTTTCTCCGAGTAGCGCAGCAGCAGCGAAGGGTTGATCCGCGCGGCGTTCACTTGTCCCATGGTCCAGGCCGCGAAACGCCGCTCGGTGATTTCCTCGTAGTCGAGCAGCACGACGTCGCGATGCCGGGGATCGCGCACGATGCGGTTGTAGAGCTGGTTCACCGCGTCGCGCCCGCCCTCGAGCACCTGCAGGAAAATGTCGCCGCTCTGGCAGAGCACGCCCGTGATGCCGAGCGCGGGGTTGCGCCGCCGCGATTCCTCGAGGATCGCCTCGATCACCTCGGCGCCGACCGCTCCGGCGGCCCGGCTCGCGTAGAGCAGCCGCACGAGCATCGCGCGCTACTCCCGTCCCAGCAGCGCGAGGAATTCGCGCCGCAGGTTCGCGTCCTTGAGGAACGCGCCGCGCATGACGCTATTGGTCATCTTCGAGTCGGTGTCCTTGACGCCGCGCCACTGCATGCACAGGTGGTCGGCCTCCATGACGATGGCCAGGCCATCGGGCTGCATGCGCTCCTGCAGGAGGTCAGCGAGGCGCGCGACCGCTTCCTCCTGGATCTGCGGGCGGCTCATCACCCAGTCGGTCAGGCGCACGTACTTCGACAGCCCGATCAGGTTGGAATGTTCGTTCGGCAAGACGCCGATCCATATCCGGCCCAGGATCGGGCACAAGTGGTGCGAGCAGGCGCTGCGCACGGTGATCGGGCCGATCAACATCAGTTCGTTGAGGCGCTCGACGTTCGGGAACTCGGTGAGTTCGGGCTCGGGCACGTAGCGGCCGCGGAACACCTCGGTCAGGTACATGCGCGCCACACGCCGCGCCGTCTCGCGCGTGTTGTGGTCGCTCTCGACGTCGATGACCAGGCTGGCCAGCAGTGCGCGCACTTTGTCTTCGACCTCGGCGAGGAGCGCGGGCATTTCGTCGGTACGCACGTACGGCGCAATGTTGTCGTTTGCGTGATAGCGCGCCCGTGCCCGCTCCAATCGGGCGCGGATGCGCTGCGACACCGGAACGAGCGCGTCGTCGGCCCCGGGCGGGCGGGCGAGGCCGTGCCGCGCGACGTCCTGACCGACATCGCCGGTCGGATCGGTGCGACCGAGGGCCGCGCGATCACCCTCAGCTG
>OGCL01000930.1_pt1 | contig 27664 bp, 23 predicted proteins | sample 1570041 | NCBI WGS metagenome assembly OGCL01 (sample SAMN06266162, study PRJEB24511) | hot springs metagenome | isolation source: Hot spring water | place: South Africa: Limpopo | collected 2015-06-22 | reverse complement strand
AGCTCGGTCTCGGTGAGCACGGCGAGGCGCGCCGCGGCGTCGATAAAGCCGGCCGCCAGCGGACCGGTGGTCAACAAAAACCGATTTTTGGATTCAGAACCCTGATCCCTGTCCCCTGACCCCTGATACGGCCAGCCCTCGGTCAATTCCGGTTTCAGCCCGTATTCGGCCAGCGCCTGGGCCATGGTCTCGCGCCGCCCCAGGCTCTCTGCCACCAGCAGGGTCGCGCCTGCGAAGCCGGCCAGATGTGTCCTCAGACGGGCATAGGGGTCATCGGCGCGACGGTCGGCAGCCACCTCCGGTGGCGGCTCATACGGCATGCCGGGCTGCGGCTGGGGCTGCAGGTCGGATTGCAGGTCGGGCTCCAGCCCGACACCCCCCGCCCTTACCCCCAGGAACTCCAGCCGCGCATAGGGACGAATGCGGGCGTAGAAGGCGTCCGGGGCGAGGAAGAGGGCGTCTGGAGGCAGGAGGGTGCGTTCACGATCGCCGCCGAGCAGACGGTGGCGGCCCCGGGTGTCGGCCCAGAAACCCTCGACGGCCCGCCGCACGTCTCCATGCAGGACCACGGTCAGGTCCTGCGGCAGATAGTCGAACAGGCTGGCGGTCTGGTCGAAGAACAGCGGCAGGTAATATTCCACACCCGCCGGGGCGAGCTTGTTGGAGACGTCCTTGTAGATCCCGCTCTTGGAAGGGTCGCCCTCGAAGCGGTCACGGAAATTCTGGCGGAAGCGGGTGACGCCGGCCTCGTCCAGGGGAAACTCGCGTGCCGGCAGCAGGCGGATCTCATTGACCTTGTACAGCGTGCGCTGGGTGTCGGGGTCGAAGGTGCGCAGGCTCTCCACCTCGTCGTCGAGCAGTTCGATCCTGAACGGCAGCGCGGCGCCGGTCGGATAGAGGTCTATGAGTCCGCCGCGCACGGCGAACTCACCCGGCGAGAGGACCTGGTTGACGTGGCTGTAGCCGGCACGAATCAGGCGCTCGCGCAGGGCAGCCGTGTCCAGTCGTTCGCCGATCTTGAGGAGAAAGGCGTGGGCAGCCAGGAACTCGGGTGGCGCCAGGCGCTGGGTGGCGGTGGCGGCGGGGGCGACGAGCAGGTCGATACGGCCCTGGCTCGCCTGCCACAGCGTCTCCAGCCGTTCGGAGACCAAATCGGGGTGCGGCGAGATGGGGTCATAGGGCAGGGTCTCCCAGTCCGGAAACAGGCGCACCGTGAGTCCCGGGGCGAACCACTTCGCCTCCTCGGCGATGCGCGTCGCCGCCTGGGCCGTTTCGGTCAACACCAGCAGGCGGGCAGCTTCGGCAAGCCGAGCCAGGGTCAGGGCATCGGCCGAGCCCGGCGGCATGCCCAGACGGCGCCGCTGACCGGCAGGGGGTGGGGTGTACGGCTCTGACATCGATGAAGCGCGCAGGCGAGGATTGTTGTCGTCGCGGAACGCTTGCCGGCGCGGGTTCCACGGCAGCTGGCAAGCATCGATACGGAGGTAGGGAGATTATCCCAGATCGAGCGCGATGTGCGCCGGCCCGAGCGGCTAGCCCCCCATCGGGTGCAGCGTGCGACCGGTGGCGAGGGATTCCAGCCAGTCGTCCTTCGGCAGGGGGCGCTGCCAGTAATAACCCTGGAAGCGGCCGCAGCCGCGGCTGATCAGGAACTTGAGCTGGTCCGCCGTCTCCACGCCCTCGGCCACGACCTCCAGCTGCAGGTGGCGGGCCATGGACAGGATGGTCTCGACCAAGGCGACATCGTTGGCGTTTTGGGGTACATCCTGTACGAAGCCCTTGTCGATCTTCAGTTCGAACAGCGGCATGCGTTTGAGATAGGCAAGGGAGGAATAGCCGGTACCGAAATCGTCGATGGCGAAACGGATGCCCAGGGTCGCCAGTTCGGTCATGTGCGCCACCGCCTCGTGTGGCTGGTCCACCAGCAGGTTTTCCGTGATCTCCAGCATCAGGTGGGTGGGGTCGGCGCTGGTCTCGGTGAGGATGTGGCGCACCCGCTGCGCGAAATCGGGCTCGCGGAACTGGCGCGGACTGACGTTGACGGAGATGCGCAACCCTTGGCCTATGGCATCCAGACGGGCGATCAGATGGCAGCTCTCGCGCAGCACCCAGTCTCCGAGCGGGACGATCAGGCCGGACTCCTCCGCCAGGGGGATGAAGGCCGCAGGTGGAATGAGGCCCTGCTCCGGATGATACCAGCGTACCAGCGCTTCCGCCCCGAGTATCCGACCACCGGCATCGACCTGGGATTGCAGATAGAGCGCCAGGCCCGCGCTTCGGACCGCCTCGCGCAGGTCCTGCTCCATGAGGTAGCGCTGGGCCACGGCCGCCTGCATGGCCGGCTCGAAATAGACGACTTGGTTGCGCCCACGCTCCTTGGCGCGGTACATGGCCATGTCGGCCTCGCGCAGGAGGTCGTCCACGCCCTCGTTGCCCTTCGGGAAGACCGTGATGCCCAGGCTGGCGCCGGTGTTGAATTCCTGTGCGCCGATCTGAATCGGCGTGGCCAGGGCCGCGCGCAGCTTCTCCGCCACCGTTAGGGCAAGCTTGGCGGCAGCCTCCGCCGCGGGTGCCAGCTCAGGCAGCAGGATCACGAATTCATCCCCGCCCAGACGCGCCACGGTGTCTGCCTCGCGCAGGGTATGGGTCAGGCGGGGGGCGATCTCCTCCAACAGGGCATCGCCGACGGCGTGGCCATGCACGTCGTTGATGCGCTTGAACTGATCCAGGTCCAGGAACAGCACGGCGCCATGCATCCCGTTGCGGCGGGCTACAGACATGGCCTGCCCCAGCCGGTCCATGAACAGGAGCCGGTTGGGCAGCCCCGTGAGATCGTCATGATAGGCTCGGTGCTGGATCTCCGCCTCGGCGCGCTTCGACTCGGTGATGTCCAGGCAATAGCCCATGTAGCCCTGGAACCGGTTGGCATCGTCGAAGCGCGGGCTGCCGTGATCCACGATCCAGCGGTAGGTACCGGTCGCGTGTCGCAGGCGGTATTCCATGCTGAAGGGCTCCCGACGCCGGAACGCATCCTGGTAGGTCTGCAGGACGCGCGCCCGATCTTCCGGATGCACCCCCACGGCCCAACCCTCCCCCAGCTCCTGCTCTTGCGTGCGGCCCGTGAATTCCAGCCAGGTGTCGTTGAACCAGTCGCACTGGCCATCCGGGCCGGAAGTCCAGATAAGCGCCATGCCGCTGTTGGCCAGGCTGCGGTAGCGGCGCTCGCTCTCGGCCAGGGCCGCACGCAGTCGGTACTGATCCGTGACGTCATGGAAGACCAGCACCGCGCCCTCGATCTCTCCAGAGGAGGGACGGATGGGCGCTGCGCTGTCGGCGATGTGATAGCGGCGTCCGTCCCGCGCCGCCAGCACAGTATGATTGGCCAGTGCCAAGGTGACGCCTTGCGTGAGCACGCGCTCGATGGGGTTCTCCATGGTCTCGCCGCTGAAGCCGTCCTCGATGATGAAGACTTCGCCCAAGGGGCGCCCCAAGGCCTCCTGCGCCGGCCAGGCGGTCAGGCGCTCCGCCACCGGGTTCATACGCGTGATACGGCCCTCGGCATCGGTGGTGATGAGGGCGTCGCCGAGACAGTCCAGGGTGGTGGCAAGCCGTGCCTCGCTGCTCGCCAAGGCGGCATGGGCGCTTTGGATGGCCGCGGCCATGGCATTGAAGCTCGCCTGCAGGGCGCGGATCTCGGCCGGGCCGCGCTCGCGCACCCTCGTTTCCAGACGGCCTTGCCCGTAGGCTTGCGCGGCGCGGACGAGCTCACCGAGCGGCAGCGAGACAAGCCGGTGCAGCAAGGCGCCGACGAAGAAGGAAACGAAAAGTATACCGAGAAGAACGGGGGTAGCGTCGAGCAGGGCTTTATAGCTTGCCAGCTGGCGCACATGGGTGAGGTCGAATGCCACATACACCCTGCCCTGGCGCCGGCTGCGCAATTCACCCTCCCGCGCCGGCAGCGCGAAGGCTTGCGCCGCATTGAGCTGCATGCCTCCGCCCTTAGCGTGCAAGCGAGGCAGCTTGCTGGCCGTCAGGTCGGCCACGGCGGCCATGGTCTCCTCCGGCAGCACCTCCCGCGCCTCCCGGCCGCGCCAGGCCAAACGGTGGGCTGCCAGGATGCGGTCGCCGTCATCGACGACCACGGCATGCCGAAACCTGGGGTCTGTGGCCAGGTGAGCGATCTCGGCCTGTAGCAGCGCTTGCTCGGCCACGGCCTCGCGCTCCGCCATGCGCACCAGACGGCCCGTCTGGGCGAGGAGGTCTAGGCGGGCCTGTTCGGTGAGCATATCCAGGCGCTCCTGCAAGGCGTGGTGCAGCGACATTCCTGCCAGCAGCAGCAATAGCAAGGCGCCCCCCAGGGGCAGTGCCCATTTCAAAGGCAGCGCGCGCATCATGTAGGAGTCACAGGCAAGAAGCGCGCATCGGCAAGATGCGCCAGATCGGGGACCTGGCGTAGCAGCCGGTTGGCGAGCATGACACGCATCACTTCCTGCGCCGACCCAAGCAGGCGGGCAGAGGCGCCTCCCAGCCAGTCGCGGTTGGCGGCCAGGTCCATCAGATGCAACCCCCACATCCCCGACAGGAGCTCATCCGGTGTGATCCCCATGCGCGGGGCCATGCGCCGGGCGGACTCCACGGGGTCGTTCTGGTAATGGGTCAGGGCGTGGAAATAACCTGCCAGCAGCCGCCTGAAGGCCTCTGGTGAGGTCTCCAATGCCTTTACGTGCGCGGCCAGTACGTCCACGATGAGGCCGGGGAAATGGCTGCTGTCGAATAACCGGATGGCCCCGGCCTGGGCGAGCTGCGTAGCATGCGGCTCGAAGGTCACCACGGCATCCACCTTGCCGCTGCGATAGGCCTCGACATGGCGATCCACGGTGAGGGGCAGCTTGTTGAGAGATGCGGCGGGGAGCTGCGCCCATTCGAGCAGTTTGACATACACAAGGGCACCCACCGCCGTGTCTTCCACGCCGATGCGGCGGCCTTCCAGATCGGCTGGCGTGCGGATGTCCGGCCGCGCCATCACGACGTCGGCGCCCACCGACTCATCGAACACCAGGATGGCCCGCAAGGCGAGGCCGCCTTCCAGGGCCATGAGCAGTTCGTCCAGGGTCAGCGCCGCCGCCTCTACCTCGCCGTTCGCCAGGGCCATGAGGCTGTCCGTGGCCGAAGAGGTCTCCACCAGGCGTAAGCCGCTGCCCTCATAAGCGCCCAGCTCGCGGGCCAGATAAAGCAGCTCATAGGCCGGCCAGACGTGGCCCGCCACCCGCACCAAGGGCTGCGGCCGGCTGCAGCCCAGGGCCAAGGCGAGGCCGCCTAGCAGGAGGCGGCGGCGCTGAGGCTGGAAACAGAACATGTTGGATCGAGGAGCGGCGGACGAAAAATAAGCAGTAAATGACCCACTTCTTATCGGTAGGGGTCCTTGTATGCTTTAAGCAGGCGCGTTTCAGCCCGTTACCGCCTCGTTCATGCGCTTGAGCCGCTGGCAAAGCGCGCCGATGATGCGTCTGGCAAGCGGCGCCGAGTAACGCATGAGCTCCTCCAAGAGGGCCGGCGGCAGGGCCAGCACCACGACCTCGGTCTGCGCCGTCACCGTGGCGGTGCGTTTTTCACCCAGCAGATAGGCCATCTCGCCGAAGAGCTCGCCTTCGGAGAGCTCGCCCAGCTCGATGTCTTCGCCATTGACCTTTTTGGATAGCCCGACGCGGCCAGCATAGAGGTAATAGGCGGTCTGGGACGCATCCCCTTCCGGGATGATGACGCTGCCAGGGGGGTAGTGCTGGCCGTATTTGGCCAGCAGCCGGCTGGCGCGCCCGAAGACGAAGCCCTCCAGCTTGTTCGCGCCCTCGCCGCTGCCGCCGAGGAACAGTTTCTCCAATGCAGCCACGTCCACCTTGGACAGCGCATAGAGGCACTGAGCCCAGAAATAAAAGGCGAGGCAAGCGAAATAGGCCGCGATGAGCACGAACACCACCCCGCCCAGGGCGCCATAGACCGAGCGGTATTCCTCCACCTGGAAGAACACGCCGAACAGGGTGAAGAGAGAATAGAGGGTGAGGGTGGAGAGCAACGCCAGGACCGCGGCCTGGCGGAAGCGCGGATGCTGCAGGGGCAGTCGCCAATAGGCCACCAGGACCAGTGTCCAGACCGTGCCGAACACCAGGAGGAGATTTAGCACGGATAGGAACACGCCTTGCGCGGCCCCCATGATCTCGGCCTGCACCAGAAACCTGAGCGCCCCCTGCGCGGCCACGGCCAGACCCACGAGCAGAAAGGCGATGGGAATGATGATGAAGGGCAGGGTCCAGGACACGACCAAGCGCCGCCTGCTTTCCTCCGGAAAGATCACCTTGAAGGCGCCTTCGAGGGAATGGACCAGTTTGCGGGAGGCCAGCAGCAGGGTGATCAGGCCCACGCTGCCGGCCCCGAGCATGGCGTGCTGGGGGATGAAACCCATCTGCGCCAGGGCGTCCAGCCTGAATTGCTCGTACAGGGCGGCCAGCAGGATGGTTGCGGGTACCGAATGCTCCGCGACGCCGGCCAGCCACTGGATGGCATAGGTGAGCAACAACAGCAGGGGGGTGGCGGAGAGCAGGAAATAGAAGGCCGTCGCGGCCGCATGGTTGGTGAGACCGTTCCTGTTGAACAGCCGCCAGGTGGTGTACGCCACCTGCATGATCCAGTCCAGCCGATCGCGATAACCTTGCATGCGGATAAGGTACTCGGGCAGGGGGCAGGGGGCAAGGAAGCGGCCGGGCTGGTCTGTCCCTCACTCCGCGCTCCCCATCATCTCGGGCTACAATCGCGGCCTGTTTCCGTGAGATCGACCGCCATGCCACTCATCCGCCCCTTTCCCGCCCTGCGTCCGGCCGAGGGCCGTGCCCAGGAGGTCATCGCGCCGCCCTATGACGTGCTCGACACCGCGGAGGCGCGAGCCCTGGCGGAAGGGCGGCCGTGGAGCTTCCTGCATATCTCCAAGCCGGAGATCGACCTGCCCGCGGGCGCCGACCCTTATGCCCCCGAGGTCTACGCCAAGGCGGCGGAAAACCTCCAGCGCATGCTCGACGCCGGCGTCCTGCGCCGTGACGAGACGCCTTGTTATTACGCCTACCGTCTGATCATGGGCGAGCATGTCCAGACCGGCATCGTCGCTGCGGCCAGCGTGGCGGAGTATGACGTGAACCGCATCCGCAGGCATGAGTTCACCCGCCCGGACAAGGAAGACGACCGGGTGCGGCAGATCACCGCGCTCAATGCCCAGACCGGTCCGGTCCTGCTGGCCTATCCCCATGCCCCGGAGGTGGACGCCCTGCTGGCGGCAGCCACGCAGCATCAGGCCGACGCCGAGGCGATCTCCGAGGCGGGCGTGCACCATCTCCTCTGGGTGATCCGCGACACGGAGGTCATTGCCCGCCTCACTGCACTGTTCGATGCGATACCTGCGCTCTACATCGCCGACGGACATCACCGCTCTGCCGCCGCCAGCCGCGTGTGTGCCGCGCGCAGGACGGCAAACCCCCATCACACCGGCGAGGAGGCTTACAACTACTTCCTGGCCGTGATCTTCCCAGACCATCAGATGAAGATCCTGGACTACAACCGGGTGATCCGGGATCTCAACGGCCTGAACGAGGAGGACTTCCTGCGTCGGGTGCGGGAATGTTTCACGGTGGAGGCGGCGGACGGCCCGGTCAAGCCGGCACAGCCGCGGGAGTTCGGTCTTTATCTGGGCCGCCGCTGGTATCGGCTGCACATCCACCCCAGCCTGGTGCCGACCGACCCGGTCGATCGGCTGGACGTGAGCCTGCTGCAGAACCATCTCATCGCCCCCATCCTGGGCATCACCGATCCCCGCCGGGACAAGCGCATCGATTTCGTCGGCGGCATCCGGGGCTTGCGCGAGCTCGAGCGACGGGTGGATACGGGCGAGATGGCGGTGGCCTTCGCGCTGCACCCGACGCACATGGAACACCTCATGGCGGTGGCCGACGCCGGCCGGGTGATGCCGCCCAAGTCGACCTGGTTCGAGCCCAAGCTGGCCGACGGCATGGCCTCGCACCTGCTCGACTGAGCCCCGATGCAGCTGCCCTGGAAGGAGATCGATACCGTCCTGCTGGACATGGACGGCACACTCTTGGATTTGCACTACGACAATCACTTCTGGCAGGTCTACGTGCCGGCCAAGTTCGCCGAGAAACACGGGCTGCCCGAGTCCGAGGCGCGGAAGGAATGTTTCCGGCGTTACGACGAGCAGGCCGGCACGCTCAACTGGTATTGCGTCGATTACTGGACCGAGCAGTTGCAGCTCGACATCGTGCAGCTCAAGGAGGAGTTGTCACACCTCATCAGCGTGCATCCGGACGTGCCGGAGTTCCTGGCCGAGGCGCGTCGCGCCGGCAAGCGGGTGGTGTTGGTGACCAATGCCCACCACAAGGCGCTGTCGCTCAAGATGCAGCGCACGGGGCTTTCTGTGCATTTCGATGCCATCCACTCCTCGCACAGCTTCGGACAGGCCAAGGAAACCCCGCTGTTCTGGCAGGCGCTGCGCCGGGTCGAGCCCTTCGATCCGGGCAGCACCCTCCTGGTGGATGACAGCCTGCCGGTCTTGCGGGCCGCCCGCGATTACGGTGTCGCCCACCTCCTGGCCATCTACCGCCCGGACACGCGCCAGCCGGACAGGGATGTGGGGGAGTTCTGGGCCTTGCGGCGGTTTGCCGAAATCATGCCCATCACCCCGGCTTGAGCTGCCGCCCGGCAGGCTCGAGGATCAGCGCCGCGGCCACCCGCCGGCCCTCCGCCACCAGGATGTTGTAGGTCCGGCAGGCGGCCTGGCTGTCCATCACCTCCAGACCGATGTCGTGCATGATCAGGTCCGCCAGCAGGACGGGGGAGGGGAAACGGTGGCGGCGGCCGGTGCCGAGCAGCACGATCTCCGGGCGGTGTTCCGCCAGGGCGCCGAGGTGCCGGGTGGTCAGGGCGGCAAACTCCGGGACTGACCAGTCGGCGATCACCCGGTCGGGCAGGATGACCAGGCTGGCGTCGTAGCGGCGTGTGTTGACCTCCACGTAGCCGTCGCCGTAGCCGGTGATCATGTACACGCCGGTGGCGGTGGAAAGATGCAGTTTCATGGCCGATGCCGCGGAATTGCCCGAAAATCGGGCGCTCGGGTAAGATTACACCCTTTTCCAACCCCTCGTCAGCGATGGACGATTTCCCACGCATCAAGCGCCTGCCGCCCTACGTCTTCAACATCACCGGCGACCTCAAGATGGCCGCCCGGCGGCGCGGCGAGGACATCATCGACTTCGGCATGGGCAATCCCGACCAGCCCACGCCCAAGCACATCGTCGACAAGCTGATCGAGACCGCCCGCCGCGGCGACACGCATCGCTATTCGATGTCCAAGGGCATCCCGCGGCTGAGGAAGGCGATCACCAACTGGTACAAGGCCCGCTACGACGTGGACCTGGACCCGGAGAAGGAGGCCATCGTCACGATAGGGTCGAAGGAGGGCATCGCCCATCTGGCCCTGGCCACCCTGGACACGGGCGATCTGGTGATGGTGCCCAACCCCAGCTACCCGATCCACATCTACGGGCCGGTTATCGCCGGCGCCGACATCCGCCACATCCCCATGACGCCCGGGGTGGACTTCTTCCAGGAGATGGAGACGGCGATCCGCAATCACTGGCCCAAGCCCAAGATGCTGATCCTCAACTTCCCGTCGAACCCGACCACGCAGTGCGTGGAGCTCGACTTCTTCGAGAAGGTCGTGGCCATGGCCAGGGAATACGGCATCTGGGTGGTGCACGACCTGGCCTATGCCGACATCGTCTTCGACGGCTACCGAGCCCCCTCCATCATGCAGGTGAAGGGGGCGAAGGACATCGCGGTGGAATTCTTCACCCTGTCCAAGAGCTACAACATGCCCGGCTGGCGGGTCGGCTTCATGGTCGGCAACCCCACCCTGTGCGCGGCCCTGGCGCGGATCAAGAGCTATCACGACTACGGCACCTTCACCCCCATCCAGGTCGCCGCCATCACCGCCCTGGAGGGCCCGCAGGACTGCGTACACGAGATTTGCGAGATGTACCGCAAGCGACGTGATTCCCTGGTCAAGGGCCTGAACGAGATCGGCTGGAAGGTCGAGGCGCCCCGCGCCACCATGTTCCTGTGGACCCCCATCCCTGAGCCTTATGCGCACATGAAGTCGCTCGAATTCTCCAAGAAGCTCCTCACCGAGGCGCGTGTGGCGGTATCACCGGGCATCGGGTTCGGCGAATACGGCGACGACCACGTGCGTTTTTCATTGATCGAGAATGAACACAGGACCCGGCAGGCCATCCGCGGCCTGCGCGACATGTTCAGAAAAGACGGATTGTTGAAATGAAGCCCATCAATGTCGGTTTGTTAGGTCTGGGAACCGTGGGCGGCGGCACGCTGACCGTGCTGCGCCGCAATCAGGAAGAGATCGCCCGGCGCGCCGGACGCCAGATCCGTGTCACCCATGCGGCCGTGCGCAACGTCGAGCGCGCCCATGGCCGGTATGCCGCCGAGGGCCTGGTGATCACCGACGATCCGGCCTCGGTGGTGAACCACCCGGACATCGACATCGTGGTGGAACTGATCGGCGGCATCTCGCCGGCCAAGGAGCTGGTATTGGCGGCCATCGCCAACGGCAAGCACGTGGTCACCGCCAACAAGGCCCTGATCGCCAAGCACGGCAACGAGATCTTCACCCGTGCCCAGGAGAAGGGCGTCATGGTCGCCTTCGAGGCCGCGGTGGCGGGCGGCATCCCCATCATCAAGGCCATCCGGGAGGGATTGTCCGCCAACCGCATCGAGTGGCTGGCGGGCATCATCAACGGCACCTGCAACTTCATCCTGTCCAAGATGCGCGACGAGGGCCGCGCCTTCGACGACGTCCTGAAGGAGGCCCAGGCCAAGGGCTATGCCGAGGCCGATCCGACCTTCGACATCGAAGGCATCGACGCCGCGCACAAGATCACCATCATGTCCGCCATCGCCTTCGGCGTGCCCATGCAGTTCGACGCCGCGCACATCGAGGGCATCTCGAAACTGGACAGCACCGACATCCGCTATGCGGAACAGCTCGGTTACCGCATCAAGCTGCTGGGCATCACCAAGCGGCATGAAAACGGCATCGAGCTGCGCGTCCACCCCACCCTGATCCCGGCCAAGCGACTGATCGCCAACGTGGAGGGGGTGATGAACGCCGTGCTGGTCAAGGGCGACGCCGTAGGCGCCACCCTGTACTACGGCGCCGGTGCCGGCGCCGAGCCCACCGCCAGTTCCGTGGTGGCCGACCTGGTGGACGTGACCCGGCTGCACACCGCCGACCCCAACCACCGGGTCCCGCATCTGGCCTTCCAGCCCGATCAGCTCGCCGACCTCGAGGTGCTGCCCATGGAGGAGGTGGTCACCGCCTATTACCTGCGCATGCGGGCGCTGGACAAGCCCGGCGTGCTGGCCGATATCACCCGCATCCTGGCCGACCTGGACATCTCCATCGACGCCCTGATCCAGCGCGAGCCGGAAGAGGGCGAGAATCAGGCCGATGTGGTCATGCTCACCCATCTGGCCAGGGAGCGCGCGGTCAACGCCGCCATCGGGCGGATCGAGGCACTGCCCAGCATAGAAGGCAAGGTGATCAGGATACGCATGGAAGCGCTGAACGGCTGAAATGAAATACATCAGCACCCGCGGACTCGCACCGCGTCAGTCCTTCCTGGAGATCCTGCTCGGCGGGCTTGCCCCGGACGGCGGGTTGTACGTGCCGGAGCGCTATCCGCGCTTCAGTGCTGACGAGCTTGCCACCCTGCGCGGCATGGACTACCGGCAGCTCGCCTACGCGGTGCTCTCCCGCCTGATCGACGACATCCCGGCCGACGATCTGCGCGGCCTGATCGACCGCACCTACACCGCCGAGACCTACAGCCACGGCCGGCCGGATTCCGACTTCACCCAGATCACCCCGGTGCGTCGTCTGGAAGAGGGCCTGTACCTGCTGGAGCTGTCCAACGGGCCCACGCTCGCCTTCAAGGACATGGCCATGCAGCTGCTCGGCAGCCTGTTCGAATACGCACTGGACAAGGCCGGGCGCGATGTGAACATCCTCGGCGCCACCTCAGGCGACACCGGCTCCGCCGCGGAGTACGCCATGCGCGGCAAGCGCCACGTGCGCGTGTTCATGCTTGCGCCCGAGCAGGGCATGACCCGTTTCCAGCAGGCGCAGATGTGGTCGCTGCAGGATGCCAACATCCACAACATCGCCATCCGTGGCGTGTTCGACGACTGTCAGGACATTGTCAAGAATGTCTCCAATGACCTTGAATTCAAAGCGAAATATCGCATCGGTGCGGTCAACTCCATCAACTGGGCGAGGGTGGCGGCACAGGTGGTCTATTACTTCAAGGCCTGGTGCGCGGTCACGACTGCCGACGACCAGGAGGTGAGTTTTTCGGTGCCCTCGGGCAACTTCGGCAATGTCTGCGCCGGCCACATCGCGCGCATGCTGGGCCTGCCCATCCGCCGGCTGATCGTCGCCACCAACGAAAACGACGTGCTCGATGAATTCTTCCGCACGGGGGTCTATCGCCCGCGCAGCGCGGCCGAGACCCTGCACACCTCGAGCCCCTCGATGGACATCTCCAAGGCCTCCAACTTCGAACGCTTCGTGTTCGATCTGACCGGCCGCGATGCCGCCCAGGTGCGCGCGCTCTGGACCGCCGTGGATCGTGGCGAGTCCTTCGACCTCAAGCCATCGGGCCTGTTCGAGCGTGTGGCCGAGTTCGGATTCACCTCAGGCTCCAGCAACCATGCCAACCGCATCGCCACCATCCGCATGGTCTGGCAGCGCTACGGCACCATGATCGACACCCACACCGCCGACGGCCTCAAGGTCGGGCTGGAACACCGTGAACAGGGCGTGCCCCTGGTGTGCCTGGAGACGGCCCTGCCGGCCAAGTTCGAAGACGCCATCCGCGAGGCCCTCGGACGTGCGCCCGAGCGCCCCGCCGGTCTGGAGAATCTGGAGGCGTTGCCGCAGCGCGTCGAGGTGATGGACCCCGACACCCAGGCGGTGAAGGACTACATCGCCCGACATGCCTGCGACTGAGGGCAGGGCAGTCGGGTCGGAACCCGACAGTCACCGGACGGAACCACCTCATGCACGGTCGCGCCACAGCGCGGCATCCTGGCTGATCCGCCGGGTCTGGCTGGGCCTGATCGCCGCGCTGTTGCCGGCGGCTGGGCAGGCCTTCTGGCATACCGATCGCGCCGTCGAGCCACCGAGCATCCACGTCGCGCAGCTCCCGCCCGAAGGCAGGCAGACCCTGGCGCTCATCAAACGGGGCGGGCCATTCCCCTATGCCAAGGACGGCACCGTGTTCCAGAACCGGGAGGGGCGGCTGCCGGCCCAGCCGCGCGGCTATTACCGTGAGTACACCGTGGTCACGCCCGGCGCGCGCGACCGCGGCGCCCGCCGCATCGTCGCCGGCCGCGGCGGCGACTACTGGTATACCGCCGACCATTACCGCTCCTTCAAGCGCATCCGCGAGTGACATGCCGACATTGACCGAAATCCTCGACGACCCCGCACGCAACGGCGTCTACCGCCTGACGAACGACCTGGCCGCCGCGGGCGCCCTAGCCGACCGACCCGATGTCCTCCGTCTGGACGCCCGCCGCTGCCCGGACAAGGACGACCTGCTTAAGGCCCTGGGCGAGGCCCTCTCTTTCCCCGACTACTACGGTAACAACTGGGACGCGCTGGAGGAGTGCCTGTTCGACCTATCCTGGTGGGCGGGACCGGTGATCGTGTTGATCGAACACGCCAACGTCCTGGACCGCGGCGTGCTGGCGACGCTGGTGGACATCTGGACCGAGGCCTCCGCGGCCTGGGCCGAGGCGGGGCGCATCTGCCTCCTTATACTGTCGGGCGCGGACGCGGTGGACACCCTCCCGGCCATCGATGCCTGATCCGGGTCGTACTTCAACCCGGATATTCGACGGGTTCTGCGGCGCTCAATATGCCCCCTCCCCCCTAGGGGCATATGCGCTAACTTTAAATGCATACCAAGTCACTCGCCAACCGATCTACCTGCCGAGACCGTTTTCGACGGGGTTCCTGTAACCGCTTGGCGATATCGTCCCAGTCATGCAGACACTGCACCAGGGACAGAGCGGGGTTGACGCTCATGCTAAGCAGGTGTCGCATCAGCGAGGTCTCGCGCCAAAGGCAACGGTTGTGCCGCCGCGGTTTGGGCGATGGGGTATCCCCAGGGGAAAAAACGCTCGCCCGCACTATTGAGCGCTTCGATCAGGAAGGCCACCAGGAGCTTGCCTTGCAGCCAGGCCTTCGCCCCCTGCACATCCGATTTCTTCAGGTGACCGATGCCCACCAGGGACTTCAAGCGCTTGAAGACCAGTTCAATTTGCCAGCGGCCGCGGTACAGCTCCAGGATCGTGCTGGTGGTGAAGTGCGCCGGCAAGGTGGTGAGCACGAAGAGGTAGCCGGCGGCTTCCAGCGTTTCGGGTTTGATGCTGCGCCGCTTCCTGGCGCCTTCGCGCAAGAGCTTCTCGCGCGCGCGCTCGGCCGCCTGGGCGCTTTTGCGGATGCCGCACAGGCGTGCGGCGATTCGGCCTTGCGGGTGGCTCAGCCACACTGGCCAGTCGCCCATGCTGGCAGGACCCAGGGTGCGCAGCTTGGCAAGGATGTCAAAGCGTGTGGCGTCTTCCTCTTCCAAGGGGACGTTGTCCAGGTTCAGGCGCACCAGCACATGGCCACCGCTGTCGACCACATGACGGATGCCCGCGCGGGTGGCGTAGGCGCGATCGCCCACCAACAGGTCGCCCGGGGCGACGGCGAAGCGCTTGAACGACTCTCCGATGGCAGGCTCGGTCACATGCACCTCGTCGCACTGCAGGGCGGGCAGGCATACCGGGTAATGCAGGCGCCAGCTCGATCCGGTCGCGCCGGGCTCGCTCACGCTACAGCCGTCGATCAGACGCACCCGCACACCGGGGATGGGCAGCTGCGGCTGGGGGCTAACGGACATGGCGACGGCCGCCCCAGAGCATGAATGTCGCCGTGTCCGTTCCCTCTCCTTGCCCCTCCCCCCGAGGGGGAGGGGAGCGTCGTGAGTCGGCTGCGCGACTTTCACGATAATGCCCACGACCGACAACCTCACCGACCAGTTGCGTGACGCACGGCGGCGCACGCTCACGCACGTCAGGGGGTTGGACGACAGCCAGCTTATGGGGCCGAGCCTGCCCATCGGCACCCACCCGCGCTGGGAGATCGGCCATGTCGCCTGTTTCCATGAATACTGGGGGTTGCGCCGACATCTCGGCCAGCCGCCAGGGCGTGCCGACGTCGATGCCCTGTACGATTCCACCGCCATCCCGCACGCTGCGCGCTGGGTCCTTCCCCTGCCGTCGCTGTCAGAGACCCTGGCCTGCATGGACACGGTGCTGCAACACGAGATCGACTGCCTGCGCCGTGGACCAGACGACCCGCGCCGGGACTATCTGGCCCGGTATGCCACCTTTCACGAGGACATGCACACCGGGGCCTAAACCTACATGCAGGAGGCCGAGCGCTGATACATCAGGCGCTGCGCAGCCGCGTCGCCTTGGTAAGCAGGATGGCGGCGAACGGCAGCGCAAGCGCAATCCCGATCTGGAAGGCGAGCAGCTCGGGAAGCGCACTGTAGTCGGCCGGCTTGACCACGCTGTGGGTCGCGGGGTCCAACACCTGGCGCTCGACCACCCAGTATTGGTTCAGGTACTTGGTGCCCAGCTGCGAGGCGGACAGGGCCAGGTTGGTGAAGGAGGCCATCACCGCGAAGAAGGTGGCCTTGAGCTTGGGCGGGGCGGAGTTGGCGATCCACGCCAGCATGGGGATCATGGCGATCTGGCCCAGGGGCGACTCCAGGGCGGTGTCCACCAGGACGATGAAGCGGGCATCGACCACACCGCCGGTCCGCGCTGCGGTCCATTCGTGCAGGCCGTGCACCATGCCCAGGATGGGCAGCGCCAGGAAGAAGCCGGCCAGGGTGAGGAAGCCCACCACGTAGGTGATGGAGCGCTCGGCCATGAAGCGGCGGAAGAGGAACATGCCCAGCAGGGTCAGCGTGCTGCCGATCAACGAGAGCACGGACAGGAAGTGCTGGTCGAACTTGAGCTCGTCGATCATCCACCAGGTCACCCCGGGCCCCGGCCCGGGCACGGCGCGGAAGACGAAGATGACCAGCGCGGTGCCGACCAGGGTGGCGCGCGCCGCCGGCTCCAGCACGCGGGTCAGGCGCCAGATCAGGAACAGGACGATGGCCATGGAGCCGGCGAAGACGAGCTCCTGGCTGTAGGGCACGCCATTGAGGCCCACGCCCAGGGTGAAGACCACGAAGGCGAGGCTGCCGCCGAGGATCCACCAGTTGGGGCGGGTGGGCTCGGTGCGTTCGGTGAGCAGCGCCTCGGCCTCGGCGCGGCTCAAGCCCCGCGCCATGAGGCGGCGACGGTCGCGCGCCTTGATGAGCTGCGCCGCCAGCACCCCCAGCACGGAGACCACCGGGATCACCAAGGCCATGAGGTAGACATCGCGGTAGAGGGCGGCGATCTCCGCCTGCGGCCGCCCTTCCACGCCGGTGAAGACATACAGGTTGATCAGGGCCACCAGCACGGAGCCGCCGATGATGGCCACCCGGCCCAGGGTCTGCATGGTGGTGTGCATGAGCTTGCGCGTGGCCGGGTCGATGGGGCGCCCTTCGGCATCCACGCGCGGCACCGCCTCCACGGTCATGGCGTCGGCCACCACGTCCTGCACGACATAGCCCACCGGGGCGAGCAGGGTGGAGAGGATGAACCAGACCTCGGCCGGCATGATCGCGGTCATGGCCTCGCGCTGCCCGATGAGCCCCACCATGATGAACAGGCTCGCCGCGATCAGACCCGCCCCCAGCCAGACCAGCAGGGCCTTCCAGCGCCAGATCAGGTCCACCAGATGCCCAAGCGGCATCTTCAGCGCCCAGGGGATGCCGGCCCAGAAGCCCAGGGCGGCCAGGAAGGCGGCCGACAGGCCGAGGTATTCCTTGACGAAGAAGGTGCCGACGATGCCGGTCAGGCCCGACACCCCCGCCGCCAGGTAGACCATGAGCGGCGGCAGGTAGGACAGGCGCAGCTCCCGGCCCAGTTCCAGGATGTTGCGGTCGATCCAGCGGTAGGCGGCGGTGAACATGGCGATTCCGTCAAATGGCAAAGGTCGGGAATCTAACCGAAAACTTCCGGCTGCGCGGGGCCGACGTCAACCAGGATGCAGACAGCCCCGGGCATCGCCGCCGGGGGTCAGCGCGCTTCGGGCGGGCAGTTCGCCACGCAGCGCACCTCGGGGATCTTGCGACCGCCGCAGGCGAGGACGCAGGCCTCATGACCGCCGAGGCAGCCGCAGTCCTCGACGCAGCGCTCCTTGCGCAGTTGGCTCATCACCGCCTCCCGCGACGGCTTGCGCGGCGGCGCATAGGGGTACCAGCGCGGACCCGGCCAGGGGTCGTACCACCATCCTCCGTGACGCCAGTCCAGCCAAATCCGCAGTTCGTAGGAACGCAGCTCGGCGGCGTAACGGTCCAGCGCCTCCTCATAGCGCTGCAGGGCCTGGGCATAGCGCTCCTGGAACAGGGGCTCCACGGACTGCACACAGGCCTGATAGGTCTGGGCGCACTGGGCCTGGCAGGCGGCCAGTCGAGCCGAGCATATCTCGATACAGGCCAGGCCCGCGGCATCCGCCGGCGGCTCGAGGCGGTAGACGGTCTGGTAGCGGGGCGTGGCACAAGCGCTCAGCCCCACGGCCAGGGCCATGGCGACCAGTGTCGAACGCAGGACGGGCAGGATCGTCTCGATGCGGTAAGGGCCCATGCTTCAGTCTAGACCGCTGCCGGCGGCAGCATCCGCCACTTACCGAAACAGGCGGCCTGGCCTTGCAACGCACCGGTGTCATCGATGAGATTCCAGACCGTGGCCTCAAGGATCAAGAAGCGGCGGCCAGAGGCGGATACACGCACCCCGCGGTAACCCAGGGTATAGCCCTTGCGGGCGACCTCCGCCAGCAGACGCGCGCGTTCCTCCTGCGCCATGGGCTCCGCCGACCGCCGCGAGGGCATGCCCACGATCTCGGACCAGGGCAGCTCGAACAGGCCCTGTGCGGCCAGATTGGCGTAATTGAAGCAGGGATCGGTCGCCGTGTCGTGTGAGAGCACGACGAATTCGGCCTCGTACAGGGCACGTGCCGCCTCGGCTGGACCAAGGCGAGGGTCGATCAGGTCGCGCCCGGTCCAGTGCCGGAATGAGCGGAGCAACCGTTCGGCGTGGGCCGCGAGCCAGGCATTCGAAGGGGCGGGTTCGGGGGGCAGGGAAACGATCATCCCGGAATGATAGCGTCTGCCTCAGGCTACCATGGCGCGCGCCGGTCTACTTCAGGCCGTATCTGTCCAGGAGCCGGTAGATGTTGCGCTCGCTCACCCCCAGGATCTGGGCGATGCGGCCGCGATGACCGGCGAATTTCTTGGTCAGGAGCTTGAGGTACTGCCGCTCGATCTCCTCCAGGGTCGGCTCGGCCTCGAAATGGAGGGTGAAGCCCGGCCGGGCGGGCGCATCGTTCTCGAACACGAAATGCTCGGGCCGGATCTCCGGGGCGTCCCCTGAGAGGATCACGGCCCGCTCCACCATGTTGCGCAGCTCCCGGATGTTGCCGGGATAGGCATAGTCCATGAGGCGGCGCAGGGCCTCCGGGGCGACGCGCTTCTCGATGCTGCGGTTGAAGCCGCGTCTGGCGAGGAAGTGTTCCACCAGGTCCGGCACGTCCTGCAAGCGCTCGCGCAGCGGCGGGATGCGCAGGGTGAAGGCCGACAGCCGGTAATACAGATCGGCGCGGAACTGCCCCTCCCTGCTGCGCTGGGCCAGGTCGCGGTTGGTGGCGGCGACGATGCGCACGTCGGCGCGCAGGTCCTTCACGCCGCCCAGGCGCCGGTATTGACCCGTCTCCAGCACGCGCAGCAGTTTGGCCTGGAGGGCGGGCTCGATCTCGCCGATCTCGTCCAGGAACAGGGTGCCGCCCTGGGCGGCCTCGATGAGCCCGGTCTTGTGCCGGTCCGCCCCGGTGAAGGCCCCTTTTTCATGGCCGAACAGTTCGGACTCGAACAACTTCTCCTGCAGGGTGCAGCAGTCGAGGGCGACGAAATTCCTCGCCGCACGCGGGCTCAAATCGTGCACGGCGCGCGCCACCAGCTCCTTGCCCACCCCGCTCTCGCCCTGGATGAGCACCGTGGCATCCGAGGCGGCCACCGCCTCGATGAGGCGCTGCACCTCGGCCATGGCCGGGCTGGATCCGACCATGGTGCGCTGGGTATCCCGCCGCAGGCGTTCCTTGCAGTACTGGTGCTCGCGTTGCAGGGAGACCTGGCGCAGGGCCCGCTTCACCTCCAGCTCCAGCTCGTCCAGGTTGACGGGCTTGCTCAGGTACTGGATGGCACCCGCCTTCATGGCGCGCACGGCCTCCTCGACCGAGCCATAGGCGGTGAGCACGAGGACCGGGTAGTCGGCGGTCAGCGCCGGCAGGAAATCCATCAGCTGGGCATCCGGCAGGCGCGCGTCGGTCACGATCAGGCGCGGCTCCTGGCGGGCGAGGTAGCCCTTGGCCTCCGCCCAGCTCACCACCCCCTCGACGGTGTAGCCCATGCGCCTGAGCGCCTTGCACAGCAGGGTGTTGAGGACCCGGTCGTCCTCGATGACGAGCAATGCGTCGATGGCGATCATCCTTGGTTGGGGCTGCCTGCCTGCGGCAATAGTACGGAAAAACAACTGCCCATGCCGGGCTGGCTGGAGAACTCGATACGGCCGCCGTAGTTTTCCACCACCGCCTTGCAGATGGGGAGGCCGAGGCCGGTGCCGTTCACCCCGTCGGCGCGGTGGCTATAGAAGGGCTCGAAGATGCGCGCCGCGTCGTGTTCGCTGATGCCCACGCCGGTGTCGGCGATGGTCAGGCGCACCCAGCCCTGCTCGACGCCGGTGGACACCTGCAGACGGCCGCCTTGGGGCATCGCATGCAGGGCGTTCTGGATCAGGTTGAGCGCTACCAGGCGCAGCTCGGTATCGGTGGCCAGTACCTGGGGCGAGGGCTCAAGCCACTGGGTGCCCAGCTTCACGTGTTTCCCCTCCATTTCCCAGCGTTCCAGCGCCAGGGTCTCCCGCACCGCCCGGTTCAAGTCCACCAATTGGGGCCTCTCGGGCGGGCGCATACCCAGCTTGAGCAGGCGCTCGGTGACCTCGATGCAGCAGTCGATCTCGCTATCCACCAGCTCCAGGTATTCGCGAAACACGGCGAATCGCTCCGGGTCCTCCTGGGTGGCGCGCAGGGTGGCCTGCAGGGCGATGCGGATCGAGGTCAGCGGGTTGTGGATCTCGTGCGCCACCCCTGTGGCCAGGCGGGCCATCTCGGCCAGGCGCTGTTCCTGGGAAAAGGTCACCACCTTGTGCAGGTCGCGGCTGGATTCGACCACGTAGTGGCGCTCGCCACCGTCCGTGTGCACGGACATGGGTGCGGCGAACACCTCCACCTTGGTCTTGCGGCCATCCGATCGGTTGAACTCCATGAGGGTCTTGAGGGGGTTCCCCGTGCGTCCGATCTCGTGGATGGGGCAGGTGGTGAGCGAGGCCGGGCAGGGCGTGTCGCGGCCGTGAGTGGAGGCGTGGCATGTGAGACCACGCGCCGTTTCCCCCTCGGGCAGGGCGAGCTGTTCGCGATAGGCCTGGTTGTCCAGCACGATGCGGTAGGTCTCGCTGTCGATCACCCGGATGCCATCGGGAATCGCGTCCACCAGGGACTGGAGAAAGGTCTCATGTTCCCGGATGCGGCGGATCAGGTCCTGCAGGTTGGCGGCCATGCGGTTGAAGACACGACCCAGCTGGGCCAGCTCGTCGTCGCCATCCAGGCGCACGCGGCTGTCCAGCCGGCCTTCCGACAGGGCTTGGCTGGCCTGCGCCAGGAGGGAGACGGGACGCAGCACGTGGCGGCGCATGAACCAGGCGCTGGCGAAGAGCGTCATGGCCAGCAGCAGGGCGCCCATGCCTCCCAGCGTGGTGGCAGACGCCACCGCCCTGTGGCGGATGGGTGCCGCGTCGTAGTCCACCACCAGGATGCCATTGACCGGATGGACCGCAGGCGGGCCGTGGCAACCTACACAGGCGGGCTTGTTGCGTACGGCGTTGAGGCTGCGCATGACGTCACGCCCCTGGAAGTCCCGCGTGAACAGCGTCGGCAGGTCCTGGGCCGGGTCTGGACAGTCCAGGCAGATCGCATGTGTCTCCAGGGGAAAGCGCGTCCCCACCAGTCTCTCCTCCGAGGCGAAGCGGATCTCCCCGCCGGGGGCCAGGATCATCACGCCGATGACACCCTCCTGCTGTCCCAGTCGTTTCACCACGTCCCGCAGGCCGGGCAGGTCGCGCTTGAGCATGGCGTTTTCCAGCGCCGCCTGCAGCAGGCGGTTGAGCTCCCTTGACGCCTGGCTGCGTTCGTTGGCGAGTTGGTGCTGGTAGAGGGAGGCCACCAGTCCCAGCAGGGCCAGCGACAGGGAGGTGAGGCCTACGGCCATGCCGATCAGGAACTTGCGTCGCAGGCTGGTCATGGGCAAGAGGATCCCCTCATGTCGATCGGGTCGCTATCCCCGATGCAGGATACATGCCGGGTCCGCACCCCCGGCCGCATACGAGCGACTCCAATCGAATCAATGGCTTGCATCGACGTCCGGCATCGGCAGCCGATCTGATCAGTACGCTGTCATCCGCCAGTGGCGCGGCCTTTGCCATTTTGTCAGGAGCGGCATCCGGGCTAATCACTTTGATTTTAATGGATTTTGCAGCGTCGGCCGTATCGGGGCACCGGCTGCACCTGACATCCTGGCAGAGCGTCGCCGCTACCGGCACCGCCAATTGCGCCGGATCCGGGCTTGGGGCCTGCCATTTGGTCAGTACCGTGGCCGGACCGGCGTGTGACCTCATCCCGGTGTTGTAAAAAAAACGTAATGAAAACAATGCATTGAGTGATAAGGCCGGAGTTGGCATCGCACTTGCAATGGTACGTTCAGCAGTGCTGTCGCGTCGCGTCGGAAGGGGGTAAGACCATGAAGGGAAAAGTGCGGTTGCTGTGTGTCCTGGCCTGTTCGGTGGGACTTCCGGCGACGGCCGAGGAGGAGTTCATCGCCGGGCTGGCTCCCGATGTGCGACCTGCCGGGGCACCCAGGTTGAAGACCCACGTCAAGGATGCCGACTGGTACCGCCGCGCCCTGACCGGTGTATCACAGCCCTATCCCGCCAGCCTGCGTTTTCTGGAGGACCAGGGTGCCTGGCACAACCCCTTCACCGTGCCGGGCATGACCGGCCCCTATGACATCCGGAATTGGCACCGTCCCGCGCAGGCGGGGAGGGACCAAGGCGCCGCAAGGCGTTGAGCGCACGCCCATGTCGGGTGTGTTTGGAATCGGCGACGAGAGGCGGTGGTGAACAGGCCTCTCCCGTCACCAATAACCCCCCTTAAGGAGGAAGCAATGGATCGAATGCGTCAGTTCAAGTTGGTATCCCTGGTGGTGGCGATGCTGGCCATGCCCCTGGCTCAGGCCGAGCAGTCTGGCATGTCCGGTATGGGCGGGATGTCCGGGATGTCCGGCATGGGTGGTATGAGCGGCATGTCCGGCATGTCCGGGATGTCCGGCATGGGTGGCATGTCCGGCATGAGCGGCTATTTCCGTATCTCCCCTACCGGTGAAATCTTCTTCTATCCCTTCCAGCAAGGCATGAGCGGCATGTCCGGCATGTCCGGCATGGGCGGTATGAGCGGCATGTCCGGCATGGGCGGCATGAGCGGCATGTCCGGCATGGGCGGCATGAGCGGCATGTCCGGCATGGGTGGCATGAGCGGCATGTCCGGTCATGGCAGCTGGACGCCTGTCCAGACCCCCTATGGCCTGATGTGGTTCTACAACCCCGGTATGGGCGGTATGAGCGGCATGGGTGGTATGTCTGGGATGGGCGGCATGTCCGGGATGTCGGGCATGGGCGGCATGAGCGGCATGCAGGGGATGCAGGGCATGGGCGGTATGTCCGGCATGAGTGGCATGCAGGGGATGCAGGGCATGGGTGGCATGGGCGGCATGTCCGGGATGTCCGGCATGGGCGGCATGTCCGGGATGTCCGGCATGGGCGGCATGTCCGGCATGTCCGGCATGTCCGGTATGAGCGGCATGCAGGGCATGCAGGGCATGGGTGGCATGTCCGGGATGTCCGGTTACTTCCGCATCTCTCCCACCGGTGAAATCTTCTTCTACCCCTTCCAACAAGGCATGAGTGGTATGTCCGGTATGGGTGGCATGTCCGGGATGTCCGGAATGGGTGGCATGTCCGGGATGTCCGGCATGGGCGGCATGTCCGGGATGTCCGGCATGGGCGGCATGTCCGGGATGTCCGGCATGGGCGGTATGTCCGGGATGTCCGGCATGGGCGGTATGTCCGGGATGTCCGGCATGGGCGGTATGTCCGGCATGGGTGGTATGTCCGGCTGGACGCCCCCGGTGAAGTAAGCAGTCCCTGGGCGCGCCACGGCGCGCCGTTCTGGCGGACACGGCCGGCGGTCGTGTCCGCCACCCACTCACCTCTATAAAGGAGGGCGAGCGCATGACGGCCAAGTTCCAACTCCACAGACACGGGTCCGAGGGGTGTGATTCCGAGGCCTGTGTCGCCAGGGTCCTCGTTGGGCTCAGCGCCCTATTGACCGGGCTGACACTGCTGGTCGTGCTTCTGGACTGGATCGTGCATTGACCCCCGTCATGGCGCCCTGCCGTGCAGAGGGCACCGCGACGCATCAACCCACAACGAGGTAGCAAATCATGTTCAACATGACCTTCCGCCTAAGCGTCATCACGGTGCTGGCGATCTGGCTGGGCGCCGCATGGGCCGGCCAGGACAGGCCGACCTATGACGCGGCGCGCTGGGATCCCCGGCATTTCAAGCCCCTTATCGATCGCACCGCGGATGCCGAATGCCTGCAATGCCACGCCGAGGTGCTCAAGCCCAGTGTCCGCAAGCACTCGCCTGCGGGTCTGCGGGCCGACAAGTCCCTGGCCTGGTACCAGACCCTGGACACCTACGCCGGCCGGCAGGACACCCTGCACCGCCGCCATCTGGTGAGTGACTTCGCCAAGCAGGTGATGGATCTGCGTTGCAACACCTGTCACCAGGGCCACGACCCACGCGACGAGGCGCCGGGCACCTCGGCCACCGCCCAGGCAGACGGCTATACGCTGCGCAAGCGGGTGGATATCAAGACCTGCCTGATGTGCCACGGCCAGTTCGACTGGCAGGTGATGGGCATGCCCGGCCCCTGGAAGGAGCATGCAGAGACCTTCGGCAACAACTGCCTGACCTGTCATGCCGGCATTCGCACCACCCGACATAACGTCAATTTCCTCAAGCCGCAGGCCATCGAGGCCGCCGGCCAGGACAGCGGCGACGCCTGTTACGGTTGTCACGGCGGCCGTGCCTGGTACCGCATTCCCTTCCCCTATCCGCGCCACGCCTGGGAGGGCATGGACAAGGAGGTGCCGGACTGGGCCAAAAACAGACCTAACCGGTCGGAAGCCCGATTTCTGAGGAAATGAGCCAGATGCGATGGCTGTGTGAATGAGGGATGCGAGGAAGCAATCCTCACCTAGAGGTATCCGATTGCGGAGAGAGCGTGATGACTGTCGATCTTGATCTGAACGTATTGCGGGACCGCATCAACCCGGGCCGGCGCGATTTCCTCAAGGCCACCGCGGCAGGTGCCGGCGCCCTGGCGGCGGGCGGACTTGTGAATCTCACGGCGGTCCGGGAGGCCCGCGCCTTCGCCTACGAGCCCTATCCGCTGGACGACGAGTTGACCACCGTGGTCACCTCCTGTGCGCACAACTGCGGCGCGCGTCATGTGCTGGTGGCGCACAAAAAGGGCGACGTCATCGTGCGCCTGTCCAGCGACGACGGCCGCTTCCAGGCTGGCGGCGCCTTCGGCAAGGACACCTTCGAGGAGCCGCAACTGCGCGCCTGCCTGCGCGGCCGTGCCTACCGCCAGCGCCTGTATTCGGCCGAGCGCCTGCTCTATCCCATGATGCGGGTGGGCGAGCGCGGCGAGGGCAAGTTCAAGCGGGTGTCCTGGGACGAGGCGCTGGACTTTGTGGCGCGCAAGATGATCGAGATCAAGAACAAGTACGGCTCCACCGCCCTACTGGACCAATCCTATGCGGGCGCCTCCTACGGGGTGCTGCACAAGTCGGACCAGATCGAGGGACTGCTGGGCCGCTTCCTGGGCATGTTCGCCTGCCGCACCAGCTCCTGGTCGGTGCCCTCCTACCAGGGCACCACCACCAGCTCGCTCTGGACCTTCGGCACCATCAAGGACGGCAACGAGGACGACGCTTTCGCCCACAGCAAGCTGATCATCATGTGGGGCTGGAATCCGGCCTACACCTTCCACGGCGGCAACACCTTCTATTACATGCGCATGGCCAAGCAGAAGGGCTGCAAGTTCGTGCTGGTCGACCCGCAGTACACCGACTCGGCCGCTGCCTACGACGCCTGGTGGATTCCCATCAAGCCCAACACCGATGCCGCGATGCTGGCGGCCATGGCCCATTACATCTTCGTCAACGGGCTGCAGGACCAGGCATTCATCGACCGTTTCTGCCTCGGCATGGATGCCGGCACCATGCCGGCCTGGGCGGCGCAGAGCCCCAACGGCAGGGAGAACTTCAAGGACTACATTCTGGGCAAGTACGACGGCCAGCCCAAGACCCCGGAATGGGCGGAGAAGATCTGCGGCGTGAAGGCGGAGGACATCAGGAAGCTGGCTCACATGTACGCCACCACCAAGCCGGCGGCGCTGAAGGCGTCCTGGGCGCCGGGCCGGGCCGAATATGGCGAGCAGTACAACCGCATGGCGGCGGCCCTGCAGGCCATGACCGGCAACATCGGCGTGCTCGGCGGCTGCGCCGAAGGTGTCGGCAAGGGCTGGGATGCCAAGGCCGTGGCCTACCCCTATGACCAGTTCGCGAATGTCTGGTTTGCCTCGATCAAGAGCGACCGCTGGGCGCATTGCGTACTCAACTACCCCAACGTCAAGCGCGAGGAGATCGGCCTGTGGCCGCGCCAGGACAATCTCGACGGCGTCATCCCCAACATCAAGGGCATCTTCTGGCAGGGCTCGGACTGGTTCAACCAGCTCACCAACATCAACAAGGAGATCCAGGCCATCCAGAAGCTGGAGCTGGTGGTGTGCATGGATTCCACCATCACCCCGTCGGGTCTCTACGCCGACGTGCTGTTCCCCATCGCCACCCATTTCGAGCGGCATGACGTGGCGCTGCCCTGGTACAAGGGCCACTATTACATCCACCGGCCCAAGGTCATCCAGCCGCTGGGTGAATCCAAGACCGATTTCCAGGTCTTCACCGAGCTGGCCTACCGCATCGGCCACCTCACCGGCATCGGCGATGCCTTTGGCAAGGCCTACAACCCCAAGGCCGGGCGCGACTACTTCCACCGTGACGACGAGGTGGACGAAGCCTACCTGCGCGACTGGTGGCAAAACCAGGTGATGGCCCAGCAGGGCGTGACCATGTCGTGGGAGACGTTCAAGCGGCACGGCATCTACAAGTTCGTGTTCAAGGAACCGTTGGTGGCCTTCAGGAAACAGATCGAGAAGGGGGTGCCGTTCGAGACCCCGTCCGGCAAGATCGAGATCCTGAGCAGCGAATTGGCCTGGATCTCGGACTGGAAGAAGACCCGTTACGGCAGCCACATCCCGTCGATTCCGAAATGGATCGAGCCGAAGGAGTACTTGGGCGGAAAGATCGCCGAGAAATACCCCTTCCACCTGATCTCGCCGCATCCGCGCCACCGCACGCATTCCATCTTCCACAACTGTTCCTGGCTGCAGGAAGCCTTCCAGCAGGAAGTGACCATCAATGCCAGCGACGCGAAGAAGCTGGGCATCAAGACCGGCGATACCGTGGAAATCTGGAATGACCGTGGCGGCGTCGTGGTGCCGGCCTACGTCACCGAGCGGGTTCTGCCCGGTGTGCTGGTGCTGCACGAGGGCGCCTGGCTGGACCTGGACAAGGAGGGCTGGGACCGCGGCGGCAACCCGGACTTCCTCACCGACGACAACCCCAGCCCCGCCGGCGCCTTCACCTACAACAACGCCCAGGTGCGCATCCGCAAGACCGACAAGGCGCACCGCCCGGGTTGGGACCAACTGGCCACGTCGCGCTCGCACGTGTTCCGCCGGGATTACTGAGAGGAGACTCGCCATGGCTGAGGACAAGGACCTGGACAGGATCAAGCAGGCAGTGAAGCCTGGACGAAAAAAAGGCCGAGTGAAAAAACCGGACATGGGCCTGGACAGGATCAAGCAGGCAGTGAAGCGGCGCAAGAAGGCGGTGTACACGCCGGTGGTGCCGGAGATGCAGCTGGGCTTCATCCACCACAACGTCGACTGCATCGGCTGCCGCGCCTGCGAGATCGCCTGCAAGGACAAGAACGGCCTGGAAGCCGGACCGCGCTTCCGGCG
>OGCL01000928.1_pt1 | contig 27687 bp, 30 predicted proteins | sample 1570041 | NCBI WGS metagenome assembly OGCL01 (sample SAMN06266162, study PRJEB24511) | hot springs metagenome | isolation source: Hot spring water | place: South Africa: Limpopo | collected 2015-06-22 | reverse complement strand
ATGCATTATAACAAATAACCATGGCCCTGTAAGTAAGTTTTCTCCATTTTTTAAAAGAAAAAATCGCTCAATTTAGGATCAAGAAACAGCTTCATTACGGCCACATATTGAGAGAGACGATCTGAGATTGGCCTCTCCTCCCCTTTCGATTTCGATCAGTCCCCGGCCTATAGCCTGACCCAGAGCGATCCCGAGAAATACCCAAAAAAATACTTGACAAATAATTTAGTTGTTCTAAAATAGGATAAAAATAATCCTATTTAAGGAGGAAAGTCGATGGAACTGGTAAACGTGAACAAGGTCGGGATAAGCAAAGGTACAGCGGTTGAAGAGGCGGTGATGGCCAATTTCAGGGGTGAGACAGAGGAGATAGGGCTCTATCTTGCAATGGCAAGGCAAGCCCAGAGGGAGGGCTATCCAGAGATCGCAGAGACTCTCAAAAGGATTGCCTGGGAGGAGGCCGAACATGCGGCCAGGTATGCTGAGCTCAATGGCCTCATCTCCGGCAACACAAAAGAAAATCTCGAGAGGATGCTCAAGGGAGAAATAGGAGCGAATAAAGGGAAAAGGGAGTCGGCGGTCAAGGCAAAAGAGGTCAATGTGGATGAAGCCCACGACCTCTTTGACGAATCTTCGAGAGATGAGGCAAGGCACGCCATGATGCTCAAAGGTCTAATCGAGAGGTTCTTTAAATAAGCCATGTATGTGACAAGAGAGGCAGATTATGCAATCCGTTGTGTACTTTACCTATCGAAAGAATCTGAGCGAGTTGCCAGTGTAAATGAGATCTCTGAGCACATGTATATACCAAGGAGTTTTCTGGCAAAGATCCTTCAGCGCCTTGCAAGGACGGGTATTGTTAAATCCACCCAGGGGGTGAAAGGTGGATTTCAACTCGCTAAAAAACCAAAGGAAATTAACCTCCTTGAAGTGATCGAGGCGATTCAGGGGCCATCGGCCATGAATGTATGTGCTGTGGAAAAACGAATATGCAACCTCAGTAACTCATGCACGGTTCATTCCATCTGGGTCAAGATGAGAGAGGAAGTGGAGAAAAGGTTGAAAAAGGAAGATTTCTCAAAACTGGCCAAGGGAGAATAAAAATTTTTTGGTCTAAATAGGATAATTTTTGTCCTGTTTAAAGAAAGGAGGTTTCTATGTATCCCGTCTGGGAAGTGCCTTATTTGAGCGCAGGGATTGTACTGGGTTTGATAGCCACTTTTCATATCCTGCCGTCCCACCTCTCAACGAGCGCCATGTGGTTCAATGTTTACGTCGAGTCAAAAGCCTATAGGGAAAATAGACCAGAACTTCTTGAATTTATCAAAAATTATTCCCTGCTCTTGCTCGTTTTTGCTTACGTCTTCGGTTCTCTGAGTGGCATCGGCATCTGGTATGCCGCTACGGTTGCAAATCCAAGGGGTATCTCCGCCTTGATCCACACTTATGTATGGGGATGGGCGACGGAATGGGTCTTTTTCATCGTCGAAGTGACAGGCATCTTCATATACTACTATACCCTGGGCAAGGTGGATAGAAAGACCCATTTGAAGATTGGCTGGATATTTGCCATCGGCTCATGGACAACCATGGTCATCATTGTTGGTATCCTTGCCTTCATGGTCTCCCCTGGTAAGCTGCCCGCGACGGGCAATTTCTTTGATGGTTTCTTTAACCAGACCTACTGGTCTCAGCTCCTTCTCAGGACGACATTAATGTTTGCGGTTGCAGCGGTTTATGCCATTGCCGTAGCCACAAGGTTAAAGAATGTTGAGGTTAGAGGGTTTATTAAAAAGGCTGCGGCTAAATGGGGCATAGGGGGCCTAATACTCGGAACACTTCTGGCCTTCTGGTATTTAAAGACCCTCCCCGAGGAGGCCCATGGATTGATCAATACTTTCGTGCCCGGGAGGTTAAAGTCAGGGATGATCATCACAGTGGGTTTGATGATCCTCTATTTCATTTATACCTACCTAAAACCGCTGACGATCAGGTTTGTCCCAGCCATCTTGGCAATTGCTATCCTTTTTGCTGGAATATGGTCAGCCGAGAGGGTAAGGGAGATAATAAGAAAACCTTATATCATCCCCCAGTACATGTATTCAAATCAGATCATTGGGCATGACATCTCAGCTAAGGGCGTCGTCGCAGAGGTCAAGAGGTTAAACGAGGTAGGGATTTTAAAGGTCGCCCCATTTGTGCCACGAAATTTGAGAGAAATTGACGAAGGGAATAGGTTATATGCGGGGAGAGTGGCGGCCCTCATTCAATGCTCAGCCTGCCACGTCTTTGAGGAAAGGGGATTAAGACCAATGCCTCTTATGGTAAAAAAAGTTGGTCTTAAAGAAGTGGAAGGGGCAGAGAGTTTTCTGGATGGAATTGGTGAATATCCTCATATGCCCCCTTTTTTTGGCACACCCGAAGAGAAAAAGGCCCTTGCAACCTATTTGGTCTCATTAGCGGATGGGTCAAAACTGAAATAAGGCGGTTCTCATATTGGGGAACCGATTCCCTTTTATAACCTAAAGGAGGATGGTATGGAAATTGGAACAATCTTAAAAGGTCTACAAGACCCAATGGGAATACCCTTTTACCCCATCGTGTTTCAGATATTATTGGTTCTAACCTTTGCCCTTCATATTATGTTCGTGAATTTCACTCTGGGAACCTCTTTTCTTTCTGTCTATGGATATCTGAAAGGCGGAGAAAATTGGAGAAGACTTTCTAAATCCCTCGTAAGGGCGACAACTCTAAATATCTCTATGGCAATGCTATTAGGGGTAGCACCGCTTCTCTTTGTTCAGGTCATATATGATCCCTTCTGGTATACATCAAACACCCTTTCGGCTGCATGGGTCATAGGTTTCATTCTTATCATGATGCTCGGATACAGCCTGACCTATGTCTTCTACCTTAAAAGGGACTCCAGGGGAAGCGGGTTTGCCTTATTCGGCATTATAGCGTTTGCCCTTTTTCTACTTTCGGGCATCATCATGCATGCCCTCGGTTATCAATCCCTTCTGCCTGAGAAGTGGCTAAACTGGTACTTAAAAGGCGATGCTATTAATCCATCGGGTATGGCTTTGCATGCCTTCCAGCTCCCAAGGTTTCTCCATTTTATCATCCCATCCTTTGCCATGACAGGTATATTCTTGATGCTCTATGCATGGTATTTTAAGGACAGGGCTGACTTTGAGAAAGATTATATTGAATGGGTAGGCAGATTGGGAGCAAAGATGGCTTTCCTCTTTACGGCAATCCAGGCAATCGTGGGCTTCTGGTGGCTCTTCAGTCTTCCTCTTGAGTTCAATTTTTTCACAAACCCTTTCTTTTTAATTGGCGCAGGGCTTGGTGTGGGACTTCTCCTTCTTCTCTACCTTGCCCAGAAAGAACCAGTGAAGTATGCGGTGCCAAGCATCCTGGGTGCCTTCCTGACCATTTTGGGAATGTCCTTGGCGAGGGAAGTTCTGCGGATGAAATATGTGGATCGGTTTAACTACTCCATTTTTGATTATCAAGTGAATGTTGACTGGGGAAGCACACTCTTATTTCTTGCTACTTTCGTCATGGGATTGATTATTATTTTCTATCTCCTTTCAGTCGCCTACAGATCAGGCAAGGTGGAAGGTCAGTTTGAAGCAAGCCCTTCCATGCATAAACTGGGTAGAATCAGCATTGCCTTGCTTCTAATCTGGATTGTCATTGTGGCTGGTTTAGGGGTTATCATCTCGATAAAAAATTACCTGGCCTAAAACCCATATTTAATACATTTCTAATCGTTGAAACCATTCTGGCAACCGGCAGGCAGTCGTTTAATCAGAGATTTCTGGACTTTTTCAGAAATCTCATAAAAAACCTTGACAATTCCTTCTGTCATCTGTTAAATGAGAAACCAATAAAATAGTGGTATCCAGGTGGAGGGAACCCCGTTAGATTCGGGGACGGACCCGCCGCTGTATTCGGGGACGAAACTTGCATGAAGCCACTGCCCTGAGCTTGTCGAAGGGTGGGAAGGCGCAAGGATTAGAATGATCCGAAAGTCAGAAAACCTGGCCTGGATACACTTCACAAAAGGGTCTTCGAGGCAAAGACTGTGAAGGGTGCATGCGGGTAAAATCCCCGGTCTTCGGATGAGAAGGCCGGGGATTTTTTTTGGAGCCAATGATGAGTTATGAGCACGGGGGAAATTTGAGATGGCTGGCTCAGGCCTCGGGTAAACCTGAGGAAGATTTGCTCGATTTCTCAGCAAACATTAACCCCCTGGGCCCGCCCGAATGGCTACGTTCGTTGATCAACTCGAAGCTCAGTTCCATCATTCACTATCCCGATCCGGAATCGACCTCGCTACGGAGAAGCATCGCAGACCGCTACGGAGTGGCGGAAGAAGAGGTCCTGGTGGGAAACGGATCCTCCGAACTCATCTACCTTCTCCCCCGAGTGCTCAATGTGAAGCGTGCCGTTATTCCTGTTCCGTCTTACTACGACTATGGCCACGCCGCTGAAATGGCGGGGAAACCTGTCGAAAAGTTCTTCTTAAAGGAGGAAGAAGGCTTCCGTCTGTTTCCCTCTTTCTTAACTTCGAAGATCTGTGGAGACGAGCTGGTCATCATCGGCCAGCCCAACAATCCCACCGGTCTCGCGGTCGATACGAAGACTTTGAGGACTTTCATTTCAGACCATCCCAATACGATTTTTATCGTCGACGAAGCCTTTATCCAGTTCACAGAAGGGTTCGAAAGCCTGATCGAAAGCCGGCCTCCCAATCTCATCGTCTTTCAATCGTTCACCAAGTTCTATGCCATACCAGGGCTGAGACTGGGGTGTGTCTTTGCCGAAAAAGAGATCATCCGGAAGGTGAAAGAGACGATGCCTCCGTGGTCTGTTAATTCTATGGCCCAGGCCGTAGGCGAGAGGGCGTTAAAGGATCACGCCTATGCCGAAAAGGCCAAAGCCTGCATGCGGGAGGAACGGGCCTTCCTTTCCCGGGGACTGGACTCATTTGCAGACTTCAAGGTCTATCCCGGAGCGGCCAACTTCTTTTTGGTCCGTATCGGCCGGAAAGATATGGATGCCCGCATCCTTGCACGTCAACTTCTCTCTTACGGTATTGCGATTCGGGTTTGTGATAATTTTGACGGCCTGGATGAAAGATTTTTCCGCATCGCCGTCCGGACCCGGGCAGAAAACATCCGGCTCCTGGCTGCTCTGAAAGAGGCACTCGGCGTCTCCCGAAAGCCAACCCGCCGAAAGACACCGGCGATCATGTTCCAGGGAACGAGTTCCAACGCCGGCAAGAGCATCTTGACGGCGGCCCTGTGCCGCATTCTCTTGCAGGACGGATACCGGGTGGCCCCCTTCAAGTCCCAGAATATGTCGTTAAACTCTTTCGTCACCCGGGAAGGAGGGGAAATGGGCCGGGCCCAGGTCGTTCAAGCCCAGGCTTGCCGCGTCGCCCCCGACGTTCGAATGAATCCAATTCTTCTTAAACCGAGCAGTGACACCGGGTGTCAGGTCATCGTTCGGGGGAAGCCCGTCGGCAATATGAGCGTCTCCCAGTATATTGAATACAAGCCGGAGGCCTTTGAGGCCGCAAAAGAGGCCTTCCGTTCCCTGGCAGCGGAATACGACGTCCTCGTCCTCGAAGGAGCCGGAAGCCCCGGGGAGATCAATTTGAAGGACCACGATATCGCCAACATGAAGATGAGCGAATATGCCGGGGCCCCTGTCCTGCTGGTCGGTGATATCGACCGCGGCGGCGTTTTTGCTTCCTTTATTGGAACGACGGAGGTTCTGGCCGAGTGGGAACGGAAACTTTTAGCTGGATTTATTATTAACCGGTTCCGCGGAAAAGAAGATCTCCTCGCTCCGGCAATCGAATACACTCAGGACCGTACTGGCCTTCCCTTTTTCGGGGTCATCCCGTACCTCCACGATCTTGGATTGCCGGAAGAGGACTCCGTCAGTTTCAAGAGCGGCGACTTGGATGAGGCGGTCCCTGAGAGCAATCATGTGGAGATCGCAGTCATTGATCTTCCCCATATATCCAATTTTACGGACTTCGATCCTTTCAGAATAGAACCCGATGTCTACCTTCACACAGTCCGGTCGCTGAAAGACCTCGGTCATCCGGACGCCATCATTCTTCCAGGAAGCAAGAACGTCATCAGTGATCTGAGATATCTTCAGCAAAGCGGATTGGCGGAAAGAATTATGGCCCTGTCTTCCGGAGGAAGAACGGAGGTGGTGGGTATTTGCGGCGGTTTCCAGTTTCTGGGCAAAAAGATTGACGACTCCTACGGGATCGAATCCCGGAAAGAGACGGCGGATGGATTTGGCCTCCTTCCCATCTCCACCCTTCTGGCTCGCGAGAAGACCCTTGTCTCCGTCAACGGAAAACATCTCCCTTCAGGATTGAGGGTTCGAGGCTACGAAATCCATCATGGCCGGACAGAGGGGACGTCGCTGGCTCCCCTCGTTCTCCGGGACGACGGGGAGATCATCGGGGCAGGAACAAGGGATGGCCTCGTCTGGGGGACCTACCTTCACGGGATCTTTGATGGAGACGAGTTCCGGCGATGGTTTATCGACCGATTGCGGGCACGGCGCAATCTCCCCCCTCTGGCAAAAGTGTGTGCAGTCTATGACCTGGAACCTGCTTTGAACAGATTGGCAGACGTGGTACGGAAGAGCCTGAAGATCGAAGAGATCTATAAGCTCATGGGCCTGGGGGGAAGAACGAATTGAAAGGAAAAGGACGCATCCTGATTTTTACCGGAGATGGAAAGGGTAAAACCACCGCTGCCCTGGGCATGGCCCTCCGGGCCAGCGGCCATGGGATGCAAACGCTCATCCTGCAGTTCATCAAGGCAAATCGATCCATAGGGGAGTTGACCGCGATTCAATATCTCCCTGGAGTAGACATTATCCAGGCGGGCCGTGGATTCATTTCTTCAACGAAGGGCCCCCCCTTTGCCGAACACCGGCAAGCAGCACAGGAAGCTCTCAAAAAGGCAACGGAGGCCATTCAGTCAAGGCGATACCAGCTGATCATACTCGACGAAATATGTACGGCCATAAGCCGCGGATTGGTGGGGGAGGATCAGGTGATCGATCTCATTCACCAGGAGACTGAAGAGAGATGCCTTGTTTTAACCGGCAAAGGCGCATCGGACCGGCTCATTTCGGAGGCCGATACCGTTACAGAGATGCGGGCTCTCAAGCATGGGTTGCCTCAGGGCTGGGTAGCCCAAAAAGGGGTGGAATATTGAGCCGCCAAATCCCGAGGATGGTCATTGCCGGAACCCACAGCGGGGTGGGAAAAACCTCGTTGACTCTGGGGCTGGTCGCTTCCTTGAAACGAAGAGGGTTTCGAGTCCAGACGTTTAAAGTGGGACCCGATTTTCTGGACCCCTCCTACCTGGCGACTGCTTCCGGAAGGCCCTGCTACAACCTGGACGGCTGGATGACGAGCAAGGAGTATGTTCTTGAACTCTTCGATCGAACCACGCGGGATGCGGACATCGCCGTCATCGAAGGGGTGATGGGCCTTTTTGACGGAGCCCATCCAGTCACTTCGGAGGGAAGCACAGGAGAGATCGCCCGCTGGCTCGATTCGCCGGTCCTGCTTGTAGTGAACGCCCACGGGATGGGCCGGAGCCTGGCCGCCCTCGCAAAAGGATATGTCGAAATGGAACCGGACGTCAGGATTGCTGGGATTATAGCCAACCATATCGGATCGGATCGCCACAGACTCTCTATCGCCCAATCCCTGGAATCCACTTTCCTGCCTCCTTTAATAGGTGCTATCCCGAGAGGAATCCTTCCCTCTCTGCCAAGCCGGCACCTGGGACTGGTGACTGCCGATTCTCGAACCCTTTCGCCTATCATCCTCGACGGGATGGCCGGGGCCGTGGAAAAGCATCTATCTATGGATGCGCTTATACGGACGGCGAAGGACTCGCCATCCCTTTCCGTGCGAGAGGATCACTTTTCCCCGATCCCCTGCCGTAAACGGTTTCCTGTGGGCGTGGCTTTTGACGAGGCTTTTCACTTCTACTATCCGGATAACCTGGAAGCGCTGGAAGCAAGAGGATGTGATCTTATTCGGTTCTCCCCCCTTCGAGACAGGAAATTACCCGCAGGACTGACGGGCCTTTATTTCGGAGGCGGATATCCGGAAGAGTATGCGGAAGATCTGGAAAGCAATGAAAGCATGAGGGAATCGGTCCGGAACTTCGCCAGCCGGGGCACTCGGCCCGTCTACGCCGAGTGCGGTGGGTTGATGTATCTCAGCCAGGGCATCGAAACCCATGACGGAAGAAGCCATTCGATGGTAGGTCTCCTTCCCGTTCGGTCGAGAATGTTTGATCGATTGAGATCGCTCGGATATGTGGAAGTGACTCTTAGAGAAAAGTCCCTCTGGGGGGCCGAAGGAGCGAAGCTCAGAGGGCACGAGTTTCACTATTCCGAGCTGACCGGAAATCCATTGAGTCAGGGTGATTGGAAGCCTGTCTACCAGATCGCACGACGCCATTCACAAGGGCAGGCCGTTGAGGGTTTTCAGCGGGGGGAAATTCTGGCCAGCTATATCCACCTTCACTGGGCTTCCAGGCCCCACGCCATGGAGACCTTCATGGCACGGCTGGGAGCAAACTCAGGGCCCGAAGGAGAGACGACCCTTGCATGAGCCGATGAGAAGACCTTTCATCTATCGATATCTTACCTCGCCTTTGAGCGGAGAGGAGATTGAGTCCCGCTCTTTCGAAATCATCGACGGCGAGGCGCAGGCCCACTCCTTTCCCCCGGAGCAATGGCAGGTCGTCAGACGAATGATTCACACGAGCGGAGATCTGGCCCTCATCGGCGCGGTGAGATTTTCTACGACGGCGATCACCGCCGGAATCGATGCACTGGGAGAAGGAAGGCCGATCTATGTGGACTCCCGGATGATTCAGTCCGGTCTTTCCCTTTCGAGGCTTCGCTCCGTCTGCCCGGGTTACGGCCCTGAAAGGATTATTTGCTACGCAGGCGATGAGGAAGTCGCGGGCCAGGCACGCCGGACAGGCCTTCCACGGTCTCTCTTCGCCCTCCGTAAAGCCAGGCCTTTGCTCCACGGCGCTCTGGCGGTCTTCGGAAACTCGCCGATCGCCCTCCTCGAGATGAACCGCATGATCATCGAGGAAGGGATCAGGCCTGCCCTGATCGTCGGTATGCCCGTTGGTTTCGTCCATGTGGAGGAAAGCAAAGAAGAGCTGATGTCCCTCGATATCCCTTATGTTGCCCTTCCCGGCAGACGGGGCGGCAGCCCCCTGGCCGTGAGCGTGGTTCACGCCCTCTGTTCGATAGCCCTCACACGGAACCTTGAAGGTTCTCTAAACCCCGGTGAAAGGAGGTGATGAAGATGAAGAACAGGAAGGGAAAGAAGGATGTGATTGCATACCGCAAGGCATGCAAGACCACCGGGACAGGCCTGTCCCACTACATCTTGATGGACAAGAAGGATAAATAATATACCCTAAGCGGGGCACTCGCGACAACGTCGGGTGCCCCAACCTTAAGTAGTCATTCAGGACCCGGAGGCAATCATGGCAAATGCTCGCAAAGAGAATCATTCCGCATCGTCTCGAGGGGCTTATTTCAACACGGGAAATGGCCCTACGATTCAGACGATCGATATCGGGCATCCGGTCTACGTTGGACTGATCGATCCCGACGCGGCTTTCTGGTCTCTTGTGAAGAAGGATAAACTCGCCGATGCGTTTAGTGATGGAGCTTTTCTGAAGCAGTACCGCAAGAAACAGGCAACCTTTTCGGCTGAAATGGAGTCCATCCGGTTTGGTCTGAAACCTTCAGCGGTCTACTTCAACCCGACCGAGCGTTGTAACCTCAATTGCAGCTACTGTTATATTCCGGAGAGGATGCGCCGCAACGGCCAACATATGTCGCGGCCCAAACTGATCGAGGCACTGAGCCTTCTGAACGATTACTTCAGGGAGATCTTGCCTCGTGGAAGGCAGCCGCAGATTGTCTTCCATGGGTCGGAACCGATGCTCTGTCGCGAAGCCTTATTTGCAGCGATCGAAGAGTATGAGGATCATTTCAGTTTCGGCATCCAAACGAATGGAACGCTGATGGATGACGAAGCGATCCAGTTCCTTACTTCCCGTGGGATTGGAATCGGTCTTTCCCTGGATGGCCATGCCGGTAAAATCGCAGACCGCTCGAGGAAGACCTGGACAGGTGATGGAGTATTTAAGAAAGTCATCCATAATCTGGAGAGATTAAAGGGATACCCTAATTACAATGTGATCTGTACGGTAACGCGAGAAAATATGCGGTCACTCCGCAAGATTGTAGACTTCTTCCATGACCTGGAGGTTCCGATTTGCATGCTCAATCCCGTCCGCTGTACGCGCCAGGGGGCCCGTGAGATCAAACCGGAGGATCACGAATTGGCCATAAACTACCTCATGGCCCTCGATCGGACCTATGATTTGTATGAAAAGACCGGTCGCAAGCTGGTGGTTGCAAACTTTGCCAACATACTCATAAGTATTGTAGCACCGACCGCGCGGAGGCTCATGTGCGATATTTCTCCCTGTGGCGGTGGGCGATGTTTCTTCGCGGTTTCGGCAAAGGGAGACCTTTTCCCGTGCAGCGAGTTCATCGGTCTGAAAGAATTCAATGGAGGGAACCTGTTCAGGGGTGAGATTGAAAAGGCCCTCGACAGCCCGGCTTTCCTGCAAGTTACCGGACGAAAGGTTGAGGACATTGACCCGTGCTTCCGATGTGCTATACGCCACTTCTGTGGATCTCCATGTCCTGCCGAGGCATACGAAATGAAGGGTGGAATGGATTGTCCTGGTGCATTTTGTGAGTTGTACGAGGAGCAGGCGAGGTATGCGCTGCGAAAGATAGCCGATGGCAAAGAAGAGGCGTACTTATGGGACGATTGGGATTCAGGAACTTCCACAACGCTGAAGATCGTTTCGCTGTGAAGCAGTTCGTGCTGTTTTGAGGAAAAGATTGCGGCTGGCGCTCAATAACGGAGATGGGACAAATGATAAGAAACTCGAAGGACGAAGGTATTATCCTTCTTGCCCATGGAAGTCGTGTTCCGGAAGCAGGGAAGGATATGGAAGAAGTGGTTAATCGCCTAAGAGAGAAATATAACCACCCTATTGTTGAGATAGGCTATCTCTCTCGATGGGGACCTCATTTACCTGAAGTAGTGGAAAAATGCGTTCATCAGGGGGCCAAAAAGATTATCGTCATTCCCTATTTCCTCCATGTCGGACTGCATCTCCTGCTGGATATTCCGGAGATCATGAAGGATGAGGCCGGAAGATTTCCGGGCGTGAAATTGATCCTGGGAAAAAGCCTGGGTTTTGACGAAGGGTTGGTGGATCTCGTTGAGAGACGGATCCAGGAATCAAAAAATCTGAGTGATGTGAGAGATATACCGCTGCCTGAACGGGAAGCTTATCCCGTGCCGCCAGGGCAGTTTGAATTCGTTCCCATGCTTCCCGAAGAAGCGGCGAAATTCCGAAAATGAACCCCTGTCGTGCAGAATACACCAACGGTATCAACCCCCTGAAGGGGAAGAAAGGAGGTTACAGAGAGCCAAAAGGGAAAACCAGTAGGAAACACGGATCGTAAGGGGAATGAAGAAGCGGAAAGGGGTGAGAACCCCCTGCTGTCCCGCAGCCGTGAAGGAAACGAAAACCCGGAAGGAGCCACTGTCATTCATCACCATCGTGACGGGAAGGCGGGCGAGTAGAAAAGGGCAGTCCAAAGGCGAACTTTTGGAGTGCCTCTAATGTCCTGAGCCGGAAGACCTCTCATTCCCGAAACCTCGATGAAAGGAGAAAACATAGGATGCAGATAAAAACAACGTTGCTATGGGTTGTTTTGGTGGTCAGTTGTATTCAGTGTCTTTGTCTTCCCAACACTTTTGCCGGTCGTCCCCTCTCCGGTCTTATCGGCACATACTATCTAATTACGGACAAGATCATCTGGGACGCGGGCGTAGAGGTGGGGATGAACAAGGTCGCCCCGGATTACCGAATCACAACAGGACTGACACTTCTCTTCAAGCCCTGATCGGGAGAACTCATCTCCCGGCAGCGAACCTGGCCTCTCTCTTGGCCGGACCCGAAAGAAATTGTTCTATCCTTGCAAATTCTGCAAACAGATTTTGAGGAGGAGACAAAATGAGAAGATTACGATTCAAAAGGCGAATTTTAAAGAGCCTGATGCCCTCCATTTTGTTTGCCGCATGGGGCGTATTCGTGCCCGTGTCCAACGCTCATGCCATGCATATTTCGGAGGGAATTCTTCCGTTGAACTGGGCTGTCTTATGGTTTGCGATTGCAGCCCCTTTCGTCGTTTATGGGTTATACCGGTTGAAAAAGAACTCCACCGTTGACCTGTCCTTCAAACCTCTGGTCGGGTTGATTGCGGCGGTGGTCTTTATCATCTCATGCATGCCTATTCCTGTCCCCACCGCGGGGACCTGCTCTCATCCGTGTGGAACAGGAATATCAGGGATCCTTGTCGGACCTGGCATCAGCATCCTGATCGCTACCGCTGCATTGCTCTTGCAGGCCCTCTTTCTTGCCCACGGGGGGCTGAGCACCTGGGGTGCCAATATCGTATCCATGGGCGTGATGGGGTCATTTGCAGGATTTTTGACCTTCAAAGCATTCCGCTCATTGAAAGTGAACATGGCGGTTTCAGGATTTATGGCTGGATTATTTGCGGACTGGGCGACCTATTTCACAACCTCCGTTCAACTCGCATCAGGCATACGGGGTGACTCCTCATTCATACCCCTCCTCTGGAAAATTCTCGTGGCTTTCGTCCCCACACAGCTTCCGCTGGGGATGCTTGAGGGAGCGATCACCGCGGGGATGGTCGTTCTGCTCTACAAGAAACGTCCGGACCTTCTCGTGAAGATGAGAGTCCTGAAAGCGAAGGAGGTGCTATGAAAATTCTAAGTTCAACGCTCAAAGGCCAGACTTTTGCAATGACGCTCACCCTGGTGGTTGCCTTCTGCATGTTGCCTCTTTCGACCCCGGCTGGGGAGAAGTGGCCGGGGGTTGACGAGACTGTTATTGAAAAATATGCAGAAGAACATGGGAGAGAGGCAGCCGAGCCCCTGATCAACACAGACCAGGGAGATTTGCTTCTGTTTGTCTTTCTTCTCGCAGGAGCGGTTGGAGGATTTTTCGGAGGATATTACTGGAGGATGCTCGTGGCAGAAAAACCTCCCAAAATGGCGATGCAGAATAAGTTCTGAAACGGAAGGGGCGGATTGATTCTGTGAAAGGCTCGTTCCGCGGAGACGTTGTTTCCCGGAACGGCCAGGCAGTGACAAAGGGATCATGGATGCATTTTCTTTTTGAATACCTCAACAAGGACCATTTTTTGTCGGATATTGACGCAAGGGTGAAGATCCTCGTGGCTTCAGCGCTTTTGGTCATGGTCCTGAGTTACAGGGGCTTTCTTTTCCCTCTGGTGACATCGCTTCTTTGTGTCTTCTTCTGCATCAAGACGAAGATCCCGCTCCGGGTCTTCCTCCTGCGCTTTTCAGAGCCTCTCTTTATCGCATCGATGGTCCTGATCCTGAAACTCTTCTTCTCGGGAGAGGATGCGCTTTTTTCTTTTCATATCCTTGGAGTAAAGGTTTCCGGTTACCGGGATGGATTGATGGAAGGATTGTTCATCGCATGTAGAATCCTTGGCGCCGTATCGATTGTTGCCCTGATCGGATGTTCGACGCCCTTTACCGAGTTCATGGCGGGCCTTTCGTGGTTGAGGGTCCCGAAAGGCTTTATTGAAATACTGATGTTCGCCTATCGATTCCTCTTTGTGCTCCTTGAAGATGCTACGGTCATCTATAATGCCCAGAAGAACCGCCTCGGCTACTCCACCGTCAGGCGCGGAATGGGGTCCTTCGGCATTCTTGCAGGCTCTTTGGTGCTCAAAGCATTTGAGCACAGCCACCACGTCACCACAGCCATGATTCAAAGAGGTTACGACGGCGACATCCCTTTTCTGAAGCATAAGCCCTTCAAGCGCTCCGAGGTTGTTGTTTCGGTCCTCATTATCGCGGCGATGGGATGGGTATGGAAAACACAGTGAGATTTTCGGTAAAGGTCGACGCCTTCAATTATCCCGACGGGACGAAAGCCCTTGCCGAGACGAATCTTCAAATCAGAAAGGGGGAATTTGCGGGGATCCTCGGATCGAACGGATCGGGAAAGACCACTTTGCTAAAGGTCATGGACGGCCTGCTGAAAAATTTCGAGGGGCGCATCCTTCTCGACGGACTGGACATCAAGAAACTCTCTCCAAAGGAGATCTACAAAAAGGTGGGGCTTGTTTTTCAAAACCCGGATGACCAGCTTTTTGCGGCCACCGTCTTTGACGACGTCGCCTTCGGTCCGATGAATATGGGATTCCCTGAGGAGGAGGTCACGGCCAACGTGAAACAGGCCCTCAAGGATGTGGAGATGGAAGGTTATGACAGAAAGTCCATTCACCATCTGAGCTTTGGGCAGAAGAAGAGGGTCTGTATTGCAGGGCTTCTGGCGATGGGCCACCAGATCCTGCTTCTGGATGAACCGACCGCCGGATTGGATCCGATGGGAGAATACCGGATGATGAACCTGCTGATGGCCCTGAACAAGGAAAAGAAAGTGACCATTGTCATGGCGACTCACAGTGTGGATCTCGTTCCCCTTTTCCTCGACACGCTCCACATCTTGAGCAAAGGGCGCGTGATAAGAAGCGGAACGCCTGAAGAGGTCTTCACGGCTCCCGAAGAGATGACACATGTCAAGCTGAGACTCCCGCAGATTGCAGAACTGATTTACAGGCTGAAGCACGAGGATCAGGTCCCGTTTGAGAAAATCCCCCTCACTATCGGCGAGGCCAGAAGGGAGATCCTCCGGCGGGTGCGATGAAACTGAGAAAAGGCTACACAACAGGAACCTGCGCTCAGGCGGCGGCTAAGGCCGCGGCCCTGATGCTCCTGACCGGCAGGCTCCTGGACCGGGTTGAAGTGGAAACCCCTTCCGGCGTCCGGCTCCATCTCCCCGTCGTCGATCCGGAGATCGGGGACGGCTATTCCTGCTGCGGGGTGGTGAAGGATTCGGGCGACGATCCGGATACCACCCACGGGACGAAGATCTGCGCCACGGTGAAATTTTCCGCTGAACCCGGAGTGACGATCCGTGGGGGAAAGGGTGTGGGCGTCGTGACCAGGCCGGGTCTGCCTGTCCGCGTGGGAGACCATGCGATCAATCCCACGCCAAGGGAGATGATCCGAAAAGAAGTCGCCCCGCTTTTGCTGCAAGACCGGGGAATGGAAGTTATCATCACCGTCCCGAACGGGGAGGACCTGGCCGAAAAGACCTTCAATCCCCGCCTCGGGATCACAGGAGGCATCTCCATTCTCGGAACGACCGGAATCGTCGAGCCCAAATCGGTCGATGCCTATAAGGCATCCCTCTCCCTCGAACTGGATGTCCTGACGGCGACCTACGGGAGAAAGGTCACCCTTGTCCTCGGCTACGTGGGCGAGCGGTTTTGCAAGAATGTCCTCGGCCTTTCCGAAGACGCCTTCCTGAAGATCGGGGATCACGTGGGATTCATGCTGGACCAATGCAGGAAAAAGGGAATGGAAGAGGTCCTCCTGATCGGACACATCGGTAAACTCGTTAAAGTGGCTCGCGGGCAGTTCAACACTCACTTCCGGTTCGGGGATCACCGGGTTGAAACCATTGCAGTGTACGCGAAACGTTGCGGGGCCGGGCCGGAAACAATGGAGGCGATTCTCCGGGAAAAGACGGCGGAGGCCACGGTCGGAATCTTGAAGAAAAAAGGGTTGAAGAGCGTCTTCGATGAGATCGCCCGGGAAGTGGTTTCCAGATCGGAAAATAGAGTCGAGAAGAAAGTCCGAATTCGCTGCATCCTTCTATCCCTGGAGGGGGAAGTTCTGGGCAGGCAGAATGAATAAGATCTATATCATCGGCATCGGTCCGGGCACGGAAAAGTATCTCCTTCCCATTGCAAGACAGGAGATCGAGACCTCCGACTGCTTGATCGGAGGGAAACGGGCTCTTGACCTCTTTCGCGGTCTCCGAAAAGAGGAGGTTCCACTGGAGGGTCATTTCGAAACGATTCTTCCTTATCTCTTGAAGGAGAGGGAGAGGAAAAAGATCGCTGTTCTTGTCTCAGGAGACCCCGGACTCTTCAGTTTCCTGGGAGCGGTCTCCCGCCATTTAATGAGAGAAGAATATGTCGTGATCCCCGGGATCAGCACGATCCAGGTGGCTTTTGCAAGAATCGGGGAGGGGTGGGAAGATGCGACGATCCTCAGCCTCCACGGCCGCAGGCCCGGGGATCTCGCCGGGCGAGTGAAAGAATCTTCAAAGGTCTTTCTGTTCACCGACTCAAAATTTCCCCCCGGGGAAATCGCCGCCTATCTTCTTGAAAACGGGGTGGAGAACCGGAGAGCGGTTGTCATGGAGAACTTGACTTATCCGAATGAAAAGATTGTAGACGCGGATTTGGAGCGGGTGACCCAGATGGGAGGATTTGGACTGTGTGTGATCGTGATAAAAAAGGAAGCAAAGGCAGACCTATGAAATACGGCAGGCTCTACGGGATCGGGATCGGACCAGGGGACCCGAAGCTCCTGACCCTAAAGGCAAAGGAGGTCATTGACCGGGCAGATGTTATCTTTTGTCCCAAGGGAGATGAGGAGGGGACTTCCTGGGCCCGATCCATCATTGAGACAACGGCCTCACGGAAGGAGTTTATCGACCTTCCGTTCCCCATGACCCGTAACCGAAAAGTACTAAAAACCTGCTGGGAGAAGGCGGCTCAAAGAATCGCCGGAGAGATCGCCCGGGGGAAAACGGTGGCCTTCGTCACGCTCGGAGATCCTTTAATTTACAGCACGTACATCTACCTTCTCGGAACGCTCCGCCAGAACTTTCCCGATATCGAGGTCGAGACGATCCCGGGAATCAGCGCTTTCAATGCTGCGGCGGCAAGAGCCCAGATTCCCCTCGTGCAGGGAGACGAGAGGATGGCCATCCTTCCTGTGCGAAAAGACCTCAGGGGTTTGAGGGAGGCTCTCAACATCTTTGAAACGGTCATTTTAATGAAGGTTGGATCAAAACTGGATAAGGTCCTGGCCTTGCTGTCGGAATTGGATCTTTTGAAGCATTCGGTTCTGGTGAGCCGCCTTGGACAGTCCAGAGAGAGAATGATCCATAACCTTTCGTCTTTGAAAAAGGCGGAAAGAGAGGGATATCTCTCCGTGATCATCGTGAAGATCCCTCAAAAAGGAGTCCTACCTTGACAGTCTATTTTATCGGAGCGGGTCCAGGCGATCCAGAGCTTTTGACCCTGAGGGCCAAAAAGATCATCGAAGAAGCCGATACGATCATCTATGCAGGCTCTCTGGTCAATCCTCAGGTTCTCAACTTTGCAAAAACCGGGGCAGCCCTCTACGACTCTTCACAGATGGTCCTGGAAGAGGTTCTTCAAATCTTTCGGGAGGCAAAAAGAGGCGGCCGAATCGTAGCCAGGATTCACACCGGCGACCCCGCCCTCTATGGCGCCATCCAGGAACAGCTTGACTGGTGCGAGGAAAATAGAATCCAGACCGAAGTCATCCCCGGCGTCAGCTCCTATCAGGCCGCTGCGGCAAGTCTCAAACAGGAGTTCACCCTTCCCGGTGTCTCCCAGACTTTGATCTTGACCAGGCTGTCGGGCAGGACAAAAGTCCCTGCCCGTGAGGGGCTGCCAAAACTTGCCAGGATCAAAGCCACGATGGTCATCTTTTTGAGCGTCCAGCAAATCCATCGCGTCGTCGAGGAGCTGAAGCGGGGATTTCCGGAAGATACTCCGGTCGCAGTCGTCGAAAAAGCCTCCTGGAAAGAGGAGCGGAAGATCGTGGGAACACTGGGGGATATTGGCGGTAAGGTCAGAGAGGCGGGGATCAAGCGTCAGGCCCTGATCATCGTCGGGGATGTCCTGAGAAGACGCTATCGAAAGTCGAGACTCTATGACCGAAGCTTTGAGCACGGATTCAGGAAGAAGAAGGTATGAAAATCGCCATCGTTGCCATCACCGAAGAAGGAAAGAAGGTCGCGCTGAAACTTCAGAGAGCATTCGAAGGAAGCGAATTCTTTTTTGCCTCCGAGCACCATTCCCTGAAAAGCCTGGTGGGAGAGATCTTCCCCCGGTTTGAGGGAATCGTCTTTATCATGGCCATGGGAATCGTGATTCGAATGATCGGACCCCATCTGAGGGACAAATACACGGACCCCGCTGTGGTCGTGGTCGACGAAAGAGGGCGATATGCCATCAGCGCTCTTTCGGGGCATGAAGGCGGGGCGAACCGGCTGGCGATGGAGGTGGCTTCTTATCTCGGTGCGGAACCCGTGATCACGACTGCCTCCGAGACAAACAGGAAGATCCTTGTCGGGATCGGCTGCCGGAAGGGAGCAACAAAGGAAGAGATCGTAAACGCCGTCGATCACGCCCTTGAAAAAGGCGGCTTATCCAGAGAGGCCGTCCGATATCTTGCCACCATCGATTTCAAACGAGACGAACCGGGAATCCTTCAGGCCAGCCTCGATCTGGGAATCCCCGTGAGGACGATCCCGTTCGAGCTGATCAAGAGGTTTCAGGGACCTTATCAGAAGTCCTCTTTTGTCAAAGGGAAGATCGGGGTGGAGGGGGTGAGCGAGCCATGCGCACTTCTGGCGGGAAGAAGGGCGGCCCTTGTCGTCCCGAAATTGAAACGGGGAGGCGTATGCGTCGCCATCGCGAAGGAAGATTGAAGATCGTCGGAATCGGACCGGGAGAGAGAACCTCTCTCAGCCAGAGGGCTCTCATGGCACTCTCCGGGTGCGACGTCATCGTAGGTTACCGGGCCTATATCGAACTTCTGAAGGACCTGGTCAAAGGCAAAGAGATCGTAGCCTCCGGAATGAGGCAGGAAGTCGAGCGGGCCAGAGAGGCAATCCGGATGGCCCTTGAGGGGAAAAAGGTGTGTGTGATTTCAAGCGGGGACCCCGGCATCTATGGCATGGCGGGATTGATCCTTGATCTTTTGACAGAAGAAGAGGAGAGTCAGATCGGAGTCGAAATCGTCCCTGGGATTACCGCGGCCTCCAGCTGCGCGGCCCTCCTGGGAGCACCCCTGATGAACGATTTTGCTGTCATCTCCCTGAGCAACCTGCTGACGGATCAGAGGGTGATCGAGGAAAGGGTCAAGGCCGCATGCGAAGGCGATTTTGTCATCGTCTTTTACAATCCGAAAAGCAACAAAAGGGCCGAGCCTTTCCGCAGGGCATGGCAGATTCTGATGAACCAGAGACCGCCGGAGACACCGGTCGGAATCGTTCGGAATGCCCGGAGAAAGGGGGAAGAAGTGATCCTCGCTTCTCTGAAGGATCTGCTTATGCTCAAACGGGTCGACATGGGAACGACGATCATCGTGGGCAATTCGAAGACCCGCGTGAAAGGGAACTATATGATCACTCCCCGGGGATACAGGCTGTGAGATTCTATCCGATTAACCTGAATATCAAAGGAAAGCTCTGCGTTGTCATCGGCGGAGGCAGGGTGGCCGAAAGGAAGATCAGAAACATTCTCCTCTGCGGAGGAAGAGTCAAAGTGGTCAGTCCTGACCTGACCGACTCGCTCCAGAAGATGGTGAAGCGGAAAAGGGTTGGCTACTTCAGGAGCGAATATCGTTCCGAAGCCCTGAAAGGAGCATTTCTCGTCTATGCGGCCACTTCCCGCCGGAAGGTGAACAGGCAGATCGCAAGGGATGCAAAGAGAGCCGGCCTTCTCATAAACGTCTGCGACTCAGCCGCTGAATCGGCCTTCATCTTGCCCGCCCTGTTGAGAAAAAGGGGGGTCACCGTCAGCGTTTCTACGGACGGGGTCTCTCCGGCCAGATCAGCGCGCACAAGAGACAGGCTGGCTGAATTACTAAAAGGGGAAAAGCATGAAGGAGAGAAAAAAAGGAAAAGTTTATCTCGTCGGCGCAGGGCCGGGTGATCCGGAGTTGATCACCGTCAAAGGGTTGAAACTGATTCGAAAGGCGGATGTGATCATCTACGACTTTCTCGTCGACAGGCATCTGCTCGATTCGGCAAGGAAGGGAGCGGAGCTGATCTGCGCGGGAAAGTCCCCTTCCCATCATACGATGAAGCAGGATGAGATCAACCGTCTTCTCGCCGAGAAAGCGATGAGCGGTAAGACCGTCGTTCGCTTGAAAAACGGAGACCCTTACATTTTCGGCCGCGGTGCGGAAGAGTCCGTCCACCTGGTCAAACAGAAGATCCCCTTCGAAGTCGTTTCCGGCGTCAGCTCGGCGGCAGCCGTTCCCGCTTCCGCAGGGGTCCCGTTGACGCATCGGGACTACGCCTCATCGCTGGCAATTATCACTGGCCACCGGAGAGAGGATGGAGAGGTCAGGATCGTCAATGCCGATACACTTGTCTTCCTCATGCCTGTCGCCAACCTTGAACGGATCGTCCAAAAGCTGATCGAGGCAGGCAGAAATACGGAGACTCCGTGCGCCCTGATTGAAAAAGGAACCTATCTCGACCAGAAGGTGGTCCAGGGCTGCTTGGCTAACATCGTTGCAAAATCGAAAGAGGACAATATCAAGCCTCCCGCAGTCTTCGTCGTGGGCGAGGTTGTCAATCTGAGAGATTCGTTGAAGCTTGCCGCTGCCATGGAGTGAAATACTAAGCCCCGGAAGAGGTGACAGACGATATTCTGGGGGGTGCCAATGAGCTGACCGAACTCTTATGTTTCATTCTTTTGAGGGTTTTTAACGGAAAATGAACGCCTTCGAATTTGCAGCCGCTTATCTTACAGATTTGATCTTCGGAGATCCTGCCGGGTATCCCCATCCTGTCAGGCTGATCGGAAAGCCCGTGCTCTTCCTGGAAAAAAGACTCCTGTCTCCGGTAGATTCTCCGGCAAGACAGCGCCTGCTCGGGGGGTTTTTAGCCTTGTTGATCGTCTCCGGTTCGGGTCTGGTGACATGGGCAATGGTCCGGGTAGCCAACTGGGTTCATCCCATCCTCTCCTTTGTCGCAGTCGTTTTTTTCTCTTATACCACCCTCGCCACTCGAAATCTTTATGACGAGGTCTCAAAAGTCACGAAGAGTCTGGAACGGAGAGAAATATCCAACGCCCGAAAGCAGGTAGGGTTTCTGGTCGGCAGGGATACCGAGCATCTCGATGAAAAAGGGAACTGCCGCGCCCTCATTGAAACGGTCTCGGAAAACGCTTCCGATGGCATCATTGCCCCCTTGTTCTATCTCACCCTTGGCGGGCCTCCGATGGCCATGGCTTACAAGGCCCTTAATACTCTGGATTCAATGGTAGGGTATAAGAATGAACGTTATCAATATTTCGGGTGGGCCTCAGCCAAGGCTGATGATTGGGCCAATTTTATCCCTGCACGAATTACCGCACTCCTTTTCGGCCTGGCTTCCTTTTTCTTAAGAAAAAACTGGAGGATGGCATGGCAAGTGGTCTGGAGGGATGGCCGAAAGAATGTGAGTCCCAATAGCGGGTATCCTGAAGCAGCTGTGGCGGGAGCATTGGGCATCCAATTAGGAGGGGTGAATTTCTATTCCGGTAATGTAAGAAAAAGCCTTTAATAGGTAAGCCTAAAAGGCCAATCAGTCTCAGAGAAGTAAAAGAGTCCCTCCATCTCATGATCGTTACCTCTTTACTTGCTGTAATGATTACGATCTTATTAACCCTTTTGGGATAAAATTTAAAGGAAAGGAGAAAATAATGGAAAAGATAGATCAAGTGATCGCAAGTATTAACCCTCTGGATGAAAAGGCCATGTTGGAGGCCAAAATGAGGCAGGACAATCTAACGAAACCACAAGGTTCTTTGGGTCAACTTGAGGCTCTTTCGATTCAGGTGGCTGGAATAAAAGGAGACGCAAGACCCCGAATCATCCACAAAGTAATATTTACACTAGCCGCAGATCATGGCGTCACAAAGGAAGGGGTGAGCGCTTATCCATCTGAGGTAACGCCTCAGATGGTCTATAATTTTCTGCGGGGAGGGGCTGGAATCAATGTTCTCGCCCGCCATGTAGGGGCCAGGGTCGTTGTGGCAGACCTGGGGGTTGCCTCCCTTCTCGAACCCTACCCAGAATTGAAAGACAAAAAAGTTGCCCTGGGAACGCGGAATATAGCGAAGGGACCTGGCATGAGTCGTGAAGAAGCCATTCGCGCCATTGAGAAGGGCATCGATCTCGTGGAGGAAGAATTGCCAAAGGGGATTGACATCCTGGGAACGGGCGATATGGGGATTGGAAACACAACGCCCTCAAGCGCCATCACGGCAGTCCTTGCAGGCACCGATGCTGCCACAGTGACGGGAAGGGGTACGGGCCTCGATGATGAAGGCTGGAGGCGAAAAGTAAGGGCCATCGAAAACGCCATCAAGGTCAACCGGCCCGATCCGAAGGACCCACTCGACGTTCTCTCCAAGATTGGAGGCTTTGAGATCGGGGGGATCGTCGGTGTGATCCTGGCAGGAGCCAGACACCGTATCCCGGTGGTAATTGACGGATTCATCTCCGGAGCGGCGGCATTGATTGCGGCGGCCCTTGCGCCACAGGTAAAACCTTACCTCATTGCATCCCACCAATCGGTCGAGCAAGGCCATCGGATCATCCTGGAACACCTCGGTCTGAAACCATTGCTTAACCTTGACCTCCGTCTGGGGGAGGGGACCGGAGCCGCCCTGGGAATTTTTCTGGCGGAGGCGAGCGTCAAGATCCTCGACGAGATGGCAACCTTTGCCGAAGCAAAGGTATCTGAAAAGACCTAGAAATGATGGCTGAGATCAGGCTACTAAAAATTTTAAGGAGGTTTCCATGAAACGCTTCATTTATCTTGTCAGCTTTTTAATTATTTTAACTTCATTCCCGTTCTTTCTTCACGCTCAGACAAAAGAAATTACCCTTGAGCCGGTTGTCGTCACCGCTACCCGGGTTGAAACTCCGATTGAAGAGATTGCCAGTTCAATTACGGTAATCCATTCCGAAGAGATCGAGAGAAAACAGAAGATATCTGTTTTAGAAGTGCTCAGAGGCCTTCCAGGTTTGGATGTTGTGCAAACCGGAGGTATGGGAGGGACAACATCGATCTTTCTCCGGGGGGCAAATTCTGAACATACCTTAGTCATGATCGATGGAGTGGAGGTAAACGATCCTATCTCTCCTGGGCGCTCCTATGATTTTGCCCATTTAACAGTGGACAATATCGAAAGGATTGAAATTATTCGGGGGCCTCAGAGCACTTTGTATGGATCTGATGCGATTGGTGGTGTCATTAATATTATCACCAAAAAAGGAGAAGGAAAGCCAATAGTAAACCTTTCGGCCGAAGGAGGATCATTTACAACTTTCAGAGAAACTGCAGGAGTGAGTGGTGGAAATAAATGGATTAATTACTCCTTGAGTCTATCCAGGTTAGATTCCGAGGGAATTTCTGCCGCCGGTAAGAAGTACGGAAATTATGAAAGGGATGGATATCAAAACACCTCAATTTCCTCAAGGCTTGGCTTCACACCTCTTGATAACCTTTATATTGATTTCATCCTGCGATACGTCAATGCGGAATCCGAACTTGATTCCTCCAGCGGCGTTGGGGGGGATGATCCCAATTATATCCAGCGGATAAGTCGATTCCTTTTTAAAACAGAAGCAGGGCTATCCCTCTTTGACCAGTTCTGGAATCAAAAATTGGGATTTGCAATCAATCAGAATAATAGGAATTATAAGAATAAGATCGATCCGGTAAATCCTTTATATGAGAAAAGCAACTACAAAGGTGAATTGCTAAAATTTGACTGGCAGCATCACCTGAAACTTCATAAAACCAATTCCATAATATTCGGTTTTGAATATGAGAGGGATGAAGGAAAGTCAAAATATTATTCTGAATTCATGGGATGGCCTTATTTAAGTGTTTTCCCAAAGAAAACAACAAACACCAAAGGATACTTTCTTCAAGATGAGATCAGGCTCTGGGATCGATTCTTTGCAATGTTTGGTATTCGGGTGGATGATCATAGTCTTTTCGGTTCAGAGACAACCTACCGGATTGCCCCTGCTTACCTGATTAAGGAAACAGGGACAAAGGTTAAAGGGACATTCGGAACAGGGTTTAAAGCACCTACCTTATATCAATTATTTGCGCCTGCTACCTCATGGGGACCTATTGGTAATATAAATCTGAAGCCTGAAAAGAGCAGGGGATGGGATATTGGAGCCGAACAGGAATTCCTTAAAAAAAGGGTGATTTTAGGGGCCACTTATTTCAGGAATGATTTTAAGAATCTGATCAACTTCGAATCTGGATTAGGATATATAAATATTAATAAAGCCAAAGCCGAGGGAATTGAGTTGTTAGCCTCTATAAAACCCATAGATGATTTGACACTGAGTTTTAACTATACCTATACCGATACGGAGGATAAAAAGACCGAGAGAGAGTTGTTGAGAAGACCAAAGAATAAGTTTGGGCTGGATATCAATTATCATTTCCTGAAGAAGGGGAATGTTAATCTCGGAGTGATCTATGTAGGGAAAAGGGACGATATGGATTGGTCCGTCTGGCCAGCGAGAAGGGTAGAACTTGATGGATATACGCTGGTCAATCTGGCAGCCTCATACAACATCACCAAGAACTTCCAGCTATTTGGCCGCATTGATAACCTTTTTAATAAAGAATATGAAGAGGCCAAAGGTTGGGGAACTCCTGGACTCTCCTTCTTTGGAGGGATAAAATTGAGTTTTTAATATTTCCCTGGAAAATAAAAGTCTTCGGTCCAAAGGTTAGGGTGAAGATGCCAGTTTTGTTGAAATGGGCTTCCTAACCTTAACCCAAAAACTATTTTCAGATGGATGATACACATTTTTACCATGGTGGTAATATTTACGAGGTTAAACGCAAATACAAAAAAGACGTAATAGACTTTAGTTCCAATATCAACCCATTGGGGTTAAGTAACCGTGCCAGAGAAGAGTTCATTAAAAGTTATGAGAAGATTCTTTATTATCCTGATCCAGAGGCTAAGGAGTTAAGGGGAAAAATTGCCCAATATTGGAAAATAAGAGAGGAAAATATTCTGCTTGGGAACGGTTCCTCTGAACTTATTTATCTGTTGGCTTCTGTTTTAAGGCCTGAGAGGACAGCAATTCCCGCTCCTACATTTTCTGAGTATGAGAGGGTTGTAAGATCAACCAAGGGGAAGATTCAATTTTTTAGGCTTAAAGAAGAGGAGGGGTTTGCCCTAAACTTAACCAAATTAAGTAAAATTGACATGCTTTTTATCTGCAATCCCAATAACCCCACTGGCAATCTCCTTATAGAAAACCGAAGAATTGATCTCTCATTTGCAAAATTAATCCTGATTGATGAGGCTTTTCTGGATTTTCTACCAGACGAAGAGAGACATACCTTCATCTGGAAGGCAACTCAGGATAAGAGGTTTATGGTACTAAGGACGTTTACCAAAATTTTTGCCCTTCCAGGGTTGAGAGTCGGTTATCTTGTGGCCCATCCTGATATTGTTAACCGTTTAAAGAAAGCCTTACCCCCTTGGAACATCAATGTCTTTGCCCAACGGATAGCAGAGGTAATGCTTTCGGGTAAAGATTACATTGAAAAGACAAGAGAATTGATCAGAAAAGAAAGGGACTTTCTCTATAAAGAGATGGACAAAATTGAAGGATTGAAGCCTTATCCCTCCGCCACAAATTTCTTTTTAGTAAAAATAGAGGATAAGAAGATAAACTCCTTCGATTTGACCAAGAAGCTCATTCATCGAGGGATATTTGTTAGAAATTGCTGGAATTTTAGATATTTGGGCAACCGATTTGTTCGCATCGCTGTCCGCTCCCATTCCGAAAATGTCAAATTAATTAAGGCATTAAGAGATATTTTATGCAAGAATTCATCCTGAGATTAAGAGAGAGATTGACGGATGTCATAAGGAGGGATCATACCCCCTTTTTACTCTTTTCAGGAGGACTGGATACCAGTATTTTAGCGAGCCTGAATCCTGATCTAATAGCGATCACGGTCAGTTTAGAGTCATCCGGTGAGGATATTTATTTTGCTCAGTTGATGGCAAAACAATTCGGTTTAAACCATTATCATCGAATCGTCACTATCGAGGAGGCATTAAGTTCCATTCCAGACCTCATAAAGATTCTCGAAAGTTTTGACCCGGCCATCCCCAATGACATTGTCGTTTATTTTGGTTTGAGTCATGCCAAAGAATTAGGAGCCAAGGCGATTATGACCGGCGACGGGGCGGATGAGCTTTTTGCCGGATATGATTATATGAGGAAGATCGAAGACCTTGCCTCCTATCTGACGAGAATTACAGCCTCCATGTCCTTCAACTCAAATCGTTTGGCAGATTTCTTCAGGATGAAGATAAGCCAGCCTTATCTTGATAAGGAACTTATTCAACTTGCTCTCAATATCCCTTTAGAGTTTAAAATCAGAGAGGAGGGAGAAAAAATATGGGGGAAATGGATATTGAGAAAGGCATTTGAGGCTAACCTGCCGAAGGAGATTATCTGGCAGAACAAACGCCCCCTTGAGTATGGATCAGGGATGAGCAGATTAAGGGAGATCATTACCCAAAGGGTTTCTGATGAGAAATGGTTTAGAAAAACGAGATTCTACCCAGTCAAATTCATGAATCCGGAGCATCTCTATTATTATGAAATTTATCGAGAGGTTGTCGGAGATATTCCAAAGCCAAAAGAGAATGAAAAGGAGTGTCCTTATTGCGGTGGGGGAATGAGGAATTCATCTTTTCATTGTAGAATTTGTGGAGGGGTTTTGAATTGGAAAATTTAATGGCATTTTGTTCCTGGAGTGGTGGGAAAGAGAGCGCGTTATCGTTCTACAGGGGTTCAAAATCTGGAATGAAGATTTCTTATTTAGTCAATATGATTTCAGAAGATGGGAAACGATCTCGGTCTCATGGAGTGATCTCAGAGATGATCAATTTGCAGGCAGAGGCAATCGGCATTCCCGTCCTTCAGAGGAAGACCTCCTGGGAAAGTTACGAACAAGAATTCAAAAAAGCGATTTCCGAACTAAAAAAGAAAGGCACCCATATGGGTGTATTTGGAGACATTGATTTAAAAGAACATAGAGATTGGATCGAAAGAGTCTGCGCGGAAATAGGAATTAAACCGATATTACCCTTGTGGGAGGAGAAAAGAAAAGAATTGCTTTTAGAATTTATCGCAGAAGGATTTCAGGCCATAATCGTGGCGATTCATTCTGATTTTTTTGATCCAGAATGGTTGGGTCGAAAGATAGACAGGCAGTTTTTATCCAATCTGGAAAAGATGGAGGGGATTGATCTCTGTGGTGAACATGGAGAATACCATACTTTTGTCTACGATGGCCCCATCTTTAAGAAGCCGGTGGAGTTTATTATTGGAGAAAAGAGGTGGAGGGAGAAACACTGGTTTTTAGAATTAAGACTCGATTAATAGGTATGATGTTATAACGGTTGATTGAAAGAGGAAGGAGTTGCGAGGCTATATTCAAGTCTATACAGGCGATGGGA
>OGCL01000925.1_pt1 | contig 27699 bp, 21 predicted proteins | sample 1570041 | NCBI WGS metagenome assembly OGCL01 (sample SAMN06266162, study PRJEB24511) | hot springs metagenome | isolation source: Hot spring water | place: South Africa: Limpopo | collected 2015-06-22 | reverse complement strand
TGGTGACGCTCCACACATCGGCACCGATGTTGTACTCGTCGCGCAGGATCTTCGCCGCTTCGCGCACTTCGCGCAGGATGGTGCCGGAACCCAGCAGCTGCACGTGGTGTGCGGCTTCCTTCTTGTCTTCCTCGAGCAGGTACATGCCCTTGATGATGCCTTGCTCGATACCCTCCGGCATGGCCGGCTGCTGGTACGACTCGTTCATCACGGTGATGTAGTAGAAGATGTCCTGCTGCTCTTCGGTCATCTGGCGAATGCCTTCGCGGATGATCACGGCGAGCTCGTAGCCGTAGGTCGGATCGTAGGTGCGGCAGTTGGGGATGGTCGCTGCCAGCATGTGGCTGTGACCGTCTTCGTGCTGCAGGCCTTCACCGTTGAGGGTGGTACGGCCGGCGGTACCGCCGATCAGGAAGCCGCGGGTGCGGCTGTCGCCAGCTGCCCAGGCCAGGTCACCGATACGCTGGAAGCCGAACATCGAGTAGAAGATGTAGAACGGCAGCATCGGCTGGTTGTGGTTGGAGTACGAGGTACCGGCGGCGATGAAGGAGCTCATGGCGCCCGCTTCGTTGATGCCTTCCTCGAGGATCTGACCTTTCTTGTCCTCTTTGTAGAACATCACCTGGTCTTTATCGACCGGCTCGTACAGCTGGCCGACCGAGGAGTAGATGCCGAGCTGACGGAACATGCCTTCCATACCGAAGGTACGGGCTTCGTCCGGGATGATCGGAACGATGCGCTGGCCGAGCTCCTTGTCCTTGACCAGTTGCGCGAGGATGCGCACGAAAGCCATGGTGGTGGAGATTTCGCGGTCGCCAGAGCCGTCGAGGATGGCCTTGAGGGTATCCAGCGGCGGCGTCGGGATGCTGAAGCTCTGCTGGCGACGCTGCGGTACGAAGCCACCCAGCGCATTGCGGCGCTCGTGCAGGTACTTGTACTCGGGGCTGCCCGGCTCCGGGCGCACGAACGGCAGGTTTTCCAGGTCTTCGTCCTTGACCGGGATGTCGAAGCGGTCGCGGAATTGACGCAGGCTGTCGACATCGACCTTCTTGGTGTTGTGCGCGGTGTTCTTCGCTTCACCGGCGCCGGTACCGTAGCCCTTGATGGTCTTGGCCAGGATCACGGTCGGCTGGCCGCTGTGGTTCACGGCCTGGTGGTAGGCTGCGTAGACCTTGTACGGGTCGTGGCCGCCACGGTTGAGCTTCCAGATCTCGTCGTCGGAGAGGTCCTTGACCATCTCCTTGAGCTCCGGGGTGTTGAAGAAGTTTTCGCGCACGTAGGCGCCGTCTTTGGCCTTGTAGTTCTGGTATTCACCGTCGACCACTTCGTCCATGCGGCGCTGCAGGGCGCCGTCCTTGTCCTTGGCGAACAGCGGATCCCAGAAGCGACCCCAAACGACCTTGTTGACGTTCCACTGGGCACCGCGGAACACGCCTTCGAGTTCCTGGATGATCTTGCCGTTGCCGCGTACCGGGCCGTCGAGGCGCTGCAGGTTGCAGTTGATGACGAAGATCAGGTTGTCCAGCTTCTCGCGGCCGGCCAGGGAGATGGCGCCGAGGGATTCCGGCTCGTCGCACTCGCCGTCGCCCATGAAGCACCAGACCTTCTGCTTGCCGGCCGGGATGAAGCCGCGCGCTTCCAGGTACTTCATGAAGCGGGCCTGGTAGATCGCCTGGATCGGGCCGAGGCCCATGGACACGGTGGGGAACTGCCAGAAGTCCGGCATCAGCCAGGGGTGCGGGTAGGACGACAGACCTTTGCCATCCACTTCGCGGCGGAAGTTCTTCATCTGGTCTTCGCTGATGCGGCCTTCCATGAAGGCGCGGGCGTAGACGCCAGGGCTGGCGTGGCCCTGATAGAACACCAGGTCGCCGCCGTGTTCGTCGGTCGGGGCCTGGAAGAAGTAGTTGAAACCGATGTCATACAGCGTCGCGGAGGAGGCGAAGCTGGAAATGTGGCCGCCCAGATCCGGGTCGTCCAGGTTGGTGCGCATCACCATGGCCAGGGCGTTCCAGCGCACCAGCGAGCGGATGCGGCGTTCCATGAACAGGTCGCCGGGCATGCGAGCTTCATGGGTTACCGGGATGCTGTTGCGGTAAGGCGTGGTGATCGCGTAGGGCAGTTGCGCACCGCTACGGGTGGCCAGCTCGCCCAGACGGGTCATCAGGTAATGGGCACGGTCTTCACCCTCACGGTCGAGGACGGATTCAAGGGCGTCCAGCCATTCCTGGGTTTCGATCGGATCGAGGTCTTGCATGGCTTGCTCCAGGGCGGAAAGGCTTCCAGAATCGGAGGCCAGTTGGGTCTCACCGGCTTTTTGGGCGGGCGAGTTGAAATTCTTGGATTTACCGGGGGTAGGACCGGCCGCTTGTAGTTTTACTACATTCCGACGCCGGATTCAGCCCTCTGGATACAATTCTTTCGTAGTAAAACTACAATCCGCGGCACCGCCGGCCGCGCGTGCCCCGCTGGAACGGGGCTGCGGGCGATTGCACCGTGCGTCCGGCAGTCCGCCAAAAGGATAGACCATGAGCCTGCCGTTGCTGGTCGAGTTGCCCCCTTCTCTTGTCTCCCTGGCCGAACGCGCCGAACAGTCACTGCAAACCGCTTTGGCCGAACATCAAGCTCTGGCTGAATGTGTCGCCGCCTGGCCGCAAGAGCGCCGCGATGCCTGGCGGCAGGTGTCGGCGCTGAGCGATTTCGTCGCCGAGCAGGCTCAGCGTGATCCACCGATGTTCGTCGCGCTGGCGGAGTCCGGTGAGCTGGAACGCAGCCTGGCATCGGGCGAGCTGCGCCAGCAACTGGAGGCGCAGTTGGCCGAGTGTGCCGATGAGGATGCCCTGGGACGCTGCCTGCGGCGTTTTCGCAATCGCCAGCAACTGCGCATCATCTGGCGCGACTTCAGTCGCCAGGCGGCGCTCGGTGAAACCTGTCGCGATCTGTCCGATCTCGCCGATGCCTGCATCGATCTGGCCTATCACTGGCTGTACCCGCGCCATTGCGCGCAGTTCGGTACGCCGGTGGGGCGGCGCAGCGGCCAGCCGCAGCACATGGTCATCCTCGGCATGGGCAAGCTGGGCGCGCACGAGCTCAACCTGTCTTCGGACATCGACCTGATCTTCGGCTATCCCGAAGGTGGCGAGACCGAGGGTGTGAAGCGCCCGCTGGATAATCAGGAGTTCTTCATCCGTCTGGGGCAGAAGCTGATCAAGGCGCTGGATGCGATCACCGTCGACGGCTTCGTGTTTCGCACCGACATGCGTCTGCGCCCCTACGGCTCGAGCGGCGCGTTGGTGTTCAGCTTCAACGCGCTGGAGCAGTACTACCAAGACCAGGGTCGCGACTGGGAGCGCTACGCCATGATCAAGGCGCGCGTGGTGGGTGGCGATCAGGCTGCGGGGGCCGAACTGCTGGAAATGCTGCGGCCCTTCGTCTATCGCCGCTACCTGGATTTCTCCGCCATCGAGGCACTGCGCGCGATGAAGCTGCTGATTCAGCAGGAAGTGCGACGCAAGGGCATGAGCGAGAACATCAAGCTCGGCGCCGGTGGCATTCGCGAGATCGAGTTCATCGCCCAGGCCTTCCAGCTGATTCACGGCGGGCGCGACCTCAGCCTGCAGCAGCGGCCGCTGCTCAAGGTACTGACCACGCTGGAGGGGCAGGGTTATCTGCCGCCTGCCGTGGTCGCGGAGATGAAGGAAGGCTACGAGTTTCTGCGTTATGCCGAGCACGCCCTGCAGGGCATCGGTGATCGGCAGACGCAGATGCTGCCGGCCGACCCGCAGGATCAGGCGCGAGTCGCTGCGATCATGGGTTTCGCCGACTGGGCGAGTTTTCATGAGCGCCTGATGCATTGGCGTGGCCGCATCGAATGGCATTTCCAGCAGGTGATCGCCGACCCTGACGAAGACGAATCGGATGCTGGCGAGGCCTGCGTTGGCGCCGAGTGGCTGCCTTTGTGGCAGGGTGCATTGGACGATGAGGCCGCCGCGTTGCAGCTGCAGGAGGCGGGCTTCATCGAGCCAGACGCAGCCTGTCGGCGTCTGGGGGATCTGCGCAACGGTCCGCAGGTGCGCGCCATGCAGCGCCTCGGTCGTGAGCGTCTGGATGCTTTCATTCCAAGGCTGCTGGCGCAGGCCGTCGAGCACGACAAGCCGGATCTGGTGCTGGAGCGGGTTTTGCCGTTGGTGGAAAAGGTCGCACGGCGTTCGGCCTACCTGGTGCTTTTGAGCGAAAACCCAGGCGCGCTAGAGCGTCTGATCACTCTCTGTGCCGCCAGTCCCTGGATTGCCGAGCAGATCGCCCGCTATCCGCTGTTGCTCGATGAGCTGCTCAACGAAGGACGGCTGTATTCGCCGCCGCTGGCGCCGGAGCTGGCCGCCGAGCTGCGCGAACGGCTGATCCGTATTCCCGAGGAGGATCTGGAGCAGCAGATGGAGGCGCTGCGCCACTTCAAGCTGGCCCACAGTCTGCGCGTGGCGGCATCGGAAATCGCCGGTACGCTGCCTCTGATGAAGGTGTCGGACTACCTGACCTGGCTGGCCGAGGCGATTCTCGATCAGGTGCTGGCGCTGGCCTGGCAGCATACGGTGCAACGTCATGGTCGCCCGCAGCGTGCCGATGGCACGCCGTGCGAACCGGACTTCATAATCGTTGGTTACGGCAAGGTCGGTGGCCTGGAATTCGGCCATGGCTCGGACCTGGATCTGGTGTTCATTCATGACGGCGATCCGCAGGCCGAGACCGACGGCGCCAAGCCCATCGATGGCGCGCAGTTCTTCACCCGTCTGGGCCAGCGCATCATTCACCTGCTGACCACCCAGACCACCTCCGGCGCGCTCTACGAGGTGGACATGCGCCTGCGACCATCGGGCGCAGCCGGGCTTCTGGTCAGCTCGCTCGGCGCCTTCCAGCGCTATCAGGAAAACGAGGCCTGGACCTGGGAGCACCAGGCGCTGGTGCGCGCACGGGTGCTGGTGGGATGTTCGCGCCTGGCCGGCGAATTCGCTCGCGTGCGCGCCGAGGTGCTAGGCCGTCAGCGCGATATCCAGGCACTGCGCGTCGAGGTCAGCGAGATGCGCGCGAAGATGCGCGACAACCTTGGCAACAAAAATACCGCAGCCGGAACGGCGCCGAATGCCTTCGAGGCCACGTCCTCCTTCGATCTGAAGCAGGACGCCGGTGGTATCGTCGATATCGAATTTATGGTGCAATACGCGGCTCTGGCCTGGTCGTGGCAACACCCGCAGCTACTCGAGTTCACCGATAACATCCGCATTCTGGAAGGTCTGGAGCGGGTCGGTCTGATGAGCGCCGAGGATGCCGCATTGCTGCGCGAGGTCTACAAGATCTATCGCTCGGCTGCCCATCGCCAGGCGCTGCAGAAGCAGCCTGGGGTGGTGCCGGGGGATCAGTTCCAGGATGAGCGCCGCGCCGTGATGCGCCTGTGGCGTGAGCTGGGGCTTGAGTTGAACAACGGGGCCTGAGGCCCCACCTACTGATCGAACCGTGAAGCGAATTTGAGGAGCAGGCAAGATGTCGATGTCCGACCGTGATGGCGTGATCTGGTACGACGGCAAACTGGTGCCGTGGCGCGAAGCCAACACCCATGTGCTGACCCATACCCTGCACTACGGCATGGGCGTGTTCGAGGGCGTGCGTGCCTACAACACCCCGGACGGCACCGCGATCTTCCGCCTGCAGGCGCACACCGACCGCCTGTTCGATTCGGCGCACATCTTCAATATGCAGATTCCTTTCAGCAAGGAAGAGATCAACGAAGCCCAACGCGCCGCCGTGCGTGAAAATGGTCTGGAAAGCGCCTACCTGCGCCCGATGGTGTTCTTCGGCAGCGAAGGCATGGGCCTGCGCGCCGCTGGCCTGAAGGTGCATGTGATCGTCGCTGCCTGGCACTGGGGCGCCTACATGGGTGAAGAAGCGCTGGAAGCCGGCATCAAGGTGCGTACCAGCTCCTACACCCGCCACCACGTCAACATCGCGATGACCCGTGCCAAGGCCAACGGCAATTACATCAACTCGATGCTGGCCCTGCAGGAAGCCATCTCTGGCGGTGCCGATGAGGCCATGCTGCTGGATCCGGAAGGCTACGTGGCCGAAGGCTCGGGCGAGAACATCTTCCTGGTCAAGGACGGTGTGGTGTACACCCCGGAAGTGACCTCCTGCCTCAACGGCATCACGCGCAGCACCATCCTGACCCTGGCTGAAGAACACGGCATCAAGGTGGTGGAGAAACGCATCACCCGTGATGAGGTGTACATCGCCGACGAGGCCTTCTTCACCGGTACTGCCGCTGAAGTCACGCCGATCCGCGAAGTGGATGGCCGCAAGATCGGCGCTGGTCGCCGTGGTCCGGTCACCGAGAAGCTGCAGAAAGCCTACTTCGACCTGGTCACCGGCAAAACCGGTGGCCACGCCGAATGGCGTACGCTGGTTAAATAAGCGATTCCTCGAAGGCTCGACGGGGAGGCGAAAGCCTCCCCGGTCGTTTCTGGAAAGAATATGAAGATACTGATCGTTGGGCCAAGCTGGGTAGGCGACATGGTGATGGCGCAGACGCTGTTCCAGTGCCTGAAGCAGCGCCACCCCGAGTGCGAGATAGACGTGCTGGCGCCGGACTGGAGCCGGCCGATCCTCGAGCGTATGCCTGAAGTGCGCGCCGCGCTGAGCCTGCCTCTGGGCCACGGCGTGCTCGACCTGGCCACGCGCCGACGCATCGGCAAGTCGCTGGCCGGCCAGTACGACCAGGCCATCCTGCTGCCCAACTCGCTCAAGTCCGCCTTGGTGCCCTGGTTCGCCGGCATCCCCAAGCGCACCGGCTGGAAGGGCGAGATGCGCTATGGCTTGCTCAACGATATTCGTACGCTGGACAAAGACCGCTATCCGCTGATGATCGAGCGCTTCATGGCGCTGGCCTATGAGCCCGGCGCTGCGTTGTCGCAGCCCTATCCACAGCCACGTCTGGTGATCGATGAAGCCAGTCGTGATGCCGCGCTGGCCAAGTTCGAACTGCAGCTGGATCGTCCGGTGCTGGCGCTGTGTCCCGGCGCAGAGTTCGGCGAGGCCAAGCGCTGGCCGGCCGAGCACTATGCCAAGGTCGCCGAGATCAAGATTCGCGAGGGCTGGCAGGTCTGGCTGTTCGGCTCGAAGAACGACCATGCCGGCGGCGAAGATATTCGCATGCGCCTGATTCCGGGGCTGCGTGAGGAAGTCAGCAACCTGTCCGGGCAGACCAGCCTGGCCGAGGCCATCGACCTGATGTCGGCGGCCACTGCCGTGGTGTCCAACGACTCCGGGCTGATGCACGTGGCAGCGGCGCTGAACCGTCCGCTGGTGGCGGTCTACGGCTCCACCTCGCCAGGTTTCACCCCGCCGTTGGCCGATCGCGTCGAGATCGTTCGCCTGGGGTTGGAGTGCAGCCCCTGCTTTGATCGAACCTGCCGTTTTGGTCACTACAACTGCCTGCGCGAACTCAAGCCGCGCCCGGTGATCGAGGCGCTGGATCGGCTGGTCGGCGAAACCTTGACCCTGGTCGAGGGCGACTGATTTGCGGGTACTGATCATCAAGACCTCGTCGCTGGGCGACGTGGTGCATACCCTGCCGGCGTTGACCGATGCCGCCCGCGCCATTCCTGGTATCCGCTTCGACTGGGTGGTGGAGGAAGGCTTCGCCGAGATTCCCGCCTGGCATCCGGCCGTTTCCCAGGTGATTCCGGTGGCCATCCGCCGCTGGCGCAAGCATCCGCTGCGCACATGGCGTAGCGGTGAGTGGGCGCGCTTCAAACAGCGCCTGCGCGAGACCCGTTACGACCTGGTGATCGACGCTCAGGGTCTGCTCAAGAGTGCCTGGCTGACGCGTTACGTGGCGGCACCGGTGGCGGGGCTGGATCGTGATTCGGCGCGTGAGCCGCTGGCCAGTCGTTTCTACGACCGCCGCTACGCGGTGGCCAAGGATCAGCATGCCCTGGAGCGTGTGCGCCAGCTGTTCGCCAAGGCACTCGGTTATACGCTGCCGTCCGGCAGCGGTGACTACGGCCTCAACCGTGCGGCGATGATGGATGTCGCCGCGCAGCCGTATCTGGTGTTCCTGCATGGCACCACCTGGGCCAGCAAGCACTGGCCCGAAGCCGATTGGCGTGCCCTGGCCGAACGCATGGACGAGCTGGGTTGGGCCGTGCGCCTGCCCTGGGGGAACGAGACCGAGAAGGCGCGTGCCGAGCGCATCGCTGCCGGCCTGACGCATGCCGCCGTGCTGCCGAAGCTGAACCTGGCCGGCGTGGCCAAGGTGATCGCCGGTGCCAGCGCCTGCGTCTCCGTCGACACCGGACTTGGCCATCTGGCTGCTGCGCTGGATGTACCCAATATTTCTCTGTATGGCCCGACGTTGCCCGGCAAGGTGGGCGCCTACGGTCGTAGCCAGATTCACCTGTGTGCCAGTGGCCCGGGCGCCGGCAGCGGTGACCGTGACCAGCCCTGCTTCGATGGTCTCGGCGCCGAGCGCGTCGGCCTGGAACTGGAGGCGCTGCTGCTGGCGCCTCCCGGCACCCTTTAAGGAGAGGCTATGCAACTGGCCTTCGTTCTCTACAAATATTTCCCCTTCGGCGGGCTGCAGCGCGACTTCATGCGTATCGCCCTCGAATGCCAGGCACGTGGCCATGCCATCCGTGTTTACACGCCGATCTGGGAGGGCGAGAACCCCGGCGGCTTCGATGTGCGCGTGGCGCCGGTGCGTGCGCTGTTCAATCATCGCCGCAACGAGAAATTCAGCGCCTGGCTGCAGGCCGATTTGAAACGCGACCCGGTCGACCGGGTAATCGGCTTCAACAAGATGCCGGGCCTTGACGTCTACTACGCCGCCGACGGCTGCTTCGAAGACAAGGCGCAGACCCTGCGCAACCCGATCTACCGCCGCTGGGGCCGCTACAAGCACTTCGCCGATTACGAACGCGCGGTATTCGCGCCGGAGTCGAAGACCGAGATTCTGATGATCTCCGAGGTGCAGCAGCCGCTGTTCGTCAAGCACTACAAAACCCCGCTGCAGCGCTTCCACCTGCTGCCGCCCGGCATTGCCTTTGACCGCCGCGCGCCGGCCAATGCCGCCGAGATTCGCGCCGAGTTCCGTCGCGAGTTCAAACTGGCCGACGACGACCTGTTGCTGGTGCAGATTGGTTCCGGCTTCAAGACCAAGGGTCTGGATCGCAGTCTCAAGGCGCTGGCCGCGTTGCCACGCGAGCTGCGCAAGCGCACCCGGCTGATCGCCATCGGCCAGGACGATCCCAAGCCCTTCCTGCTGCAGATCAAGGCGCTGGGTCTGTCCGATCAGGTGCAGATACTCAAGGGCCGCAGCGACATTCCGCGCTTCCTGCTCGGTGCCGATCTGCTGATCCATCCGGCTTATAACGAGAACACCGGCACCGTGCTGCTGGAGGCGCTGGTATCCGGCTTGCCGGTGCTGGTCACCGATGTCTGCGGCTACGCCCACTACATCGCCGATGCCGATTGCGGCCGCGTGCTGCCCAGCCCCTTCGAGCAGAACCATCTCAACCGCACGTTGGCCGATATGCTGGCTGACCCTGAGCGCCGCGCTTTCTGGAGCCGCAACGGCCTGCTCTATGCCGATAGCGCCGACTTGTATTCGATGCCGAAGAAGGCCGCCGACGTGATCCTCGCGGAGAGACGCGCGTGAAGCTGATTCTTGCCGAACCCTTCAAGAGCCTGTGGGCGGGCCGCGATGCCTTCGAGGCCGTCGAGGCGCTGCAGGGCCAGGTCTATCGTGAGTTGGAAGGGCGTCGCACCCTGCGCACCGAGGTCGACGGGCGCGGTTACTTCGTCAAGATCCACCGTGGCATCGGCTGGGGAGAAATCGCCAAGAACCTGCTCACTGCCAAGGCCCCTGTGCTCGGTGCTGCGCAGGAGTGGCAGGCGATCGCCCGCCTGACCGAGGTCGGTGTGCCGACCATGACCGCCGTGGCCTATGGTGAACGCGGCAGCAATCCGGCGCGTCAGCACTCGTTCATCGTCACCGAAGAGCTGGCGCCGACCGTAGATCTGGAGCAGCTCAGCCTCAACTGGGCGCAGCAGCCGCCGAAGGCCTCGCTCAAGTGGGCGCTGATCCGTGAGGTGGCGCAGATGACCGGCAACATGCACCGCGCCGGGGTCAACCACCGCGACTGCTATATCTGCCATTTCCTGCTGCACACCGATCGGCCGATTCAGGCTGATGACCTGCGCCTGTCGGTCATCGACCTGCACCGTGCCCAGGTGCGTAGCGCCACGCCACGGCGCTGGCGTGACAAGGACCTGGCCGCTCTGTATTTCTCGGTGCTGGATATCGGCCTGACTCGCCGCGACAAGTTGCGCTTTCTGCGCGCCTACTTCCAGCGTCCATTGCGTCAGGTGCTGCACGAGGAAGCGACCCTGTTCGCCTGGTTGGAGCACAAGGCGGCGAAACTGTATGAGCGCAAGCAACTTTATGGGGATCGGCTTTGATGAGCTCTGTTGGTTCAATGCCAAGTTGGTCGGGGATGAACGTGGCATTGCTGCCGTGCCCTGCATTGGGCGACACGCTGGTGTACTTGCGTCTGGCATGGCTGTTTCATCTGGCTGGAGCACAAGTACGGTTCCCGAGTAACACCCTGTATTCGGCGCGCGAAAGCTTCGACTGGCTGAGCGTGGAGCCGTATGATCCAGCGGATCTGCTGACGTTGAGTGAAGAGTGTGATCTGGTGATCGCCTACTTCCAGCAGTTGCCTTCTGACGCTTTGCAACGCGAACTGTGTCTGGCTCGGAGCAATATCGCAGTGGTAAGCGCCAAGAAGATGCCGCGCCGTCTGCATCTGAAATCATGTGATGTGCAGGTCGGGCAGCAGGTTTATCGAAATGCCAGTGCACCTCTCTGCCTGGCTCCCAGAGATGGTCGGACGATGGTGGGCTGGATTGACGATTACGCCCAGCGTGTTTTTGGTTTGCCTTCCATTGATCTGCCTATTTCGGTGCGCTGCCAGCCTGTGCGGGCGGCACGCAATCGAGTGGTGATCTTTCCCTTGTCGCCGAAGCCGACTAAGAACTACTCCCTCAGCGGATTCAGAAATCTCGCTCGCCGTCTGCGTCATAGGGGGTGGCAGGTCGAGTTTGCCTGTCAGGCTCATGAGCATGAGCGCCTTAACGCCGAATTGTCGGGTTTCGAGGTGGTCAGCTTTCCTGATATCAAGGCGTTGATGAGTTTCTTGGCTGGTGCGCATGCAGTCATCAGCAACGACTCAGGTGGTGGGCACTTGGGCTCTTTGCTGGGGCTGCGTACCTTCACCATCACTCGCAAGCATGCTCGGTTCGCTTGGAGACCAGGTTTCAACCCTTATAACCTTGTGGTTGCGCCGCTCATGCGTATCAAGTGGGGTAGCGACTACATTTGGCGCCCCTTCGTGCCGGTCGGTCGCGTCGTATCGCGATTGGGGCCAGCACCGGTAGGAGATAGTTGATGAGTGCTTGGTTCGTCGACCCGGCGTACGCCAGCCTGGAAGACTTTGCGAACCTCTCGGCCGTGTTTGCTGTCGAGGGTTCACGCCTGACATCCGACCCTCTGTCAGAGGTCATTCGGGTTGAGATTGCAGGTGTTCGTTACTATGTCAAACGTTACTGGGGCGCTGGCAAGGGGTTGCGTCGCTATATGGGGCGGCCACGGGTCAAGGCCGAGTGGCAGAACCTCAGGCTGTTCGCCAAATGGGGTATCCCCACGGCTCCGATCATCGCTTATGGCCTTGAGCGCAATCACGGTGCTTTCTTGCGCGGTGCGCTGGTGACGCGCGAACTGGAGAACACCCTCAATCTGGCTGAAGTCGCTGAGCGTCAGGATGAGCGCCTGACTGATCGTGAATGGGTCATGCGCGTCAGTATGCAGGTGGCTCAGGGGGCGCGAACCTTGCATGACCATCACTTCACCCATAACGATCTGAAGTGGCGCAACCTGCTTGTAAATGACAAGGCCGAGTTGTTCTTTATCGACTGCCCAACGGGAGATTTTTGGTATGGGCCGTTGCTGCGCTATCGCATAATTAAGGATCTGGCCTGCTTGGATAAGATTGCGAAGCGGGTGCTGTCGCGCACACAGCGCCTGCGTTTTTATCTGCAATATCGCGGTCGTCGGCGCCTGAGCGATGGCGACAAACGTCGTGTGCTGCGGATTCTGAAATTCTTCGAGGGGCGGGAATGAAGGATTTCATCGCGGCGCAAGATCGTGCCCTGCTCGAGCGCCACGGCCTCGCCAGTTTCGACGCGCTGTGGTCGCTGAAGCTGGAGGCGGTGGATGAGCCTAATACCGAGCGTGGTGGCTGGAGCACGGTGTATCGCCTGGAATTGGGCGAGCGGGCCTTCTACCTCAAGCGGCAGAGCAATCACCTGACGCGCAGTCTGCTGCACCCTTTCGGCGAACCGACGTTTGCCCGCGAGTTTCGCAATATCCAGCATTATGCCGAACTGGGCATACCCGCCTTGCAAGCAGCCTTCTTTGCCGAACGCCGTGTGCTGGGCGAGCGGCGTGCAGTGTTGATCACGCGCGCGCTGGATGGCTGGCAGGATCTCGACCACTGGCTGATGCAGTGGTCTAACTTCGATAACGCCAGGCGTCTGGCTATCCTGCGCGCCTGCGGCGAGCTGGCGCGACGTCTGCACCAGGCCGGGCAGATGCACGGTTGTTTCTACCCCAAGCATATCTTCCTGCGTGAGCAGGGTGCTGGCGTCGAGGCGCAACTGATCGATCTGGAGAAGACCCGGCCGCTGCTGCTGGGGCGGCGTGATCGGATCAAGGATCTGGAGCCGCTGCTGCGCCGTGCCAGGGTCTGGAACGAAGCCGAAGTGCGCGAGTTACTGACAGCCTACCTGGGCGCCGTGACCGAGGTTGACGCCTGGTGGCGCCTGCTCGGCGCTCGTCAGCGTCACAAGGAGGCGCGCTGATGCGCTTGAGCGAACTGGCCGAGGCTGGGCGCAGCCCCGAGCTGCCGCTGACGCTGCAGATCGATGGTGAGCCGCTGCTACTGGAGCGTGTGCTGCGTGTGCTACCAGGTCAGCGTTATGTCGCACAGGCCCACTGGCAGGGGCGTTCGGTACTGGCCAAGTTACTGGTAGGCAGCAAGGCGCAGCGGCATTTCCAACGTGAGCTGGAAGGTGCCGAACTGATGGCTCGGCAGGGGCTGGTTACGCCTGAATTGTTGGCGCAGGGTTTTACCGACGGGCAGGGCGGATGGCTGCTGTTCGACTATCTGGAGGGCGCGCAGAGCCTCTGGGATGCCTGGCACCACGCCGCTCGCGAGCCGTTGCTGAGCGATGCCCAGCAGGCGGTGTTGGCCGAGGCGCTGGGTGCGATCGGGCAGATGCACGGTCAGGGACTGTGGCAGGCCGACCTGCATCTGGACAACCTGCTTCGTCATGATCAGCGCCTGTATCTGATCGATGGCGGCGGCGTGCGCTGGGAGAAGCCGGGCCAGCCGCTGTCACGCGCGCGCGTGCTGGAAAACCTCGGCGTGTTCTTCGCTCAACTGCCGGCCGAGCTAGATCCCTTTCTTGAAGAGCTGCTGATTCACTACCTGCTGGCCAATGGCGAGCATGCGTTGCCACTGGAAATGCTCCAGGCCGAGATCGCCAAGGTGCGTCGTTGGCGCCTGCGCGACTACCTGAAGAAGGCGGCGCGTGATTGCAGCCTGTTCGCTGCGCGCATCGGCGCCTTCGGTCTGCTCGTGGTACGCCGCGAGGCCGAGCCGGCGCTGCAACCGCTGCTGGCCGATCTGGACGCTCGCATCGAGGCCGGGCATATCTACAAGACCGGCGGCGCCGCCACCGTGGCGCGCGTCGAGGTGGGCGCTCGGCCGCTGGTGGTCAAACGCTACAACGTGAAGAACTGGCTGCACTGGCTCAAACGCTTCTGGCGGCCGAGCCGTGCCTGGCATAGCTGGCGCGAAGGTAATCGCCTGCAACTGCTCGGTTTGACCACGCCGACGCCGCTGGCCGTGATCGAACGACGCTGGTGTTGGCTGCGCGGTCGCGCTTACCTGATTACTGACTATTGTGGCGGGCAGGATATAATCGCTCGTTTCGAGGCATATAAGCAGGCAACACCCCCAGAAACCGAGCTGCTGGCGCTGGATCGACTGTTCGCTGCACTGCTGCGCGAACGCATCAGCCACGGTGATTTCAAGGGGCACAATCTGTTTTGGGATGATGCGCTGGACACCTGGTCGCTGATCGACCTGGATGCCATGCGCCAGCATCGCAGTACGCGCAGTTTCGCCCGGGCCTATGCCCGCGACCGCGCCCGTTTTCTGCGCAACTGGCCAGTGGACTCGGCTCTGCACCAGTTGCTCGACCAACGTTTACCGCAGGTGCCCGGCACCTGCCCGAATTAGAGGCTCAAACCTGTGGCACTGACCATTCTCGGCCTGTCCGGCGCTCTCAGTCACGATCCGTCCGCTGCGCTGTACATCGACGGCAAGCTGATCGCGGCGGTGGAGGAGGAGCGCTTCGTGCGCGACAAGCACGCGAAGAACCGCATGCCCTACGAATCGGCCAAGTTCTGCCTGGAGCAAGCCGGGATCAAGCCGTCCGACGTCGACGTGGTAGCGATTCCCTTCGCCCCCATCAGCATCTTCGAGAAAGCTCGCTGGCAGTACGCCAAGCGCTATGCCTACGCGCCGGATCGCGCTCTCGATGCCATCCTGTTCGGCAACCGCCGCTACAAGCGCTACAAGAAGCGCATCGAGTGGTGCCTGGTACAGCTCGGCTTCGACCTGAAGAAGGTCAAGATCGAGCCGGTCGAGCACCACCTGGCGCACGCCTCCAGCGCCTACCACTGCTCGGGCTTCCAGGAAAAAACCGCGATCCTCGGCATCGACGGCAAGGGCGAGTACGCCACCACCTTCTTCGGCTACGGCGAGAACGGCAAGATCCACAAGATCAAGGAGTTCTACGATCCGGATTCGCTCGGCGGTCTGTACGGCGCGATTACCGAGTATCTGGGCTTCGAGATGCTCGATGGCGAGTTCAAGGTCATGGGTATGGCGCCCTACGGTGACGCCGCCAAGTACGATTTCTCGCGTCTGGCCAAGTTCGAGAACGGCGAGCTGATCATCAACACCGAGTACGCCAACGTCATCGGCTTCCGCCGCTACAAGGAAAACGGCAAGGGCTACTACTTCTCGCCCAAGCTGATCGAATGGCTCGGGCCAAAGCGTGAGGGCGACATCGCTGACGACCCTTACATCCATTACGCGGCCAGCATGCAGGCGCTGTTCGAGAAGCTGGCGTTGCAGATGATGGAGTACTACCTGGGCGACATCCTCAAGGAAACCGGCAAGATCGCCTTCGCCGGCGGCTGTGCACTGAACGTCAAGCTCAACCAGAAGATCATCGCCCGCGATGACGTCAAGGAGCTGTTCGTGCAGCCGGCGTCCGGCGATGCCGGCACCGCCGTCGGCGCCGCCGCCTATGTCTCGCACCAGCGCGGCGTGCCGGTGGAGAAGATGGAGCACGTCTACCTCGGCCCTTCGTACTCCAACGAAGAGGTCATCGCTGCCTGCGCCAAACACCCGAACAAGCCGGTGTTCAAACGCATCGACAACACGCCTGAGCGCATCGCCAAGATCATGGTCGACGGCAACCCGGTGGCCTGGTTCCAGGGGCGCATGGAGTTCGGTCCGCGCGCCTTGGGTGGCCGCTCGATCATCGGTTGCCCGAGTATTCCGGGCGTGGCCGACCGCATCAACGAGCAGATCAAGTTCCGCGAGCGCTGGAGACCCTTCTGCCCGTCGATGCTAGATACCGTGGCCGCGAAGATGCTCAAGGTCGACCACCCGAGCCCGTTCATGACCTTCACCTTCGAGGTGAACGAGGAGTGGAAGGAGCGCGTTGGCGAAGTGGTGCATGAAGACGGTACCTCGCGCGCCCAGGTGCTGGAGCGCCGATTCAACCCGCGCTGGTATGACCTGATGCTGGAGCTGGAGAAACTCACCGGCAATGGCGTGTCGCTGAACACCTCGCTCAACCGTCGCGGCGAGCCGATGATCTGCTCGCCCACCGATGCGCTGAACATGTTCTACGGTTCGGACCTGCAGTACCTGATCATGGAAGACGTGCTCGTGGTCAAGGACGGTAAGGATTGGTATGACTGCGTCTGAACAGGCTCATGGCGAGCCCGAGCGTTGGGTGTTGCAGTTCTGCCATGGCTATGACGGCCCCTTCCTGGATTGCGCGCGGCAATACGCCGTGCTGTTCAAGGGCACGTCCTACAAGGTCTGCACGGTATACCTGACCGGCAAGCCGAGTGCCGAGGTCGAGCGCGGTTCGGCCTCCGACGAGGTGATCTTCCTCGACTACTCCAGCGCTCAGGTGCGCGGCCTCAAGCTGGGGGCGATCCGCGATTTGCGCAGGATCGCCGCCTCGCGAGATTTTGCCCTGTGCATCGCGCACCGCTTCAAACCAATTTACGTTGCGCTGCTCGGCAGCAGCCTGCCGGTTATCGGTGTGCATCACGCCTTCGGTGACTACAAGCGCCGTTCGCGCCAACTGTTCGCCAACTTGTTCCGCAAGCGCATGGCATTGCTGGGCGTGTCCAATGCCGTGCGCGACGACATGCGCGCCTATCTGCCTGACTGGCCGGCCGAGCGCATCGAGACGCTGTACAACCGTATCGACGTTGAGGCCGTACAGGCCGAGCAGTTACCCCGCGAGGCCGCTCGCGAGCATCTGGGCCTGCCGCCGGATGCCTGGGTGGTCGGCAATGTCGGCCGTCTGCATCCGGACAAGGATCAGGCCACGCTGATTCGCGGCTTCGCTCAGGCCTTGCCGCAGTTACCTGCGGCTAGCTTGCTGGTGATCATGGGGAGTGGTCGTCTGGAGTCTGATCTCAAGGCCCTGGCGCTAGAGCTGGGTGTAAGCGAGTCGGTGCGCTTTCTCGGCCAGGTGCCAAATGGGCGGCGCTACTTCAAGGCCTTCGATGTGTTCGCGCTGACCTCCGACCACGAGCCTTTCGGCATGGTGTTGCTGGAGGCTATGGCAGCGGAGGTACCCGTCATCTGTAGTGATTGTGGTGGCGGCCGCGAGGTGGTGGACGGGAGTGGCTTGCTGGTTGCTTTTGCTCAACCCTCTGCATTGGCAACAGGCTTGCGTGACTGTGCTGAGGGGCGGATAGACACGCTGTCATCAGCGCGTAGGTTGAGTCTGTACTTTAGTGATCATGCAGCACGTGAGCGCTTCTGGGCGCTCGGTTGGTTGTCCCAATAGTTGCCGCGTTTTATTTGAATTCCGGGATCGTGACTGTGGCTCCTAGTATTTGTTTCATCATTCCGTATTTTGGGCGCTGGCCGTTCTGGATGCCTCTGTTTCTCGAGAGCTGCAGAACCAATCCAGATATAGACTGGTTGCTTTTCAGCGACTGTGGCGAGCCGGAGGGTCTGCCGGCCAACGTTCGCGTTGAGCCCGTGACGTACGCTGACTATTGCTCGTTGGTTTCGGATCGTCTCGGTATATCTTTCGCACCGGTTAATCCCTACAAGCTTTGCGACCTCAAACCCGCTCTTGGCTTTATTCATCAAGAACAATTGCGGGGATACGATTTTTGGGCATTCGGTGACCTCGACTTGATTTACGGGCGTTTACGCCAGTACTTCACCGATGAGCGGCTTGCACGTTACGACCTCTATTCCACACATGCCCGGCGTGTGTCTGGGCATCTTTGCCTGATACGTAATACGGACGTGATGTGTCAGCTGTTCATGCGCATGCCGCACTGGCAGGAGCGTCTGGGTGATCAGGAGCATCATGCACTCGATGAAGGTGCATTCAGTCGTTTGTTCCTGTGGCGGAAGAATTTTCCAAAGCCGCTTTTCAATTTGCTAGGACGCTTCAACTCCTTGCGTCGGCGTAGCGAGTTCATCGAGGCATTCAGCACCCCTGATGGATGTATCCCTTGGATCGATGGCAGTCTTAATTTTCCTAGGCGTTGGCTCTGGCGTAACGGCAGCCTGACCAACGACCAGGATGGTGATCGACAGTTTCCTTATTTCCACTTCGCCATATGGAAGCGTGGTGCGTGGTCGGATAAATCGGCTCCCGCGCAGGAGTCGATGCAGATGCTGGCAGGTAAGCAGGCTTGGATGATCGACGAAGAGGGATTTTCGCAGTGGGAGTGAATATGGCGCGGCGTATCAAAGTCTTGCAGTTGCATCCAGACTACAACATCAAGACGCACGATTTTGCCGATTTGGGGGAGCAGATTTTTCACGCCCTACCTTCGGAGCGTTTCGAGACGGTCAATGCGTTTCTACGTGGGCGGCCTACCGGTGATCAGCCCGAGAGTCGAGCCGAGCGTTCGATCTATTTCGAGTTTTCCGACGCCCAACTCAAAGGTATGCGTATTCGCGCCATGTGGCAGCTGTTCCGATACTGTCGAAGTGAGCGCTTCGATGTAGTGATCTGCAATCGCTTCAAGCCTGTGAACATGATGCTGATGCTAAATCGCTGGCTGAAGATCCCTTTGTGTATCGGTATCGCTCATGGTTTTGGCGAGTACGATCGGGCCTATCGTCGTCAGCAGACGGCTCGCTTGGTCAGCGCCGCTTGGCGTTTCGTAGGTGTTTCACCTGCGGTCAGACAATATCTCCTCGATTGCCGATGCGGCTTCACCGAGCGCAATACTGTCGCGATAACCAATGCCATTGATATTGTGCAGGCCGAAGGCCTTCAGCTTTCGCGTGACGAGGCGCGTTCCCAGTTAGGGCTCGAGCCACATGTACGGCTTGTCGGAGCGTTGGGGCGACTGGTCCCGGTAAAGGGGCATATTCACCTGATCCGTGCTTTTGCGCAGATTGCAGGGGCGCATCCGAATGCGCAGTTGGCAATCATTGGCGCGGGGCGCGAGCATGACCGCTTGCTGCAGGAGGTAGAACTTCTCGGTTTGCAAGGGCGTGTGCATCTGCTTGGTTTCCGCGAAAACGCCCTGCGCTATGTGCGCGCATTCGATATATGGGCTATGCCCTCTCTGGCAGAGGGTCTAGGTTTAGCGCTGCTCGAAGGAATGAGTGGGCGTCTACCGGTGATCGCGAGCGATGTCCCAGCCATGCTGCCATTGATCCAGGGGGCTGGTGGTATTGCTGTCGCACCGGCAGATGTCGAGGGTTTGGGCAGGGCCTTGGATGAGTACCTCTCTCTCAGTGATGAGCAGCTCCAGATGAAGGGGGAGCAGTCCTACCGTTATCTGAAGGAACAGCATGATATTGACGTGTTTCGCCAGCAGTACCTGGAGTTGATCGACTTTGCGTTGAGCGAGGTGACGCCATGACGGAACAGCTGCCATTGGTCACGGTCGTCATTGCCTCATATAACCATGCGCCCTATATCGAAAAGTGCATCCTCAGTGTCGTGCAACAGACATATCCGCATATCGAGTTGCTCGTAGTTGATGACGGCTCCACAGATGACAGTGTGGCGCGAATAGAGCAGTTGCAGCGTGAGCATGGATTCGAACTGCGTGTTCAGCAGAACAAAGGCCTGACGCACACGCTCAACGAGGCGATTGCACGCGCCAAAGGCAGCTTGATTGCTCCGTTTGGTTCGGATGACATCATGGTGCCCGAGCGAATCGCCAAGCAGGTTGCGTACATGCAGGACAAGCCTGAGGTGGGAATCTGCGCCGGTAACATCGAATTGATCGATTCCGATGGCCAGCTGTTTCCTGAGTCTCGTCAGCGGAGGGATATCGCGTTCCGTCGACTGGATTTCGATGACGTGTTCATGGAGCGCAAACCTTATCCGCCAGCACCCACTCTGCTGTTTCGCAAAGAGGCGTTGGAGCAGGTGGGTGGGTTCGATCCGAAGATTCGACTGGAGGATCTGCTCATTGAACTCAAGATCACCCATGCCGGCTACTACATCGACTGCCTTGGCGAGGTGCTAGCTCAATACCGCAAACATGACAGCAACTCGTCCAAGAATACGCCGTTCATGGTGGACAGCATTCTGCGTACCTATGCCTTGTTCAAGGATCACCCGCAGTACGAATTTGTCCGGACACGCTTTCTCAGTTCGATGTTCCTCAAGTGCTCCAACCGAGATCATGATTACGCGAAGCAGTTGCTCAGGCAGATTCCGTTTCGTAGCTGGAACAGGAAGACCTGGCGTGGGTTGGGGCGTCTGCTTTTCTCGCCCTTGGAGAAGAATTGACCATGAGCTTCTGGGCAAGATTTAGAGAGCGTCGGGCCAAGCGAGCGATCCGTAAGTTGCCGAAGCTGTATCGCGGTCAGGCACGGTTCCTGCTGCGCTATCCCCACTATTCGATTGGTGTCGGCAGCTATGGTCTGCCAATCGTTCATGACTGGAACGAGGGGGCTACGCTGCGTATTGGCGCTTACACCTCTATCGCCGAGCAGGTCGAGATTTTTCTGGGTGGTCATCACCGTACGGAGTGGGTCACGACCTACCCGTTCCCCGCAATGATTGATGAGGCTGCGGAGATTTCCGGTTATGCATTCAGCCGTGGCGATGTTGTTATCGGTAACGACGTGTGGCTATGTACCGGCGCGGTGATTCTTTCCGGCGTCACTGTGGGGGATGGTGCGGTGGTCGCCGCTGGCGCTGTGGTCGCCCGTGATGTTGCGCCTTACTCGATCGTAGCCGGCAACCCAGCACGACATATCCGTTGGCGTTTTTCTGAGTCGATCAGAGAGGCGCTTTTGGCTGCGAAATGGTGGGATTGGCCGGAAGGCGAGATCCGTCAGGTCAGTACGCTGCTTTGCAGCGAGCGGTTGGATGCGTTTATCGAGTACGTGGAGCGGCGCACTAACACCACGTCAAATCAGTCCGGCCTCAGCAAAAGCGCCTGAACGAAATTAGGGGCGTACTGGCCGTAGCCTTCGCTCAACGCGTCCCTGTACAACCCGAAAAGCCAGTGTTCATCCTTTTCGTAGCGACGCATGTGCTTCAGGTTGCGTAGACGCATGCTCAGGCTGAGCGGGCGGCGTCCTACTTTCATATCCGCTACATCGATAAGACCTAATGCTTCATTTGGCAGCACGAGTACGTTGCCCAGGTGGATGGAGCGGAAATAGACACCTTGCTCATGCAGGTGTCCGAGCAGTCGGCCGAATTGCGTAATCAATCTGCGCTGTTGTTCCGGCTGTGCTTCCTCGAGGGTCTTTCTAAGCGTATCGCCAGGCAATGGCACGTAATGCACGGCCGTGCCGTTTACTTCATCTTCTACGCGATAGGCTGCGATGATCTGCGGCGTGCTGAAGCCCAGACGTTGTAGGCGTCTGGCATTTTCGGAAAAGCGTATCGCGTAAGGCTTTAGTGTTTCGCTGGAGAATAACCGCCGCTTACGAAACAGTTTCAGGTAGCTGCCGTCCTGAAGGCGTAAAACCTTCGGGCCGAGACCATCCTGTTCCAAGACGGTCGAATCGTGCATCAGTACTTGTAGTTGATCGGCTGACAGACGTTGCATCAACGGTCTCGCTCTTTTTTGCGGCCGATATTCAAGGCTGCCACCAGGGCCAGGGGAATCCAGGTCAGGAACCAATGCTCCTTGGGGCGGGAAAGAATGCCACCGCCCTCGGCCAGGCCGGCGCCAAGCCCGTAAACGACCAGGGCGCCAGCGATAATGAAATACAGGTCGCTGCGTTGCTGCCAGCAGGCCCAAAGTGCTGCTCCGTGCATAAACAGCCAGAAGAGGGCGCCAATGATCCCCGTGTAATACAGCACCCCGAGGAAGAAGCTATGGGGCTCGCTGAATGTGTATTTGGTTCCTGGGATGCTAATCGCAAGATGGGCATCGAAACCATGCCCGATCCAGGGCTGGAGGCGAATTTGCTCCAGTGCCAACTGCCAAATTTCTAAACGATAAGATGTGCCCCGGTTCAGCAAACCCTCCGGGTAGATCAGCAGCAGGGCCAATACACCACCGGCACCAAGGACGGCCAGCACAAGGGCGCGCTTATTCCAGCAGCAGATCATCAACCAGCCCGATGCGAGCGCTAGAGCGAGAATTGGAGTGCGTGAGCCGGTTGCAAGCAGGGTCAGCAACAGTACCGCGAGCGGTATGAGTGTCAGCTGGCTCTGCTTGCTGGAGGCTGTCATCCCCCAGCCAAGCCAGGCTATGCAGAACAAGCCGAATACATGCGAGCTGAGCAGAGGATTGTCCAGCGCGCCGCTGCCGACCAGGCGAGCATCAGGTTTGTGATGGAGAGCAAATTCGATCAACGCATAAGCGGCTATCGGGATAATCACAAGTGAGGCCAGGCACACTACCTTCAGCAGTCGCGAGCAGTTGCGTTGGGCCATGAATGCGCAGGCCATGAAGAGCATGAGGATATACAGTGGCCTCTTGCTCAGCGATGCAACAGACTCGTCGGTGCCCGACCAGGAGATGCTCAGCAGGGCCCACGCAGAGAAGGCAATGAATGCTAGCGTGATGGGATCGCGAAGCGGCGAGACAAGCTGCTTGGGCTGCATCACCATTGCGATGAGTGCCGGCGCTGCAATCAGTGCATAGAAAAGCTTGTGATACTGACTGCGATCGTCCAGCCAAGTGAGGCCGGTCAGCAAGCAAAAGTAGCCGATCGGCAAAATCCATTCGCCAATGAAATCTGATGTAGTGCGCGGCCATGCGCGTAAGGCAAACGACATTGATCCTGTATCCCCTGATCCTGAATCGAGGCGCGATTCTACGGGATACCAGCGGATATTTCGCGCATCCATGGCGCAAGGGGGGCTGTGATAGTATTCGCCCCTGTTCTGGCTGCGGCATATTTCCATGACCGATACCTCTGCGGACCTTCAATCCAGCTCTAGTTTGAAGATCTATTTTCGCTTGTTACGTTACGTCAGACCTTACATCGGGTTGTTCCTGCTCAGCCTGGCTGGCTTTCTGATCTTCGCGTCCACCCAGCCGATGCTGGGTTATATCCTCAAATATTTCGTCGACGGACTGTCCAATCCAGATGCCAGTCTTTTTGCGGGTGTGCCCTGGTTGCTGGAGCATGCGCCATGGCTAGCGCACCTCAAGCTGCTGCAGGCCGTACCACTGCTGATCGTGCTGATTGCGTTGTGGCAGGGTATTGGTTCGTTCCTCGGCAATTACTACCTGGCCAAGGTATCGATGGGATTGGTTCAGGATCTGCGTGTAGAGCTATTCAATAATCTGCTAACCCTGCCCAATCGTTATTTCGACAACCATAATTCCGGGCACCTGATTTCGCGGATCACCTACAACGTGACCATGGTCACCGGTGCCGCTACCGATGCGATCAAGGTGGTGGTGCGCGAGGGCATGACGGTGATTTTCCTGTTCGCCACCTTGCTGTGGATGAACTGGAAGCTGACGCTGGTGATGGTGGCCATCCTGCCGGTCATCGGTCTGATGGTGACGAGCACCAGCAAGAAATTTCGCAAGCAGAGCAAGAAGATCCAGACCAGCATGGGTGATGTCACCCACGTCACCTCCGAGAGCATCCAGGGCTACCGCGTGGTGCGCAGTTTTGGTGGTGAGGATTACGAGAAACAGCGCTTTCTCGGGGCTAGCGAGGAGAACAAGCTCAAGCAGCTGAAGATGGTCAAGACTAACGCGGTCTATACGCCTTCGCTGCAGCTGGTGATCTACAGTGCCATGGCCGTGCTGATGTTTCTTGTCCTGTGGCTGCGTGGCGATGCCTCGGCGGGTGATCTGGTGGCCTATATCACTCTGGCGGGTCTATTGCCCAAGCCGATTCGCCAACTGTCCGAGGTCAGCTCGACCATCCAGAAAGGTGTGGCAGGTGCCGAGAGCATCTTCGAGCAGCTCGACGAGGAGCCGGAGGTCGACCGCGGCACTCAGGAGCGCGAGCGCGTCAGCGGCCGACTGGAAGTAAAGGAGCTGAGTTTCAGCTACCCCGGCTCGGAAAAGCCCGTTCTGAACAATATTTCCTTCGTCGCCGAACCGGGGCAGATGGTGGCGCTGGTCGGGCGTTCCGGTAGCGGCAAGTCGACCCTGGCCAGCCTGATTCCGCGTTTCTATCACCACGAGCAGGGCAGCATCCTGCTCGATGGGGTGGATGTGGAGGATTACACCCTGCGCAACCTGCGCCGCCATATCGCCCTGGTTACCCAGCACGTCACCCTGTTCAACGACACGGTGCGCAACAACATCGCTTATGGCGACCTGGCTGGCGCACCGCTCGAAGCCGTTCAGCAGGCGGCGAGCGATGCCTATGCCGCCGAGTTCATCAAGAAGATGCCGCAAGGCTATGACACCCTGGTCGGCGAGAACGGCGTGCTGCTGTCCGGCGGCCAGCGCCAGCGCCTGGCTATCGCCCGGGCGCTGCTCAAGGATGCGCCGGTGCTGATCCTCGACGAGGCCACCTCGGCGCTCGACACCGAGTCCGAGCGGCATATCCAGGCCGCACTGGATCAGGTGATGCAGGGCCGCACCACTTTGGTTATCGCGCATCGCCTGACCACCATCGAGAAGGCTGATCTGATTCTGGTGATGGACCAGGGGCAGATCGTCGAGCGCGGCAGTCATGCCGAGTTGTTGGAGCGTAACGGATACTACGCTCGCTTGCATTCCACGCAATTTGAAGACGCTGGCACTGATAATTCAATCGAGCAGGATACTTGATGCTGGGCTATCTGCGTTTCTGGAGGGAGCGTGGCTGGGACGTGATCGAGGCCGCGGACTATGCTTTAGCCTGGGCTCGATTCGGAGGGAGCGTCATTACCCACCCGCTAGTGGTCGAGCGGCTTTCTGGCCTTGCCGGTATACCCGTGCGTTACCTCGGATACTTTGTTGGGGGCGAAATTCAGGCTGCCATTCCTACATGGGGGCGCTACCTCGCACTTTCGCGCAAGGTTCTGAAGAGCAAAGGGCAGCGTGAACTCTTTGACCTTGGCAATGCTGAAATCATTCTCCCTGCCGCTGTGGACGCACGAGCACCGTTGCGGCATGAGGTGAGCTACATCTCCGAACTTAATCGGGTGGCTTTTCCAGGGCTTCGTCTGCAGAAAGAGCAGTTGGCGATGGCACGAGCCCCTGAGGAGCTTTCGAAGAAGTTTCGCTATAACCAGAGGCGTGAGCTACGCCTGTTCGAGGAGGCCGGCGGTACAGTACGCTCTGTGGGCGAGTTCGCTCCAGATGACTTCGCCGCTATCTATACCGAACTGTTCGAGCGACGCTGGGGCTTTCCCGTGCCGGGGAAAGGCCATCTGAGTGAAGTATTTGCGTTGTTGCGCGAGCTGCTTCAAGGCTCCCTGCTGATGTTGGATGGTGTTCCTACTGCTGTTCAGGTGTTGTACAGGGTTGAGTCGCCAAACTGGCTCAGTTACGAGTACATCAATGGCGGAGTCGACCCTCGTGCTCAACACCTCAGTCCGGGCAGTGTCCTGAGCTTCATCAATACTCAAGCTGCATGGTCTGACGCTCGACAACAAGGAAAGGCATTGCGCTACTCTTTCGGCAGAGCCGATCGAGAGTACAAGGATCGTTGGTGCAGCAGGGTTGCCGCGTTTCGGACATAAAAAATGGAAACACGTAAGCAAGGACTGTTGCGCCGTCATCGGCGCAACAAGCGCATTACTATGGCTGTTGCGTTACCGATTATGGTGGCGCTGGACTGGTTTGCTGGCTGGAGTAGTCTGCCAGTACTTCTACTGTTGGCTTGGATTGCTCACGAGGCATGGTTCTCTGACCATCTCTTTTACTCGCCGCGAGACGACTATCAGTATTCATTTCCTGCTTCGAGCGAAGTCGCTACCGGGACATTGAGCAAGGGGCGGATAGCTCTGGATACAGTCGATCTTACGAATGCGATGGACACGCTCATTCTTGAAGTGTCCATCCATAGTTCCTGGCTGGGACGCTGGTTAGACCCCCATATTCTGATCTGTGCTGAGTCAATACTTGACCGGCAGGATTTCGAGCAGGGCGCGCGTGGTCGGCGTTACCTCAATATTTCTGGTCTGTTGCCCGAGCTGCAAAGTGGAAAACTGCGATTGCGTACGCGGTTTTGCCGGCTCTCGCCTGACGTACGGTTATACGCGTTTTCAAACCCCGATTATGCAATGCGACGCGTGATGGTCATTGCGCCACATGCGGACGATGCCGAGCTTGCTGCCTTTGGTCTCTATAGTCGAAGTGATGAGGCCTGCATTGTGACGCTCACTCAAGGTGAAATCGAGGCTCATAACTATGCGCGTATGGGCCTCGACAAGGCCGCAGCGGCCCGTCTCAAGGGGCGCTTGCGTAGCTGGAGTAGCTTGGCTGTTCCGCTGTGGGGGGGCGTGCCTGCAAGCAGGTGTGTGCAGTTGGGGTACTATTGTCTTCAACTGACGCCCATGGCCTCGGCTCCAGAGCAGGCCTTCCCGTCTTTGGAGTCGGGTGATTCGGATATACGCAGTGTGCGCCGTTTCAATCCCATTACTTTGCCTGGCGATGTCGACGGAGTGCCATCGTGGCGGAACCTTGTTGGTGATCTGGCTGCTCTGCTTGTCGCTTTTCGTCCAGAGGTAGTGGTTCTGCCTCATCCGGAACTTGATCCTCACCCTGATCATATCCAGGCCAGCAAGCTTCTCGATGAGGCGGTTGCTCTGAGTGAATGGAGCCCTGAGGTACGTCTGCTCTATGCCAATCACCTATACGATAATGATCGTTGGCCCATGGGGCCTGTTGGCAATGGCATATCGTTGCCCCCTTGCCATACAGGCCTGTCGATCGATGGACTGTGGAGCCCGCTTCTGAACGATTCAGTGCGGATGGACAAGGCGCAGGCGTTGGCCATGCAGCATGATTTGCAGACGCCATTGCCTCTCAAAAAACGCCTTCGTCGCTTAATTCAGTGGGTACTGGCTGGGCGGCGTTGGCCCGAAGTCGGCCAGGATGATTTCTTCCGCAAGGCAGTACGTCGTCATGAGCTGTTCTGGGTGCGGGCGTTACCCGCTAGGGATGCTCGGGTTGACTGAGTGGCCATGTTATTATTCTCTCCATTTTTTTGCTCTGGAGCTCCCATGAAGCTGACCATGCCTCGTTACGATCAAGCCGCCGTTCTGGTGGTGGGCGACGTGATGCTCGATCGCTATTGGCATGGCGGCACCTCGCGGATTTCTCCGGAGGCGCCGGTTCCGGTGGTGCGTGTCGACCAGATCGAGGATCGTCCCGGTGGTGCTGCCAACGTGGCCCTGAATATCGCCGCACTCGGTGCGCGGGCCTTGCTGGTTGGTGTGACCGGTAATGATGAAGCCGCCGAAAGTCTGAGCGACAGCCTCAGTGGTGCAGGTGTGGAAACCTACTTCCAGCGCCTCGACGACCAGCCGACCATCGTCAAGCTGCGGGTCATGAGCCGTCACCAGCAACTGCTGCGTATGGACTTCGAGGAGCCGTTCAATACCGACACCGTTGCCCTGGCGCGCGAGGTCGATGCGTTGCTCGATGGGATCAAGGTGCTGGTACTTTCGGACTATGGCAAGGGTGCGCTGCAGAATCATCAGGCGCTGATCCAGGCCGCGCGCAGGAAAGGCATTGAGGTGCTGGCCGATCCCAAGGGCAAGGACTTTTCCATCTACCGTGGCGCCAGCCTGATCACCCCCAATCTGCACGAGTTCGAACTTATCGTTGGCGGTTGCGCCGATGAGGCCGAGCTGGTCAGCAAGGGTGCCACGCTGATGCGTGAACTGGAGTTG
>OGCL01000924.1_pt1 | contig 27744 bp, 29 predicted proteins | sample 1570041 | NCBI WGS metagenome assembly OGCL01 (sample SAMN06266162, study PRJEB24511) | hot springs metagenome | isolation source: Hot spring water | place: South Africa: Limpopo | collected 2015-06-22 | reverse complement strand
TTGGACAGCATAATGACAAAAAATAAAACAGCAAGGGACAACCTGATTTTGAAAATGAGGATTTACCTGTCTAAAAGTCTTATTTTACAAGGATTGATTTTGTGATTTCAGATTATTTTGGACAGATGTGATTTCGTGTAAAATATTATTTGGTATGCTTACTCTTGACAGCATAAAGGACATAAAGGTTTACCAAAACAAAGATGGCTATCGTTTTTCTGTAGATGCCCTTCTGCTTTACTCATTCGTTAACCTGCCGAGGGTAAAAAACATAGCAGATTTAGGGGCAGGCTCTGGCATAATAGGAATCCTTCTTGCAAAAAAATATTATAGCTCAGAGGTCGTGCTGATCGAGATGCAGCATAGCCTTGCAGGATTAGCAGAAAAAAATGTTACTCTGAACAGCCTGTCAGATAGAGTAAAAGTCATAACAGCAGATGTTAAAATGTTTAAAGATAAAAACTCCAAAATTATAACCCCTAATTCATTTGACCTCGTTGTTTCAAACCCACCTTTCAGAAGAGTGAAGACAGGACTTCTGAGCATCGGAGACGAGAAGGCAATAGCAAGACACGAGATTAAATTGTCTTTAGAAGATTTAGCAGAATCAGGCTCGAGGCTTTTAAAGCATCATGGAAGGCTGTGCATAATACATTTGCCCGAAAGGCTGACAGATATAATATATGCAATGAGAAATAATAACTTAGAACCGAAGCGTCTGAGATTTATACATTCAAATATATCTTCAGAGGCAAAGATGGTATTAATAGAGGTTGTAAAGGGAGGCCGTCATGGATTAAAAACAGAAAAACCTCTTTTAATATATAATGAAGATGGTTCATATACTGATGAGATGAGAGGCATTTACGAATAGAATGAAAGCTATCGATATTCACGCGCACGGCATTGCCGGCTATGACACGAGAACATCAGATGAAAGACATATCCTAAAAATAGCAGAAATGCATGGAAATCAAGCCGTTTCTACTATCATGCCAACTATCTATCCTGCCTCTGTAAATACAATGAGGGAAAATATGTTGGCTGTCAAAAGGGCTATGGAACTCCTGAATGACAGAAGTAAAAAATCAGAAATTACGATTCAAGACAGCGCATCTCGTATCATTGGTATTCACCTGGAGGGTCCATTTCTTAACCCCTTAAAGAGCGGCGCTTTAGATTCTGCCTCTTTTATCGAGCCGATAGAATATAATCTCATGAAGATTATTGATGGTTTTGAAGATGCAATAAAGATAATAACAATCGCCCCTGAATTAGAGGGGGCATTAAAGCTCATAAGAAAAATTAGAGATATGGGGATAATTGCGAGCATGGGACATTCAGATGCTACTTATGAAGAGGCATTAGCAGGCTATAATGCAGGCGCTAAAGGAATTACCCATTTATTTAATGCGATGAGAGGCTTCCACCACAGAGAGCCGGGAATATCAGGATTTGGTCTTTTAAATCAAGATATATATGTAGAGGTAATAGCTGATCCATTTCATCTCCATCCAAAAACATTAGAGCTTATATTTAAGATAAAAAACCATGACCGGATAATAATAGTGTCGGATACTGTAAAGGGAGCAAAAATAACCGAATCTGGGATCTTTGATAAAGAGGGAAGGCTTCTTGGTGGATGCCTCACAATTAGAGAATCATCAAAGATGCTTATTGAAAAAGGGATTATAAATGAAGAGATTGCTTTAAAGTGTATAACAGAAAATCCTAAAAGATACCTTAATTTAAGGTAATGTTATCTTTCCAAGAATTACACTGTGTTTTGCACCTGTTACTAAAGGGATATTGCCTGCCTGCATATTCAACGTCCGATAGCCGATAATTGCAAAACTCAAAGCCTCTTTAGCCTCAACAGGCATGCCATAGTCAGAGATTTTTTTAACAGAAATATCTATATCGCTAAATAATTTATTTATTATGCTCATAAGAAATATATTCTTAACGCCTCCGCCTGTTAGTATAACTTCATCAGGCTTAAAAGGGATTATCGAGTCCCTAATTGTAATGGCGGTTAGGTGCGCAAGTGTTGATAGCATATCTTCTATTGGCAATTTGTATCTTTTAAATATACCTTTTATCAAATCTGATCCAAATGTCTCCCTGCCAGTTGACTTTGGCGGTCTCTTCTTGAAATATGGCGATGCCAAAAGCCTATTTAAAAGGGCTTTATTGATCCTACCCCTACATGCGATAACGCCGTCTTTGTCAAATAAAAGTCTTCCTTTTGAATAAAATCTTACAGCCTCATCCATTAATGAATTGCCGGGTCCTGTGTCAAAACCAATTGTATCATCAAGCCTTTCTTTTACAATCGTTACATTGGAAATTCCGCCGATATTTACAACAGCCCTCACCCAATTTCTTTTCTTAAAAAGGAGATAGTCTGCAATTGGCACAAGTGGCGCTCCTTGACCTCCAACCGCCATATCCCTTGTCCTGAAATCTGATATGGTCAATATTCCTGTCCTTTCTGCTATCACAGAAGGTTCACCAATCTGTAAAGTCGAGCCTCTTTTACCCTTTTTAGGAGGGATGTGATAAATAGTTTGTCCATGAGATGCGACAGCGTCGATGTCTTTTTTATTATATCCACTGATTTCTGTCAATGACAAAACGGTCTTTGCAAATATTTCGCCAAGCTCGAAATTAAGCCTGCATATATGCTCTGTATTTCCGTTAAATGCTGTGCTTATTTTATCTCTTATCTGCCTTTTGTATGGAATGTGAAGATGCTTGATGAGTTTTGTTTTTAAATTATCTTTAAAAGATGTTGGTCTAATTTCCACTAACGCTGCATCAACCCCGTCATGAGATGTGCCGGACATTAGACCTATGATATTAAAGACCTTTTTTTTCATACTTAAGACCATTCAAGGGCCTTTCTTAATGAATCCTCTGATCTTTCTAAAAGAGACTTTGCATCTTCATAACTCAAGCCCTTCAGGTGCATTAATACGGCGGTCTTTGGATTGTAGTTTGATTTTACAAGAAGTTCTTTTGCCTCTTCATTGCTGCAGCCCGCAATTGTCTGAATTATTCTCAATGCACGATCCAAAAGCTTCTTGTTAGAAGGCACTACATCTACCATATATCCTTTATACACCTTGCCGAGATTTATCATCATAGCGGTAGAAATAGCATTTAGCACCATCTTTGTTGCAGTGCCGGCCTTTAGTCTTGTAGAGCCTGCTATTATCTCTGGACCAACCAATACCTTAATTATTCCGTCTAAAAAATCATGTTCAACATCATTGCAAGTAAGAAGCCAGCATCTTGCACCAATATTCTTCCCCTGTTTTAGAGCAGATATTACAAAAGGCGTTTTGCCGCTCGCTGTTATTCCTAACAGCATATCTTTATCTTTTATATTCGCAAGAGCCATCTTTCCGGCATCTTCGTCATCTTCAGCGCCTTCTATTGAATTGGTAATAGCCTCGTTTCCGCCTGCAATAATAGCCCTTACAGTCTCGGGTGAAACATTGAAGGTAGGAGGCATCTCTGATGAATCTAAAATACCAAGCCTTCCGCTCGTTCCTGCCCCTATGTAAATGAGGCTGCCTCCAGACTTAATACAATCAACAGCGTTATAAATAGCCTTACATATCGAATCCCTTGCATTCTTAACAGCCTTTACGACCAGCATATCTTCATCATTCATTATCCTTACTATTTCCTCAATAGAAAGGGCGTCAATATCAGCAGCAAGGGGATTTAAATCTTCTGTAATCATGACAATATAGTAACATTTCTGATAAAATTTTCAGCATGTTGATTCAGCAGCTTATAAATGGTCTTACAGTAGGCGGCGTATATGCCCTTATTGCCCTTGGATACACAATGGTTTATGGAATCCTCGAATTCATAAATTTTGCACATGGAGAGATTTACATGCTAGGAACATATCTCGCCATAATATTTTTAGGTTTTTTCACGATGATTGGTCTGACAGAAATCAGCCTCCCCTTTTCTCTATTCTTAACTATGGTCTTGACGGTTTCTTTCTGTGCTGCCTATGGTTTTATGGCAGAAAAAACAGCTTATAAACCCATTAGAAACGCCCCAAGACTCAATCCGTTGATAAGCGCAATAGGAGTTTCTATATTTCTGCAAAACTATGTAATGCTCACGCAAGGCGCAACAGATAAGGTCTTTCCAATTAGATTCAGCGAGGCAGGTTTTCAGTTAATGGATGTTAGAATAACCTATCTTCAGGCGATGATAATAATTATTTCAGCCTTTCTTATGATTTCTCTGCACTTATTTATTCAAAAAACGCGTATGGGAAAGGCAATGAGAGCAACAGCCCAAGATAAAACAATGGCAGCCCTTGTCGGAATAAATATCGACAATATAATTTCCATAACCTTTATAATAGGCGCAGGTCTTGCAGCAGTAGCCGGCATGATGGTTGCCTCGTACTATGGCCTTGTAAATTACTCAATAGGCTATATAGCCGGCATAAAGGCATTCACTGCTGCAGTCCTCGGTGGAATCGGAAATATTCCAGGCGCAATGATAGGCGGCATTACACTCGGACTTGTCGAAAGCATTGGAGCAGCATATATCTCCAGTGAATACAAAGACGCATATGCCTTCATTGTGCTGATTATAATCCTGCTTATAAAACCTTCAGGCATTCTCGGCAAGACTACCGAGGAAAAGGTATGAAGCCGCTTCTTATAGCAATAATATCAGCCAGCCTGCTTATTCCTTTTGCTGGTCATATAGCTGCTGTTGTCATGTTTATATCTATCTTAGCCGTTTCAGTCCTGATTAGTATTTTAAAAAAAACTAACATTGCTAAATTCTTTGCCGACATCAGGGCTCCTGTTTCAACAAGGTCTCTCTATATTATCTATACAATCGTTGTCTTCTTATTTCTTATATTTCCATTTATTTTAAAAGATTACTACCTCGATATAATTATAATGTCCGGCATTTATTCCATACTTGCACTTGGCCTTAATGTTATAGTCGGCTTTGCTGGTCTTTTGAATCTTGGCTTTGCTGCGTTTTACGCTATAGGTGCATACACCTATGCAATTGTCAATACCAAGCTCGGCATTGGTTTCTGGACAGCCATTCCAATATCCTTATTTGCAGCAACAATAGCTGGATTGGTGCTTTCTATACCAGCCTTGAGATTGAGGGGAGATTATTTTGCCATCGTTACATTAGGCTTTGGCGAAATAGTGCGCCTTATTCTGAACAACTGGGACAGCCTCACAAATGGTCCAAATGGAATTACAGGGATTAAGCCTCCGTCTTTTTTTGGTAATTCTATCAGCAGCCTAAACCATTATTACTACATAGTATTTTTAGCAGTTGTGATTACTTTATTTATAGTAAGAAGGGTCGAACTTTCGAGGATTGGAAGGGCGTGGTTTGCGATAAAGGGCAATGAGATCGCTGCATCATCAATGGGAATAAACACTACAAGATACAAGATTTATGCGTCTGCCTTTGGAGCATTTTGGGCAGGATTAGCCGGGATACTTTTCGCATCTAAAATGCAGTTTGTTTCGCCTGAAAGTTTTACATTTCTTGAATCTATCTTGATCCTTTGCATGGTTATACTTGGAGGGCTTGGAAATACATACGGAGCAATTATAGGAGCATTCATACTCATGCTTCTGCCAGAGCTTTTGAGAGAACTTCAATTATACAGGATGTTGATTTTGGGGATAGGTCTTGTTCTGCTCATGGTATTTAAGCCGCAGGGAATTATTGGCGGTCTGGGAACAAGAAGAAGATACTGATATGGCTGTCGGAGAAAAATAGTGTATATCTTAGAGGTTAGGGGACTGACAAAGCATTTTGGAGGCTTGACTGCCCTGCAGGATGTAAGCTTTAAGGTGAAAGAAAACGCAATATTCAGCATCATAGGACCTAATGGAGCAGGCAAAACAACCTTGTTTAACTGCCTCACCGGCACGGCAAAGCCAACATCAGGAAGCATACATTTTAAAGGCGTTGAGACATCTCAACTTTTGCCGTATAAGGTTGCAGAATTGGGAATAGCAAGGACGTTCCAGAATATAAGACTGTTTCCTGAAATGTCCGTTTTAGAGAATGTTATGATTTCTCAGCATTCGAGGATAAAATACGGTATTTTGAGTTCTGTGCTTAGAGGCAATGGCTTCAAAAGGAAAGAGCAGTCAATAAAAGATAAGGCTTATGAATACTTAGAGTTTGCAGGCATCCAAGATTATGCAGATGCTTCAGCAGGCAGCCTTCCATATGGCAGCCAAAGAAGACTCGAAATTGCGAGGGCGATGGCAACAGAGCCAGATATTGTCCTGCTTGATGAGCCGACAGCAGGCATGAACCCTGCAGAGACATGTGAGGTGATGGCCCTTATAAAAAAAATCAAAGAACTCGGCAAGACAACAATCGTGATAGAGCATGACATGAGGCTTGTTATGGGTGTATCAGAGTGGATAATTGTGTTAGACCATGGAGTAAAGATTGCAGAGGGGCAGCCTGATGAAGTAAAAAACAACTCTCTCGTAATAGAGGCGTATTTAGGAAAGGAATTGCATTAAAATATGTTAAGACTGAATAACATACATTCAGCATATGGACATATAAAAGCGCTGAAAGGCATTAACATAGAGGTTAATAAAGGAGAGATTGTATGCCTTATTGGAAGCAATGGCGCAGGCAAAACAACAACCCTTATGACAATAAGCGGTATAATAAAACCCTTGCAGGGAGATATAATCTTTGAGGATGAATCCATAAAAAATATTCCTGTTCATAAAATCGTTGGAAAAGGGATCTGTCATGTGCCTGAAGGGAGGAGGATTTTTCCGAGACTCACTGTCTTAGAAAACCTCGAGATGGGGGCATATTCAACAAAAGATAAAACAAAAACTTCAAATTCCAAGAATAATATCGAAAAGATCTTCAGCGTATTCCCTATCCTTAAAGAAAGGAAAAATCAGGTGGGCGGCACCCTGAGCGGAGGAGAACAGCAGATGCTCGCTATCGGCAGGGCATTGATGTCAGAGCCAAAGCTCATTTTGCTTGATGAACCATCGCTCGGTCTTTCTCCTATAATGGCAAGTAAGATTTTTAAAACAATAAAAGAGATAAATGATAACGGCATTACCGTCCTTTTAGTGGAACAGAACGCAAAGGCAGCCTTAAAACTCTCGCAGAGAGGGTATATTTTAGAAAATGGGATAATTAAACTTCATGGGGAAAGCGATTTACTTTTAAATAATGAGGGCGTTAAAAAGGCTTATCTTGGGGAATAGAATCCATTATTGCATGAATTTTGAAAATCATTAAAAATTTGGTCAAACACAGGATGAATTTGTATAAATGCATGAAGCACGTCAGGGTCAAAATGCTCTGGGGTTTGCTGAGGCATCGGATGTATCCGTTGTGCTGCCTTATTATTCCATAAGCTATAGAAAGCCCGAGCCCCATGCCTTTGCCAATATCCTTGGTTGTAAAGAATGGATCAAATATCCTCTCCCTTGTCTTATGATCCATTCCTATACCGCTGTCTTTTATAGATATCAAGGCATACAGCCCTTTATCTTCTTTAGACCACTCGTTGAGTCTGACGGCATCTGTTTTAATAATTAGAGACCCTCCATAAGGCATTGAATCATTGGCATTTGATATAAGGATCTTCATAATCCTGTCCATCTGAAAAACATCTGATATAACAGTTAACTGTCTATCACAAAGCATCATTTCAATCCTTATGTTATCCCCTATCATTTCTGATAAGTAAGATTTTATATTCATTAAAAATTCATTTATATTTACAGGCATAGGGTTGATTGTCAGACCGCTGCTAAATGCCAAAAGAGAATTTGTGATAGACAATGCCCTCTCTGATGCCTTAAGTATCTGATCTATATAAGCATTCAATTCATCCCTCTTATCTATATTCATCCGCATCATATTTCCGCAGCCAACAATTGTGGTAAATATATTATTAAAACCATGCGCAACCCCGGCTGCGAGGTCCTTGAGGCAATCTATTTTTTGGAATCGATCGGGGCATTTCCCATAAGATTCAGTTATATCTATTTTCATATCCTTAACCATGCCTGATAACCCCTTATTTGCGGTCTATTCCGATTTTTTTAACATCAAAAAACATGCCATTTATAAATTGTTTGTTTTTAAAAGGAATTTCAATTGGCTAATTCAGCAGATTAGTGCAGAATTGAACTCAGAGATGTGGAAAATTTCCGCAGAGTTTGAAAAAAGGGGGCTAAAGTCCTCTGTTAGTTTAGAATGCCAGCCCGTATTCCTTTATTTTCTTCAGGAGTGTCTTGTAGTCAATCTGCAGTGAAGCAGAAGCCTTTGTCTTGTTTCCGTGAGCAAGCTGAAGTGCATGTTTTATGGCTATCCTTTCTGCAGCTCTCAATGTTAGTCCCTGCTCCTTGAGCTGGGAAAGGAGATCTTTATCCTCATGCATAGCATCAGAAAGAAAGTCTATATGCTCTCTTTTTATTATGCCGTCCTCAGATAGGAGAACAGACCTTCTCATTACATTTTTCAATTCCCTTATGTTTCCAGGCCAGGAATAACTTTTCAAAAGGGCTATCGCCTCATCGGTTATTTCTTTGACCGGCTTTCCAAGCTCCTCGCAGGTATCTCTGTAAAACTTTTGCGCAAAAAATAAAATATCCTCAACCCTGTCTCTAAGAGGTGGGATTGTTATCATAAATTCGCCTAAGCGGAAAAAAAGATCCTCTCTAAACGTCCCTTCCTTTACGGCCTTTTTTATGTCTGTATTTGTAGCCCCAACTATACGGACGTCTACTTCTGTGGGCCTTGTAGTGCCTAATGAAAATAACTTTTTTTCCTCAACCGTCTTTAGAAGCTTGCTCTGGACATAAAGAGACATATTCTGCAGTTCATCTATAAGCAAAGTTCCTTTGTTTGCAGCCTCAAAAAAACCATGCTTTTTCTTGTCAGCGCCGGTGAATGCACCCTTCTCGTGTCCAAAGAGCTCTGATTCAATCAATGTCTCAGGTATTGCCCCTATGTCAACTGTTATAAAAGGACCATTAGCCCTTTTGCTCATGTTGTGTATGACATTTGCAACAAAAGACTTTCCTGTCCCTGTCTCTCCCTGAATAATTATGGAAAAATCGCTCCATGCAACCTGTCGCACCTGTTTAATAACAGACTTCATAGACTCGCTCTTGCCAAGCATCCACTCAAGGGACATTTCAACGCCGTTATTCAATCTCTTAACAGCCTTTTCGAGTTCAAGCCTTTCAACAGCCTTTTTTATCATAAGAAGAAGCCTGTCAAAATCAGGCGGTTTGGACAGAAAGTCGTATGCGCCGAGTTTTATTGCATCAACTGCAGTTGGTATGTCTCCATATGCTGTAACAATGATAATTGGCACATCAGGGTCTATCTTTTTTAGTTCCTGCATCGTCTCTATGCCGTTCATGCCAGGCATATTCATGTCAAGGATAACAGCAGAAGGAGACTCTTTTTGAAATACCTCTGCTGCCTGTCTTCCATTAGACGCTTCTAAGGGAATAAAGCCTGTTTTTTTCAGATATTCTGAAAAGACAAACCTTATTGGTTTTTCGTCATCAACAATAAGTATCTTGTTTGTAGTCATAAGAGCCTCTTTATAGTTTAATTAATTAAAAAAATTTATGCAAATTCATGAATTTTGTATAATTATCTATGATGCTGTTAAAACTCTTACCAGAAAATCTTGAAAGGATATTAATAGAATCTGTTTCTGTTCTTAAAAAAGGCGGAATAATTGCATACCCTACAGAGACATTCTATGGTCTCGGCGCAAAATACGATTTAGAAAATGCCCTTGAAAGGCTTTATGAGATAAAAAAAAGACCTATTGAAAAGGCAATGCCTTTAATTATAGGAGATATCGAACAATTGCATCTCTTGACAGAGGAGATAGGAAATGCTGCAAAAAGGCTCATCGATAAATTTTGGCCCGGACCATTAACAATGCTTTTCAATGCTCGTTCAAATCTCTCCAAATATTTGGTTTCTGAAAATAGGATTGCTGTCAGAATGCCCGGTGAATCATTTGCATTGAAGCTTGTTAGAGCATCTGGATTTCCTATAACGTCAACAAGCGCTAACATATCAGGAATGCCTCCTGCGAACAACGCAGAGATGGTAATCAGATATTTTAAAGAGGATATAGACCTTATTATTGACGGAGGCGAAACAAGAGGGGGGCTGCCATCCACTATAATCGATATTACAGAAGAGAAAATAAGGTTAATAAGAAGGGGAGCTGTTGATATTTCTGAACTCTATATCAATTAATTTTTACAGTCCCTGGTCTGCCAATCTCCCCTTCGATTGAATACCTAAATTCTCTGAATAAACTTATAACCCAGAGATTCGTAGTCAAATGCCCTGTTATCTCGGATGTCGTAAATATAGAAGATTCATTGCAAATGGATAGATATATGCATATCTGATCAGATAGATGAAGATCAATCGCTGAGTTTGCATTGTAATAATGCAAAAAATCATAGGCAGCATCCTTTCCAACTTCCTCAGCCCTCTTTCCCCTCTGCCCGAGTGATGTAAAGCCGGCAATTGAATTCTCTGACTCTAGCTGCACATATATGAATGTCCCTTGTCCTATAGTAGGGACATCCATAATCTCTATATCAACAGGAAAACCAAGTCCCTTTATCTCATCTAAAAAAGCGCTCTTTTGCCTTTCAGCAATAGATAAAGTAAGATTTCCAACCCCGGAGCATCCTGTCACACACTTAATGGCTCCTCTTTCAGTAAGAATAAGGGGTTTTATAGATACAGCAGGAACAATCTTTGCCCTTATCCTGCCACCGCCCCTCGGATAAAAACCGTATGAATCAATGTTGAGCCTTATTTCTATTCCCAATCTCTTTAATAAATGTACAAAAACTCCATTGATATAATGAAATGAAGGGCTAAACGGCACATGAGTGCCTCCTGTTAGTGCAATCTCGGTCTCATTTTCTAAAAAGATGAGAGACGGAATAAGCGTCTGAAGAATTAGCAATGTGGAACCGGCTGTGCCAACATCAAAAAAGAGACTGCCTCCCTTTACTGTTTTTGGATAAAAAAAAAGTTCAGTCGAGCCAATAAAGTCGCCTTTTACATCGGCATTAGACAGCATCTGAGATGCCCTTACGCATGTTAGATGCTGGGGCATGAGTCCAGGCTTTTTCCTGACCTTTCTTATGTTAAATATTCTGAAAGGCTTTCTATATAGGCAGGAAAGGCTAAGAGATGTCCTGAGTATCTGCCCCCCACCCTCTCCGTAGCTTCCATCTATTTCTATCATAATATCTCAACTTATCTCTATCTATCTCCATCTCAACAATAAACCCTTTTTGCCCTATTTCCAAGAGATGTTAAAATCTCGTATGGAATTGTTTCTGCTTTTTGGGCAATCTCGCAGGCGCTTATTGATTCTTTACCCTGCGAGCCAATAATCACTACATCATCTCCATCTTTAACTCCCTCTAAATCCGTTAAATCTACCATTGAAATGTCCATGCATATTCTGCCAACTACAGGCACCCTTTTGCCGCTTACAATAACTTCCGAAACATTTGACAGCCTTCTCATAAATCCATCTGCATAACCAATTGGCATCACGCCTATGAGGCTATTACGTCTCGTAATATATGTCCTGCCATAGCTTATAGGTGTGCCTGCAGGAAGCCTCCTCAATGCAAGCAATTTTGTTTTAATAGTCATGGCTGGAATCAGTAGTGATGAGTAACCCTCCGACAAGTTCATGGCAGGCTCAGTGATGAGTGATGGGTCTTTTTCATTCTTTAACTTGTAACTTGTTGCTTGCAACTTATTGCTTATCATTGGAGAGCATCCATATAACATCAATCCTGGTCTTACTGAGTCAAAATGAGATTCCTTGAGAGACAATACAGCAGCGCTGTTTGCAATATGATACAGCCTTATGTTCAGACCATTTTCAAACAATTCAGACCTGATTTGATTAAATCTTTCAATCTGTTTTTTAGCAAATGAATTGTCCGAAAGATCTGCATCAGAAAAGTGGCTCATAATTCCTTGAATTTTCAATCCCTTAAGACATGATATTTCAAGTATGTCTTCAACGACATTTCCGATTAACCCTAACCTCCCCATACCTGTATCAACTTTAATATGAACATTGATAATTTTATTGTTCTTTTCAGCTTCAATCGAAAGGGCGATAGCTGTCCTTTTGTCGCTAATTACTGGGATGAGATTATAATCGAGGATATCTTTAATGTCTGGATCAAAAAGCACTATAATAGGGGCATTTATGCCGGAATCCCTTAATTCCTTTGCCTCTTCCGTAAATGCAACAGCAAGATAATCAACCCCATCGTTGACAAGACTTTTTGAAACCTTTACTGCCCCATGTCCGTAGGCGTCTGCTTTTACAACAGCTATTATAGCTTTACCTGATGAAATCTCTCTTATGAGCCGTATATTATGAGAAATAGCATCTAAGTTGATTTCTGCTACTGGACCTCTGTGCACTTTTTTTTAAGCCTCTGCCTTTGATGACTTCTCTTCTTTTTCTTCTGAAACTGCCTTTTTAGGAGTTACGTCTATCTCATCAGGCTCAGAGGTTGCCTTCTTAAAATTCCTAATAGCCTCGCCTATTCCCCTTCCTATCTGCGGAAGCCTTGTTGCTCCAAAAAGAACAAGGACAATTATCAGGATTATTACCAACTCCTGCATGCCAAGACCGAACATAAATTACCTCCTTTTTTAGTGAATAGCCAATGGTGTACAGCAAAAAAACATTCTCTCAACTAAATGCTGTTCGCTGGTCACTGTTAACTACCTTTTCATAGTCTTCCATTGTGTTTATATTAACAAAAGACTCCCCTTCCTGGTCTATAACCATTATATCAGACTCTTTGATAAAATTGGTGTTAATTTCGGTTAACAAATGTCTCATAGATGTCTTTTCATTCAATATGAGATCATCGATATAAGAAAGAATGGTCTTGCGATATATACCGAGAAGGGGCTGAGGCTGTCCATTGTAAATCGGTATCGTAGCATCAATGTCATCCGATATATCTTTATGCCTTTCGCATATATAAGAAATAACTTCCATCTTCACAAAAGGCATATCGCATGCAATAGTGAATATACTGTCAGTGCTTGTATTTGCAAGACCCGAGTATATCCCTGACATAGGGCCTTTAGAAAAAAGCACATCTCCTATTAGCGGAACCCCAAGATAAAAATAAGGCTCAGGTTTGTTAGCGCTGATGGAAACCTCATCAAACACCTTTTTTAAGAGTGAGAGGCTTCTCTCTATAACCAAAGAGCCGTTGATTTTTATAAAACCTTTGGGAATTGGGAATCTGCGGTTTTCACCGCCTGCAAGAATAAGTCCAGAGATCTTCTTATTGTACATAGCTGAACGGTTCTTAAAGACTGAATTATTTAACAATGATGCCGGCATAGCCGACAACATGTTCGTAATCTCCGCTCACATCTCCGGATGTGGCATATTTTATAAGTCTTGCCTCTTTAGCGCCTAATGCATTAGAGGCATAGAGCATTATAGTCGAAGGGATAAAGCCGCACATAGAGATCCTTTCTTTCTGAACTGTCTTGTAAAGGCCCTCGGGATTAAGATTGAGAATCTCTTTAATTGCAAGGTTATCGAGCCTTCTGGCAGAACTGTCAGAAATATAATGGCTCATGTCAGAACTCGCTATCAAAACCACATCATAATCAACCTCTTTTATTGCCTTCGCAATCCCCTCTCCAATCAATTCGCAATCCCTTAAAGAAGCACTCATAACAGTTATTGGAACAATCTTGACCTGATTGCTGAAATAGGCAATAAATGGAAGCTGCAACTCAAGGGAGTGTTCATAAAGATGGGAACTGATATCCTCAGATATTCCTTGAACATTAGAGATTATCCTTCTGCTTAGGTCTTCATCTAATGAGAATGTGCCTGTCGGCATATTCCACTGCCCTGAAGCCATTATAGATACATTTGCGCCTATTCCAGTATGATTTGGACCTATAAGTATAAAGGTCTCTGGAAACTGGATTGAGGAATATACAGCCCCTGCTACGTTTCCTGAATACATCAAGCCTGCATGAGGGGATACAGCGCCTATAATCTTCTCTTTAGCAGAATCTGAAATTATATACTGCTCTACCTGTTTCTTTAGTCTTGAAGGTGTTTCATAATAAAACTGTCCTGCTGCTGCCGGCTGTCTTATCATCAGTAAACTTCCTCTTCTGATTCATAAACAGCATCCGTGAAATCAACAAATTTAGTATAGTTTGCAAGATATGTAAGATTAATTATGTCTGTAGGACCGTTCCTCTGTTTTGCGATAATAACCTCTGTTTTACCCTTGTTGGACAGATTGTTTTTATTATAAATCTCATCCCTATAAAGAAATATAATCACATCTGCGTCCTGTTCTATTGCCCCTGATTCTCTGAGGTCAGCGAGCGTGGGTCTTTTGTCTCCTCTCTGCTCAACAGCCCTGTTTAACTGGCTTAGGGCTATAACAGGCACATGCAATTCTTTTGCAAGGGCTTTTAAAGACCTCGATATTTCGGATATCTCCTGCTCCCTTCTTTCAAAGCTACCCCTTCCCCTCATTAGTTGGAGATAGTCAACAACGATAAGGCTCAATCCCCCGTGCTCCAACTTCAGCCTTCTTGCCTTTGCACGAACATCGAGCGCATTAATAGCAGATGAGTCGTCAATAAATATCGAAGCCTCTGCGAGTCTTCCAGCGGCGTTTGTTAGTTTTGGCCAATCTTTTTTGCTTATAAACCCCTTCCTAACGTGTGAAGAGTCAACCATGCTCTCTGCGCATAACATCCTCATTGCGAGCTGCTCCTTTGACATCTCGAGGCTGAAAACAGCAACAGGCTCTTTTAAATTAATAGCAACATGCTGTGCTATATTAAGTGCAAATGCCGTCTTTCCCATGCCAGGCCTTCCGCCGATAATTATCAGGTCGCTGGGCTGAAATCCAGAAGTCAATTCATCAATGTCCTTATACCCAGAAGGAATGCCGGTTATAGCCTCTTTCTTATCATACAGATGCTCTATCATCTTAAATGCATCTTTAATAACAGTCTTAAGGCTCGCAAAGGTATTCTTTGTTCTTTTCTCGGCAATCTCAAATATCGATTTTTCTGCATAATCGACCATTTCTTCAGCATCAAGGCTGTCTTCATAAACTTTTGAGGTAATATGAGTAGCTGTTTGTATCAACGCCCTGAGCAATGCCTTTTCCCTGACTATCTTTGCGTGGTAGCGAATGTTCGCTGATGTTGGTATGCTGTTAGCTAAATTTGAAAGATATGCTATCCCGCCTATGTTTTCGAGTTCGCTATTCCTTCTAAGATAATCTGTCAATGTCACAATATCTATAGGCTCGTTTTTTTCAAACAATTCAATAATGGCTTTGAATAAGCGTCTGTGCGAATCCCTGTAAAAGTCTTCAGGAGTGAGCATTTCGAGCGCCTTTGGAAGGGACTCGTTGTCAAGAATAATAGCGCCGAGAACAGACTGTTCTGCCTCTATATTTTGCGGAGGGAGCCTGTCAATATTCGCATCAACAGCCCTCAATTTTTGCTCTCTTAATGCAGTATAATCCATAAATGCCTTTAAAATTAATCTTCACGAATTACATCCACAATTATCTGAGCTGAAAATTCAGGATGAACCTTTATATTAACAGCGTAATTGCCGAGCCTCTTTATAGGCTCGCCCAGCGATATCTTCTTTTTGTCAATATCAAAACCCTCTTTTTTAAGAGCGTCTGCAATATCCATTGCTGTAACAGAACCAAAGAGCTTGTCTTCCTCCCCTGCCTTTGCGCTAATAGCGATTTTAACAGATGAAAGCTTCGATGCTAATTCTTCGGCAGATGTCTTTGCCCTATTTGCAGCCTCTTGGATCTTTCTCTTTTCATGCTCCAGTGTCTTTATGTTTCTGGGATCCGCCTCAACAGCAATCCCCTTTGGTATCAGGAAATTCCTTGCATATCCATCTTTGACATTCACGACATCACCCATTTTCCCCAAAGCCTTCACATCTTCCCTAAGAATAACCTGCATATAACACCCCTTCTGATAGAAATTAGGATAAGGTTAAGAAAAGTTCTTAAATCCTAACCACATTATTATCATACCTTAACCCCACCATTAACCTCAACCTCAATATTTCCTCTGCCTGACAACTTCATACAAACACACAGAGGCAGCCATCGCAACATTAAGGCTTTCTGCCTTTCCGATAATCGGGATGTTTGCCAATCCATCTGCATTTTCCCTCAATCTTTCGCTGACTCCGCGGGCCTCATTTCCAAAAACAATTGAAATAGGTTTTTTAAAATCCAATTCGTAGATTGGCAAACCTGCATGAACATCAGTTGCAAAAAGTCTAATTTTTTTTAATTTTATATAATCCAAAAATCTGTCTATTTCAGAATAGATAATCGGCATATTAAAAAGGCTTCCTGCAGTTGCCCTTATTGACTTTGGATTGAAGGCGTCACATGTATCTGGCAGCATTACTACAGCATCTGCTCCCACTGCATCAGATGCCCTGATGATTGTTCCAAGATTCCCTGCATCCTGAATGCCATCGCATACAACAAGAAAAGGGATGTCATTAAAAAAAACCTCATCGAGTTTAAACAGTTTATAAGACGCTGCAGCCAATATGCCTTGCGGCGCCTCTGTGTCAGATAGTCTTGAAAATATATGATTTGATATTTGAACAAAATTATCTTTTGCCTTATCTTTAATCTTTGAATATAACCGCCTTAAAATCTTCTGCCCTTCTTTTTTTGAACTAAAGTCGTCTGTAAAAAAAACCCTTTTTATCTCTGCATTGGATGCTGCCGCTTCAACAAGATGAGGTCCTTCTATAAGAAAAGCCTCTTGTCTATATTTAGATCTCTTCTGCCTGATCTTTAATGCTTCTTTAATTATGGGATTCGAAAGGCTTGTGATTTTTATGAATTTCATTGCTTATCTAATTTTACCATAAGAATGACGCTTCCGAATGAGCGAGTTCCGTTCTCGGCATAGACTAATAACAAGGCATCTATTAATTTGTCAATAGATTAGTAGCTGTCCCAATTTATGTCTATTTATTCAGTTGTAAGCCATCTGCCTGTCCGAAAGTTATCTGTTCACATCCATCCAAAATGAGTTTTTTTTTGAAATACAGGTTTTAAAGCACTTTTAAAATCTCCTCTGTCTTGCATATAAAAATAAAGGTCAATACAACATAGCAATTGATTTTTACAATAAGTCAATTGCCATAAATTCAAAATACTTTGAAATTTACAAAGCTTATAACAACCTTGGCAATGCCTATGCAGCTTTAGGTCAATATGAGATGGCTATCAATGATTATAACAGGGCAATTGATGCCAATCCAGATTATGCACCAGCTTACTATAATAGGGGATTTATTTTTTTAAGCATAGGCAAGAAAAACGAGGCAATTTTCGACTTTCAAAGTGCATGTAATCTTGGCGATATAATTGGATGCAGATTTTCCCAGATATTACAAAAAGAACTCATATCAAATAAGCAATAAAAAGTGTGCATAATTTTAAATCTAATTTGCCTATCATATCTAAATAGAGTCACTGTTGGCAGTCTATTGCAGGCGATAGCAAGGAATTATCTCTATCATAGCTTAAATATGTTATCCTTATTATAAGAAACAATATCAGGAGGTCGAAAATGAAAATATTGCTTGCAGTTGACGGCTCAAGATATTCAGAAGAGGCGGCAAGATTTTTGAAAAATTTTAATTTTTCGCCTGATGACGAACTGATTGTTTTTCATGTTATATCCAATGTCCCATTCAAAGACGATGTTGAGTCATATTATGCAAGCCTCAAAAGGATAAAGCAAGAAATTGGCTCAAAAATTCTTGATTCAACAATAGAAATACTCAAGCCAATTAATCTAAAACTAAGCACTGCATTAGTAGATGGATACCCTGACAGTTCTATTGTAGATGCAGCTATTGATTCGGATGTAGATTTGATTGTAATGGGGTCAAGAGGATTAAAAGGCATCAAATCCATAATATTAGGAAGCACAGCAAGGGCTGCCGCTGTAACATCGCCAAAACCTGTTCTTGTGGTTAAACCTCTGAAGAGGGAATCAAAAGGCAAATTAAAGATTCTCTGTGCAGCAGACGGCTCTGATTATGCTGTCAATACTGCAAGGCTTTTAACTTTAATGCCCTTTAATGATGCGGCTGAGATTACAGCATTAAATGTAATAAGTTCTGCTCACATAGACATTCCGGAAAGATACTGGATGGAGGTTGATGATAAGATTAAAGAAGACGTGGCAAAAATCAGGGAGTCTGAATTTGCAATAGCAGATGGAATACTCAAAAAAACAAGGGAAATCTTAGAAAAGAAGTTTAAAAAAATCAACCTGTCAATAAAATTCGGGGATCCATCAATAGAGATTCTTAATTTAGCAGAAGAAATAGAGGCTGATATTATATCTGTCGGAAGCAGCGGAATGAGAGGAGTAAAAGGAATTCTCGGAAGCGTATCAAGATATGTCCTCTTGAATGCTGACTGTTCTGTACTAATAGGCAAATTGTGATTTGACAAACAAATGGAGATTATAAAAAAAGCAAGACGCACCATACATAAATACTCAATGCTCCAAAGCGGAGACCATGTCCTTGTGGGTTTATCAGGCGGGCCTGACTCAGTATGCCTGCTGTCAATTTTAAACAGCCTAAAAAAAGAATTTGGCATTTTATTGTCAGCAGCATACATTGACCATGGTCTTAGACCCAATGAGACGCCTTCTGAGATTGATTTTTGCAAAAAACTTTGTGATTCTCTCAGCATACCTCTTACAGTAAAGGCTGTTGATGTCAAGTCTCTTGTAAAATTAAATGGCTTAAACAAGCAGGAGGCAGCAAGGGAACTGAGATACAAAGCTTTGAATGACATTGCTTTTGATATTACAGCAAATAAAATAGCATTAGGACATAATGCAGACGACCAGGCTGAAACAATCCTTATGAGGCTCTTCAGGGGAGCAGGCCCTCTCGGGCTTTCTGGCATACCTCCAATAAGAATTCAAAGGTCAAAAATAAACTTCCAAAAAACAGATATAATAAGGCTTTTGATAGAAATACAGAGAAGAGAAATAGAAGAATTTCTCCTTAAAGAAAATATAAGTTTTATTATTGATTCATCAAATCTCAGGAAAAATTACTTGAGAAACAGGATAAGAACTTCTTTGATGCCATTTATTAAAGAAATAAACATGGATATTATTCATACTCTTTTAAAGACAGCAGAGATATTCAGGGACGAAGAAAGATATTTTGAAATTAAAGTTGCTAAAAGCCTCATGAAATTAATAAGCAGAAAAACCGAAAACACCATTGAACTCTTTTTGAGCCCACTGGAGGTAATGGATGCCGTATTATTGCGAAGGGTATTAAGAAAAGCCATTGATGAGACTGTCGGACTAAGAGGCATTGGCTTTATTCATATTGAAGATATATTAAATCTAATTAAATCAGGGAAGTCTGGAGACAGGATATATCTTCCAAAAGATATAAGGGCTATAAAGGGATATTCAACCCTGATTATTACTTCTGAGAAGCCTGGTAAATTAAACACTTATATTATGAAATCTCATGGAGAAATTGTCCTGAGCGAAGCATCAATAGTTATAAAATCTTCTCTAATAAGCATAGAAGAGGCAGAAGACTACTTCAATAAAAAAAATGCTGCATTAATAGATGCTGATAAGATTCATTTCCCCATGCTAATTAGACCGAGGCAGAATGGAGACTATTTTTACCCGCTCAGATTCGGAAATAGGAAAAAGATTCAGGACTATTTTGTCGATGAAAAAGTGCCGAGGGATGAAAGGGATTTAGTGCCTTTGCTCACATCTGAAAACAACATTGTCTGGGTAATAGGCTACAGGCTTGATGATAGATATAAAGTTGATAAAGAGACAAAAAGAATTTTAAAATTAGAAATAAAACCATTAAAGACTTAGCCGTGGAGGAATAATGATGAGACACATCAATAAAACATTTTCAAAAGTCCTGATAATAATATTTCTTGCATTTTCTTTGAATATAATAGCGTCTCAGGAGATTCTGGCAAATTCCAAAAACAAGGAATCTACAGAAATCCTTACTCAATTGGGAGAGGCAATGGCAGGTGTTGCTGAACGAGTTAAGCCTGCTGTTGTGAATATATCAACCTCAAAGACAATAAAGACAGAACGTCATCCATTCTTTGACGACCCATTTTTCAGGAGATTTTTCGGAGACCCACAGCCCCAGAAAAGAAAGGTTACTAATCTCGGCTCAGGAGTAATTGCTGCATCAGACGGCTATCTAATCACAAATAACCATGTAATAGAAGGCGCAGAAGATATACTCGTAAAATTAGCTGACGGCAGAGAATATAAGGGCAGGCCTGTAGGAAAAGATCCGAGGACAGACATTGCAATTATAAAGATAGAAGAAAAAAACCTGCCGACTATTCCGTGGGCAGACTCTGACAGGCTTCGTGTTGGCGAAATAGTTTTTGCCATAGGGAATCCTTACGGCTTAAACCAGACCATTACAATGGGGATCGTAAGTGCACTTGGGAGGACAGGCATTGGCATTACAGACTATGAGGATTTTATACAGACTGACGCAGCAATAAATCCCGGAAATTCAGGAGGAGCATTAGTAAATATCAGAGGAGAGATAGTCGGGATAAATACCGCTATCTTTTCTGTTACGGGAGGCTATCAGGGCATTGGATTTGCTATCCCGTCCAATATGGTTAAAAGAGTTATGGACAACATTGTCAAAGAAGGAAAGGTTGTGAGGGGATGGCTCGGGGTGCAGATACAGGTATTGACTCCAGAACTCGCAAAACAATTCAATCTGAAAGACGAAAAAGGGATACTGCTTGCTGATATTGTAGAAGGCGGACCCGCAGAAAAAGGAGGACTTAAGAGAGGAGATGTGATAACAGAGTATGGAGGCAAAAAAATAGAAAATCCTTTTCAGTTAAGAAATATGGTTGCCAATACAAGGCCCGGCGAGACTGCAGACATAAAAGTCCTGAGAAATGGAAGTGCACTATCAATAAAAGTCGTGGTTGGAGAACTGCCAGACGGAGCCACTGCATTAGAAATGCCCGATAAATTTGACAATGCCTTGAAGGGCGTTCAGGTGCAGGATTTAACAGACGAAGCGCTGCAGAAGCTTGGAATAACAAGAAAGCTCAAAGGAGTTATTATAGCCAATATAGCAGCAGACAGCCCTGCATTCGGCATACTTGGAAACAGAGATATTATCCTTGAGATAAACAAAAAGCCTCTTTCAAATATAAAGGAATACAATGAGATCGTATCAAAAATAGAAAAAAATCAGGATATACTCCTGCTGATAGTAAGAGGGGGCTCTACTCTATACATAACAATATCTGTACAATAATCTCGTTGCTTAAAATAAGGCCCTTTTCTGTCAGCCTCAGATGATTGTCTTTTACATCAACAAGGCCTTGTCTGACAAGGTCTTTGATTGTTTTTTCCAAGACGAGATGTTTATCCTCTGGCAAAAGACCGAGGTTTATCCCTTCAGTCTTTCTTAATCCAAGAAATATAAACTCCCTGATCGCCTCTTTTTCTGTTATCACTGTCTCCTCATCAACAGGGATTAGTGAGTCATTTATTGATTCAATATATCTTGACAAATCTCTTATATTTGAAAACCTTTTGCCATTAAGAAAAGAAAAAGCTCCTGCTCCTATTCCTATATATTCGTCTCTGTTCCAGTAGTTTAGATTATGTTTGCACTCATACTGAGGCTTCGCAAAATTAGAAATTTCGTAATGAATATAGCCGCTTTTTTTAATCATATCCAAGGCAGTATAATACATTTCATAGATAATCTCCTCATCAGGCATTATCATCTCTCCCCTCTTTATATATTCATAAAGAGGGGTATTTTTTTCTAATGTGAGTTCATATACAGAAATATGTTCTGTAGACAATCCAATTGCAAGCTTCAAAGCTTGTTTCCAATATTGAATTTGGAATTTGGGACTTGGGATTTGGGATTTATAAAAAGGGACTCCGTATATAAGGTCTATCGATATATTTTTGAAGCCTGCCTTTCTTGCCGAAAAAAGGGCGTTAATTACATCTTCAGAACTATGGCTTCTTCCAAGAATATCGAGTTCATTGTCAAAAAAAGATTGAACACCTATGCTTATCCTGTTAATCCCTGATTTAAGAAGCGATTCTGCCTTTTCCTTTGTAATTGTGCGGGGATTTGCCTCAATAGTAACCTCTGTGTCTGAATAAACATTATATTCATCCTGCACTGTTTTCATAATTTTAGTTAGATCATCGTCAGAAAGAACAGTCGGCGTTCCGCCTCCAATATAAACAGTTCTAATTTCTGCATCCATCTTTTTTAGAGGTATTTCTTTGCAAATGGCATTTATATAATCTTTTACAATACCTCCATGAGAAAAAGGGACTGAATAGAAATCGCAATAGATGCACTTTTTAATGCAGAATGGGATGTGAATATAAAGGCAATGGATCATTTGTAATCCTAACTAAAATTTATTATAATCAAAATCATTGAAAATAATCATCCTGCTGGAGGATTTTATGGAAAGGAATGTAATGTATTTTGAAAAACCGGGGAAGGAAAATACAGAGACGTGTCTTGAAATAGTTAAAAAAGCCGTAAGAGAGGGAAATTTCAAGCACTTAGTGGTTGCATCAACAGAAGGAGATACAGGCCTTCTGTTTTCAGAGGCATTGAAGGATTCCGGAGTAAATATTGTTGTGGTAACGCATTCTGCAGGTTTTAAAGCGCCTAATACGATTGAGATGCATTCTGAGATAAAGAAAAAAATAGAAGCTGCTGGTGCAAAGGTTTATACAGGCACAATGATCACTCATAATATAGAAACTGCATTTTCATCAAAATTCAGCGGCATATATCCAACGCTTATAGTAGCCCAATCGCTTAGAAGATACGGGGAAGGACCAAAGGTTTGCTGTGAGATTGTTATGATGGCTGCTGACGCAGGGCTAATACCCGAAGGAGAAGATGTCATCGCAGCAGCAGGAACAGCAAAAGGCGCTGATTCTGTCCTTGTCATAAGATCTGCAGCCTCAAAAAGATTCCTCGAATTAAAAGTTCTTGAGATACTTGCCAAGCCGAGGGGATAGATAAAAAAGTTAATTTTGAGTCTTAGCCCTCGCCTGCTGCACTTTAACCCTTCTGCCCTTCACTATCATGTCATCCACAGACCTTATTACCCTGTCAGCAAGCTCTTCGGGGACTTCCACAAAAGTGAATTTATCAAGCACATCTATCTTTCCGATTTTGGCGTAAGGAATATTTGCCTCTGACGCAATTGACTTTACTATATCAGCCACCTGCACCTTATCCTTTCTGCCGATTGTCATGAAAAGACGGGTCATCCCTATCTTTTCTGGATATTCCTCTGTCTGCTCTATTTTCATCTCTCCAAAGGCAGCGTAAAGGGCTGCTGCTGCAATATCGCCAAAACTGTAAAGATCCGACATTTCCTTAACAGCACCAATATAACCTGCGTGCTTATTCTCGTTGATTATCTCTGATATTTCTTTGATAATGCTTTTCCCCCTTGCCTTAAAAACATCCTCAACCGAAGGCAGCCTTTTCCTGTCAATTATCGTCTTGGCTGCCTTTTCTATTAATCTCAAATGTTTATACTCCCTCGGAGTAACAAAAGTTATCGCCATCCCAGACTTTCCTGCCCTTCCTGTCCTTCCGATTCTATGTATATAGCCTTCTGGATTCTGGGGTATGCTGTAATTAATCACATGCGTAACATTCTGTATGTCAAGCCCTCTTGCAGCAACATCTGTTGCAACAAGAACATCTATCAAGCCGTTTCTGAATTTGTCCATTACCTCGTCTCTCCTTGCCTGAGTAAAATCTCCGTGAAGGGCATTTGCATTGTATCCCATCTGATGCAATTTCATCGAAACTTCGTCAACCTCTCTTTTCGTATGGCAAAAGACAATTGCAAGCTGAGGGTCTTCCACATCAAGAAGTCTTGTTAGGGCGTTTATCTTATCCCCTTCCCTGACTTCGTAAAAAACCTGCTTTATCTTAGGCACAACAACATCCTTTGTATTTGCCTTTACCTTTTCTGGGCTTCTCATATACCTCTTGGCAATATTCATTATAGGCTGCGGCATTGTTGCTGAAAAAAGAAGAGTCTGTTTTTCTGCAGGAATTGCCTTAAGTATTGTCTCTATATCTTCAATAAAGCCCATGTTAAGCATTTCATCTGCTTCATCAAGGACAACTATTTTAATATCAGAAAGAGAGATTGTCTTTCTATTTATATGATCAATAACTCTGCCAGGCGTGCCAACAATAATATCCACTCCTCGCCTTAACGCCTTTATCTGGCTTTCAATCGATTTTCCGCCGTATACAGGCAGGACATTTATCTTTCTATATTTCCCTATCTTATTAATCTCCTGTGCAACCTGAACAGCAAGTTCCCTCGTCGGCTCAAGTATTATGGAAAAAGGATTACTGCCTTTTTTGCACTTCTCAACAATAGGGATGCCGAATGCTGCTGTCTTTCCTGTGCCTGTCTGTGCCTGTCCAACAATATCCATTCCATTCAAAATCATTGGTATTGCCGAAACCTGTATTGGAGTCGGCTCTTCAAATCCTATCTCTGACACGGACTTTAATGTCTCTTTGCTTAATGAAAAATCTTCAAAATTCATGCTTCAATTCTCCTGTTGCGTTCCAAAATAAAAACCCTCAGGGTTTCTTTAAAATCCTCTGAGGGATTAAATGAAACTTTCTTGATTTTGTTTAGTATAAGACTTTCTGCAACGATGTGTCAAACAAATATCTCTGGAAAAAAACCTTCTCGTTTTTTTATACTATTAACCATTCACTGTTTTTAATTGGGGAGTCGTCCAACGGCAGGACGGCAGACTCTGGATCTGCTTATAGGGGTTCGAATCCTCTCTCCCCAGCCAAAATGGTCCCATCGTCTAGAGGCCTAGGACGTGGCCCTCTCAAGGCTAAAACACGGGTTCGAATCCCGTTGGGACCGCCAATAAAATCAAGGAGTTACACGGTTTCTGCATGTATCTCCCATGTGTCCATGACTTGGACATGTTCTGTGGACGTGTCCAGAATGGGGGCATGAGAAAAGAAAAGATTATTTTGAGAAATGGTTATAACTTAACACCCAGTTTGAGAATTTTTTAAAAGCTTTTTGTTAGTTGTCATATCTATATTGAGATGAGCCCTTCCGATTTAACATCTTTTTTAGCCCTCAATTAACAATTCTACTGTCAATGATTCCCTGCCTGCCGCAATCGAAATTGATATGATGTCATCGGCGTTCAAAATTCGTGCATAGATAAGATTATAGATAAGCATATGCCTGTTTCTGGCTCAAACAGAGGGCATGAGGCATGGGAATATATAAGGCCGTTAAGTCTAATGCAATATGGAGGTGGCAGACACATAGCTGATTTAAGGGAGCTCACAGAAGAGCAGATGTTAAGGGGGCTGGTGCGTCTTGAAACGGTATTTCTCATAGATTTTCAGAACAGATAAAGGCGGATCAACCAATTTTATGAATGGTCTTTATAGAAATATTCTTTTAATCGGGTTTTAAAATGCCTCAAATGGCTTCAACGAGAGGTATGCCAAAATCTATCTCTATTTTTAGGTCCTTGCAATCTCTTCCTGATAACCGTAAATATGCGCGCCTGATGATATTCCATCCCGTTGAGACCGTCATCAAATAAAAATTGCAACTGGTCTGAATTTAAGTTATAATTTTATCAAATTCATTTTTGCTGAGAGCATATGATAAAACATATTCAGGAAATAGGCCCTTCGAAGGTAATACAGTTGTATTTCCCCGTTTCCGATTTTCATGCAATCGTAGTAGTTGACAATACCGCATTAGGGCCTTCAATCGGAGGCGTAAGGGTTTCCCGTAATGTGACAGTTGAAGAGGTCAAACGTCTGGCACGTACAATGACATTAAAGACTTCCATTGCAGGACTTCCCCACGGAGGTGGAAAGGCCGGAATAATCGCAGATCCGCAAGACCCCAAAAAAGAACTCTATTTCAGGATATTCTCACAGGCGATAAAGGATTTAACAGACTATATACCAGGACCTGATATGGGTAGCGATGAGGAGTGCATGGCATGGATACATGATGAAATAGGAAGGGTAGCAGGGCTCCCTGAGGAGATTGGAGGCCTTCCTCTCGATAAGCTTGGCGCAACTGGCTTTGGTCTTGCCGAATGCGCTGAAATAGCATGCAATTACGCAAACCTTGAATTAAACGGAGCAAAGGTTGCTGTTCAGGGATTCGGAAGCGTTGGGAAAGCGGCTGCAAGTTTTTTGTCCGAAAAGGGTTGCGTGCTCATTGCTGCGAGCGATACAAAGGGATGCATATTCAATGCAAACGGAATAGATGTTAAAGACCTTATAGATATAAAAGAAAATACAGGCAGTGTAATTAATTATACGAAAGGGGTTTTAAAAAGCTCTGAGGAAATATTCTCTTTTGAATGCGACATCCTGATTCCTGCTGCAACTCCTGATGTAATTCACAAAGGCAATGCAGAAAACATAAAGGCAAAGCTTATACTTCAAGGGGCTAATATACCTGCAACGCTGGAGGCAGAGGAGATTCTTCACAAGAAAAATGTCCTATCTGTTCCAGACTTTATAGCAAATGCCGGCGGTGTAATAATGGCTGCAGCAGAATACGCAAAAAAATCGGAGGATGAGGCATTTAATGCAATATCAGAAAAGATAAAAAAGAACACAAAGGTCATTTTAGAAAATACATTTCAGGAAGGCATCTTACCGAGGCAGGCTGCTGAAAAGATAGCAAAGGAAAGGGTATTAAAGGCTATGTCTTATAAAAAGACCCTATAGCTATTTTCTATCAAGAATGCTCCTTATTTTTTTTATAAGCTCATTTATATTCACAGGCTTTGAAATAAATTCCAACCCCTCCTCATAAATTCCCTTTGATGTAAGTATATCCTCTGTATAGCCGCTTATAAAAATGACTTTTGCTTGAGGATCTATTTTCCTTATATGGTTGTAAACCTCTTTGCCGTTCTTTTTGGGCATGATAACATCGAGTATGGCCATGTCAATCTTATCCCCATCAGCATCATACATCTTAATCGCATCTTCTCCATCGACTGCAACAAGCACGCTATATCCGTATCCTTCAATTGCATCTTTTAAAAATCCTCTCACAGATTCGTCGTCTTCTGCTAAGAGGATTGTCTCAGAACCTCTGATATCGGTCCCAGCAAAAGCCTCTTCTTCTTTTCTTGTCATCTCTGAAATAGATTTTGAATATCATTCTGGAACAAAAACAGAATTAAAAGGCATATTTTTTCAACTTTTGAAGAAGATGATGCAATGCAACAAAGCAACAAAAGTGATATTAAATCAAAGGTAAATGGGAAAGATTTGGCCCAGGGCACTGTCATTGGGAAAAGATATGAATTAGGAGAAATTCTAGGAAGAGGTAGATTTGGTGTGGTGAGATCAGCATATGATCACTCAACGAGATCTGAAGTTGCAATCAAAATTGTCAACCGAAT
>OGCL01000923.1_pt1 | contig 27809 bp, 33 predicted proteins | sample 1570041 | NCBI WGS metagenome assembly OGCL01 (sample SAMN06266162, study PRJEB24511) | hot springs metagenome | isolation source: Hot spring water | place: South Africa: Limpopo | collected 2015-06-22 | reverse complement strand
GCCGAGCTGGTGCTGGGCATCCTGGCCAGCATCATCGTCATGTGGTTCTCGCGTCAGCGCGAATTCCGGGCCGACCGCGGCGGCGCCAACCTGGCAGGCCGGGAGAAGATGATCGCCGCGCTCGAACGCCTGGCCGCGGGGCGCACCGCGCCGCTGCCGGACCAGATGGCCGCCTTCGGCATCGCCGGCGGGCTGGGTGGGGGCATCAAGCGCCTGTTCATGACGCACCCGCCGCTTGAGGAGCGCATCGCCGCCCTCAAGGCCGGGCGCTGAGTCGACCGATGCCCCCCGCCGGCGGCCTGATCGACACCCACTGCCATCTGGACGCCGGCGAGTTCGACCCGGACCGCGACCAGGTCTGGGCGCGGGCACAGGCCGCTGGCGTGACGCTGCAGGTCCTGCCGGCGGTCACCGCCGCCAACTTCGAGGACGTGGCCGCCGCCTGCCGGCGCTATGCGGGCTGCCTGCCGGCCTGGGGCATGCACCCCATGTACATCCACGTCCACCATGAACGGCACCTCGAGATGCTCAGGCAGCAGATCGAGTCCTGGCGGCCGGTGGCGGTGGGGGAGATCGGCCTGGACCTGTTCGTGCCGGGCCTGGACTACGCCACCCAGGCGCACTTCTTCGTCGAGCAACTGAAGATCGCCCGGGAATACGACCTGCCCGTGCTGTTGCACTGCCGGCGGGCCTACGACCAGATCCTGAAACAACTGCGCAAATACAAAGTGCGCGGCGGCATCGCCCACGCCTTCAGCGGCAGCCGGCAACAGGCCGATGCCTTCATCCAGCTCGGCTTCAAGCTGGGCTTCGGCGGCGCCTTCACCTGGGGCCGGGCCACGCGGCTGCGCGCCCTGGCGGTGGATCTGCCCCTGGAGGCCATCGTCCTGGAGACCGACAGCCCCGACATCCCGCCGGAGTGGATCGGCCAGGGGCGCAACGAACCGGGCGAACTGCCCCGCATCGCCGCCAGCCTGGCGGAACTGAGGGGCATCGGCGTGGAGGAGGTGGCGCGGCAGACCAGCCTGAATGCGCTGGAGGTGCTGGGCCTGGACCCGGCCGTCTTGACGCAATCGGCCTGGGGAAACGCTGAATGAATTGCTGCGCGGGCGAATCGCTGCGTTGCGAGGTGTCGGCTCCGGCCACTTATCGTGAAAGTCGCGCAGCCGACTCACGACGCTCCCCTCCCCCCAAGGAGCAGGGGTTTCATGTGCCCGTGTTTCGGATGACTAGCGCGGCGTTCTTTCAGGTTCATTCGGGATCAATAGCCTCCGCCGAAACTCGCCTCGCTCGTTTTCTCGGTCGCTGCGCTCCGTGCGCCTTGCGCTTCATCCCGCTCGCTGCTTTCTTCGGCGTTTCCCTAGGTTTATGTCCGTCGGTCGGTAAGCGCTGAAGTCCGACCTACGCATGGCCGGGGAATGGGTAAGCGCAGGCGTGTAGCGCAGGCGGGCTTCAGCCCGTCCCGGACGGTTCGTCTTCGACGCCGGCCGATGCCCGTCTAAGCAAACGCTCCGTGAGCCTCACCCAGTAGCTCGCGCCCAGGGGCAGCACCTCGTCGTTGAAGTCGTAGTGCGGGTTGTGCAGCATGCAGCCACCCTCGCCCGGGCCGTTGCCGATCCAGACATAGCAGCCGGGCCGTTCCTTGAGCATGTAGGCGAAGTCCTCCGCGCCCATGGAGGGCCTGAGGTCGGTGCGGACGTTCTCCGCGCCCACCAGGTCCTCCAGCACCGCCCGGCAGCGCGCCGCCTCGGCGCTGTCGTTGACGCTGGGGGGATAGCCGCGCTGGTACGCCAGGCTCGCCTGCACGCCGTGCGCCGCGCCGATGCCGGCGCAGATGCGCTCCATCGCCGCCTCCACCTGGTCCTGCACCTCGGGGCGGAAGGCGCGCACCGTGCCGCGGAGTTCCGCCCGCCCGGGGATCACGTTGTAGGCGCCGCCGTCGGCGTGAAAACGGGTGATGGTCAGCACCGCCGCATCCAGCGGGTCGAGGTTGCGGCTGACGATGGACTGCAGGGCCTGCACGAGGGCGGCCCCGGCCACCAGGGGGTCGCGCCCCTGGTGGGGGAAGGCCGCGTGCGCGCCGTGACCGCGCAACTCGATGTCGAACTGGTCCGAGCCGGCCATCACCGGCCCGCTGTGCACGGCGAACTGGCCGGCGGGCAGGCCCGGCCAGTTGTGCATGCCATAGACGGCGTCCATGGGGAAACGCTCGAACAGTCCCTCCTCGATCATCACCCGCGCGCCGCCCACCGTCTCCTCGGCGGGCTGGAAGATGAAATACACCGTGCCGTCGAATCCGCCATACGCGGCCAGGTGTTCGGCGGCGGCAAGCAGCATGGCGGTGTGGCCGTCATGGCCGCAGGCGTGCATGCGGCCTTCGTGTCGGGAACGATGCGGAAAGCGGTTTTGCTCCTGGATGGGCAGGGCGTCCATGTCGGCCCTGAGGCCGATGGCGCGCTGGCTCGATCCGCGCCTGAGCACACCCACCACACCGGTCGTGGCCAGACCGCGGTGGACCTCGATGCCGGCCGCCTCCAGGCTGCGGGCGACCAGATCGGCGGTGCGGTGTTCCTCGAAGGCGAGCTCCGGATGCGCATGCAGGTCGCGCCGCAGGGCGACGAGACGGGGTTGGTTGGCGAGCAGGGCGTCGACGAGTTTCATCGTCAGGATTTTGCCCCAAGTGCGTCGGCGGGCGACAGCCCGGCATGGGCCGCGCGCCAGTCTTCCAGGGCGGCCAGGGCATCCTCCATGGTGGGCAACAGTCGCGTGCCGGCGGGGGCCCGGTGCAGGCGGGCGGTGCCGGCACCGCCGGCCCAGAGCTCGATGCCGGGCTCCAGCCGCTGGCGCAGTTCTTGCAGGGCCGGCGGGATGCGCCGCAGCGGATAGATGATGCTGAACGAGAGCACGACCACGTCGACCGACTGGGCGCGGGCCGCGTTGACGATCTCCTCCAACGGGGTCTGCGGACCGAGGGACAGGCAGTAGGCCCCCTCCAGGGCCAGCATGGCGGCCACCATGAGGATGCCCAGCCCGTGTGGTTCTCCCGGCAGGGTGGTCAGCAGCACGCGCGGCCGGCCGCTGCGGTCGGTGACGCCGGTCATGGCGTTGCGCAACACCGACTGCACCGCCTCGGTGTACAGGTGCTCCTCGTAGATCTCGAGTTCACCGCGTGACCAGGCTTCCCCCACGGCGTGGTTCAGAGGGGTGATGGTGTCCTGGACGAACCGGCCCAGCCCCTGGCGCAGCAGCAGGCGGTGCAGGGCCTGGCGCAGGCCCTCGGGGTCGTGCTTGCGCAACAGGTCCAAGGCGGCTTCTTCGATGCTGCCGCCCTGCGGGGCGGGTGCCGTGACGTGGCGACTGCCGGCCAGGGCGAGCAGGGCATCCTCCCCCTTGGCGACGATGCTGGACGGGCGCATGCCCGTATCCATGAGCCGCTTGATCAGACGCAGCCGGTTGACCTGGTCGGGGGGATAGAGGCGTTCGCCGAACTCGTCACGCAGCGGCTGCGGGAAGCCGTAGCGGCCCTCCCACTTGCGAAGGACGTCCTTGGACAGGCCGGTCTCGCGCTCCACGGCGCTGATGGACAGATAGGGGGCGGGGGTGGACATGGATTAAATTGTCTTGGACAAATAGGTTGACAACTTGGACATCAGCCTCTATCTTACAGTCATACTTCATTTTGTCCAGGACAATATCATGAATCGTCCAAGCCAAACCGCCCGAGTCGTGCCGCTGTGGTATCCCGTCGTGTTCGTGCTGAGCCTGGTTCTGATCCTGGCGGCCTTCGCCGGCTCCCGTGCCCACGCCGGCGAGTGTCCGCAGCTGTTGCGCCACAGCTTCAATAGCCTGCAGACGGGTGAGCGGCAGGATCTATGCCAGTACCAGGGCAAGGTCCTGCTGGTGGTGAACACGGCCAGCTATTGCGCCTACACCGACCAGTACGGCGGCCTCGAGGCGCTCTACCGCCAGTACAAGGACCGGGGCCTGGTGGTACTGGGCTTCCCGTCCAACGACTTTGGCAACCAGGAACCGGGCAGCAACCAGAAGATTGCCCAGTTCTGCCGCCTGACCTACGGGGTGGAATTCCCCATGTTCGAGAAATCCGTCGTCGTGGGGCCCCAGCGCAATGCGCTCTTCGCCGAGCTGCATCGGCGCACGGGCGAGCAGCCGCGCTGGAACTTCCATAAATACCTGATCGACCCCACCGGGGAGCGCGTGCTGAGCTTCGGTTCCGGCGTCCAGCCCGACGACCGGCGCCTGATGCAGGAACTGAAAAAGATGCTGGACGCGCGCAAGGTCGTGAAGCGCACGACCTGAAGCGCGGCCTGCCGCATACACGTTGGTAAGGAGCGCTTCATGACCGCAGCCGCACGCATCGCCATCGACTGGGTGGAACAGGGTCTGGTGCCGGACGCCGTCGTGCGCCAGGGCATACGCCGTCTGCTGGCCCGGCGCCTGCAGGAGATCGGCGCGGCCGATTGCGCCACCGCGGCGGCGGCCGAGGAGGCGGTCATCATGCAGATGGACCGCAGCCCCGTCGCCCTGGTCCCCGAGTTGGCCAATGCCCAGCACTACGAGGTGCCGGCCGCGTTCTATGAACAGATCCTCGGACCGCATCGCAAGTACAGCGCCTGCCATTGGGACCTGACATCGGATCCCCTGCCGGACGCCCTGGAAGCGGCCGAGGCCCGCGCCCTCGAGCTGACCTGCCTGCACGCCGGCCTGGAGGATGGGCAGGAGATCCTGGAGCTGGGCTGCGGCTGGGGCAGTCTCTCCCTGTGGATGGCGCGTCGCTACCCCCGCGCCCGCATCACGGCGGTGTCCAACGCTTGCTCGCAGCGTGTCTTCATCGAGCAACAGGCGCAGCGCTCGGGGCTGACCAATCTGCGTGTCATCACCGCCGACATGAACGCCTACGCCGCCGATCTGCGCGTCGACCGCGTGGTGTCGGTGGAGATGTTCGAGCACATGCGCAACTGGCGCGAGCTCATGCGGCGCGTACACGGATGGCTCAAGCCCGGTGGGCGCTTCCTCATGCACGTGTTCTGCCATCGCTCGACCCCCTACTTCTTCGAGGACCAGGGACCGACGGACTGGATGGGACGCCACTTCTTCAGCGGCGGGCTGATGCCCAGCGACGACCTGGCCCTGCGTTTCCAGGACGACCTGCGGCTCAAGCGTCGCTGGCGCTGGGACGGGCGTCACTATGAGCGCACGCTCAACGCCTGGCTGGCCAACATGGATGCCCGCCGGCTAACCATCCTGCCCATCCTGGAGCAGACCTACGGGGTGGAGCAGGCCGATCTGTGGTGGCAGCGCTGGCGCATCTTCCTCATGGCCTGCGCCGAGCTGTTCGGTTATGACAAGGGACAACAATGGTGGGTAAGCCATTACCTGTTCGAGCGCCCGGCGTCGCGCTGACGCCCCGCCGCGCCGGCGGAGCCCCCCGTCCGGCGGCGCGGCAGGCGCTCAACCTGCTGGCCTTCCAGGCCGGCTGGTTCGCGACCGTGCTCGGCGCGGCCCACGGGCTGCCCTGGCTGGGCCCGCTCGCGGTCCTGGCCGTGGTCGGCCTGCATCTCACCCTGACGGCGCAGCGTCAGTCTGAGCTCCGTCTGATCACGATCGCCATCCTGCTGGGCCTGGTCTTCGAGCACGCCCTGCTCCATGCCGGTCTGGTCGGCTATGCCGGTGATCCGGCCTGGGTGCCCTTGTGGATGCTGGCCTTGTGGCCGCTGTTCGCCACCACCCTGAATGCCTCGCTGGCCTGGTTCAAGTCGCGCCTGGGTCTGGCCGCACTGGCCGGTGCCCTGGCCGGCCCGCTGGCCTATGCCGGTGGCGAGGCCCTGGGGGCGATCCGACTGCACGAGCCCGCCCTGTGGGCCCTGGCCGCCGGTTGGGCCCTGGCCTTCCCGCTGCTGCTGGCCGTGGCCCGGCTGGGCGAGGCGCGCAAGGGGACCTCATGAGTTGGGATGCCTATCTTCAGGGCCTCGCCGTCCTGCTCGTGCTGGCCGTGCTGGGCTGGCTGGTGAGCCTGGCCCTGCGCAACGTCAACCTGGTCGACAGCCTGTGGTCGCTGTTCTTCCTGGCGGCGGCCGTGACCTATGCCGGCCTGCTGGACGAGTCCGCGCCGCGCACCGGCCTGGTCCTGGCCCTGGTCGCCCTCTGGGCCCTGCGCCTCGCCGGCTACCTGACAGTGCGCAACTGGGGCAAGCCCGAGGACCGCCGTTACCAAGCGATCCGTGCCAACCACTCGCCGGGTTTCGGCTGGAAGAGCCTGTTCATCGTCTTCGGTCTGCAGGCCGTGCTGGCCTGGCTGATCTCGCTGCCGCTCCTTGCCGCCAGCGCCTCGCCCGCCCCGCTGGGACTGCTCGATGCCCTGGGGGTGGCCATCGTGCTCGCCGGTCTGACCGTCGAGACCCTGGCCGATCGCCAACTCACGCGGTTCAAGCGCGATCCGGCCAACCGCGGCCGCGTGCTCGACCGCGGCCTGTGGCGCTACAGCCGTCATCCCAACTACTTCGGCGAGGCCTGTGTGTGGTGGGGATTCGGACTCATCGCCCTGGCCGCCGGTGCGTGGTGGTCGTTGCTGTCGCCGGTGCTGATGACTTTCCTGCTGCTCAAGGTCTCCGGTGTCGCCTTGCTGGAGCGGGGCATCGTCGAGCGCAGACCGGCTTATCGCGACTATGTCGCCCGCACCAGCGCCTTCATCCCCTGGCCGCCCAGGTCGCGCTCGGCGACCGGCGTCGAGGAGGTGAGGCCATGAGACGCAGGCTGTGCATACTGGCCTGCGCCGGCCTGCTGGGCGGCTGTCAGACCGCCTCCCTGCCGCCCTTGGACACGGTTTCACGCGTGGACCTGCAGCGCTTCATGGGCGACTGGTATGTCATTGCCCACATCCCGACCTGGCCCGAGCGCAATGCCTGGAACGCGGTCGAGTCCTACCGGCTCGAGGCCGACGGCACGGTGGCCACCACCTTCACCTTCCGCGAGGGTTCAGCCCACGGCAAGTCTCGGCGCATGACCCCCACCGGTTATGTGGTGGATACCGCCAGCAACGCGGTCTGGGGCATGCAGTTCATCTGGCCGGTCAAGGCCGATTTCCGCATCGCCTATTTGAGCGAGGACTACGGTGTGACCGTGATTGCCCGACAGAAGCGCGACTACGTCTGGGTCATGGCGCGCTCGCCCCAGATCCCGCAGCCCCAATACGAGGAGATCGTGCGGCGCATCGCCACCTGGGGCTATGACGTCGCCAAGCTGCGCCGGGTGCCGCAGGAATGGGGGCCGGATACATGAAGATCGCCATCGTCGGCAGCGGTGTCAGCGGTCTGACCGTCGCCCACCACCTCCATCCCGAACACGAGATCACCGTGTTCGAGGCGGGCGATCACATCGGCGGCCATGTACACACGCACGACGTGGTGCTGGGTGGCAGGCACTACGCGGTGGACAGCGGCTTCATCGTCTTCAACCATCGTACCTATCCGCATTACACGCAGCTGCTGGCCGACCTCGAGGTCGAGACGCAGCCGAGTGACATGAGCTTTGCCGTCTCCTGCGCCCGCACCGGCCTGGAATACAACGGCACCTCGGTCAACAGCCTGTTCGCCCAGCGCGAGAACCTGGTCAGTCCGGCCTTCTGGGGCATGCTGCGCGACATCCTGCGCTTCAACCGCGAGGCGCCCGGGCTCTTGCGCGGCGAGGGCGGGGAGATCGCCCTGGGTGACTACCTCGACCGCCACCGCTATGGTCCGCTGTTCCGCGACTATTACATCCTGCCCATGGGCGCGGCCATCTGGTCCACCGATCCGGACCGCATGCTGGCCTTCCCGGCGCGCTTCTTCGTGCGTTTCTTCATGAACCACGGACTGCTCTCGCTCAACGACCGGCCGCAATGGCGGGTGATCCGCGGCGGTTCGCGGGCCTATGTGGACAGGCTCGCCGCGCCGTTCCGCGACCGGGTGCGACTGTCGACCCCGGTCAAGGCGCTGATCCGCCACGACGATGGCGTGGACGTGGTCCTCGCCGACGGCCTGGCCCGCTTCGATGCCGTCTTCCTTGCCTGCCACAGCGATGAGGCCCTGCGCCTGCTCGCCAACCCCAGCCCGGCGGAGCTTGAAGTCCTCTCCGCCATTCCGTATCAGGCCAACGAGGCGGTGCTGCACACCGACACCCGCCTGTTACCGAAGCGGCGCCTGGCCTGGGCGGCCTGGAACTACCTGATGCCGGAGGGGCCGGGCGGCCGGGTCTGCCTGAGCTACGACATGAACCTCCTGCAGACGCTGGACGCACCCGAGACCCTTTGCGTGACGCTCAATGCAACGGAGCGCATCGCCCCGCAGCGGATCCTGGCCCGCATGACCTATCACCACCCGCTGTTCACGCCCGAGGGCGTCGCGGCCCAGGCCCGCCACCGCGAGATCGACGGCACGCGGCGCACCTATTACTGCGGCGCCTGGTGGCGCAACGGCTTCCACGAGGACGGCGTGGTGAGCGCCCTGGACGCCCTGCGCCACTTCCGCGACGACCTGATGTGCCACGAGCCGCTGCGCCGGACAGGAGGCGCGCATGCATAGCGCCGTCTACGAGGGCTGGGTGCGCCACCGCCGGCACACGCCGCGGCCGCATGCCTTCAAGTACCGCATCTGCCTGCTCTGGCTGGACCTGTCCGAGCTGGAGCGGGTGTTCGACCGGCGCTGGTTTTGGTCCCTGGGCCGGCCCAATCTGGCGAGCTTCCGGCGCGAGGACTATCTGGGCGACCCCGCCCTGCCGCTGGACGAGGCCGTGCGGCGGACAGTGGAGGCCAAGACCGGCCGACGGCCCGAGGGTCCCATCCGGCTGCTCACGCACCCGCGCTACTTCGGCTACGTCTTCAACCCCTTGAGCCTCTATTACTGCTACGCCGCCGACGGCGAGGGCCTGGAGGCCATCGTCGCCGAGGTCACCAACACGCCCTGGAAGGAGCGCCATCCCTATGTGCTGCCGCTGACGGCCAACCGGGGCACGCCAGACAAGCCGCGCTTTCGCACGGCCAAGGCCCTGCACGTCTCCCCGTTCCTGCCCATGCAGCTCGAATACGACTGGCGCCTGACCCGGCCCGGCGAGCACCTGCTGGTGCATCTGGAAGACTGGGACAGGGAACACAAGGTGTTCGACGCCACGCTGAACCTGAAGCGCCGCCCGCTCGACGGCGTGAACCTGGCACGCGCGTTGTGGCGCTACCCCCTGATGACCGGCCAGGTCATCCTGGGCATCCACTGGCAGGCCCTGCGGCTGTGGCTCAAGGGTGTGCCCGTGCACGACCATCCCGAACGCCGAACGACCCCCATGGAGCGCTCCGCATGAATGACACCACCCTGAGCCGAGGCGCCAGGAGCCTGTTGGATTTGAGCGATCGTAGCGAGCCGGGTGGGAGGGCGAGGACAGTTTTGCACGATTTTGAGGCGCATAGTGGGACTATGCAACGAGAAATCGGGCAAATATGGACCGCTCTTCCCACCGGCGCAGTAGATCAGCCTCAAGTCCGACAGGCTCCCAACAGTCCGGAACGCTCCGGTCTGTGGCATGAAATCGCACGACGCAGCGTGCTCGCCCGTTTGCAGGCGCTGACGCATGGCAGCCTGTGCATCGAGGAAGACGGCGGGCGTCTGCGCTTCGGCAGCGGCCGGCCGGAGATCGCGCTGCGCGTGCTGGATCCGGCCTTCTGGCCTGCCGTGGCCTTCGGCGGCAGCGTCGGTGCCGGCGAGGCCTACATGGACGGGTTATGGGAATGCGACGATCTGGTCGGGCTCACCCGGCTGCTGCTCCGGAACCGCTCCATACTGGACGACATGGAGCGTGGGCTGGCGCGGCTGTCCGCCCCCCTGCGCGCGCTGGTGCACCGCCTGCACCGCAACACCCGTGCCGGCAGCCGGCGCAACATCGCCGCCCATTACGACTTGGGCAATGACTTCTACCGCCTCTGGCTGGACGAGACGATGATGTACTCCTGCGCCGTGTTCGAGCGTCCGGACATGAGCCTGCGCGAGGCCTCCGTCGCCAAGCTCGAACGCATCTGCCGCAAGCTGGACCTCAAGCCCGATGACCACGTGCTGGAGATCGGCACCGGCTGGGGCGGCTTCGCCCTCCATGCCGCGCAAAGCCGAGGCTGCCGGGTGACCACCGCCACGATCTCGCGCCGGCAGTACGAGCTGGCCAGGCACCGCGTCGCCGTTGCCGGCCTGTCGGAGCGCGTGGAGGTCCTGCTCACCGATTACCGCGATCTCGCCGGTCAATACGACAAGCTGGTCTCCATCGAGATGGTCGAGGCCGTCGGCGCCGACCATCTGACGACCTATTTCCGCCAGTGTGGCCGCCTGCTCAAGCCTGACGGCGCCATGCTGCTGCAGGCCATCACCATTGCCGACCAGCGCTACGCGCAGGCGCTCGGGGAGGTCGACTTCATCCAGAAGCACATCTTCCCCGGCGGCTTCCTGCCCAGCGTGACCGCGCTCACCGCCAGCATGACACGTGCCTCCGACCTGCGCACCGTGCAACTGGAGGACATCGGTCCGCACTATGCCGAGACCCTGGCGCACTGGCGGCGCAACTTCCTGACCGCACTGGAAGACGTGCGCGCCCTGGGCTTCGACGAACGCTTCCTGCGCATGTGGCTGTTCTATCTGAGTTATTGCGAGGGTGGCTTCCGCGAGCGTGACATCGGCACCGTCCAGATGCTGCTCGCCAAGCCGAAATGGCGGGGCAGCGCCCTCATCACCGGAGTTCTGACATGAGCGAAGATCGTTACGTCCTCATCACCGGCGCCACCGGCGGGCTGGGCCGGGCGCTGGCGGCGCGTCTGGAGCAGGACGGATGCTGGCTGGCCCTGGCCGGCCGCGATGCCGCCCGTCTGCGCGATGCCTATCCCGGCTGCGAACACCCCCTGCTGGTGGGTGATGCCAGCACGCCGGAGGGCGCCGCAGCCCTGATGGCGCAGTGCCTGCAGCACTATGGTCAGCCGCCCGACGCCCTGGCGCACTGCGTCGGCTCCGTGCTGGTCGCGCCGCTGCACCGCACCACGCTCGAACAGTACCAGGCGTGCATGCGTGCCAACCTGGACTGCGCCTTCCACACCCTGTCCGCCTGGGTGGGCGCCCTGCGCGAGGCGAGGCGGCCCGGCGCGGCGGTCTTCGTCTCCAGCGCCGCGGCGCGCATCGGCACCCCCAATCACGAGGCGGTGGCCGCAGCCAAGGCCGGGCTGGAAGGCCTGGTGCGCGCCGCCGCGGCCACCTATGCCGCCGCCGGCATCCGTGTCAACGCCGTGGCGCCGGGTTTGATGGATACCCCCGCGAGCGCCGGCCTGATCGCCAGCCCGACCGCGCGCGAGGCAGTGGCCAAACAATACCCCCTGCCCGGCATCGGCAGCCCGGAGGAACTGGCCGAGTTGATGGCCTGGCTGCTCTCGCCCGCGGCCACGCGCGTCACCGGCCAGATCTGGTCGCTCGACGCCGGCTTTACCGCCATCCGCCCCCTGGTGCGCTGATGCGGCGGCTGATCCTCCTCGTCGCCCTTGCGCTCCTGGCCGGCTGCACCGGCGTGCCGCAAGGCCTGCAGCCGGTACGCGACTTCGAACTGGAGCGCTACCTCGGCACCTGGTACGAGATCGCGCGACTCGACCATGCCTTCGAGCGCGGGCTCACGGACGTATCGGCCACCTATGCCCGGCGAGGCGACGGCGGCATCGACGTGATCAACCGCGGCTGGGATCCGGTCAAGGGGGCGTGGCGGGAGGCACGCGGCCGCGCCTACTTCCTCGAGACACCGGTTGTCGCGAGCCTGAAGGTCAGCTTCTTTGGACCGTTCTACGGCGGCTATCATGTCTTTGCCCTCGACCCGCATTACCGCTGGGCGCTCGTGTCCGGGCCCTCGCGTGACTATTTCTGGATCCTGGCGCGCACGCCCGACCTGCCCGAGCCCATGCTGCTCGAGCTGGTCGACAGGGCCAGGCGGGCCGGCTTCGCCACCGAGGCCCTGATCTATCCGACCCATGCGCGGACCCGCCCCGGACACGGAGTGGCAGGATGAAACGGCCCCCAGCCTCGCTGCGCTCGTCGCCCCCCGAGGGGGTGGTCAGTTCCTTCGGGACGGCCGGGCGGAACTGAGATGAAACGGCCCCCAGCCTCGCTACGCTCGTCTCCCCCCGAGGGGGTGGTCAGTTCCTTCGGGACGGCCGGGCGGAACTGACATGATCCAGGGCAGCGCCGCGATCCGCATCGCCAGGCCGGTCTCGACGGTCTATCGCTTCATCGCGGTGGACTTCTACCGCAACTATCCGCGCTGGTCACCGGAGGTCGTCGCACTCACGCCGCTCTCGCCCGGCCCCTGGCGTGAGGGGGCGCTCGCCCGCCAGGTTCGCGTCGATCAGGGCCGGCGCTCCGACACCACCTTCCGTGCCACCCACCTGGAACCCGACCGCCGCATGCTGATCGACGGGGTTTCGGCCGCCTACCATGCCGACTACGAACTGGAGGCGGAAGGGGAGGGCAGCACCCTGCTCGGCTTCCGCTTCTGGCTGGACCGGCTGGACCTGTTCATGCTGCCCTTCGAAAAACTCATCCGCTCCGCCCTGGCCGAGGGGGCGGCGCGTACCACCCGCAACCTCAAGGGACTGATCGAGGCCGAGGCGTTGGTCGCGCCCGGGGCCGACCTCGTTGCGGCACACACCGCCAGCCGCCCACAACCGTAAGGACCGCGCAGATGGAATTCGTCGCCGAAAAGGACACCGGCCTCATCCCCTACATCCTCACCCAGATCATGGACAGCTGTGTCAACGGCATCACCCTGGCCGACCCCGATCAGCCCGACAGCCCGATCGTCTACGCCAACGAGGTATTCTGCCGCATCACCGGCTACGGCCGCGAGGAGATCCTGGGCCGCAACTGCCGATTCCTGCACGGCGACGATGTGGACCAGCCCGGTCTGGCGCGCATCCGCGAGGCCCTGCGTGCGCACCAACCGGTCGACACCGTGCTGCGCAACTACCGCAAGGACGGCGCGCTGTTCTACAACCGCCTGCATATCCGCCCCCTGTTCGACCGCGATGGCCGGGTCCTTTACTACCTGGGCGTGCAGCACGACGTCACCGAGCAGATCCGCGCGCAGGAGGCCCTTGAACCTTGATTCCTCGGTTGACCGCTTTATTGCCATCGTGAAACCGCATGATTGCTCGACGTCGTGCCTTCGATCACGCACACCCTTTGGGTGAGCCCGCTACACGCCCGCTTTCGCGTCTGTGCGGGCGCCTGGCTTTGTCGCTCCTCCTTGCAGGGAACGACCCTGCGGCGTCGTCGCTTCGCGCCAGACACCCGCACAGCCGCGCCTTCGGACGTGTTCAACCGAGGAATCAAGGTTGAACGCCTCACGCATTCAGAGCCTCACCCACCCACCGCATGAAGGAGCGCAAGCATGATCACCGTCACCCGCGACCCCATCACCCTGAACGACGTCACCGACCTGGACAACGCCCCCTACCTCATCGAGGGCAGCGGCAGCGGCGCCATGAAGATCTACTTCGAGTCCGAGGCCAACCGGCAGGAATACCTCGCCACCGAGGTGCATGGCGGGGTCAATTCCAGCGGCCTGAAAAAGATCTTCGACGACATCGCCGACAGCCCCATCACCGGCAGCATCAACTGACCATGAACACGAGCCATCTGCTCATCATCGCCCACGGCAGTCGCCGTGAGGCCTCCAACGACGAGGTGCGCCGCCTGGCCGGCAGGGTGCGCGATCTGCGTGCGCCCGGCATCGCCCACGTCGAGGTCGCCTTCCTGGAACTGGCCGAGCCCTCCATTCCCGAAGGGCTGGCCCGCTGTGTGGCCAAGGGGGCACGCGAGATCGTCGTTTTCCCCTATTTTCTCGCCGCCGGGACACACGTGGCCCTGGACATCCCGGAGGCGATCAGCGCCTTCGAGCTGGACCACCCGCAGATCCGCATCCGCCTGACCCCGCATCTGGGCGCCTCGGATGCCCTGCCGGGCGCGATCCTGTCCGTGGCCCTGGCGGGTCTCGAGGCAGGCAGAGCGGTCGCCGTGAACTGAACACATGACTGAAGAGGCCGACCGTAACGTCCTGGGCGAGCCGCTGGAGACGTGCTCGCTCAGACCGCGCACCGGCTACACCCGCAGCGGTGCGTGCGAGACCGGGCCGGACGATCCGGGCTCGCACACCCTGTGCGCCCAGGTCACCGCCGAGTTCCTGGAATTCAGCCGCAGCCGGGGCAACGACCTGATCACCCCACATCCGCAATGGGACTTCCCGGGGCTGAAACCCGGTGATCGCTGGTGCCTGTGTGCGGCGCGCTGGCTCGAGGCGTGTCGGGCCGGGGTGGCACCGCCGGTCGTCCTGCGTGCCACCCATGCGCACGCGCTCGGCACCATCCCACTCGAGCTGCTCAAGACCCATGCCCTCGACCTCGCCTGAACCCACCGCGCGCGGCCGGGGCCTGACTGTCCTCTACGACGGCGCCTGCCCTCTGTGCAGCCGCGAGATTGCCTGGTATCGGCGCCGGGCCGCCCACGAGACCATCCGCTGGGTGGACGTTGCCCGTTGTGCGGATACCGCCTTGCCCAAGGGTGTGCGTCGGGATGAGGCCCTGCGCCGTTTCCATGTCCTGGAGGCCGACGGCCACACGGTCACCGGCGCGGCCGCCTTCATGCGCCTGTGGTCCGCGTATCCCGGGCTCGCCCGCCTTGCCCGCCTCGCCCGCCTGCCTGGCGTGACGCCGTGCCTGGAGTTCGGTTACCGCCTCTTCCTGCGACTGCGCCCGCTGCTAACCGTTCATGGCCGAAAGGCCACCCCTGCCGATGAAAGACGTCGTTGACGGCCATGAACGGTCCCCCTCCCCCAGCCCCTCCCCCCGCGGGGGAGGGGAGCTTCGAGAGTCGGCTGCGCGACTTTCACGGTAACGCGCAAGCACATCACCCACCGTCCCCGCGAAGGAGATCCGCCATGAGCTGGTTACGCAAGCTTCCCGACAGCCACCGCTATCCACCCGGCCTGGAGTGGCGACTCTTGCGTCGCATGCCGCGCATCCTCCTCATCGGTACCCTGCTGCCAGGCCTGGCTGCCGTGGCGGCGCGGGCCTGGCCGATCAGCGGCAGCCCGCAGGAGATCGCCGCCACCCTCGAGATGGTAGACATCTATGCCATCGGCGCGGTCACCCTGCACTGGACCCTGGCCCTCACCGTGACCATCGCCTGCGTCATCGTATGGCTGATGAAGGGGCCGGCCTATGTCGCCGACGCCTACCCCTTGCCGGACAGGGACCGACCGGCGCCGTGAAAGCCGCGCCTGCGACCTCGGCCGAATGGCGAATCGCCCGACAGCCGATTCGGCCATGGCGGACGCTACGCAGCAGCCTACAGTTCCAGGTGGGCAGGGCGGTCCAGCGGGGTATGCCAGTGGTCGTCGGCGGCCGGTTGGGGGTGGAACCAGTTGAGTTTGTCGTGCAGCTTGACCACGTCGCCGACGATGATGAGGGTGGGCGGCTTGAGATCGGCCTTTGCGACCAGGGCGGGCAGGGTATCGAGCGTGCCGGTGACCACCTTCTGGTTGAGCGTGGTGCCCTGCTGCACGACGGCGGCCGGTGTGGTGGACGGCAGGCCGTGGGCGATCATCTCGCGGCACAGGGTCACCAGGCCCTTGAGGCCCATGTAGATCACCACGGTCTGGCCGGGACGACAGAGCATGTCCCAGTCCAGGTCCATGGTGTTGTCCTTGAGGTGACCGGTGACGAAGATCAGGGCCTGGGCATGGTCGCGGTGCGTGAGGGGAATGCCGGCATAGGAGGCCACGCCGGCGGCGGCGGTGACGGCGGGCACGACCTGGAAGGGCACGCCGTTCTCGCGCAGGGTCTCGATCTCTTCGCCGCCGCGGCCGAAGATGAAGGGGTCGCCGCCCTTCAGGCGCAAGACCCGCTTGCCCTCCTTGGCCAGGCGCACCAGCAGGTGGTTGATGTCCTCCTGCGGCAGGGCGTGGTTGTCCCGCTCCTTGCCGACATAGATGCGATCGGCGTCGCGCCGGCACATGTCGAGGATGGGGGGCGAGACCAGGCGGTCGTAGACCACGACGTCGGCCTGCTGCATCAGGCGCAGGGCGCGGAAGGTGAGCAGGTCGGGGTTGCCGGGGCCGGCGCCGACCAGGTAGACCTCGCCCCGGTCGGGCGCGTCGGCCTGCTGCTCCAACATGCGCGCCAGGGATGCCTCGGCCTCCTGCTCGCGCCCGGAGAACACCATCTCGGCGATGGGGGAGAGCAGGGCGTTCTCCCAGAACTTGCGCCGCGCCTCGGTCGTGGGGAAGCGCTGGCGCACGCGGGTCTTGAAGCGTCCCGCGAGGGTGGCCAGCCGGCCGTAGGCGGCCGGAATCAGGGTCTCCAGCCGCGCGCGCAGCAGCCGCGAGAGCACCGGGGCCTCGCCGCCGCTGGACACCGCCACCACCACCGGCGAGCGGTCGATGATGGAGGGCATGATGAAGGAGCAGCTCTCCGGCTTGTCGACCACGTTCACCGGCAGGTGGCGGGCACGGGCCGCCTCATACACCCGACGATCGAGGGCCTCGTCCCCGCTGGCGGCGAAGACCAGCTCCACGCCTTCGAGATGCGCTTCTGAAAAGGGCTCCCGGCGGTGAATCAGCCGGTCGGTGCCGTTGAGCTCGTTGAAGGCGGCGGCCAGGGCATCCGGGCTCACCACGCTCACCCAGGCGCCTGCGGCCAGCACCAGCGAGGCCTTGCGCGCCGCGGTGTCGCCACCGCCCACCACCAAGGCGTTCTTGCCGCGCAGGTCGAGGAAGATCGGTAGGTAGTCCATCAGGGTACAGGTGACAGGTTACGGGTTACAGGTTACTGGGTTCAGTTGATGAGTCGGGATGGGTGGTTGCAGGATCGACGACCCGTATCCAGGCCCCTGTTCCCTGTCTCCTGTAACCTGAAACCTGATATCTGGTCAGCCGCAGCCGCCGCTTCCACAGCCGCCACCACTGCCAGAACCACAGCCGCCGGAACCGCAACCGCCCCCCGAAGCCTCCTCCGCACCGGGCTTCAGGAATACGAAGCTCTGCTGGCCGGGGGCGATTTCGGTGAAGTCTAGGGTGACGTCCTGCAGGTAGGGGGCGCTGTGCTTGGATACCAGCAGGGTGATGCCCCAGGACTCGTGCACGGCGTCGCTTTCGCGCTCCTGGTCGAAGCCCATGCCGAATTCGAGCATGCCGGCTTCATTCACCTTGGCGGCAAGGCGCAGGCCCATGCCCTGGGCATCGCTGTTTTCCGCCGCGACGCGGATTTGCTCGGCGGCTTCCTTGGTCAAGCTGATCATGGGGCTTCCTTCCTCAATGTCTGGGTCGCACGGCGACTTCTGGAAACGCCCCTCGTCCGCGGGCGGGTGAGGGGGGGATGCGGGTCATGACACGTTTACTCATGGCGTCCGATGGTGGCTCATGCCGCGCGGCGGGACGGTTGCTTCCGAGCGCCCCCAGGGCCGGGCTCTGCCCAGCCCGCCCCCCGAGGGGGTGCAAGATACACCTGGGGCGGCCCGGCGTGTTTCTTGAGGGCGGCATGGGCGCGCGCCTTGTCCAGAAAGGGCGCGATCCAGCCGCGCTCGCCCGAGCCGCGCCGGTGACTGTAGGCGGCGAGCAGTTTCCCGACCACCACGCCGTCGTGGCGGCCGTCCATGCCCTCGCCGCGCGCCATGCGATAGGCATAGACCAGGCCCTGGGGCAGGTTGACCAGGCTGGAGTGGTGGAACTCGTGCGCCGGGATGGCCCTGCCATCGTCTGGCGCCAGTTCGGATGCGCCGGTCCCGGCGAGCTCAACGTAGCCGCGACCGACCGGCCGGGTGTGCATGACGCAGTCGCCGGGAACGACGCCCACCATCTCGCCGCGCCGCTCGCCCCAGGTGATGCTGCGCGACAGATACATCAGACCGCCGCATTCCGCGTAGGTCGGCAGCCCGGCCTCGATGGCGCGGCGGATGTCGGCACGCAGGGCCCGGTTTGCGGCGAGCGCCTCGATGAAGACCTCGGGAAAGCCGCCGCCCAGGATGAGGCCGTCGGCCTCCGGCAGGCGCTCGTCCCTGAGGGTGTCGACCGGGAGGAGTGCGACGCCTGCCGCGCGCAGGGTGTCCAGGTCTTCCTGATAGTAGAAGCCAAAGGCGCGGTCCTGGGCGATGGCGATGCGCAGCCCTCTACCGCGGCCCGCTTGCGTGGCAGCGGAGGGCGTGGCTTGCCCGACCGGCGCCGCCAGGGCGAGCAGGGCGTCGAGGTCCACCCGTTCGGCGACCAAGGTGGCGATGGCCTCGATGCGTGCCTCGGCCTCGGGCGTCTCGTTGCCGGGGATGAGACCCAGGTGGCGCTCGGCGATCTCCAGCTGCGGGGCGCGCGGCAGGGCGCCCAGGACCCGTACGTCGGTGTAGCGTTCGATGACGGCGCGCAGCTTGCCCTCGTGTCGGGGACCGCCGACCTTGTTGAGGATGACGCCGGCGATCTTCACCCCGGCGTCGAAGGACTGGTAGCCGAGGATCAGCGGGGCGATGCCGCGGGTCATGCCCTGCGTGTCCAGGACCAGAATGACCGGCGCACCGAGCAGCTTGGCCATGGCGGCGTTGCTGTCGCTGCCTTCGAGGTCCATGCCGTCGTACAGCCCCTTGTTGCCTTCGATGAGCGCGATATCCGCCGGCGCGGCATGACGCGCGAAGAGATCCCGAATCTCGGCCCGCGTCATCATGCGGAAGTCGAGGTTGTAGCATGGCCGACCGGCGGCCTGGCCGTGCCAGATGGGATCGATGTAGTCCGGCCCCTTCTTGAAGGTCTGCACCCTCAGACCCCGCTTGCGCAGCGCGCGACCGAGCCCCAGGGTGAGGGTGGTCTTGCCCGAGGATTTGTGGGCGGCGGACAGGTAGAGGCAGGTCATGGGCCGAGGACGTGTCGGAATTCGGGTTAATCATAACACAAAAGCCGACTGGATTTGTCGGCTTTTGTCGGTTCGGGTCCGGGCACCCGAAGCTGGGCGCCTTCATCGTCTCACTGCGCCTTGAATTCGAGGTCCTTGAAGTCGTCCTCGGGCATGAACTTCAGCACGCGCACGGCGGCGGTGGTGATCAGGAAGGCGGTGGCGATGCCGCCGATGCCCAGCAGGAGTTCCCAGACAGTGGGCGTGTAGCCGTGGACGACGCCGTCGTAGAAGGTGCTCGACTCGGCGTAGCCAGGGAAGAGGTCCAGCGGGAAGGCCTGTCCGCCGATGATGGTGACGTACATCTGGAAGTGCCCGCCCAGCACGACCAGCAGCGCGGCCAGGAAGACCGTCGCCGGGTGTCGGCCGGCACGACTGAAGATCAGGATCAGGGGCAGGATGCCGCCCAGCAGGACCTGTCCGCCCCAGAACAGCAGGGGGTAGATGCCGCCTTCGAGCAGGATGAAGCGCTCGAATTCCCACTGCTTGGCGAAGTACATGTTGGTCAGGTGCAGCACGGCCGTGAAATAGAGGCTGGCGGCAATGAAGATGGCGAGCAGGTTCTTGAGCCGGTTGAGGATGCGCTCGTCGACCTGGATGTTGTTCCACTTGTACATCACCGACTGGACCAGGATGAAGGCGGCCAGGCCGTAGGCGAAGGAGTAGATGATGAACATCGGCGCGTACAGGGCGGAGTTGTAGCCGGCGCGCGCCACCAGGAAGCCGAAGATCGAACCCGTGGCCGTGGTCAGCGCCAGCCGCCAGACAAAGGCGAGCAGTCCGACGGGCTTGGACCAGGGGTTCAGCCTGCGGTCCATCAGGGTCAGCAGATACAGGCCCACAATGGCGAAGAAGCCGTTGTAGAAGATCATGTTGAGGGCGAAGATGGACTTGAAGTTGTAGTGCGTCATCGCGACGATCAGCCGGTCCGGGCGCCCCAGGTCCAGGACCAGCACCGCCAGTCCGCCGGCCAGCATGGCGATGGCGAGCAGACCCGACAGCGGCGCACGCGCCTTGTACATCTTCTTGCCGAACACCGAGCCGATGGAGGCGACGTTCAGCACGCCCGAGGCGGCGACGATGAGGAAGACGGCGAAGACGTGCGGCAGGCCCCAGACGATCTGGTTGTTCATCCCGGTCATCGCGTGACCGTGGTGTTCGAGGTAGAAGAACGCCGCCAGGGTACCCAGCATGACCAGGCCGCCGACGGCCATCAGGGACCAAAACTGGCCGGGTTTGCACTCGCGCGGGGAGAGACAGAATTCTTGGCTCGACATGGATCAGATCCCCTGGTAACGCACACCGGTGTTCAGCCGCAGATCGGCGCGCACCTCGGTGGTGGCATAGGTCTTCATGGCCTTGGCGATCGCGCTGTCGGGGTCGTTGAGATCGCCGAACAGCATGGCCTGGTGGCCGGCGGCGTTGCACGCCTCGACACAGGCCGTGGTGTTTTCGCCGCGGTCCACCTTCTGCACGCAGAAGGTGCAGGACTCGACACAGCCCTTGCCGCGCGGCACCTCGGGGTTCTGGTCGGTGAGCGGTTCGTGCACGAAGGAGCGGGCCTTGTACGGACAGGCCATCATGCAGTAGCGGCAGCCGATGCAGATATGGCGGTCGACCAGGACGATGCCGTCCGCCCGCTTCATGGAGGCACCGGTGGGGCACACGTCCACGCAGGGAGGGTGCTCGCAGTGCTGGCACAGCATGGGCAGCGAGATCTCGACGCCCGTTTTCAGGTGCCGGATGTTGAGCTTGCGAATCCACTGCGAATCCTGCGGTCCGGTCTTGCCGGACAGGCCGTTTTCAGTGTTGCAGGCGGTCACGCAGTCGTTGCAGCCGTCGGCGCACTTGGTCGTGTCGATGATCATGCCCCAGCGCACCTTGTCGGAGGCGGGTTCCTCGGGCGCGCGCGCCTGGGCGACACCGTAGAGCAGGACACCGGGCGCCAGCGCGGTGCCGGTGACGACTGCACCCGCCTTGAGAAATGCGCGGCGATCGCTGCTGTCGGGGTTGAGGTTCTGTTCGCTCATGGTTGTTGCCCCCCTTGCTGCTGCACCATCAGGGGTGTGCCGCGGGGTGCAGCGGCGGGTCTATACAGTTTCATGGGCTTGGTGGCGTGGCAGTCCCAGCAGTCGAGCTTGACACCGGTGTAGACGTGGCAGGCCATGCAGAAGTCCTCCTTGCTCGAGGCCACGCTGCCGGTCTTGCTGGAGGCGTGGCAGTCCACGCAACCCTTGAGGCTGTGCTTGGTGGTGCGGATGCCGCGGCGCATGGTGTCGTCGCGATGATGCTTGAGCAGCGCCATGTGATTGCGCCGCATGAATTCCGTGTCTTCCACGCAGCGTTCACCCTTGCCGCGTTCGAGCACGGGTTTGTTGACACCCGCCATGACGGCAGCCGGCCCCATGAGCAGACTCGCCAACAGGGCCAGCAGGGCCCATGCACTCAGTTTGTGTAGCACTCTTGCCATCGGCCTCTTTCCACGCTCGATCCGATAGGAAACGGGTTGATTGGTTTGCTTGGGTTGGCGACTCGGTGCAGTCGGGACGGTCGCGTGACCGAACCGGCTGCACCTGACCCAAGATACCCGATACCCCTTAATCGCCCATGCCCATGACGATGTAACCGGTCGGGCAGACGTCGGCGCAGATGTGGCAGCCGATGCACTTGCTGTAGTCGGTGTCGACATATCGGCCGGTGGTGGGGTTGTCCTTCTTCTTGACCTTGAACACGGCCGTCTGCGGGCAGTAGATCACGCAGTTGTCGCACTCGAAGCACAGGCCGCAGGACATGCAGCGCTTGGCCTCGGCGATGGTCTGCTGCTCGTTGAGCTGGCCCAGACGGTCGTCGAAGTTGCCCAGGGCGGATTCCTTGTCCAGGTGGACGATATCGCGCTTGTTACGCGGCGTCTGGACGAAATGACCCAGGAACAGCTCGGTCGACGGGATGATGTAGCGGCTGGAACGGTCTTCGAAGTTGTGCAGCAGGTCCTTGCGTCCCGAAGTGCCCCATTCCTGGCCATGGATCTCATTGTATTCGTGGCCGGTCTCCATCCAGCGGCGCACCATGTCCCAGTGCGCTACGTCCACCTTGGGCCGCTTGTCCATGTCGATACCCTTGAGGTAGGCATCCACGCCCTCGGCGCAGATGCGCGCGTGACCGATGGCGGTGGTCAGCAGGTGCGGTCGGATGACGTCACCGGCGACGAAGACGTTGGGCTTGCCCGGGAAGCGGTAGAGCTTGTCGGTCTTGATCAGACCGTTGTTGTTGTTGAACTGCTCCAGGCCGGTGAAGTCCACGGCCTGGCCGATGGCGGAGACGATCAGGTCGCACTCATAGTCCACCTCGGTGCCTTCCTTGACCTTCATCTCCTTGCCGACCATCTCGAATTCGGCCATGCGCAGATGGGTGGCGCGGCCATCCGGACCCTTGATGACGGCCACCGGGGTCACCCCGCCGATGATCTCGATGCCCTCGGCCCGCGCGTGCTCGATCTCGACCTTGTTGGCAGCCATCTTGTCGATGGTGGCGCGCGAGAACAGCTTCACCTCGGCGCCCTGGCGGGCGGAGATGGAGGCCACGTCGTGGGCGCTGTGTCCTGCCAGGACGTGCTCGGGCAGGTCCTTCTCGGTGACGTTGGTGATGTGGCCCAGGCGGCGGGCGACGGTGGCCACGTCGATGGAGGTGTCGCCACCGCCGATGACCAGCACCCGCTTGCCCACGTGTTGCAGGCGACCCTCGTTGAAGGCGCGCAGGAAGGCCATGGCGGTGACGCAGTTGCTGGCGTCCGCGCCGGGCACCGGCAGAGTGCGACCGGACTGGGCGCCCATGCCCATGATGACGGCGTCGAATTCCTTCTCGATCTGCTCCATCGACACGTCCTTGCCGACGCGGGTCTTCATGCGGGTCTCCACGCCCATGTCGAGGATGCGCTGGATCTCGCCGTCGAGGACGTTGCGCGGCGTGCGGAAGCCGGGGATGCCGTAACGCATCATGCCGCCCAGCTCATCATGGTCGTCGAAGATCGTCACGCCGTGACCCATGCGGCGCAGGTGGTAGGCTGCGGCCAGGCCGGCGGGGCCGCCGCCGATGATGGCCACCTTCTTGCCGGTCTCAGTCGCGGGCGGGTCGAACTTCATGTTGTTGTCCAACGCCCAGTTGCCCAGGAAGTGCTCGACGGAGTTGATGCCGACGTGGTCTTCGACCTGGTTGCGGTTGCAGCCGGATTCACAGGGCGCGGGGCAGACCCGGCCCATGACGGCGGGGAAGGGGTTGGCGTCGGTCAGGCGCCGCCAGGCGAATTCCTGCCAGCTCATCTTGGGGTCGGCCGGCTTCTCGATGCCACGCACGATGTTGAGATAGGAGCGGATGTCCTCGCCCGCGGGGCAGGAACCCTGGCACGGCGGCGTGGAGAGCATGTATTCGGGGCATTTGTGAGACCAGCCCGCCTGGAAGATCATCTCCTGGCGATCGTGCCACTCGTGGTCACCGTCCTTGAAACGGCGCCAGGTGAGACCCTCAGTCTTTTTCACGTCCTTGGTAGTGACCGACATCTTCGCTCTCCTATCGACAAAAAGTGCGGGGAGCCCGCGTTAATCCAATTCAATGGCCGTGCTGACGAGTTGATGCACGCCGCCGACCATGCTCATGTCAAAACCGTAATACGGGAACACCTTGGTGAACTGGGCCTTGCAGATGGCGCAGATGAGGGCCAGGAAGTTCACCCCCTTGGCCTGCACCACGCTGTTGAAGGCATTCATGCGCGGCAGCGCCCCCTTGACCCGCACCTCCATCAGGTCGTCGGTGAGCAGGCCGCCGCCGCCGCCGCAGCAATAGGTGGACTCGCCGATGGTGGCCGCGTCCATGTCATGGAAGTTGTTGGCCACCGCCCGGATGATGTTGCGCGGGATGGTGAACTGGCCACCGGGCTCGTTGCCCATGCGCGAGGCGCGGGCGACGTTGCAGGAGTCGTGGAAGGTGATGACGCGATGGTCGTTCTTGGACTTGTCGAACTTCAGCAAGCCCTGCTGGATCAGGTCCCAGGTGTATTCGCAGATGTGCATGGGCTGCGGATAGCGCGGATCCAGCTGCTTCTGCAGCATCTGGGCGTAGGGGTCGTCGCCGCCGTAGCCGATGCCGGTGAGGGTATTCCAATAGCTGTAGGCCACACGCCAGGCATGACCGCACTCGCCGACGATGATGCGCTTGACGCCCAGTTCCAGGGCGGCGTCGCGGATACGCATGGCGATGTTGCGCATCGTCTCGTAGTTGCCGTTGAACAGCCCGAAGTTGCCCGCCTCCGAGGCGTGGCTGGACAGGGTCCAAGATGCACCGGCGGCGTGGAACACCTTGGCGTAGCCGATCAGGGACTCCACATGGGGCTCGGAGAAGAAGTCCGCCGAGGGGGTGACCAGGAGGATCTCCGCGCCCTTGACGTCCAGCGGCAGCTTCACCGGCACGCCGATGTCGGCCTCGATGTCCTCCTCCAGGCCGGCCAGGGTGTCTTCCAGGGCGGGGCCGGGCAGACCGAGGTTGTTGCCGATCTTCTGCACCTTGGCCAGGATCTCGTTCGAATACTTCTGGCCCATGCCGACGTAGTTGAGGATCTCGCGTCCGGCCATGGTGATCTCGGCGGTGTCGATGCCGTAGGGGCAGAACACCGAGCAGCGCCGGCATTCGGAACACTCGTGGTAGTAGTTGTACCAGTCCTCGAGCACTTCCTGGGTCAGGTCCTCGGCGCCCACCAGCCAGGGGAAGTACTTGCCGCCTAAGGTGAAATAGCGGCGATAGACCTTGCGCATCAGTTCCTGCCGCGCCACCGGCATGTTCTTGGGGTCGGCGGTGCCCAGGTAATAGTGACACTTGTCGGTGCAGGCGCCGCAGTGCACGCAGGCGTCCAGAAAGACGCGCACCGAGCGGTATTTCTTGAGCACCTCACCCATGCGTTCGAGGGCCCGTTCCTTCCAGTCTTCGCCCAGTTCCCAGGGATAGCCCAGATATTCCTGTGTGGCCTGGCCGGCCACGAAGGACTTCATGTGCGACATGGCCCCGTCATGGATCTTGGGGATGTCGAGGACGGCGTGGTCCTGGAACTTGGGGACTTCGAACTTGGGTGCGGCCACTTTAGCTCCTTGTCTCTCTTGTCTCGGTCCGTCGCCGTGGATCAGGCACGATCCTTTTCCAGCGCCGCCGCCCAGGGGGCGATATGGCGATGCTCGCGCGGGTTGTCGGCCTGGTTGCGGCTGGGGCTGAAGAAGATGCCGGGGGCATGCAGCAGTTTGCTCACCGGGAAGACGATCATGAGCAGGGCCACCAAGGCCAGGTGGACCAGCAGCACGGGGTCGCTGGGCACGGGTTGCCAATCGAAGTACATGAGCCCCAGCATGAAGGCCTTGAGGGCGACGATGTCGGCGTGAGCGACGAAGGTCACCAGCATGCCCGAGATCGCGATGCCGATCAGCAGAGCCAGCATGAGGTGGTCGGAGGGGGTGGAGATGTAGCGCACGCGGTCGACCAGGAAACGGCGTGCCCACAACCCGGCGAGACCGGCGACCATCACGAAGCTGGCGTACTTGCCGAAAGGCTGGATGAATTCGACCCAAAACCAGACCGGTTCCTGGAAATAGCGGATGTGGCGCAGCAGCACCAGCAGCAGGCCGAAGTGGAACATCCAGCCGAAGACCCAGATCCACTTGTTGGACTTGAACAGGCTTTCAAAAAAGACGACCTCGCGGGCCATGCGGAGGACCACGCCGGTCGAAGTGATGGGCGCCGGCGTGGTGGGGATCTTGAGGGGGGCCGGTGTACGGCTGTACTCGTAGATGCGATAGGCCACGCCACCGACCAGGATCAGGGTGGCGATATAGAACAGGCCTGTGTAAAAAACGGTCAGTGCGGACATCCGTTCCTCTGCGTCGTACAGGTCAATACGGCGGTCAATACGGCGATAGCATCCCTACCGGCTCAAGTCCAGCGGGTTATCCGGGCATCCTGGATCGATTTCCAAGCGTCACCCGCAACCCGCAGATCGCGGGAGGTGCGCCGTGTCTGCTGCATCTCCGGCCCGGACTTGCGCTCCTCGCTGCCCCGCGGGGCCGGGTCGATGCCGAATGCCCCGGCATCGACCCGCAAGACGTCCCGATCAGATGCAGCCGGTCGGCTTGGGCAGGCCGGCGATCTTGCAGGCCTGCTTGGCGGGACCGTAGGGGAACAACTCATACAGGTACTTGTTGTTCCCCTTGTCCGGGCCCAGCTTCTTGGCGATGGCCTTGGTCAGCACGCGGATCGCGGGGGCGATCTGGTACTCGCTGTAGTACTCGCGCAGGAAGTTGACGACTTCCCAGTGGTTCTGGGTCATCTCGACCTTTTCTTCCTTGGCCAGGTAATCGGCGACCTGCTCGTCCCAGTCGGACAGATTGACCAGGTAACCTTCCTCATCCACTTCAATGCTCTTGCCAGCAACGTCTACGGTGGGCATGACTCACACTCCTCTTGAAAAGTTACAACCAGGACTGGCAGGTGTTGTGCTCGGCGACGAGATCAACGAAACCACCGTAGTCCACGAGATTGACACCCTCCAGAACGCGCCCCGCGACACCGCGCGCATTCAGGTCGGGAGCAAGGGCATAAACCTTCAGGTCGGCCATGGCCGCCTCCAGTTTCGCCGCTGCAGCAGTGCCTTTCGTGGCGGCATAGACCGCGTCCTCGATCAGCAATACGGCAGAGCCTTTGGTCGCCACGCGCAGGCAGCTGTCCAACGAGTTGCGCTCCGTGGGCGACTTGTTGACGATATGCAGCATGTGTATTCCCCTTCAGTGGCTGATGATCACGTCCTGCTCGGCCATCAGGGCGCCGAGCTCGGCTGAGCTCATCACGGTGACGTCGACGATGAAGTCGTCCTCGGTCAGCCCGCGAGCCTCCATGGACTCTCTCTCGACATAGAGCTTCTCGATGTCGTAGCCCTCCAGGGCGCGGTAGGTCTTGGAGAAGTTCTTCATGTCGATGCCTGTGGTGTCGACGTTCTTCATCAGCTGGTAGACGCCGTCATCGACGAAGGCCATGCACACGTCCTGTTCGAAGGCCGCGGAGATCAGCACCACCTCCAGACCCTCGAGCGCATAGATGGTGCCATAGGGGGCCTTGCGGTTGAGGAACATGAACTTCTTGACGACGCCGCCGCCTTCTTCCATTTCCATTTCTTCGGACATTGCGTTCCCCTCAGTCACCGAAAGTCACCAGACGGTCGGCCTGGATGCCGGCCTCGACCAGCTGACCGAGGCCGGAGATGCGGAAGCCGGGTGCGATGTTGTTGGCATCCTTGCCCTGGCGCTTGGCTTCGTTCTCGTCGAGCATGCCGCGCCGCTGCGCGGCGGCGATGCAGACCACCAGGTCGATACCGTGTTCCCGGGCCAAAGCACTCCAGCGATTGACGATGTGACGATCATCCTGGGGCGGCACGGTCAGGCGCGAGGCGTTGTTGACGCCGTCGTGGTAGAAGAACACGCGATAGATCTCGTGCCCCTTGGCCAGTGCGGCCTTGGCGAACAGGTATGCGGAGTCCGACGCCTGGTGGGTGTAGGGCCCCTCATTCACGAGTATGGCGAATTTCATTTGTATATCCCTAACTCCGAATTCCCGATTCGGATGCAACCCTCGGGCAGGTGCCCGAGGGCCACAATCAGAAGCGGATGTGGGTAGAAGCGTTCAGGCTGTTGCGCGCACCACGCCAGTTGTCGATGTGGTACTTGGTGAAGGGCAGTCCGGTCTTCTCGAAGAACGCCGGCCAGCCGATGCGGTCGATCCAGTCGCTCATGCGCTCCCAGGGACGGCC